>Ga0114980_10000008_pt1 | contig 121351 bp, 111 predicted proteins | sample S_140806_EF_Meta_FD_87018 | JGI IMG/M metagenome (GOLD analysis project Ga0114980, IMG submission 87018) | Freshwater microbial communities from Lake Simoncouche, Canada to study carbon cycling - S_140806_EF_MetaG | ecosystem: Environmental > Aquatic > Freshwater > Lake | place: Lake...
CCATTCCACCTTGCATTCCTCCAGCCATTCCTCCAGCCATTCCACCTTGCATTCCTCCAGCCATTCCTCCAGCCATTCCACCTTGCATTCCTCCAGCCATTCCACCTTGCATTCCTCCAGCCATTCCACCTTGCATTCCACCTGAATTCAAACCTTCACCGGTCTTTACACGGCCTGTTGAAGCCAAAAGGACTTCCATATTCGAATTTTCGACTGATAATGGGTTGCAGTCTTTGATTTTACTCCAAATTTTAGTCGAGTAGGTGTTTACTCTCGCTTTTGACATTGATGACGGGTAAGCCCATGCCACCGTTTTAGGATAAAGTGCACCTTCTCTTCGCATAAACAACTCAGCATAGGTCTGTAACATAATTGCCTTTAAAAAAGCAATCTTATGAGCCTCTTCTCTTTCGTCATTACTCCACTTCATATTGTAAACAATATTCACCTTTTGGTCCGGAATTTTCTGCAAAGCCAAGATGTGTCTATTCGCGGTACTGTCTTCAATTGCAATATTGGACTCGTAGCAAGTCATTCCACCCTTAACTGCTTCCTCATAAAGATGATTGATGTTACCGTTGTTCTTATCGTCGACCAATCTCGTCTCCTCGTGAATTGTCATCATTGATTTGATTCGATTCGACATTGGTTCGTCGTTTTGGAAAAACAACATTTCGAAAGCATCTGCAGGAGCGGTTGCATTGGATTCGTTTTGTTCAGCATCTGAATGGAAGAAAGAAATTCTTCTATTCTTAAATTTCAACAAATACGGGGTATTAGACAAATCTATATAGGCAACACAGCTATTATTACTTCCAAAATCTACTCCGACCCGAGTAGGTGCCGGCATATGGCTTTTAGGCATTTGAGAGACAAATGAACTATCTTCATTAGTCCCACCATATTTAATGAAAAGGAAACCTGATGTCTTACCAGCGTTTCTAATTTCTATTCCTCTGATTGGTTTTGAGGATTCATAAACTTCATATTTAAATGAACTCAAGTTTTTGATATTTCCAACCAAAACTTTACCTAAATCTCCATTAGCTGTTCCATCATCGGCCAATCTAACAAAATCGTTATTGCTTTTAGGCAACTGGTTTTCTTTCAAACCAATTTGAGCACCAAAATCTTTGTCTAGAATATCAACGCTGTTGTGCTCTTCTGTAAATGAACCTAAAATTGGATATGCCTGCCAACCCGTTGGGCTGTTGTGAGGCATTTCGGAGTAGAGGTAATACTTATTCCAATTTGGATGAACGAAATTTGGCCAAAGTACTAAATGTTTTTTTCCAAAATTTGGATCTGCAGATGTTTTGAAAGGAACTTGAGGAGTCGTAGCAATGGACTTGCCATCACGCTTCAATTCCAACTTTACATTCAATATCTGATTCGTAGAATCATAAAGAGTTACCAAGCATGATGCACTCGCATCCTTACCACTTAACAACGACTCCAATTTCCCTTTTCTCTGAAATACTTTTAAACCCAATGGGCTAAGCGGTATGGTAAAATAGAGCTTTTTGCCTGCATAGTCAGGATCTTCTACTTCTAAAGCGCTAATAGGTAAACCTTCTAAATCATTGATGTTTAATTCAGCTAGAATTGTTTGATCTGGATTTAACAAAAGATCTTCTAGCTTAAACTGCAACCAATCTGCACTTACATTTGAATCATCTGAGGAAAATATATTACTATCTATATCTGCGTAATAGACATTTTCAACATTGAATAATGTTTTGAATGGATTTAATTCGAAGAACGAAACTTCAGGTTTCGCCGCATCAATTGCAATGTTGTGTTTGTTTGCGTATTCTTTAATCTTAGATGCCCACGTCCCTAAAAATTGTCCAATATTCTGATCAACTCTTTCAGGCCATAGATGTTCACTTTTTTTATAGCTCGCGAAAAAGGGTGTAATTATTTGCGTAAGCTTCTCAACATATGACAAAAGCTGATTAAGCTGTTTCGCAGTTAATTTACCCTCTGCATTTATTGGATCAGTGAATTTCCCTTGCGTTTCACTAACAAAAACTTTTTGTAAATCAACACCATCGAATTTGTACCCAGGAGATGTAAAAGCCAAAGACTCTGGCGATGTCCCTCCAACTACTTTTCCTTTATAATATATTATATCGATGAATGGTCTTTTTAAACGAGCCGAATCACCAATGTTATCTTGATCTTCCCACAATTGCTTTCTCTCAAATAAGGCATTTCCAAAAGCACCTTTAGGCTCGTAAATATGTGTAGTTTGCTCAATTGTACCATCTCCGTCTGTATAGGTCAACCAAACTCGCTTCACTTGGAACGCTGTAGAGTCTTCTTCAAGAACGAAAGCTGATACTAAACCTTTCCACTCATCCAACAATGTGGCGTAAAAAGAATTCAACCCTGAGGTAGGTCCAGAAACAGCTGGCGAATTCAAGGCATACGTAAACATGTTGGATCTTGCGAAAGCACTCGGCAATCCGGAAACAGCATTCGATATATTGGGTTTTTGACCGTCTGATTCCCCAAAGGAAGATTTAATTGCACTTGTAAATTCCTTTATAAAATCACCCATTGAATCCCATTGATAGCGAGTTCCTGGTTTTGTTTTTTCAGAATTTATAACTACGGGTTTAATATTTTGCATGGTCTATAGAACTAAAATTTTTATGAACCTATTTAAATGTTGTTTATTTAGAAGTACCCTTACCCTGTAAAGCTGTGATTGTATTAAAAAGTTGGGCTATTAATCTCTCTTTAGCCACGCCTGTAGGATACTGCTCGTCTTTATTTAGAGAAGAGGCTTGTTTAATAAACTCCTCAACAAAAAGATTTGAACAACCTGAAGCGTCATTTTTCTTTCCCCACTGAGAGGATTCATCATCTAACAGCATACCAGGATTAATCTTTTCAATGGCCTTAAAATCTCTTGCATATGAACTTGCTGGCAACAAAAATTTACCATTATACGAATTCCTCAATTGATACAACCACCCGTCTTGTACATACCCCTCTTTGCTCACGGAAAAAAGGAATGTTTTAAAATAATCAGTTAAATCTCTTTTACTCATTTCATCAATTTGGTTCTCATAATCTAAGAACTTCATATGCCTCATTCGTGCCATCCAACCACTAATGCCCTCAGTATTCTGAGCGCCCTGGTGATAAGTTAAAGTGAGCAAAGCTATTGAATACATCCCGGGCAAATTATTCTTGAATTTTTTAGATTCTCCAATAAAATCTTCAAAATCAAAATGGAAGGTATTTTCTTCAAACTTTACCGTTCTGAATAAATACTCAGCCCCCTTCGCTTCGAAGGTATCTTTCGTGAAAAAGTCTAAAGCTGAAAAGGCGCACAAAAACTCTGTAACATGGCAAGGATTCTTTTGAGCTGCTCCACCGGTGATGGTTTCAGATTCATTTTTATCCTTGGAGAAATCAGCCTTTTCACCCACCGGCCAACCGATGTTGTATAGGGCTTTGTATGTATTTTTTACTGTAGGATCATTTTGATAAAACTGAAGCGCGGCTTGACTATTTAGTGTAAAATAATTCGCATCCGCTACAACTGCATTCTTCTTGTCCTTCTTCTGCGCATCTGTTGGACTTTTAAATGTAAAGTACTCGGTCAACAAAGAGGCACCAAACTTAGCTTCAATTGGAAGATTTCTAAGATACTTGTAGGCATCTTTGAATGATGTAGGAATTACAGGAATAGAGGAAGCCCCTGTTCCACCGAAAATAGAACCGAAAATAAATAAGCGAGCTTCACTTTTCGCAGCGCCCAATTTCTCTATGTAATCGATCAATTCTCTTTCCTGAGGTAATGCTGAAGGACCTTTGGATTTGACATTCTTTGCGGCATCCATTACGGCATGGTACATCAATTGTGAACCCAAATGCGTTTGCGCTCTGTAGCCATGAGCCAAATCAAAAACCTGCGCTGTTTCATCTAGAAACAAAGATGCCAAATCTATGTTTTCTTTTGTGTCATCGCTTTGAATAGCCACTTTAGAAAGGGTCTGATAGTTCACTCCTCCTGAATAGGCTGGCCAAAATTTGAACAAATTCAATTTAGCTGAGAAAAAAGTAGAAGAGGATTGCTTTCCACCACTATCGCTTTCTTGACCTGAAGGATTTTTTATTCTATTATAAAGTGCTATCAGATCCCAAACTCGTTTGAGATTACCATTCTCTTGGTCGGTATCTAGCGTTAGTATATTAATTTCTTGCGCATCGAACATACCTAAAGCGCAGAGATGAACGAAAGACTCTAAACAGCGCATTCCAGTACCACCGATACCGATTACAAATAGCTTATCTTGACTCATATTAATTTAGAATAATCTAATTTTTATTATTTATTTTCAGGGCAGTTTTCATACATATAGCCTTCTACCCCGCCATACAACCGATCACATTTATCTGCCAAATCCGTAGTTTCTGTGTTACCTGACGTAACAGCGCTACGCAATAAACGTGTCAATTCGGCATCACACTCACATTTGGTCGGATCTGCTCCACAGGAAGTTAAAATAGATAGACTGGCCGCTGAAAGGAAAATGAAGAAATTCTTTTTCATAAAATTAAAATCTCAATGGTTTCGACTGACATTAAAACCAATTTCCCAATTTACCGTTCTTGAACACTTTTGAAAGAACAAAACCAAGAATAATGTAGATTACAAAAGCTAAAGCAATTCCAATGAACAAGGCGTTCATATATTTATTCGCTTCCATCTGATTTTTTACTGGCTTCATTAAAAATCCTAATGCGAAACCTAGAACTGGCGTTAATACCGCCCATACCCAAAACCACATTTTTCTTTTAGCCGGATCTTTTGGATTTGCGCCTCCCTCATACTTGATAGAATTACTAATTAATGCCGCGATTAGTAAGCAAACTAATGCACATACAATGGAGATAATGTAAGCTGTTGTCATAACTTTTTTTTTAATTTATTTTGATTAAGGTTTAAATATTTGCTTTTTTTATTGGTTAGGAGCCATTTTGAAGAAGTAAGTATAAAGAATGCGGTGATTATCACCGGTTGGTTGACAACTTGCATTTGAAGGCATTGTTCCTAAATTCTTAATTGCATTCATGAAATTATCTCCTCCCTGACCAATCCATGCTAATTCAGCCAAATTAGGATTTGATGAATTCCAAGATTGTTTTTTAACCACAATATCAATGCGGATAATTCCGTCTGCATGCTCCTTGAATTTTTCGTAATTGAAATTCGGGTGAAGGTTAATTCCGATCTCTACTTTCTTCCGATCTTGCTGCAGGCCATTTTGAAACAACTGATTATTCACTTCAAACACTTCATCTAATTTCACACCTTTACCAGTAACATATTTGTATTCGTCTTTTAAAGTTAACGTGTTTTCTTGAAAAGCCTCACGTTCCAGAGGACTTACCGATTCCGCCCACACATCTGATTGATTACCATCTTTGGTCATAGCAGGTTTCAAGTCTTTTACACAATTCCATTTACTGAATTTTGTAAAATCTTCTGTGACGTCATAAACCTCAACATCAATCTCATCAATTGAGAATGTTTCTTTGTTCGAAAGATCTAAATATAATTTGCGGAAGAAATCGCTTTTACTTGAACCTCCGTTTGTAATCATCTCGTTGATGTAATCCCAATTGAAACCTTGGTGGTCTATAAACTCGTAGCGAAGCTTTTCTTTGAGATTCGCGTTTGTAATTTTCACCAAACCATCATTTGAATCAAACGCTGCATTCAAACCAGATTTGTCCACTCCACCGTATTCATTAGAAACTGCACTTGGCTGTGGATTCAAGGAAAAGCCATTTGAAAGTGAACCTCCATCGATCATGAAGTTAGCAAAAACGCTTTGTTGATCTGAAATCCCTTTTGGAATGAAGAAAATAAAATACAAGTGTTTTTGCGCTGTTCCACCCGGCGCTTTTTTGTCAACAAAACGAGCAGGTGCATATCGCACTTCAATGCGATTGCCCTTTTCCAACCACTTTCTCATTTCAGGTTCACTCCAAGGAGTTGTTTTTATTGACGCAGAACCCGTGCTATTTGATTCATACAACTCCATGTCTGTAACAAGCACAGCCTGGGTCTGGCCTTCTACAATTTGTTTAAGAGCCAAATCAATCGGAGCCATAGTCTCAACATATTGATCTGGCTTCATAATGTTTTGTTCAACTCCAGTTCCAAAGGTTTGCGCCGATTGAATAGCATTATGATGCAGAGGGAAGTATTGAGCACCGTTTAGATTACTGCACACCTCCACCAATTCCTTTAATAAAGTTTTATTCTCACCCAATTCCCAAGCGTGAGCAATTCCGTCAGAATAATCAACATAAACATTACAACCCGAGGGAGCTTTCACTTCATTCGCCACTGTTACATGATAATAACTAGCCAAAGTTCCATTCACATCTTTCGGCATTCCGTATTCATCAATGCATTCAGACCAGACCGTTCCGCCAGGACCGGATAATAGAAAATATAAACCTCCTCCCAAAAGGATTAAGACTACCGGAATTAAAATTAATAAACCCTTGTTTTTCATTTTTTCTTAATTATTGTTTTTTTTTTATATCTGCGACTTAATTTCCTATACCATCGACAAAGCCCTCAACTTGATTGGTCATGTCTTTAATTTCATCTTTCCACTCGAGCATGTTCTTTTTCAATTTTAAAGCAGCCACTCTTCCTTTCAATTCTTCAAACTGAGACAATTCCGTTTCCGAAAGTGAACCGCTGTCCTCTTTAATCTGGTTTTCTAAGTTCACAACTTTGGCATCTAATTCTGTCCACTCCTCCTTCGATATGGCGTCTGTACTCTTCTGTTCTAACTGAACAATTAATTGAGATAATCCTTCTAATTCATCTTTCGCATTGGAACATGCCTCCATTGAAAAAGACAAGGAAATTATTCCTAAAAAATACAGAATACTTCTTGTTTTCATATCAATTTATAGGCTTCAAATATACATTTTTATCGTTTAAGTAAACAATTTCATGTTAAAAAAATCAAGACACTCAATATCAGCAAATTAGAAGTCTGCTTTTGATGAAGGTAACATGTATCATATCAAAAGAATAATCATTTTTCATAATGTTTCATCATAATTATTGAAACGTATTCTCGCACGTAATTCTTACATAAAGCACAAATAGCTAATCAAACCCTACTACCTATGATTAGATTAAATGAGAGTTCCATTGAGAACCGTTCTATCTCCTTCTGTGTATGATTAAGCCCATAGAAACTTATGTATTTCTGTCATCTAATTCGAAAAAGACAATTCAAAGTTTAACAGTTGCATTGCCTCCAATAGTTCAAATACGCAAGTCTAAGAAGTGGTTCCCCATTTTCTATTTTGTCTGTAATATTCGGCATTTGTGCGAATAATATCTTTAAGCTCATGCGCTTTGCTGAAACCTTTCAGCATAATGTCTGGATCTGTCTTATCTGTAGACTTAACAACAACATTTCCTATACCGAGTATTCTGTAATAAAATGGTTCCTCAACACCAACATCACGAACTCTATAAAGTTCCAATTCCTCTGTCTTCCTGCTGAATACACCTTCGGAAATGATCATTCTCTGATTGGTAATCCTGATCTTAATACTTGTAGTCTGCAAAACCTTGACTAAAATCCAAGAAATAGGAATAATAAGTAATGACAAAATGTAGGTGCTATGCATGACCATGAATAAAATCACAGGAATAGGAATAATGAGTAATGCCAATAAAAAATACTTCATATTTACTTTTTGTGAAGGCTTACCTATAAAAATATCTTTTTCAATTTCCATACTGTTTTTTTTTTGATAAATTAAATCTATTAAACCATTTATTCCATTTTACCTAATTCGAATGGAATTAACAATTAAAGAACGAACCAATTCTTTAATTAATGCTCCCAAAGATGAATTGAGGGATCTTAATTCCTAAAAAATTGCGAAAAGAAATGGAGACAAATACCTCCATTTCTTTATTACTAGAATGAATTAATCTTCTTGCTCTACAATATTCTTTTTTGGGAAATTAAAGAGAACACTCGTTAAAATTGGAACGAAGAAAATAGCTACTGTTAGAACGGAAATTCCTATATCCGCTGAATGGCTTCCTAAGAATTTACTAAATCCAGCCTCTGGGTAGAAATGCTCATACAACGATAGTGTTAATTTAATACCCAGAATAGCAATTACCACAAATGCTGCGGTCTCTAAAAAAGAATATTTCCCCATAAGTTTGACAAACCACTGAGCAATAAATCGCATAGCTAGTATTCCAATGAACACTCCAATACAAACCAAAATAATATTCGGTGTAAATGCTACAGCCGCGAATACATTATCAATTGAAAAAGCCATGTCCATAAGCTCTACAAGAGCTACTGTTGCCCAAAAGGTTCCCAAAGAACCAACGGTAGCACGATACAACCAATTGCTATTTTTATCTAGAACATCATCTTCGGTTGATTCGGTTTGTTTTCCCTTCCAAAAGTCATAAACAAGATACAATAAATACAATCCACCCAATGGCTTTAACCACCAAATTTGAATTAAGAAGGCTGCAAAAATCATGGCAAGACCCCTGAAGATATATGCACCCCATATTCCATATTTTAACGCTTTTTCTCTTTCCTTCTCTGGCAAATCCATTACCATAGTCGCCAACACAGCCGCATTATCTACTGAAAGCAGACTCTCGATGATTATTAAATTTCCTATAATAGCCAATGAAGGGCCTGGATTATCTAGAATCTGTTGAATTAATTCTTGCATGTTATTTTGATTTGATGGTTAAGTTACATTTTTATAGCCTTCTACTCATTGAAGTTGTGAGGGCTCGATTTTATTTTTCACGGTCTAAATCTAATAAATTAGTTTTTACGAAACAAATGTTTCCGCGTGAAAAATAATTTGAAAGCACCTTTTCTAATTATCAATTTAAAAAGCTTCTTCCTCTTCGGCTTCTTGGGCGCTAAAATTACCATTTTCTCGCAACACTAAGGTGTATTGTAAAGTTTGTCCACTTAAAAACTGAGGACTATCTTTCGAAAAACTCTCGTCTGAAACAAAGCCCCCCATTAAATTATCACAAACAGTGCTGGTCATTTTCTTGTTTGGATTCCAACCGTTGCCGTAATAAAAAAACGGCTGGTAAGTCCCGTCTGGGATCGTAAAAGTGTAAGAGGACTTTTTAGTTATGTATGCATGTCTACAAACCACCTCATTCTTCTTTAAAACGACCAAGACATCGCAATCATTTGGAGCAATTACTGAAATTTGTGAATTCAAAGGCAAAACAGTAGATTCAGAATTGTAACAAAGAGAATAAGGCTTATCGCCTGTATTCAGAGAATTAGAAAGCCACTTGCTGTTGTCTTCCACTTCTTTGATTTTGTCGTCATCAGTATTTTTCGAGTCGTCGCAGCCAAATGAAAACATTGACAATGCACAAAAGAAAACAATTGATTTTACGTTCATTTTTCTATTTTTTATTGCAAATAATTAAGGCTGCAATAATTCCGGGAATCCAGCCCAATACTGTTAGAAATAGTACAATTAAGAAAGAACCACATCCTTTGTCTACAACAGCTAGTGGGGGGAAAAGAATACATAAAATAACTCTAAACAAGTCCATCGTTAATTGGTGTTAATTTTTCATACTGAGTATTAAAGAGAAGTTATAACCTCTTAAAATCATCTTAAATCAAATATAGTGAATTATTATATGAAATCCAATCAGCAGAAATAAAACCTTTTGAAAATAGCATTTCAAATCCTATTGTATTTTATTGATATAATAAGTATCGCTTTTCAAAATTCCTGTTCCAAAATTTTTCAGATCGGCATTCGCAATTTTATTCATGTAATAGATTTCACTTTTGACCAACCCTGTGCCTAAATTCTTTAAATCTGCACTCATGATTTTATTAACATAGTACATATCGCTTTTAAGAATTCCTGTGCCTAAATTCTTTAAATCCGAATTGGAAATTTTGTTTATGTAATAGATATCGCTTTTAAGAATTCCTGTGCCCAGGTTCTTCATGTCAGCATTGGTAATCTTATTCACATAATAGATATCGCTCTTTAACCAAGCCGTGCCTAAATTTTTCCAATCAGATTGTGCCTGAGCAAATCCAAAATTTAGCAGAAATGCAAAAAATAAAAGGAAATATTTCATGTTTTTTTTTCTGTTAGTAACCAATTTGAGAATGTAACACCTTAATTCGACTCCTTGGCCGCAATCAACTGCATATGCTCTTGAAATTTTTCAGTTACATCATTCCCCAAAAGTAAATCCGCTGTTGAACTTACAAAATCAGAATAGATTCCGTGCATTTCTTCATCCAACTTCAAGGTATTTATAAAATCAAGCCCCTTAGAGATATAATGCTCCTTTTTAGCAATCTCATTACGGTTGTCTATCGACCATTCGTCAATCGCTTCATTCAATGCAATAAACACACCGCCCATTCTCGAGCACATTCTTTTAGATTCTTCGGGAAGTTGTTTTACCATAGGCAGCAATTGTTCTCTGATTTCCGGTGTGATGTCGCTAATACTAATCTCACTTGACCAGGCCAAAAAAGCAATTACCATTTCTTCCTCTTTACTTATTTCATTTTCCATTTCTATAATTTTTAATTCCTACTCTTTTGGCCTTTGGGATGTCGCCCCTCTTTTCTAGTTGTTTCTGGACTCAACTTAATTTCATTCTAAAATCTATTTTGTTACCATTCCGCCTTCGGAACTAAACACACCGTTGCGGCTTGGATACTCTTCAATATCTAATTGTTGAAACAACCGTGTTTCAAGAAATCGCTCCTTGTTGTAAGCATTTGTAATCATGTACCTCTTAGATAAATACATATGGCCTCCGTAGTATCCTGCAGACTTATTTTCTAAAATGACCACTTTATCATCGGTCTTTAACCATTCGTATTCATGGCGCCACTTTGAGCTCTCCTCTATTTTGTATGAGTAAATAAGCTCATCTTCTTCTACTCTATTGTTTGGACACCCCTTATGCCAAACATAAATTTTCACTGTCTGATTATCCAACACAGTTACTTTTCTAATTGTGGGATCAGTACATTCTGCGACTATTGAGTGCGCGTGAAATTCAAAGGTTTTACCTGGCACAAAATCATCTACCGAAAATTTCTTAATCTCCAGAACTGCATTTTTCTCCGTTGACCCCAAAGCAGATGTTGAATCAGACTTTCCAACGCTGTTGCAGCTAATCAAAACAACCGAGATGCAAAGGCTCGAGACAAAAAACATGGCAATTTTTCTCATGGTGTATTCTTAACTAATTACAAGGTTACATTTCAATTGAAAACAAACAAATGCGCTCCGTTTGTTCCTGTGGTTTCTGGACTCCACATATTAATGTTGAAAATCGAAAAAAGTTTTAAACCTAAAAAATTACCAAATACAACCTCTCTGTACATTAATAAAATAAAATTAAAGGAAATATTGTAAGAAAAAAAATAAGGTAGAGGATAAATAATCAACAAAAACAAAACAGCGTGTTGAAAAATGAGACGCCCCTTAAACCAAAAATCCCCAACTTCCGTCGGGGATTTGGTTGCTTCTTCGTGACACTGTAGGGATTCGAACCCCAAACCTTCGCATCCGTAGTGCGATGCTCTATCCAGTTGAGCTACAATGCCATTGCTATTAAAGCGGGTGCAAATATAAGCATTTCCTCTAACTTCACAATGATTCTAGTTATTTTTTCCTTGCTTCACAATTCCAAGCACCTACCAAACCCTTGTCCAGTCGCAATTATTCATCACGTCGTACAGTTTCACTACACCTTGACCATATACAATGCGAGCTTCAGTAAATCTTGCATTCGGTACCGGGAATGCCACCATATCCAAGGTATCTCCGAAAACCCTGTAGTCGCCCAATGAACTTGGAGTTTCATTGACTACCACCTCAAAATAATTGGAGGAAACGAATTCTTCCGTGACATTAAATGAAATCGTTGCCGTTTTTTCATCTTCCGAAACCCCCAATTCAAAAGACCAGTAAACAGGAATATAGGTGGAAGAACTTACTTGCAGAGTCTCGTAACAAACGGGTTTCGACCCAGTGCCCCCAACACTCAGTGGATTATTCGATAACGTGCGAGGGACAGCACGTGTATACTCTGCAACTGGAAAAACCAACGTGTCGCCTAACCCATTGCTGAACTTCAATTCTCCCACCGAAGGAAAATATCCTTCCATCTGTTGGGGCAGCCCAGGACAATCAACTTCCTTCTTACAACTGCTTAAAAATACCGATGGAACAATTGCAAGCACTGTCAATACAAGTACAATCTTCTTCATACAATGAATTATTTCACTTTATACAATTTCAATTCCGTAAAATCAAAATCTGGATTCTCAACAAATACGCGCATCTCCTCTACTTTTCCATTTCGATCTAAAATAAAATTCACTTTACCCGAAGGCAACATCATTTGCGTAGTCCACTTCAAATCGTAACTCAACAAGGCTCCAGTAACCCACAACTCTCCCTTGAACAATGCCGTTGGCAAAAAATCTATCACCAACGTAGTTCCTTCCTTTCGCACTTCAACCTTTCCATACATTTCACTTTCGTAAATACCGGTTACATCTTCAGAGCAAGCTGCTAATTCATGAACTTCAATTTCGTTTGATTTATCTTCTTCCACAGCCGGAGCAAATTCATCCACCCAATTCTTACTTCCCTTCACACCCAAAAACAAATCCAAAAACTCGAATCCCATGGCACTCGGCAGCGAGTTGTTGCTGTTCGTTAAAATCACAAATCCTAAATTCATATCTGGAATTAAAATGGTCTTCGAGATCATTCCGTCGTAACCACCGCCGTGACTCACAATCTTGTGTCCACCATATTCCATCAACTCCCAGCCCATGCCGTAACCGTTCGCATGACGCGAAGGCATGTTGTCACGCTGCCACTTGCTCACCGGCTTGTTAATGTTGTACTCCCACATCTCATAGGTACGCTTTTCGTCCCAGTATTTCTTTCCACCCAAAGTTCCTTTGTTCAACTGCAACATCATCCACTGACTCAATTCATTCACACACGCATTAATGCTTCCCGCAGGGCCAATGTTGTCCCAATTCACATAAGGAATGGGAATGTTCTTCTCCTTAACGGTGTTGTGCGGAGACGCCACGTCGGCGCCCGCCTGAAACGCAGTAATGGAAGTATTCGCGTTCTTCATTCCCAACGGAAGAAAAAATTCATCTTTCACAAATGCATCCCATGTTTTGCCTGTTACTTTCTCCACTATTTGTCCTGCGGCCAAGAATGCTATATTGCTGTAACCATATGTTGTGCGAAATCCATACTTCGGTTCCACGAACTGCCATCTGCGAAGAATTTCACTTCGAGAATGATTCGTTCCATACCAGATTAAATCTCCGGCGAATGTTTCAAATCCTTGTCGGTGTGAAAGCAAATCGCGCACAGTCAAATTCGCCGAAACATACGGATCGTATAATTTTAATTCTGGAAGAAAATCCTGAACCTTGTCGTCCCACTTCAACAATCCGCGATCGACACAAATAGCCAACGCCGCACTGGTGAAGGCTTTCGAGTTACTTGCTATCGCGAAGGAACTGTTCTCGGTAACCGGCTCATTCGTAGCAGCGTCCTTCAAACCGAATCCTTTCGATAAAATAATTTCGTTGTTGTAAACGATGGCTATGGCTCCTCCTGGAACATTGTATTTCCCAAGACCTGCATTCATCTTGGCTTCCAAAGCTGTTATCTGCGTTGCGAAAGGCTTCGCGGTTTTCTTTTGTGTTGAAGCCGAAAGCGTAATGGCCACGGCTAAAAATGAAAGAACTATTTTTTTCATGTTGAATGTTATCTGAATCTAACTTCTGTTGCACCGTGTCCGTATTTCTGATAATTCCCATCGAGAAATTCGCATTGCGGATAATAGCTTTTAATGAATGAACGAATCTCTGCGCGCAAGACTCCCTGCCCCACTCCGTGAATGAAGATGACCTTCTTCACTTTCTTCTTTTCGGCAATGGCTAACATGCGCTCGAAGTGTTCCATTTGAATGGTTACGATTTCTCCGTTCGTCATGCGCTCGAAATTGTCGAGCAATTCGTGAATGTGCAAATCCACTTCAAACAAATCGGCGTTGTGCGGAAAGTCATTCGCCGCGCGTTCCTTGTATCGATTCTTGAAATCTTTCGATGCCGCCTTCACCGCATGAGCATCCACATTGCGATCGAGCATTTCTCGGGTGTTCGGCTGAACTTGATTGTATTGTGAAAACTCGTGTTTCGAATTTTCAATCTTTACAAGTTCTTTTAGCGGGTGCTCGAAAGCGAAGCCACTGCTGTCCTCTACTAACGCCGACTGTTCACTTGAAAAACTAACTATCGTACCTTCTCCCTCATCATTCAAAAACCGAACAAAATCCCCTATTTTAAACTGACTTTCCATATTGCTAAGTTAAAACTGTATTGTCAATATCTCTGTTTAATTGTGGAATTGCATTGACAATTGTCATTTTAATTTGCTAGCATTACTAACATGGGCACCTATGGTTTTTTCTAGTCTTATTTTTATTTTCTTCTTTTTGCCGCTTTCACTGCTCGGCTATTTCCTTATTCCAAGTATGAAGGGGAAGAATTTTATTCTTTTGATGTTTTCCCTTCTTTTTTACGCCTGGGGTGAGCCCATCTGGATTACGCTCTTGTTGTTCTCTAGCATTGTTAACTATTTCATGGCGTTGTATATCAGCAACCATCAAGGTACCGTCAATTCAAAATTCGCCTTGCTCGTTTCAATATGCATAAACATTGGACTTCTCATGACGTTCAAGTATGCCGACTTTTTTGTTGACAATACCAATTGGTTATTGGGAACCGAATTTACCAAGCCAGGAATAACGCTGCCTTTGGGAATTTCTTTCTACACCTTCCTTTCGCTGTCTTACACACTAGACGTTCATCGCGGGCACATACAAGTTCAAAAAAGTTTTTTGAATTTCATGGTTTATGTAACCATGTTTCCACATTTGGTAGCCGGGCCTATTGTTCGCTATTCTGAAATTCAAGACACAATAAACGAACGGAAAACCTCTTGGGCCATGGCTTGGAGTGGCATAAACAGATTCTGTTTGGGGCTCTTCAAAAAAGTAGTCATTGCAAATACTGCCAGTATATTGGTTGAAAAATACCTCGATGTACAATTTTTGAATCTCTCGTCGCCTGAAGCGTGGTTTGGAATAACACTATTCTCCATTCAAATTTATTTCGACTTTTCGGGGTATTCAGACATGGCTATTGGATTAGGTAGAATCTTCGGATTTAATTTTTTAGAGAATTTCAGACATCCTTATGCGGCTACCTCTGTCGGAGATTTCTACAAAAGATGGCACATGTCGCTCGGCAGATTTTTTCGCGACTACGTATATATTCCTTTGGGTGGAAATAGAAAGTTTCAATTGAGAAATGTATTCATTGTCTGGTTGCTCACGGGCTTCTGGCATGGGGCTAGCTGGAACTTCGTGCTTTGGGGCGCGTTTTTCGGATGTTGCATGATCCTCGAAAAATTGCTTGACCGTTATTTAAAAGTCACGCCCAGAATTTTCAAACACAGCTACACACTTATTCTAATCATTTTCAGCCGAGCTATTTTCTACTATGTCGATTTCGATAAATTAAAAACATTCGTAAAAACACTTTTCTATTCCGAATATCCCGTTTCGATTAATTTAAAAAACGACTTGCTCGGATACATGTACTTTTTCATACTCGTTATTCTCTTCTGCATTCCGTGGGACGAAATATTTAATAAAGAGCACACGGTATACAAACGTGCTAGCAAAATATACTTCTATGGAGCCCCTGTAATAAATATTCTGCTCTTGTTGCTCGGGACGGTTCTTTTAATAGACGATACTTACAATCCATTCATTTATTTCCGTTTCTAATATGTTCCAGAAAATTGGCATTTTAATTCAAGCGCTGGTCTTAGTAGGAATAAGCACCACATTTTTTCTTTCTGAAAAAAAACAAATTTCTGAATCTGAAAAACGTACCCTTGCTCAATGGCCTGCGCTTAACGATTCAACTTATTTTTCGGGCGCGTACTTCAAGGGTATTAGTGAATACATTAACGATCAATTTCCTGAACGCGATTGGCTGCTTGAATTGAGTAACAAACTCAGGTTTCGCATGGGCGTTCATCTGGAAGATGAGATAAGGATGGTTGTTGTTGACGGCCAAATGGAACAAACCAATGAGGCAGCGCCCAATGACAGTCTTGAGGCCTCTACCAATGATTTCAATGCTGCCTATTCTGGCGGAATGCTCATTGTAAATGGAGCTGCTTATACGATGAACAGTGGTTCAGTGAATGTCTCCCCCATTTTCGCGAAAATGGTTAATGAATACGCAACCACTCTTGGCCCGAGCGTTACCGTGTATTCCTGCATTGCGCCTTTATCAAGTGCCTTTATTCCTTCGAAACAGTATGCTTATTTGAACACCAAGAATGAGCAAACACTTCACGCTATTCGCGACAACCTTCAACCCGGAGTAAAATTCGCAGATGTGCTGGCTGAAATGAATGCGTATCGCAAAGAGAAACTCTTCTTCGGCACGGATCACCACTGGACCGCCTACGGGGCCTATCATGCATACGTAGCTTTCTGTAAATCGGCTGGAATTAATCCTGCTAACCTTTCTGACATGGATCACGAAATTAGAGGGCCATTTTTAGGATCCCTGTATGATTTAACGAGAGATGAAAGCGTAAAGGAGCATCCAGACACCCTCGAATTATTTAAGCCCCGCGTTACCACAGAACTTGTTTATTACGGCCCAAGTGGATTTGACAAACCAGTCAAATGCTCGCTATTCAGCATGGCCAAAGGTTACCCAAGTTTCATTTCAGGTGACCACCCCTTGGAAAAAATAACCACCAGTGTTAAAAATGGAAGAAAAGCGTGCGTGGTCAAGAATTCCATGGGTAACGCATTCTGCGTCTATTTGGTGAACCACTACGAAGAAATATATGTGGTAGATTTCCGTTATTCGAAACATAATTTGGTGCGTCTTATAAAAGACAACCAAGTGAACGATCTCATTTTCGGAATGGGTATGTATGGTGCTATGAGCAAAGGCACCATTCAAATGATGAGGCAATTGGGTTTGAATAAATCATCATCTTCGTCAAGTACATCTTCGCCTGCAAAAACCGCAAGCAAAACAACTAACAAAAGCAAAAGCACAGCCAAATCAAAAAAAGGTAAAAAATGAAAACACGATTGATAGCTGGACTGTTCTTTTCTCTTATCACTAGCATTTCTTTAGCTCAAACCTATGCCGAATCTATTGCCTTGTTGGGCATAGATACCAGCTACTCTTTTATTCAATTTCCTTCGAATGAAGCGGCCATGCTTTTTCAGAAAAACATGAATAAATCACTTCAAGGCGAAAGAACAGTTATCTATCATTACGGTGCCAGTCATATTCAATCTGAAATTGTAACTACGCAAGCTGGTCAACTTTTAAAAAGTAAATATGGCAATGCGGGACCGGGCTTTTTATTTCCATTTTCAGCAGCGAACACCTACAATTCAATCAATTCTAAAACATCGCACACGGGAACTTGGACCTACGCGAAAAGCTTCCAACTGCCTCCGAAAATTCCATTGGGATTGCGAGGAATGACGGTAAGCACACAGGACACGACTTCCTCTTTCACGATAACCTTAAACACCCCTTTTCCGACTGAGAAGTATGCCCTTCAATTCTTTCTCGAACTGAATCAACTTACACCTGAAATTCAAGTATGTATTAACGGTGACCAGTGCTTTTACTTTGATCGTGATTCAATAAACAATCACATGGGAGAAACCTTTTTACCTATACAGTTTGAAGGTGAAATTCGCTCGGTAGAATTTGATTGGATGGGCCCCAGCGAGATAGGTCAGACATTTACTTGTTACGGAATTAATGTTGAACACGAAAACAAAAAGGGACTCTTATATGAATCTTTCGGTGTTGGAGCTTCGGCCTTTCAATCTGTTCTTTCGATTGCAAAACTAGAGGATCAGGCTCCGCAATTACTCCCCGATATTGTTATTATTGACTTCGGAACAAACAATATTTTGGCCACGAACAAGATGGATAACAACATTCCATCCTACGTGAAAAAGACGGTCGCCAAATTCAAAGCCATTAATCCAAACGTTTCTATCATATTCACTTCCATGCAAGACTTGTATAAAAATGGAAGATATATTGATGCAGGAATCCGCTTCAACGAGGTTGTTGATTCTATGGCTATGGCAACCAATTCGCTCTATTGGAATTTTTATGACCTCTCTGGTGGATACATGAAAATACGATTTTGGAACGAGCAGGGTTATGCGCAGAAAGACTTCATTCACCTCACAAAAAAAGGCTATGAACTTAAAGGCTATTTGCTTTACAGAAGTTTTGAAAACACCCTTCAACTTTTAGCAACGAATTCCAAGCAAGAATCGCTTCATTTCCCCGTTAAATTATACAAAGATTTACTTCTTAAAAAGCCTGCACCCGAAGCGCCAAAACCTCCTAAAAAAACAGATCCCCCCGCTGCCGGCAAGAAAACTTACACCGTAAAAAAAGGCGATACGCTCTCGAGTATTGCGCGTAAAAACAAAACAACCGTTGCCAAACTAAAGAAGTTAAACAAGTTAAAAACGGATAAAGTAAAAGTTGGTCAGAAACTGAAATTGAAATAATATCAACGAATCGATTAAAATCAAAACACCTTGCTAGCAAAGCACTAAGATCAAAACGGTTCAAATGTAACTGGCAGGAAAATTAGCGAAAGCCAACTGAATGAGATACTTTCGCTTGTAAAGTAATCAAGCATGCAACGTCGAGATTTTTTGAGCAAATTAGGAATGGCCACGGTCACCTATACGCTTGTTTCTAGCAAAGTCTTCGGCGAGTCTGATTCATTTCGTTTCGAAAAAATCGAAGTCCCTTCTCCTCTTGTTGGAGAGGACTTATTCCAATACATTCAGCGTCAAAAAGGAAGTTTCGACCTAACTCTTTACCGTCAATTACTCGGCGCTGCGAATGAGTTTAAAGAGGGTGATGAAATCGCAGGCATTTCTGCTGCGAGCGATGAAGATCGTTTAAAGGCGCGAATGCTTCTTTCTGAAACTTCGTTAGATAATATTCGCAAACATTCTGTTTTTACCGATGAGCAATCGGAATACATTGAAGGAACAACACGTTCTTTTCAAGAAACAGAATCGGGAAAGGCCATAGGAAAATTACGAATGAAGGAGTTTAGAGAACTTCTCCTACTCTCGACTGACAAAGAAATTAATAGCTTACTTCCATACTTAACAAGTGACATTATTGCTTGTGTGGTGAAGTTGATGTCGAACAAAGATCTTATTACCATCAGCAGTAAAATTTTCCATCCGTTGGCTGGAAGTCTAATGGGCTCGAAGGGATACATGAGCGCGCGCGTTCAACCTAACTCTCCGACCGATAACATTGAAGACATTGTGTGGCAAGTGTTCGACGCATGGAGTTACAGTGTGGGCGATTTGGTGCTAGGTAACAATCCTGTTTCAAGCAATCCGGAATCGGTTGCGAAAATTGAAATGGCTTTGTACGATTTGCTTACCACCTTCAAACTAGAAAATACGCTTTCACATTCTGTGTTGGCGCACATAGATATTCAAGCAGAAGTAGAAAAGACCTACAACGGTCAAACCGGCATGTGGTTTCAAAGTATTGCGGGAACCGTGAAAGCGAATCAGACCTTCGATGTTACCCTTGAAAAACTTAAGAAATACGCCTCACAGCGCAAAGGTAAATTCGGACTCTATGCTGAAACCGGACAAGGCGCAGATGAAACGAACGGACATGGCGAAGGCTTCGACATGCTTATTCACGAATCCCGTAAATACGGACTCTGGAGAGGGCTTAAACAACAATTGAATACAGTTGCTTTTGAAAAACCTTCCGAAGGATCTTTCTCCGAACCATGGGTTCATCTGAATGATGTTGCAGGATTCATTGGACCGGAAGTTTTCAGAACGAAAGAACAATTGGTTCGCTGTTGCTTGGAAGATTTGGTGATGGGGAAATTACACGGACTCATGATTGGTCTTGACATTTGCACCACCTTGCACATGGATGTTTCGTTGGATGATTTGGATTGGTGTATTGATCAAATCATGCCAGCCAATCCGGGCTATCTCATGGCTCTCCCAACGAAGAACGATCCCATGTTGAGTTACTTAACGACCTCGTTTAGCGATCACCTGCGCATACGCGAAAAGTTTGGATACAAGATCAATGATGCCATGTGGGCGTTTTTCAAACAGATGGAAATCATTGGTGAAAACAACAAACCATCGGCTCACTTCGGAGATCCTGTTTGGATGTATTATAAATATCGAAAACTGAAAGGTGACTCTCGCACCATAGAGGAAATCTACGCCGAAGGACAAGGCTGCATAGCCCGTGTGCGAGAGCGTGGAGTGCCCATTGCCGATGGGTATGGCGCGAATCATTGGGACATGAATCCTGACCTTGAGCAAGAAATTCGATTGCTATACGCCGATGCGAAGAAATGTTTGTGGGAAGAAACACCTGCTCAATTTGGAAAATTCCTTCCTCATGGAATTGCGATTAGCACGCTTTCGAAAGATCGAAAAGATTACATCTATCATCCGCAATCGGGAGAACAGCTTTCACGCGATAGCATATATGCGTTAGAAATTTTACGTTCAAAATGGAAGAAGAGCATACCCGATATTCAAGTCATTGTTTCTGACGGATTGAATGTCTCTTCCATCATAGACGAAGGACATTTGTTACCCTATATAAATGAATTGAATTCATTATTGAAATCAAACTACACGCTTAGCGATGATTACTCGGTAAGTATAGATCCTTTGTTCATTCAGCATGGAAGGGTAAGAGCTGGCTACCGCTGCGGGGAGCTTCTGTTCGGCGATTCAGCTTCAAAACAGAAAAAATGTATTTTGCATATCATTGGAGAACGCCCAGGAACCATGCACCACAACTATTCGGTTTACATTACAGTTGCGAAAGGTTCCGATTGGAATGTTGAAGGAAAAATAGATCACGACATTACTCGTGTTATTTCTGGAATTTCAGACACTGCGCTTCATCCAAAAGATGCTGCGAAAGAAACGCTCAGAATCCTTTCTTCCGAACTTTTTAAAATCTGAGTGCCCAACCGGCATTAATGATTGGAAAAGCCTTCCCTTCCTTCAATAAATCAGAAACGATTGGATTTTTAGTATCAGCGTTGTTATAGAGCAAAGGCGTTTTCCCAAGAAAATATCCACCTTCAACAAAGACTACATTTTTCTTTGAAATGTAGAAATCGAAAAACGTTTTGAATTGTAATTCGTTGTAACGGACAAAGGTGTTGTTGTCATCACCACGGAAAGATCTTGTCATGGAGCGAAAGGCCAATCCTGCATTCACGCGAGAAGGAACTATCGCATAGGAAGCCTTAAAGCTCTGAGGAAGTGTGCCGAATACGGAAAAACGATCAGATACTTTCCAATCGACACCCACTAAGGGAACAAAGAAATTACCGAAGAATTCACGGTTGTAGTACAGCCCGAATTTGTATCGAAACTTTTCAGACTCCGTAACCGTGAACAATGAGTAGGCACCTATTTGAAAAACATCTGAGAACGCAGCACCTAAATCAGCACCGGCTATTTTCGGGATAATTAATCCAGTAAATTTTACTTTCGGATTCTTCAATTGCACTTGCATTCCTATTGGAAGAGTTATTGAAGAATAAGCCGATGACAAAGAATCATTCCTCATTTCCAATTTCTCATAATGAGCTCGAACGAAAAACGTATTTCCATTTTTCAAAACTTTCGGAATGAACGCGTTCACGAATAAATCGCTCGTCAGCGGGCCACTAGGCACATTGTATGACTGTCTATTGAATGAAAAAATATCAACGAAGTATTGCGCGTTGGAATCTAAATGAAAACAAAGCAATGCGGCTAGAAGGATTCTTTTCATGCTTGCAAAATACATTTAAAATGAATTACCTCTTCCAACAAGAAATCATTTTGTTGTTGAAAACTCCTTGTAGAATTTTAATTACTAGTCAATTAAACGAATTACATTAGAACATCATTGGTAAACCAATGGGCGCTAACCGAAAAGCCATACGAGTAGGTAACCTTAACTAAATTTTTATGGACAACAAATTTTTCACCTTCATTAGGCCTTATTTGGGCTACATCGATTCTGGCAAAATGTTCAGACAACCGATTGGGTATGTTTATTTGGCACTTGCCATAATTAACGCCTTACTTCCTCTATACATCATGTATGAGGCTGCTGACAACAATCTGTTCGACGCGCCTGCAAAGGTGGTTGTGGTATTCCTTATCTTGTGGCTAATTATTGCTGCAGCCGGTTGGGTTAGCTTCCAAATCTGGTGGGACAGAAAATCAAAGGTGAACGAAACGTCTGTAGAAGGCGATGAGTTCGTGGCAATCCCTGTTTATTCACACTTCGTTCAAACCTTTGGAGAATGGGCTGGAACGTGGTTCGCTGTTGTTGGCTTCTTCTTCGGCATTTTCACTGAACTTGTAGAAGAAAGCCGAATGATTGGCAGATTCATCCCAGGTGGCTTCATAAAGGGCGGTATAGAAAGCGCTATTATCTCTGTTATTGCAGGATATTTAATCATTGTTCTTTCACGAGCAGCGGCAGAAATGCTTCGTGCAATTGTTTCTATTGCGAACAACACTAGAAAATAATATGCTGTTTTTTTTTTAGAGAAGGGAACCGAAAGGTTCCCTTTTTTTTAGCCAATCTCTAAAACATCACGGCGCCATTCGTCCAATTGACCAATTTCCTTCAACCAAAGAATAGGTCAAACGATCGTGCAAGCGGTTCGGTCTGCCCTGCCAAAATTCAAAATACTTCGGACGAATAAGATAACCTCCCCAATTTGAAGGTCGCGGAACCGATTGTCCTTCGAACTTATTCGTGAATTCTCGAAAGCGTTCGTTCAAAACTTCGCGCGATTCAATGATTGAGCTCTGCGGGGAAACCCATGCGCCGATCTGACTTTCACGCGGACGCGAATTGAAATAAGCATCGCTCTCTGCGTCTGTTAACTTGTGTAATTCACCTTCCACCCGAACTTGTCGTTCTACTGAAGGCCAGAAAAAATTCAAAGCAACTTTGTTGTTTTGCTCTAATTCCATTCCTTTGTTGGAAGTGTAATTCGTGTAGAATTTCAATCCGTCTTCATTCACTCCACGAAGCAATACCACTCGCGAATGCGGCTGCCCTGAAGCGTCCACACTGCTAACGACCATGGCGTTGTAATCGTGTAACTCTTCCACTTCACTCAACCAAAACTCAAGCATCTCATGCGGAGCAGCTTTCAAATCTTCAACCTCTAAGCTATGTTTTTCGTAGCTCTTTCTGTGGTGTACAATGTTACTCATAATTGCATATCGCTTTTGCGTAATTGGTCCAACTCATGTTCTCTGTTGCCTTTGCAACGTTGTCTCTGTTGATAGGCGAATCTAGAAACTTCACCATTTGATCTTTCATGCTATGAATGTCGTTGGCTTCGGCTAAGTATCCGTTGAATCCGTCTACAATAGTCTCCGGAAAGTGTCCCACTTTTGTTGCCAAAATAGGCATTTTGAAATTGTAACTCAACGACTCAATTCCGCTAGGAGTCGCTGTTCTGTAGAACAATACTGCCGCATCGGAAACCTGAAAAAACTTCGGCAATTCTTCATTCGAAATGAATCGATTGAACACCACGCAGTTTTCTTGAACACTCAATTTCTCTATCCATTCCAGCGGATTGTCTTCACGCTCGTCGTCAGATTTTCGAAGAACCAACTTCTTCGCCCAACCAAACAACGTTTGTTTCAACTTGGTACTCCACTTCGAATCGTCGAGCGTTTTCCAAAAAGATTCTCCACAAATTAAAAACGAGACATCGTCTCTTTCCTGGCACAATTCAGCGAAAGCTTGAATGGCCATGTCGAGCCCTTTGTATTTCCGAATAAATCCGAAGTACAAAAAGACGTGTTTCTTCAATCCCAACTTCGCTTTCTCTTCTTCCAAATTGAAATTCGGAATGGGTTTGTACAAGTCGTAAATCGGATGATACAATTTCACAACCGACGTGAATGCCTTTTCATGAATATCCAACTTATCTACCAAACCGAACGAACGTTCGGGAAAGACCGTTTTCAATTCTTCATAAGTATGCAACGCATGAACCACAAAAGACGAAGCGTGCTTCAAGGCATACTTCGTCAAAAACTTATCTATTGAGCTGTGCTCCTTTTGAATCACAAAATGAATGTCAAACACCACATGAATGCCTGCCTTTCGCAAGCGCTTAGCGATATGCGCCATGGGCAATCCTTGAAGGGCAATGCTCCACTGAAAGGTTACCATTTCTGGTTTCAATGAAACAATGTAATCGGCTGTTTCCTTCCAACTAAACGGATTGTTATAATTCGTTAAGTAAGTCACTTTCACGCGACTTCCTTGAAGTAAGTCTGTTGTGCTGCTCTTGTCTACGAATTCACGTGGGATGATCGCTGGATACTGTTGCGTCCAACTAACAATGTGAACCTTGTTTCGCTCTTCCTTATCCAATGCCAACGCCAACGAAGTGTTGTAGTTCTGCATACCGCCTTTGAAGCGCGGACCCGGACCGAAGCAAACAATGGTTCTGTTTTTCATCTATTGTTGTGCTGCCAATTTTTTAACTGCGGCATCGTACACGCGTTTCATTCCTTCTTCAATGGAAATCTTCGCTGTCCATCCTAACTTCTCTTGAACGAAGGTCATGTCGCAATAGCGCGAATGCACTCCCACCGGCTTATCCAACAACGGTTTGATGGTAGGCTCGTATCCTGCATAACCGCAGAACACGCGAATAATTTCGTTGAAGGAAGTGAGTTTCCCCATTCCAATATTGATGGCTGTTCCGTCGTGAATGTGATCCATGGCCAACAAGATGCAATCGATCACATCGTCGATGTGAACGAAGTCTCTTCCTTGGTTGCCACTTCCCCAAACTTCAAACGGATCTTCCATCTTCGCTGCGCGCGCTGCAATCGCTGGAACAGGATAAGTTAGATCCTGATCTTCACCGTAACCGCTGAACGGACGAATGCACGTCACCTTCAAACCGTAATGTGAAGCTGCAATTTTCGCTAAGAACTCTCCTGTTAATTTACTCCAACCGTAAGTCATATCAGGCTCGCCCATTCTCTTGAAATCGATGTCAGACTCTTTCAAAGCAATGGCTCCGTCTACTGTCTGAAGATCGATGGGATAAGCCGCTGAAGAGCTCGGATACATGAGCCTTTCCGGCTTGTATCTGCAGGCCCAATAAAACATTTCCGCATCAATGGCTAGGTCCAAAGCAACGGCCATTGGATCTCCGTCAATCTTACTTCTTCCTCCTACAATAGCTGCGAAATGGAAGACATCGTTGATGCGATCTATTTCAAACTGAAAATTCTTTTCGAAGTATTTCTCGTCTTCTGAAAAAGCGCGCATTACTTTCAATGCATCGGCATGAATAAATAGCAATCTTCCGTTGTACACCGCAAAGCCTTCCCCGTAGTTCGTTTTCGTGGCATTGAGCCAAGTGTCGGGATGTGTTCCAACCGATAAATCATCGATGAAAATCAACTGCGCCTCGGTGGTGTTGAAGAGTCTCTTCACCATGTTTCTTCCCACAAAACCACAACCGCCGGTAATTAAATGCGTAACCTTATTCATGCTGTAAAAATACATCAATCATTCCAAGTGCGGCACTTTCCGATTAACTTCGCAACAAGAGAAAAATCAGATGCAACAACTTCAAAATTTCGCCCTTGGGCAATGGATTTCCGGTAGTGGAAAAGGAACCGAACTTTTCGATGCAGTAAATGGAGAATTAGTAGCGGTAGCCGACAGCTCCGGACTCGATTTCGGCGCTATGCTGAACTACGGTCGTGAGACAGGCGGTCCAGCGCTTCGCAAGATGACCTTCCAAGAACGCGGAAGAATGTTGAAGGCATTGGCCATGTATTTAACCGAGCGCAAAGCCGCGTATTACGCTGTGAGCGTGAAGACAGGGGCTACGAAGATTGACTCTTGGATTGACATTGACGGTGGCATTGGAAACCTCTTTGCTTACGCCTCTTTGCGCAAGCAGTTCCCAGACTCTTCTTTTTATGTAGACGGAGAATTAGCGAAGCTTTCGAAAGAAGGCACCTTCATTGGACACCACATTATGGTTCCGAAGGAAGGCGTTGCGCTTCACATTAACGCATTCAATTTCCCGGTATGGGGAATGTTGGAAAAGATTGCGGTGAACCTACTAGCGGGCGTTCCTGCTGTGGTGAAGCCTGCAACATTAACCTCTTATGTAACTGAAGTTGTGGTTCGCGATATTCACGCTTCAGGAATTCTTCCGGAAGGCGCCTTGCAATTGATTTGCGGAAGCGCTAATGGTATTTTCGATCATTTGGAAATGCAAGACGTAGTAACCTTTACGGGTTCTGCTTCAACTGGAAAAATGCTGAAGTCACATCCGCGATTGGTAGACCAAGCCATTCCATTCACCATGGAAGCCGACTCGCTGAACGCCGCCATTCTCGGACTAGACGCAGCACCAGGAACGGAAGAATTTGATTTATTTGTGAAGGAAGTTCGCAAAGAAATTACGGTGAAGTGTGGACAAAAATGCACAGCAGTAAGAAGAATTTTAGTTCCTGAAAAATATTTGTCAGACGTTCAAGAAGCGCTTGTAAAAGCCCTTGGACAGACTGCTATTGGCGATCCGCGCAATGAAAAAGTTCGCATGGGTTCTTTGGCTGGAATGGCGCAACGCGAAGACGTACTTGCTGCGTTGAACGAATTGAAAAAAGAAAGTGAAGTTGTATTTGGAAACGATGCACTCAACCTTATTGAAGCTGAAGACTCGAAAGGTGCATTCATGTCGCCAACGTTGTTGTTGAACGACAAGCCTTTCGAAAAATTAAGCTCACACAACATTGAAGCTTTCGGCCCTATCTCGACCCTTATGCCTTATAGCACAACTGAAGAAGCTGTAGCTATTTCGAAATTAGGAAAAGGAAGTTTGGTGTGCAGCATTACTACAAACGATAGAAGCATTGCTCGCAATTTCGTGTTGAACGCTGCATCGCATCACGGAAGAATTTTAGTGTTGAACAGAGCTAGCGCGAAAGAAAGCACCGGTCACGGAAGCCCAATGCCTATGCTTGTTCACGGAGGACCAGGTCGCGCGGGTGGTGGAGAAGAAATGGGTGGAAAACGTGGTGTCATGCATTACTTGCAACGCACGGCTATTCAAGGTTCACCAACTATGTTGACAGCCATTACTGGTGTTTACCAGCAAGGCGGAGAACAAGCTGAAGCGCAACCGCATTTGTTCCGTCAGCATTTCGAAGACCTTGTTGTTGGAGACACTGTTTTCACACACAAGCACACAGTTTCAGAAGCGGACATTGTGAACTTCGCGAATGTGAGTGGCGACAATTTCTATGCGCACATGGATGCCACTTCGTTAGAAGGAACCATCTTCGAGCGTCGCGTGGCTCATGGATATTTCGTTTTATCGAAAGCTGCAGGATTGTTCGTTGACCCGAAGAAAGGTCCAGTTTTGTTGAACTACGGAATTGACGAAGCGCGTTTTACGAAACCTGTTTATCCGGGAATGACCATAGCGGTTCGCTTTACCGTGAAGGAAAAGATTGCGCAAGAGAAACGCAGCGAAGACGATATTCCGAAAGGCATTGTGAAGTTCTTGGTTGATGTTTATGATGAAACTGGAGAGACTGTAGCGTTAGCCACAATTCTTACCATGGTTAAAAAACGCAACGAAGAATAAGTGCGTAAATTCCTTTCTCTACTTTTTTTCATGGCTGCTATTCAGTTATCAGCTCAGTCGGACACATGCTTCGACCCCAATTCTAAAGCGTATTACAAATGCAACAGAACTGAGGCGAAAATTTGCGTCGAATATTTAATTAATGATCTAGAAGAACTTCAAGAGAAGCTATTAACTGTTCATCCAGACCCCTACGCATATTGCGGTCAAATGAAATTCGACAGCGCATATTCCAAAGCATTTTCGTACTACACAGAGGGAAGAACTCTGATTGAACACGCTCAGAATCTCAACCGTTTTTCAAGAATTGTTAGCGACTCTCATTTGCAAACACACGTGTTTTCGCTCACGAGTGAAGCATCATATTTTGACACTGGTTTCTTACCATTATTTATATTATCCATTAACGACAAATTCTATATCGAAAAAGATTATGTCGGCGGCCCACCTGTTGGAAGTGAAATCATATCTATTGGCAAACTCCCCATGTTCGAATTACATGAGTTGGCCAAAGAATGGTGTGTCGATGAAGGAGAGGCTACAAAATCTAGCGAGGAAGCGGCTAATTATTACTATACTTCTGCTCATTTTTTCGCAAATCCTAATCAGCATAGTGGTGATCTTGAGACCATTAGATACACCTATAACAATGAACTTGATAGCGCAATAATTGAGTTGTTAGATTTTCAAGAAATCAGAAAAATCCGCAAACAATATTTTAAAACAAGCAAAAAGAATATTGAATCTTCGTTTTTTTTAACTGAAAGAAAGGCCGTTCTAAAATTGAATTCATTTTCACCTGCCATCTTTCAAAACGACAGAAAAAAAATCAGAAAATTCTTTCAAACAACAAAAGAAATGGGGATTAATGATATTGCCATTGATGTTCGCAACAATCCCGGCGGATCAAGTTCGATGGTCGAATTTCTTTGTTCGTTTTTAACTACAGGAGGAATAAACACGCCCAGTAATATTATATGGAAGGCAAGTGAATATTCTTATCCGCTCATTTCTCATTTCAGAATGAAACATTTCCCGAAATCCACCGAAAAAAAATTTAAACGAAACGAAGATTTATACCAGTATTTCATTCTCTACAACACCTCGATTGAAGAATCTGACACCGCCTATTTCTCCATTCCTCAACGCCAACAAATTAGCGATATCTATTTGGGAAACATTACACTATTCATGAATGGAAATACCGCTTCTGCCGCTTGTGATTTCTCTCAACTGATGTTAAATAACAGACGAGCTACGTTAATTGGCACTCCTTGCAATGCTACAATAAATGGAACTTGGGGTAACCCTGTTACTATTCAATTGAATGAATCTGGAATCACCTTCTCCCTGCCAACCATTAGATATAATTACAATAACACATTCAGTTATTCAATTGAGCCTATTCTGCCAGACGTTAACCTAGTGCCGACTGTAGATGATATTAAAAAGGAAAAAGATACTTTTCTAGAATATTTCCTCAAGAATTAAATCGAAGCCAACTGTACCTTGTACTTGTCGCAGAAAGCTGACCAGTCCCAAATAAAGTTGCGCATAACCTCGTCTAAGCTTTTCAAAAAGATTGGATTCGGCGTATTCATGTTTCTAAAATACTCGTCTTGATATTGATTCAATTCGTATTTGAAGAAGAAACCTTTAGACATGCTGTACAGGACATTCTTCGATGGGAAATTCACGTGAGCCATGAATTTTTTGTAATCGTTCAATTTGGTTTGAAAAGCAACCGGAGACAAATCGAATACAGGCGCGAACTGATCAACACAATGTTGAATAATTAAATCGCCTTCCCCGTCTCGGAAGTGTTCATTTAAGTAATTGAAATTTCCGACTATGGCAATCATTAAGAACTTTCCGTATTCCTCGTCACTAATTTTTGGAGTGCGAACAAACTCTGGGGTATCACGAATAAATCCAGCGACCTCAGGGAATCCACCTTCAACAGAATCTAACAAGGTATTCACGAACATGGTTGCTGCGCGCTCTGCTGAGATTTTCTTTTTTCCAAAAAATGTAATCATATGCCTTAACGATTTATTAATCTTTCGATTTCATCAAAAATAAACGGCTTATGCAGCCTTGCGACGAAAGTGAAATTCACACATATCAACAGAGTTATTCACCATAACCGCGGAGCGGATGACGGCGAAGCCGATGACACCGAAGGTGATGACAATCGACGATTGATGACCGCGGAGCGGATTAATGAATGTGGTTTGCGATGTTACGTGCGATAGAAGGACCTTCGTAGATGAAGCCCGTGTATACTTGAACAAGGGACGCACCTGCATCTATTTTTTCTTGCGCATTCTGTGAAGTATGAATTCCTCCAACGCCAATGATTGGAAACGCGCCGTTCGATTTTGAATGCAAATAACGAATCACTTCAGTTGAACGCGAACGCACAGGAGCGCCGCTTAATCCGCCCATTCCAATGTTTTCAATAGTTTGTGCATTCGTTTGCAATTGCTCTCTTGCAATAGTTGTGTTCGTTGCAATGACTCCTGCAATTTTTGTTTGAAGAACAATTTCAACAATGTCATTCAATTGATCGTCTGTTAAATCCGGAGCAATTTTTAAAAAGATTGGACGCGGTTTTGGGAACGTATTATTTGTTTCAGCAAGAGCAGAAAGAATTTTCATTAACGGTTCTTTCTCTTGCAGCTCGCGCAATCCGGGCGTATTCGGAGAACTCACATTCACCACGAAATAATCTACACAATCGTGAAGGGCATTCAAACAAATTAAATAATCGCTTAATGCATCTTCGTTCGGAGTGACTTTATTCTTTCCAATATTCCCTCCAACAATAATATTCGATTTGCGTTTTCTTAATCTCCCTGCTGCGTCTTCAACGCCACCGTTATTAAATCCCATACGGTTGATTAATCCGCTGTCTAATGGAAGTCTAAACAATCTCGGCTTATCATTTCCCGGTTGTGCCTTCGGCGTTAATGTTCCTATTTCCACATGTCCGAATCCTAACAACGCCAACTCATCGATCCAACATGCGTCTTTATCAAACCCTGCAGCCAATCCAACCTTGTTCGGAAATACAATTCTAGCAACGACAATCTTATTTTCTTTCGCTTTGAAAATTGATTTTAAAATCATTTTTCCTCCAGGAATTTTCGAAGAAAATTTCAATAAATCCATGGCCAAGTAATGCGCCTTCTCCGGAGAAAAAAGAAAAAAGAAAGGTTTAATCAGAAGCTTATACATGCTGCAAAAATACATCATCTCATTTATCAATCGAAGATTGTCATCACCTTCGGTGTCATCCGCTCTGCGGTCATCGGCTTCGCCGTCTTCAATCGCAGATTGTCATCGCGACGAGTCGTGTCATCGGCTTCGCCGTCATCAATCGCAGATTGTCATCACGACGAGTCGTGTCATCGGCTTCGCCGTCATCAATCGCAGATTGTCATCGCAACTCGTTGCGTCATCGCGAAGCGTTATCCCTCCACCGAAGAATCGGCCTTTCCACAAAATAGTAAAGCGCCGAAGAGACTGAAATCACAATGAACCAGTAGGCGCCGTACTTCATTATCCCGTCTGCATTTCCGGTAACGGGAAAATTCAAACCAATGACTTGAGCTACCAATGCCAGGTTAATTAAATACATGGAATAAGAAATCTTACTGATATGAGTTACCACTCCTACCAAGCTTTTCCAAGAAGATGTTATTCCTTCAAACCAAGGGAGCACTAGCGCAATGGCTAGAGGTGTTATGCTGAAATAAAACACTTGACGATAAAAAGTTGCGTTTGGGGCACTGTAATTCAACAAGAATAAAATCATTCCCAATCCTAAAACGAGCGCTACGTTTTTCCATTTGTCCCAAAGATTTTTATGGAAAGAATAAATCCAAGCGAGTAACAAGCCGAATGCAATGGCATCAAGTCGAACAACGACCATCTTTCGAACCTTCACATCGAACCAAAAATCATCAAGTGTTGCATCAAATGAATAAGCGCGGTAGAGCATTGGACCGAGCATGAGCAAAAGCGTCACAATCAAAAAAGAAACTTTCAGTTTGAACTTCTTCAACAACAACCAGAGCAACACCGGCGTAAAAATATAGAACCACTCTTCTACTGCCAAGCTCCACGACTCCCAGAAAAATCCGATAAGTGGTTTGGTGAAATTTTGCAGGAAGACGATAAATTTCCAACCGATAACAGCTGAGTCTCCAGAAATAATTCCGTACGAAACGAAAATAAAATTCAACAACAAAATCAAATAATAATTCGGCAATGTTCTGAGCCAACGTCTTTTCCAAAAATGCGCAACGCCCCGCCAATTGAGTCCTTCAGAAGATGACTTCAATAAAATTCCACCTATCAAAAATCCACTTAAGACGAAAAACAAATCAACACCGTCTAACATTTTTACAAACGGAAAATTCTCTAAAGCGGTTCCGTTCAACAAAAATTTTCCGTGAGACAACACAACCAACAGAATGGCCAATGCTCGAAACAAATCGAGTCCAAAATTTCGTGTTGTGATATTATTCATTCGTTCCCCAACGTTCTTGAAGCCATTTCAGAATGGCCGCTTCTTTCGGATTGTTACCTGGAATGTAGAATTCAGTCGAAGCAATTTCTTCTGGAAGAAATTCTTGACGAATGAAATTTCCTTCGTGTGCATGCGCGTATTCGTAGTTCTTTCCGTAACCCAACTCCTTCATTAATTTCGTTGGAGCATTGCGAAGATGCATGGGCACAGGCAAATCTCCTGTTTGCTCCACCAACGCCAAAGCCGCATCAATAGCGGTATAGACAGAATTGCTTTTCGCGCTGGTTGCCAAATACACGGTGCACATACTTAGCGGAATGCGCGCTTCAGGCCAGCCTATATTTTGAACCGCGCGAAAGGTTGCTTCCGCAATCAATAGCGCATTCGGATTCGCTAAACCAATGTCTTCTGAAGATAATATGACCAATCTTCGCGCTATGAATAGCGGGTCTTCCCCGCCTTTAATCATGCGCGCCAAATAGTAAGTCGCTGCTTGCGCATGACTTCCGCGAACGCTTTTAATAAACGCTGAGATTACATCGTAATGCATTTCACCGGTCTTGTCGTAACGTGCAGCGTTGGTTTGAATGACATTCTCTACCGAGGCGTTTTTTATTACGCAAGGCGTCTCTGAAATGGATTCAACAACCAGTTCGAGTACATTCAGCAATCGGCGAGCATCGCCGCCGCTGTATTTCAACAACGATTGTGTTTCTTCTAATTGAATATTTCTTGCGCGAAGCGCTTCATCGCGAACAATGACATCTTCCAAAAGTTGATTCAGCTCATCTTTGGTGAGTGCATTCAGGGTGTACACCTGCGAGCGCGACAATAACGCACCGTTTACTTCGAAAGAAGGGTTCTCTGTGGTTGCGCCAATAAGAGTAACAACACCTTTTTCAACAGCGCCTAAAAGAGAATCTTGTTGACTCTTCGAAAACCGATGAATCTCGTCAATGAATAATATTGCACTCTTCTGAAACAACCCGCCCTTCCCTGCTTGATCTATCACTTCACGAATTTCTTTCACTCCGCTATTGATTGCAGAAAGTGAAAAGAAAGGACGTTGTTGGGTTTGCGCAATAATGTTTGCCAACGTTGTTTTTCCAACTCCCGGAGGCCCCCAAAAAATCATACTTGGAATATGTCCGCTTTCAATAATGCTTCGCAACACTGCTCCCTTGCCAATCAAATGCGATTGCCCTACATATTCATCGAATGATTTCGGACGCATTCTCTCCGCTAGTGGCGTGCTCATAGCAAGTCGGGTCTTCTTGTTTTCGTTTTTTCGAAAGCCTGTTGCATGCGCCAGTCTTCAATGACTTTAAAATTTCCTGAAGTCAGAACATCTGGAACTTTCCAGCCGTTATATTCCGCAGGACGTGTATACACAGGAGGCGCTAATAAATTATCTTGAAATGAATCGGTCAACGCACTTGTTTCATCGTTCATCACACCTGGAATTAATCGAACGATTGCATCCACTAAAACAGCAGCGGCTAATTCTCCTCCACTTAAAACATAATCGCCAATGGAAATTTCACGCGTTACATAATGATCGCGCAAACGCTGATCTATTCCCTTATAATGTCCGCATATCATGAGCAAATTCTTTCCCAACGAAAAGGTGTTGCACATGCTTTGGTTTAATCTATCCCCATCTGGAGTCAAATAAATAATCTCATCGTATTGGCGCTCTGCTTTCAACTTATCAATGCAATCTGCAATGGGCTGAATGAGCATTACCATTCCTGCGCCGCCACCAAATTGATAGTCGTCTACGCTCTTGTGCTTATCTGTAGAGTAGTCCCGAATGTTATGAATGTGAATTTCACACAAACCATTTTTCTGTGCTCGATTTAAAATTGAATCTGCAAATGGCCCATCGAGCAAGCGAGGAAGAATGGTTAGAATGTCAATGCGCATACTACATTTTTTTTATTAAAAATTCTGTACGTCTATTTTTTGCTCTTCCCTCTTCCGTATCGTTTGATGCAACAGGCTTTAATTTGCCAAAACCTTTCGCAGAAAGTTGCTCTAACTTAACTCCATTCGCAACTAAAAAGTCTTTCACCAAATTCGCTCTTCCTAAAGAAAGCGCTTCATTAGATTTATCTACGCCAATGTTATCTGTATGTCCGCGTATTTCAATAATCCAAGAAGGGTGGTTCTTTAAATAATCTGCGAACTGAATCAATATCAATTTCGACTCATCACTTATAGACGTTGAACTGGTTGAATAATAAATGTCGTTAATGACAAAGGGTTTGTTTTCGGCAACAACGGCTGTTTCCAAATTCAATTTTAAAATTGCCGCGGGATCATTGTTTTCTTTTCTTGAAATAACATGGGCGTTGAAGGCAATATTTTCACCTTCCACCTTCAACACCACATCTTCTTTTTTATTTGTGCGAACAACAGCTGCATAAGAACCGTCGTCGTTGTTCACCTTCACTTGTTCTTCGCTTCCAGATTGAGCGTATTGAATGGTCACAGAAGCATTCTGAGCGGGCGTCCCATCGTCACCTTGCACAGACCCCTTAATAATGGCTACACGCTCTGGCTTTGCTTTTTCAGGCAAAGTAAATTGGAAGATGTCATAACTTTTTTCACCTAAATACTTGTTTGCTCCGAAGTAGGCCAATTCACCATCACTGCTTACAATTATACCAAGCTGATCGTTCTCGTCATTAATTGGAGCACCAATATTCTCAACGTCAGTGAAGGTGCCGTCTTCGTTCATCTTAGCAAAGAAGAAATCCATTCCTCCCGCTCCAAGGTGTCCGTCACTTGAAAAATAAACCGTATGACTGTCGCTATGAATAAACGGCGCCTTTTCCTGTCCTGAGGTATTTATTGAAGCTGGCAGCGGGGTACATTTTCCCCATGTTCCATCTGGTTGCTTTTTTGAAATAAACAAATCGTGTGAATAGTTCCCAGATTCATCTTTCGTGCAATCTGGACGAACACCTGCGAAAATCAACGTTTGCCCATCACCGCTTAAAGAAGGTTGAGCTTCCCAACCATCAGGGCTGTTTACGCCTTCTCCTAAACTCTCCCAATCGCTCCAAACGTATCCAAAGGTTCCATCCTCTTTTGTGGTTCTTTCAAATTTGGTAGAAAACAAATCAATGTTATTCGGATTGTCCTTAACAGGATTAGACTTAGCAATGATCAGTTCTTTGTTATCGATCGATAAGGTAGCACCTCCGTATGAACCGCCTTTGTTAAAGGGGGGTGGCAATGCAACTCCTTTGTCAAAATCCGCATTGATATCGGCACGCTTGCTCCATGTAAACTCTTCTACTTGTTTACCCGCTAAATCTCCCTTGGCTTGTTTGTAAATCAAACGTGTGAAAAATAAAATCTCACCATCAGGGGCAATCATCGGAAGGTATTCATCGCTCACCGTTGAAACGCCGATTACTTTTTTCGGAACGAAAACATAATTTTTATTCCCATTAAAAATTTTATCATAGGCCTTAACGGATATTAACGCCTCTTCAACCTCTCTGTATTTTTTATCGTAAGAGGAATTAAACTTCGTCGCGTCTCCATCAGGAAATCTCAAGAATTTTTCAAAACACACGACCGCCTCTTGGTAATTTTGACCTGCGTAATTCATTGCTCCCATGTAATAGTACATTTCAGAATGATAGTCCTCGCACTTGGATTTAAGATCTACAAATATTTTAAGTACCTCGTCAAATCCCGAGTTCAAACGTTTTGCATGAACGAATTTCATTTCACCCAATTTCAAAAGGCAAGGCAGACATTCGGGATCTTCTTCAATGGCTTTCTCTAAAAACGATATACGCTCTTCACTGGAGTACTTCTTACTCTCTTCAGATTTATCTAATATTTTTTGAATATTCTTTGTAGGGGTGTATTCACAATTTTGAGAATAAGCCACCAATGAGAAAGTCATTGATAAAATTGAAATGAATACCTTCCTATTCATGCGCAAATTTTTAAAGTTGATGACCCATTTTTTCTCTCTTCGTATTCAAGTAAGTTCTATTTGAATCGAATTCTTCACCGTGCAGCGGAATACGCTCAACGCTTGCAAAGCCAATGCCCTCTAGCGCCTCCATCTTCAGCGGATTGTTCGTTAGCAGTTTAACGCGTTGAACTCCCAGTTCCAAAAGTATCTCAACAGCCTGATCGAATGTGCGCATGTCAGCTTCGAAGCCCAGCGCTTCGTTTGCTTCTATGGTGTCCATTCCCTTATCTTGAAGCTGATAGGCCTTCAGCTTGTTTACTAAACCTATGCCTCTTCCTTCCTGACGCAAGTATATTAACACGCCCTGTTCTTCTCCGCATTGTTTAAGCGCCTCATGAAGTTGGTCACCGCAATCGCATTTCCGCGAACCGAAGACATCACCCGTCATGCATTCCGAATGAATACGAACGACAACAGGTTCAGATAAATTGCACGCCGGATGAATTAAAGCTAGGTTCGGAAGTTCGGCATTGCCGCTATCGAACGCCTTTATTTCAAAGTCGCCGTATTGGGTTGGAAGAAAAGTTGATACAAGCTCCACTATCGTTTCGAATTAGAAATTCAAAGATAGTTCTAAGAGTTCTTCGTCTCGCTAATGCGCATGGTTAAAATTCCTGCTAAAATCAAAAGGCATCCACCTAGTGAAACGGCTAGAAGTCGATTGTTATCGAGGAATGTATCCATTACCCAACCAAAACATAGCGCCGCAATAATCTCGGGAAGAACAATGAAGAAATTAAATATGCCCATGTACACGCCAATTTTATCAGCAGGCAGGCAATCTGCGAGCATTGCATAAGGCATAGAAAGAATACTCGCCCATGCTATACCAACGGCTCCCATTACAGCAAACAAATAAATTTGATTCTCAGCACCGTGAATAAACGAGAGTGCAATAAGTCCAATACCACCGATGCTAAGACACAATTGATGGGTGATTTTTTGTCCGAACGGTTTCACCAACAACGGAAGAAGCATTGCAAATGAAAACGTAATTAAATTTTGAAATGAATAGGTCAATCCTGCCAACTCCGTGCCCTGCTTATACAATTCCTTTATAGCAGGATCCGCGCTATCGGCGCTCCCTCCGAAAATATCTACGCCAACAGCAGGTGTATAATAAAACCACATTAAGAACAGCCCAGGCCATGTTAGAAATTGCACCAATGCTAGTTGCTTCATACGCTTTGGCATATTCAAAATAGCATCCATGATTTCATTCAAACCATGAAGAAGTCCACCCTTCTTTTTTTCTAATGACTTTCCATTATCCTTTTCAACAGGCGGATATTCCTTTGAGGTAACAACGGTATACAGAACAAAAAGGAAAAATGCCGCCGCTCCAATATAAAAGCTCCATTTAACATTCGACGGAATTCCGACGTGTCCTACTTCGTCTTTCATTCCCACCCAATTGGTGAAGATCCATGGCAAAGCGCTCGCTACTACAGAACCCAGTCCTATAAAAAGAGATTGCATACTAAACCCAAATGTGCGCTGTTCTTCCGGCAAATTATCAGCAACAAAAGCGCGAAAGGGTTCCATTGAAATATTTATGGAAGAATCTAAAATCCACAATAGACCCGCAGCCATCCACAACTCACTGCAATTCGGCATGAGCACCAGGGCAATAGAACTAAGAACTGCCCCAATCATGAAGTATGGCCTTCTTCTTCCGAATGTCGGATGCCAAGTGCGATCACTTAAATATCCAATGATCGGTTGAACAATGAATCCTGTCAACGGCGCTGCTAACCAAAGCAAGGGGATTTCACCAGATTTAGCTCCTAAGAATTCATAGATAGAACTCATGTTGGCCATCTGCAACGCCCAACCGAATTGAATTCCCATGAACCCGAAGCTCATGTTCCAGATTTGCCAAAAACTTAATCGTTGCTTATTCATACCTGCAAGATATAGAAAGTGTACCAAATACACTCACTTGCAGAAAAGATTTTTAAAGATCGAAAACAACGCCCTCGTTGGCTATTTCGGTATTCGGAAAAACAGTCTGTGCTTCAACCTTGAACACCTCATCGTCGCTGTATCGACTACTGTAATGTCCAACAACCAACTTCTTCGCGCCCGACATTTTCGCAATAGTTGCGGCTTGAATGGTCGTAGAATGAAAGGTCTTTTTGGCGCGTTCTGTATCTTCTGCTAGGAATGTGGTTTCATGATAAACCAAATCTGAATTCAAAATATGCGGAACAATTCTTTCGTCGTATGCGGTGTCTGAACAATAGGCATATCGACGAATAGGAATGGAAGGACTGGTTACTTTTCCAAATGGAATCACTTCCTGTTCGCGTTCAACATCTATCCCCTTCTTCAACAATAAAATTTCTGAAGGTTGAAGTTTGAATTCAATAATCGCCCACTTTTCTATGTTTAACTTTCGTTCTTTTTCCTCAAATACAAAACCAGTGCAAGGCACGCGGTGCTTCAAGGGAAAAGAAAAAACACGTACGGTATCGTCTTCAAAAATGAGTTGCTTTTCTTTGTCTTGTGTTTCAACAAAATTCAATTCGTATTCGAAATAAGATTCTGAAACTTTGAATTGAAGTCGAATGACTTCTTCTAATCCGGGAGGGCCATAAATGGTTAAAGGAGTTTTCCTTCCCAATAAATTATACGTGCTCAAAAGCCCGATAAGTCCGAAGAAATGATCGCCATGCAAATGTGAAATGAAGATGGCTTGAATGCGCTGCATCTTCACCTTGTACTTTCGCAATTGCATTTGTGTTCCTTCGCCACAGTCAATCAAAAAATATTTATCGTGCACATTCACCACCTGCGCCGTTGGCTTGTGGCGCGAGGTTGGCGTTGCGGCGCCACATCCGAGTATGGTAATTTGAAACTGCATAAAAAAAGAAAACCGTCTCGCATAAGACGAGACGGTTTCAAAGGTCGTGAATAATGTCTATTAGTGTTGAACTTGAATCAACTTCTCTGCAACATTCTTTCCTGAAACCAAACGAGCCACGTAGTTTCCTACTGGAAGGTTCGAAGTGTTCAAGCGGTATGTGTTAGCACCTGGTGTTGTCATTGTTTTCTCAGAGAAAACCAATTGACCCATGGTGTTGTAAACAGAAACTTCTGCTTGCTCGTTAGAACCCATTGGGAAAGTAACCAATGTGAATTCGTTTGCTGGGTTTGGAGAAACTTTAACTACGTCGTTGAAAGAAACACCTTCAGCAACACTGTTTCCAGAGAAGTCAAGGGTGTAACCTGTGAACTCATAAGGAACATCACCCAATAAAAGCAAGTTCGCAGTTACAGCAATCTTCACAGGGAAAATACCTGTTTGATTTGGAGTACCTGTGATATCTCCACAATATCCCGCACCTGCGCCGAACATACATGGGTCTGGATTTTCACCGTTGTTGTTACATGCAATTGAAAGACCTAGACCTGAAAGATCTGCCCATGTTGTATCCACAGCAGAAACAATTCCATAAAACACAGCATCCAAGTGAATGGTGTTAATGGTAATGAACGCCGGATATGTTGGATCAATATCTGCAGCAGTGGTTGGAGTTCTTACATAAAGCACATCGCTGTATGGAACACCTTGAAGACCTGGTGCAAAATTCTCACCTATTACTGGATTCGGACTAACTCCGAAAGTTTGTCCAGCCCAATCGTAATCGGCTGAATTACATTGCGCAGATGCAGATAACGAAAGAGCTGCAAAAGCTAAAACAGAAAGTAGTTGTTTATTCATATTAAGGGTTTAGATTTCACGTTCAACTTCTTCCATGTATACCAAATCAATGGCCTCATTTAATGTTGGGGTAATCTTAAAAACTGAATCCAACTGAGAAATGGAAATTAATTTTTTAACTGTTTCTTGTAATCCGCAAACGACGAATGTACCATTCGCATCGCGACACAAGCGCTGACCTACAAGCAGCGCAGACAATCCAGAAGAGTCAATGTACTTCGTAGCCGACAAGTCAACAATAATGTTGCGTTGCGTGCTTCTGTTTTGAAGAACCAATTCCGATTTAAGCTCTGGAGCATAAATGGCATCGAGCTTCTCAACGTTCGAAGTAATAAAAACTAACTTTTCTTTTTGACCTGAAACAAAATTCATAAAATGCATTTTGCCAAATTTAGTTAATTTCTAGAAAGAAAAACAAAAAAAGACTTTGAAGAATTAACTTACTCTTTTAATCCCTTGAGCAAGAAGAAAGATAGAGGCCATTCTTATGGCTACGCCATTTTCAACCTGATTAAGAATTATGCTGTTGTTGCCATCTGCAACTTCGCTCGATATCTCAACACCCCGATTTATAGGGCCTGGGTGCATAATTACGATTTCCTTTCCGAGGGAGTTCAAACGATCTTGCGTAAGTCCGAACAACTCAGTGTATTCGCGAAGGCTAGGGAAATAAGGGATTCCAGCATCTTGTCGTTCCAGTTGAATGCGCAACATATTCGCTACATCACACCATTCCAGCGCACGCTGAAGGTTGTGTTCCACCTTCACTCCTAGCGATTCTATGTGCTTCGGAATTAATGTGGTTGGACCACACACCATTACTTCAGCACCTAATTTCTGAAGACAATAAATATTGCTAAGGGCTACACGGCTGTGTGTTATGTCTCCAACAATAACTACTTTTTTTCCTTTAACCGCACCGAGTTTTTCTCTGATTGAAAACGCATCGAGTAAGCCCTGGGTTGGATGCTCATGCGTTCCGTCTCCAGCATTCACAACAACTGCGTTGGTGCGTTCAGATAAAAACTGGCAAGCACCTGGGGAAGCGTGTCGCATGACCACCATGTCTACTTTCATAGCCAAGATGTTGTTCACGGTATCGATGAGCGTTTCGCCTTTCTTCACCGAAGAAGTTGATGCTGAAAAATTAACGACATCGGCTCCCAATCTTTTTTCAGCCAATTCAAAACTCAAACGTGTTCGCGTTGAATTTTCAAAAAACAAATTGGCTACTGTAATATCTCTTAGTGAAGGAACCTTCTTAATGGGTCTATTCAACACCTCTTTGAACTCGTCGGCTTGCGAAAAAATCAAGTCAATGTCCGTCTTTGTCAACGGCTCAATGGCAATGAGGTGCTTGGTGCTTAGCTTCATGTTAGTCGTTCAAAAAAATTACATGATCTTCCTTTTCCCCTTCACTCTTCCACATAACTCTAACGCGTTGATTGTCGAAACTCTCTACTTCCTTCCCAACATAAGTGGCTTCAATAGGCACTTCCCTTCCTTTCTTCCTATCTATTAAAACAAGCAATTCTACCGACTTCGGTCTTCCGTATTCCATAAGACCTTCCATGCCAGCGCGTATGGTTCTTCCGGTATACAATACGTCGTCTATTAAAACCACGTTCATTCCTTCCACACTGTGCTTCATGTCTGTGGACTTCGCCAGTAGTGGCTTGTCGTGAATTCGAAAATCGTCGCGATAAAACGTTGGATCAACAATTCCCCACTTGACAACATGTCCCGATTTAGCAAATTCTTCTACAATGCGCTCCATGAAAAACACGCCTCGCGGCTGCAATCCGATGAGAATGGTTGAAGAGAAGTCTTTGTGATTTTCGATTAATTGACGACACAACCTTTGAATGATCATATTCAGCAGTCCGCCATTGATCAAGGTTATTTTCTTTGCCATCGAGTGCAAATATAGTAGAAAATTGAATTGCCTACTTTTGTAAAGCATGATTGGAACGGAAATAGAAAAAGCGCGAGAACTTCTTCTTCAAAACGAAGTGGTTGCTATTCCTACTGAAACCGTTTACGGTTTGGCAGGCAATGCCCTAAGTGCAGTAGCGGTTTCCAAGATTTTCGAAGCGAAAAATCGCCCGTATTTCGACCCGCTCATTGTTCACATTTCTTCCGTTTCAGAAGTTTCAAAATATGTGGAAGAAATTCCTGAATTGGCTTTCAACCTGATGGAACATTTTTGGCCCGGCCCCTTAACAGTGCTGCTTCAGAAAAAATCATGCATTCCAGATTTAACAACATCAGGATTAAATGAAGTTGGAATTCGAATTCCGAATCACGCCACAACTTTAGAACTTTTAAAAAGCTTACCCTTTCCGCTTGCGGCGCCCAGTGCGAATCCGTTTGGATACATTAGTCCGACAAGCGCGCAACATGTAGAGGATCAATTGGGCGAGAAGATTCCGTATATTTTGAATGGCGGAAATTGCTCAGTGGGAATTGAATCCACTGTCTTGCGTGTTCAAGATAACAAAATAGAAATTCTTCGTTTGGGTGGAATTTCAGTGGAAGACCTTCAACCTTTCACTTCAAATATTCGCATTCAACAACATTCTTCCAGTTCACCCGCAGCGCCTGGAATGCTTACCAGTCATTATGCTCCGCGAAAACCTGTCTTCGTCGGAAACATTCGTGAAATGATGCATTCCTTTTCATCACAGAAAATTGGAATCCTCAGTTTCAAAGAAGATTTTCAGATTGAATCACAACGCATTCTCAGTAAAAAAGGAAGTTTCACAGAAGCTGCCTCGAATCTATTCGCCTACCTGCGCGAGCTCGATCAAATGAATATCGAAGTTATTCTTGCAGAATTTCTTCCAAATGAAAATATAGGACGGGCCATTAACGACAAGTTAAAGCGTGCTTCAGCTAAGTAATTCTTTCGAATTACTTCACAAACACCTCCACCGCCTGCTCAATTTCAATTCCCTCGGCACTCATACCCGTTGAACGTTTGGTATAGTTCACGACGTAGAAATACACCCCAGCGCCAAATTCCTTTGGATCCCAAGAGCCGGTTGGATCGTTTACCTCACCTACCTTTTTTCCCCAACGATTGAAAATTTCCACCTTGAAGTTCGTGATGGTTGGTATGGTTGTGATCGACTGCCAGTTTGGTTGAAGCGTTGGATCCTGAGACAAAAAGCTCAACACATCGTTTCTTCCATCGCCATCGGCAATGACAATGTTCGGCCAATCTAGCAGAGTGTTGTCGATGAACACGTGTATAGTATCTTGGGCTTCACAATTTCCAATTGACGCCGTAACTGTTGTCACGATGTAATCCAAAGGCGGAGTTGGTGATGTAGCATAAGTGTTCTGAATGGAAGTATTCGTAGTTGAAGCGTCGCTAATTCCATCCGTGTAAAAATCCCAATCGAAATTCGTTGCGTTAGAAGTTACATCGAAAGAGAACGTTGAAGGATTTATCGCAGTTGCGTTCACAATAGAAACTGTAATCGGATTAACTACTACAGAAACTGTTGCACCACCGGCACATCCATTTGCATCCAATCCAGCAACGGCATAAGTCGCGTTTGCCAATGGACCCACATCTGTTGTTGAAGCATTCGGAGTTGAAATGGAAGCATCTGCTCCTGCTGTGTTCACCCAATTGTAAGAAACCAATCCGGTTGCTGTTAGCTGCGCAGTTTGACATTCAATGATTGGTGAAGTTGAACTTGCCGTTACGACAGGTTGCGGGAAAACAGTAACTGTAACTTGATCCGTATTCTGACATCCATTCGCGTCTGTCCCAGTAACAGTATAGGTTTGCGTTGAAGCCGGATTCGCTGCTGGTGTTGCCGTATTCGCTCCTGTTAATCCGGATGACGGAGTCCATGCATAAGTTGAAGCGCCCGAAGCACCTAGCGTTGATGGAATACCCGGACAAATCGAAACGTTTGAACCAGCATTTATTGTTGGAAGAGGATTCACAGAAACTTGAACTTGATCTACGCTTGTACATCCGTTTGCATCTACACCTAAAACACTGTAAGTTGTTGTTGTTACAGGAGAAGCCGAAGGGTTTGAGATATTCGAATTATTCAATCCAACTGCTGCGCCACCGTTAATGCTCCATTGGTATGTTGAAGCTCCGATTGCTTGAAGTCCGGTTGAAGCACCTGCACAAATAATTGCATCATTGCCCGCAAAAACAATGGGAAGCGGATTCACCACCACATTGCTTGTTGAAGTAACTGTGCAAGGCGCTGAGGTGTAAGTATACGTTATCGGAGTTGTTCCTACACCAGCAGCACTTGGAGAGAAAGAACCTGTCAAAGGATCTAGGATTCCCGTTCCAGCCCAGGTTCCACCCGTTGGACTAGCCGTTAGAGTGGTATTCAACGAATTCAAACAAAATGGAGTTGCTTGTGTAATGTTAACCGCAGGAGCACCAACCACTGTAACCGTTGTGTAATCTGAATTCGGGCATAACCCACCAATTGAATAAATGATCGAAATATCGCCAGCGCCAGATAAATTTGGATTGAATGACCCTGTTGTTGGATTCACCCCAACACCAGACCAAGATCCTCCCGGGATGTTGGCAGTTAAAACGATTGGACTTCCATTCGAACACAATTGAGCGAAATTATCATTGATACTCACATACAATTGCTCCAACACCTCCACTGCTATTGTTTGTGAAGACAAACAAACATCATTCATTGTGTATACCAAGTTGTAAGGACCACCGACACCTGCAACATTCGGAGAAAAAGCTCCTCCGGCTGAAACAGCAGGTAATCCAGACCAAACTCCTCCAACCTGATTCGACAAATAATTCACTGGCCCGGAAGAAACACAAACTTGAGCTGGACCTGAAAGTGTTATTGCTACCGGTGAAACTACGTTTACAATGGTGTTGTCACTTGCAGCGCAAGAACCCGCCGCACTTGCTGTAACAGCGAATGCACCCGCCGCTGTTGGAGTGAATACTCCCGTAGTAGGATTAACTCCCGCGCCACTCCAAGTAACTCCAGCCAATGAACTTACCAGCGTAAATGCTGGAGAAGTTGAACATACCGGAGCAACGTCTGTAATGGTTACCATTGGTGTTTGAACAACCAGAATGTTTGCTGTTCCTGCCGAATAACACTGTCCAGCAGCAGGAGTATAGGTTATTGTTTGTGTACCAACAGCAGAGGGAGTAAAGATTCCTGAGGCAGTAACTCCTGTTCCGCTCCAAGTTCCTCCTGCATTATTTGCTGTTAATGTTACAGCGCTTGCATCTGAACAAAGAGTCGTTGGTGCAGTAATAATCGAAGCCGAAGCCGCTTGAACTTGAATGATGGTTGAACCTGTGTTTGGACAGGCACCGCCTGTAGAATAGTTGATGGTCCAGTTGCCAATACCTGCAGTTGTTGGATTGAATACACCTGTTGCAGCGTTCACTCCAGTTCCCGACCAAGTGCCACCGATGATTGAAGGAGTTAAAGTCACAGGACTAGCCGTTACACATAGCGCTCCTGGATTTTGAACAGTCACCGGAGTGCTTGCAATGTTATCATACAATTCGGTATCACTCGAAGATCCACCACAATTCGCATTGGCCTGCATACCCGAAAGCGTTAACGTGAATTGAGTGTCTTGGGTCGGCGCAGGAACGGTTGCCGTAATGATACCTGAAGCTGGAACAACTCCTGAAGCAACAGTGATTACCGGTCCAGCAGGAACAGCGGTCCACGTATAATTCACATTCATGGGAAGTGGCGTTAAAGACGACACTGGTAAATTCAAAGCAACGTTAGTAGTAGAGCAACAAGCAGGATTAAATCCGAAAGTCTGCCCACAAACTCCATCTGCAATTGGAGTTGGGGCTGATGGTGCGAAGGTAATTGTTGTTGGCGCGCCCATTCCATTTACGCCAGTAATAGTCAATGTTGTTGTGGGTAAAATAGTACCGAAATCTGTTATGTAGCAATCTTGCACGCGCAACGTCCACGGACCTTGAGTAGCGTCGCAACCGTTAAAGACCGACCAGTTAATTGGGGTTCCCGCTCCAAGACCATAAGCTCCATAATTACCAGACATATTACCCCCTGCACCGCAGATATTAAAGCTAGTTGTAGACTGATTCGTAAAACATAAATTCGAAAAATTATCGAGGCCATTGCAATTAATAGCTTGACCCATAGAACTGCTATAAGGACTAAGCACTGCCGTTGGACTTCCGCAAGAAGCTGGGCCAATCAAAGCAAAAGTCATATCACTATTGAACGTGTGATTCCCCGTGATACAAATACTAATGTTGGTTGAAGGTCCAACGATTACGGGTGATGATAAATCCGCAGGAGAATTATAATAAGGAGTTGCTGAACCCAAATTCACCAGACCAGTCAAACTTAAAGATCCTCCACAACCCGGAGGAATAGGCGATACATCAACAGATGTTGGAGCGTCAATTTGTGAAACCCAAGCCACATCTGAACCCATGAATGTATTGAATGCATCTGTGATAACAACCCGATAACCACCAGGACCTACGCCTGTTAAGTTTTGTGGACTTACCACCAAAGGAGCAGAGAAGAAAAAGTCCCAGGTGTTGGTGAAGGGATTAAAATATTGCCAGGTGTAATTGTAAATACCTACCAAGCTCGTTGGCGATGTTGCTATTAAATCAGCTGTGCTTCCCGCGCAAACAAAAAACACGGAATCGTTCGGTTGCCCATTGGTGTAGCTCGTTGGAGCAGATCCTGCGCAAGTTGGACACGAAAAAATTTGAGCGTTCACACAAATTGAAAAACACGAAAAAACTAGGAACAAATAAAGTGTTCTCATAAAAAAACTTTGAAAAATTACTGATTAATCAAGTGGAAATAACGGAGAAAATCCATGGGCTCCACAATAATATTTTGATTCGCTTCGCGAATTTCTATTTGAGAAACTTCCATCGCGCCGAAGACTTTCATCCATACTCCCCAATGCACGCCTTCAACGAAATTTAATGTCAATTCGTTTCCATTTGCTTGAACTTGGAAATATTTCGGGTTGTTTTGGACATAATTCAAAAGCCCTTCAACATTGGCGTTCGAACCGGTTGTTAATTGAAACTTCACAGGGTGAAATCCCTCTTCCACAACAGTAAAATTCGTGGTTGAACTAAATGTCACTTGCGCATTTTGTGCGAATGCCTGAGCACCGCATATCATAACGAACATTAAAAAAGCAAAGAGTTTTTTCATTTTAATCGGATTTAGCGTACGCAATATAAGACTGAAAAGGGTTTCATATAGTTGCCCTCTTCCTCATTTTTTTGCCTTCAAACAAATATTTCTATTTCCATGTTTTGAAAAGTACCTTTGCGGCGCAAATGAACTTTAGCCGTCATCTACAAAAAACCGTCTTTCGAGCCGTTCAACAAGCGGCACTGGAGCAGAATGCTGAGGCATTTGTGATTGGCGGATATGTGCGTGATCTCATGCTCAAACGTCTGAACAAGGACATTGACATTGTGACAAGCGGAGATGGACCCGCACTAGCCAATAGAACTGCAGAGTTACTCAATGTCAAACGCGTTTCAATCTTCGCGAATTTCGGCACCGCTCATTTCATCTACAAGGGAAGCGAGGTTGAATTCGTTTCTGCAAGAAAAGAATCGTATCGTTTAACAAGCCGAAAACCCGATGTCGAAAAAGGAAGTCTGGAAGACGACCAAATGCGTAGAGACTTTACCGTTAACGCCATGGCGCTTTCTCTTCAGAAAGAATCATTCGGAGAACTTGTTGATCCGTTCAACGGATTACTCGATCTCGAAAATAAAATTCTTCGCACGCCATTAGAACCCGCCATAACATACAGCGACGACCCTTTGCGCATGATGCGCGCCATTCGTTTCGCGGCGCAACTTAACTTCTCCATAGAAGAAAAAAGTCTGCAGGCCATTAAAGAAAATGCAGCTCGATTAGAGATAGTGAGCGTTGAAAGAACAATGGTTGAATTCAACAAGATTCTTCTTTCCAAGAAACCTTCTGTTGGATTAAAACTATTATTCGATACAGATTTGCTTCATCAGTTTTTTCCTGAAATGGTCAAACTTCATGGTGTAGAGAAACGAAATAATTACGCCCATAAAGACAATTTCTATCATACCCTTGAAGTGGTAGATAATCTTCGCGCCAACACCAACAACCTTTGGCTCTTGTGGGGCGCCGTGCTTCACGACATTGCCAAGCCGCACACTAAGCGATTTGAAGAAGGAATAGGCTGGACTTTCCACGGGCACGAAGATGTTGGCGCACGCTGGGTTCCGAAGATTTTTCAACGCTTAAAACTTCCGCTCGATCATCAAATGAAATTCGTGCAGAAATTAGTGGCCCTTCACCTGCGCCCGATTGCATTAACGAAAGATGAAATTTCAGATTCAGCGGTTCGCAGATTGTTGTTTGAAGCAGGTGATGACATCGATGATTTAATGCTCCTTTGTCAAGCCGACATTACTTCGAAAAACGAAACGAAAGTCAAGCGCTATCTTTCGAATTACGAAAAAGTAAAGTTGAAATTAGTTGAGCTTGAAGAGAAAGACCGTGTTCGGAATTTCCAGCCCCCTGTGAGTGGCGAATTGGTAATGGAAACATTCAATCTACAGCCGTGTAAAGAAGTTGGAGAAATAAAAAATGCAATTAAAGATGCTATCCTCGACGGGAAAATTCAGAACAATTTTGAAGAGGCATTTGCTCACATGATTGAACTTGGAAAAGCACTGAATCTAGCTCCGAAGAACTAACGAATCAACAACAGTTTTCCTAACTCTACTTTCGTTTTAAACACACCAAAGGCCACTGTGGCTGTCTCCCCTATTACTTCCAAGATCTCGCCAACTTGCTGTGTTTTTTCTAATCGAACGGTTGCTCCGGGAATCATCCTCTTTCGATCTTGAATTACTTTTTCTTTCTTCTCTGTCTTCACCTTCGATTCCGTCTGAACTTTTTTCTTTTTTCGAGCTTCGTCGCGCGTAGTTTTTTCAACAGCAACAAACTTTTTCAACTCTTCTAAAACATCTTTGTTCTTCGCTCGAAGATTGAATTTCTCTACCAGCTGATCGGCCTTCTTTCCTAAAATAATATACTTGTTATTTCTTTCGGAAGTCACATGCTGTTTGTCTAATTTATCTTGAAGCTTTTCCAATTTAGATTGAAAAGATTGTTCCTCTTTTCTTGCGCTCACCTCTCGTTTATTCGCTTCAGATATCCCCTGCTCCAATTCAGATTTCTGCCTTTGTAAATCCGAAAGCAAACCGTCCATTTCAATTTTCTGCTTGCTCAATTTCTTCTTCGCGCGATCCAATAAATCTTCCGGAATTCCGTTCATCTTCGCCACCTCGAAGGTGAACGAAGACCCCGGCTCACCAACGCTTAAGATGTAAGTTGGTTCAAGCGTTTCCGTATTGAAAAGCATACATCCATTCACCGCATTGCGCAGTTGCGACGCTTTAATTTTAATGGGTGAAAAGTGCGTAGTAATAACACCAAAAGACTTCCGCGCATATAACTCTTCGAAAAAAACTTCGGCCAAAGCACCACCCAATTCTGGGTCTGATCCTGTTCCGAATTCATCTAACAAAATGAGTGATCTTCTATTCGCAGAATCCAAAAAGAATTTCATGCGCTTCAAGCGATACGAATAGGTTGAAAGCTGATTCTCGATACTTTGATTGTCGCCAATATCTGTGAGTATGCAATCGAATCGACTCAAGACACTCGACTCATCTGCGGGAACAAGCAATGCGCATTCCCACATCAATTGAATGAGTCCAACAGTCTTTAACGTTATACTTTTCCCTCCGGCATTTGGACCGGAAATAACCATCATGCGCTGCTGCGCATTCAATTCCAATGATTGCGGAATGGTCTTTTTTCCGCGCTCTGCATTTTTTAAAAGCAATAGCGGATGAAAAGCCTTGTTCAACTTCACAGTTGGCTCTGAAACAAACTGAACTTTCTGGGCATTCATAAGAATAGCCAACCGAACACGCGCTTGAATATTATCTAGTTGAAGAAGGGTATCTAATACCGACTTCAACATAACCGCATGTCCGGAAAGATAACGCGTAAGTCGTTGAAGAATCTTACGAATCTCAGCGCGCTCGTCGCCGAACAACATTTCCAACTGAGAATTTAAAAGCGTATTCACTCCAGGTTCTATGTAGGTTAAAACGCCTGTTTTGCTTGTCCCTAAAACATTTCCTGGAACTTTTCGCTTGTATGCGCTTAAAACACTCAAAACCCTTCGGTCTAACAAATAAGACTCACCCGTATCGCCGAGAAATCCCTTGCCTTGACAGTCTTTCATGACCCGCATGAAGTTCTTCGAAATTTCTCTGCGCGTGGAAACAATTTCCTGACGAATAACAGAGAGCTCAGGCGAAGCTTCGTCACGAACGAGCCACTTGGCATCGAAGATTTTCAGAATTTCAATTTCTATCTCGTCTGTGTATTCGCAACTCTGAATCAATTCGTTCAATCGTGGAACCGAAAAGCGTATTTCCTCGGGAATGTTCTTCAATAAACCAATGATGCGAATACCTTGAAGAATTTTAGCAAAACTTTCTTCTGCGAGCACTGCATCTTTCACACGAAGCAATTTCAACTCCTCGCCAAATTCTTTGAAATCCAAGGCAGGAATGGCTATGTCGTTTTGCAAAAGGTTCTTGAGCTCGTGTGTGATCTCAAGGGTCCATTTCCATAAATCGAAATTTCCGTAAGGTGAAAGTTCCAACAAAGCAGCAGCAGCCGTTGGCTGTTTCGCGAAGGAAGACAGCACATTACGAATCTCTTGAAATTCAAGGTCTGTAACGAGTTGCTCGTTGAAATATCTCATGGGTGGCTAAAATAACACCGTCCTGTGTGAAACATGCTGAAAAAGGTAGCAATGATTCAAACAATATCACGAAATTAGTTTCATGAAAAAGGTGTTTAATTTCTTCAAGAATCGCTACTTGCTCACAATAGCCCTATTTGTCGTTTACAATCTTTTCATTAACAACATTGACATTCCTTTTATCATCTCTTCTCGCTGGGAACTGCACAAATTACGTGAGCAGGCATTGCAACTTGAAAAAGACAACCAACGCGCGAAAGAGCAGCTACAGGCAATTAATTCAAAAAGTTTCGAACTCGAAAAATTAGCTCGTGAAGAATATTTTATGAAGAAGCCGAACGAAGACGTGTACGTCTTCAAAATAAAAAATTAAATCTCTTCAGAGATTCGAACGGCGCGAGGCCCGAGTTCTACCACTTCCAAATTCGTGATTTTTCCTTTTTGAATTTGAAAACGCATTAACGTACGCACCTTGTGAAAGCCATGCGTACCAGCGGCTCCCGGATTTAAATGAAGATTTCCTTGTCTTTGATTTTTTCCTGCTAAACAAATGTGCGAATGCCCGCAAATGAACACATCTACTTTCTCTTCTTGAATTATTTTCGAAACTCGCGCAGGATAAGACGTCGGCCTTCCTCCAATGTGAGTCATGAAAACGCGCACTCCTTCCACATCGAAAATCAAGTCTTCTTTCGTCATTGAACGAACGCGCGCATCGTCTATATTTCCATATACAATGCGAGTGACCTTCCCCATCGATTCCAATCGAGTCACTATCTCTTCCGACCCAATGTCTCCCGCATGCCAAATCTCATCGGCATTTCGGCAGTGTTCTTGTAATCGGTCATCGAAGTAACCGTGCGTGTCGGAAAGTAAAACAATTTGCATTGTTCAAAAATAATTCGAACCAACTGTGGTTATCACATTAATTCAAAGAATTTCGTAACAACGAATCGCACTGCAAAAAATAACTATGAATAGAACGCTTACCTCGCTTATTTCTTTCTCGCTTTTATTACTAATGAACTCTTGCTTGGCGCAACCGCACAAGGAATATAGCATTAAGAATAAGCGTGCAATTTCGAAATACGAAGAGGCCATTACGGCTTATGGTCAATACAATTCGAGCCTTGCTCTAGTCATTTTAGAGGATCTAATTGACAATGAAGATGAATTTGCAGAAGCGTATTTTCTGATGGGACAGATATACACTGAACAAGACAACAAGCGAAAAGCCATTTCAGCATTGGAAAAAGGGTTGGCCATAAACGCTACAATATTCCCCATGGGATATTATATGCTTGGCGAAAGCTACTTCAGTCTTGCAGAGTATGAAAAAGCAGAGCAAGCCATAACGACATTCACGAGAATGCCTAAGGATAATCCCAACGTCCATTATCGGGCACAATTAATACTCGAAAGTTGCGTATTCGCCAAACAAAGCATGAAGTATCCTGTGCCCTTTAACCCCATAAACCTCGGCACTAAAATAAATACAGAGAACGACGAATATTTCCCATGTATTACGGCAGACACAAAAACACTGCTCTTCACTCGATTATTAAAAGATAAATTGGCGTTCGAAGGAACACATGAAGACTTTTACATAACAGAAAGAACAGAAGTGAAAAATTTCAATGAAGGATGGGGACAGGCTTTGCCCATTCCTTCCATTAACACGCTCTACAATGAAGGTGCGCCAACGCTAAGCGCCGACGGGCAAACAATAGTATTCACAGCATGTGAACTTCCCGGTTATGAATACGGAGAGACTCGCACTGGTCTTGGCAGCTGCGATTTATTTTATTCTTTCCGAACCAAGTCGGGATGGACACCATCCGAAAATTTCGGCCCAGGAATAAATTCAAAAAACTGGGAAACGCAACCAAGCCTAACCGCCGATGGTAACACGCTTTATTTCGTGCGAGGAAAAAAAGGAAAAGGTGGTAAAATTGAAAATCAGAATATCTACTTCAGCTATCTCATGGATGACGGATACTGGAGTGAGCCATCTGAGATTCCAGGATTTGTAAACACTAAGGGAAGAGAGGAAAGTGTATTTATTCACCCCGATGGACAGACCATGTACTTTTCCTCTGATGGACACGCGGGCATGGGTGGGCTCGATATTTTTGTTTCACACATGCAGTCCAATGGTGACTGGGGAAGACCTGAAAATCTCGGATACCCCATCAACACATCTGCCAATGAGAACTCCATTCAAGTGACTGCACAAGGAGATATAGCTTTAATGGCGAGTAACCGTGAAGGTGGAAATGGAGGGCTAGATCTTTATTCCTTTGAACTTCCTGAAAACGTAAGACCGCGTTTCGTGAATTATGTTGAAGGATACGTTTATGACAGCAATACAAAAGCTCCTTTGGATGGCAAATTCCAATTATTAAATTTAAGCACAGGAGACGTTGTAGCTGAAGGGTATTCCAATTCTAGTCGAAACGGATACTATTTGGTTTGCTTGCCAATTGGGAACGACTACGCCCTTAATGTAACGTCTGAGAATTACTTGTTCTACTCTTCTAACTTTTCACTCATTAATTCAGTAGAAACGGAACCGTATAGAAAAGATGCTCCTCTTCAAAAAATGAATTCAGGAGCAACCATTGTTCTTGAAAACATCTTCTTCAAAACTAATAGTGCGAACCTCGAAAGCGAATCGTTCATTGAATTGACGAAGCTTACCGAGCTTTTGGTTAAGAACGAGACTTTGCGCATTCGCATTGAAGGACATACGGACAGCGATGGAGATGAAGCTGCTAATTTGAAGCTTTCACAAGCGCGGGCACTCAGTGTAAAAACATATTTAGAATCGAAAGGAATTATTGCAAGCCGAATTGAATCGGAAGGATACGGCGAATCGCAGCCGATAGAAACCAATGCCACTCCAGAAGGAAAAGCAAAGAATCGAAGAACGGTTTTCAGAGTTCTTTAATACAAAAAAGGTGTTCGAAATGAACACCTTTTTTCATTGAATCAATTGATCACATTAATTACTCTATTCGGAGCTCTGAACGTCCCCTTAATAACCCCGCCTTTCGAAGTCCCTTGAATATTGGTCTTTCTTGTTGCGCGATCTAAATAAACCGTTGAAGTTCCCAAAGGTAGATTCGACAATGAGTTAATTCCAAAGACCATGTTGGTAGCTCCAACACTGTTCGTGAAATTCCAAGTGTCATCGCCCCAAGCCCATGAACCGATAAATGCGCCCACTTCCTGATTTTGAGAAAGAGCAGTTCCAGCCCATTGAAAATCATACGCTGCTGAACGACTAAGCTCCGTGAAACTCGAAGGAAAACCAATCGACTCAAACGCTGGAACCGCATTCGTGAATACGTTACCATCTAAATTGGTGTAGACAAAAGTTCCTGGAGCAATATTCCCAACGTAATCTTTCGCATGTCCGCCCCAAAAAATATTGTAAGGCAAAACATCTCCATTAAACTTCACATTATCTGTTGAATCCAATTCCAATAAAGTACCCAGTGCACCACCAAAACGAAATCTAGCTATAACCGTCGTTACGCCTGTGTTCGAATTGTAAAACTGTTCGTATTCCGTGTAAATACGATCTTGATTCACATCGCCCGCAGATTCTCCTGTGCAAGAGAAAAGTGCTACGGAAATAATGACCGACAAAATCCAAATTCCTTTTTTCATAGAGATTTTTTTTTCGAATTTAATTAAAAAATTAATGCGTTCTTCCAGGATAAACTTCCAAAGCCACTTTCAAACATTCAACAGCATTGCGAAGAGCATCTTCATTCAATACATAAGCCAAACGCACTTCATTGGATCCAGCGCCAGGCGTAGCGTAGAATCCAGTTGCTGGAGCCATCATCACCGTTTGATTGTTGTGTGAAAAATCTTCCAACATCCATTGACAGAACTTATCTGCGTTGTCAATTGGAAGTCGAGCAATGCAATAGAATGCACCCTTTGGATTCGGACACATAACGCCATCAATGGCGTTCAATCCACTCACTAAAATATCTCTGCGCTTCACGTACTCTGCCACCACTCCATCGAAATATTCTTGCGGAGTATCCAAAGCAGCTTCCGAAGCAATTTGTCCGAAGGTTGGTGGAGAAAGTCTTGCTTGCGCAAACTTCATGGCCATAGCCATGACTTCTGCGTTACGGGTAACCAATGCACCAATGCGCGCACCACACATGCTGTAACGCTTGCTCACGCTGTCAATCATGATAGCGTGATTGTCAAGTCCTTCCAAATTCATGACTGAATGCGGAACCGCACCGTCATACAGAAACTCACGATACACCTCATCTGCAATCAAGAACAAATCGTGCTTAATCACCAATTCGCGCAATTGCTCTAACTCTTCCTTCGAATATAAATATCCGGTTGGATTACCGGGATTGCAAATCAAAATCGCTTTTGTCTTCGGAGTAATTTTTTCTTCAAAAGAAGAAATTGGAGGAAGTGCGAATCCAGTTTCAATGTATGAAGTAACAGGAACAACATTCACTCCGGCCATTACCGCGAATCCGTTGTAGTTCGCGTAAAACGGTTCCGGGATAATTACTTCATCGCCCGGATTCATGCACGTCATGAACGTGAAAATCAACGCCTCTGAACCACCCGTGGTGATCATGAGTTGCTGCGGAGTAAGGGTAATTTCCTTCGAAGCATAATAGCCCGTTAATCCTTTCTTGTATGAACCAATTCCATCTGAATTGCTGTACTCGATTACCTTGATATCAAGCGCCTTCATCTTCTCGCGAACAATTTCAGGAGTCTCAATATCGGGCTGACCAATGTTCAAGTGGTAGACAGTTTTACCTGCTGCTTTCGCTGCTTCTGAAAATGGAACCAGCTTACGAATGGGTGAAGAAGGCATGGATACGGCCTTCGATGAAATGTTTGGCATAGAAATAAAATTTGCTCGGTAAAATTAGTCAATTCCTGTCGGCTTCCTTCTTAACTTGCTCCAATGTTATTCTTTTCACCTGAAATACCCGACGGCACGTGGAAATTGAACGAAGAGGAAAGTCGTCACATTAAAGTTTTGCGCCTGCATGAAGGGGAGAAATTGACCTTCACCAACGGCAAAGGCGAACGCATAGAAGCCGCTCTAGACAAGGTCGACAAGTATTGCACTTTGACAACGCTTTCGAGAGAAACCATTGAAAATACGAATCCTCATTTACACCTTTTTGTAGCACCCACCAAGAATGCCGATCGCATAGAATGGTTGGTTGAAAAGGCCGTTGAAATGGGCATTCGCAGCATAACCTTTTTGGTTTGCGAACACTCGGAACGTGTTCGCATGAAACCCGAGCGCATTGAACGCGTGGCTATTTCAGCATTGAAGCAGAGCCTTCAATATTCATTGCCTGAATTGCATTTCGATGTGAAATTTCAAGATGCATGGAAAAATGCAGTTGGAATGAAATTGCTTGCGCACTGCGAAGACGGTCCGAAGATTCAACTTTCAACATGGAAAGAAAAGCACGCGAGCCTTTCTATTTTCATTGGACCGGAAGGAGACTTTTCGAAAAACGAAATTGCATTGGCGAATGATGCTCCTGCCCTTTCCTTGGGAACAAACCGATTAAGAACTGAGACTGCTGCGCTGAAAGCACTTGTTGCAGCGCATGAATATTTCGAACGATAAACTTCTTTTATGAAACACATTTTCAAAACGCTCCTTGTTGTTTTTATGTTGAAAGGAATTTCAGCATTCGCGCAAGTGGAGACTCTTCTTCCCATGCCAACAAGCATTGCCTACGTTCACGGAAAAGGATTTCTTTGGACTGCAGGCCAACATGCGGAAGCTCTTGGAATTTGTCAGAATGAAGTAGACCTTTTCAATGCCTGGTTGAAGGAAAACGAACCTGAAACGGTGATTGAAGTTTCGAACACCGGCGGAGAAAAACGTATGCCTAAAAAAGTCGTTTTCCAACTCACCAAAAACATTCCTTCTAATAACGAAGCCTACTATTTAACCGTTCGCGAAAATGAAATCCGTTTAACATCGGCTACGGAAGAAGGCATTTCTCGCGGCATGCAGACCTTGAAGCAATTGTTGCCAAAGTATTTCAAGACGAATGAATCGTTTTCCGCTTTTGAAATTCCGTGTATGGATATTTCAGATGCACCGGCCTTTCCGCACCGTGGTATGCTACTCGACTGCGGAAGACATTTCATGGATGTCGCTACCGTGAAAAAGTACATAGACGCTTTGGCGTTTTACAAAATGAATGTCTTGCATTGGCACTTAACTGAAGACCAAGGCTGGCGCATTGAAATAAAAAAATACCCAGAACTTGCGCGCTTGGGTTCTTACCGCTTGGACAAATTCGGCAATCATGTGAGTGAAGGTTATTACACCCAAGAGCAGATCAAAGACATTGTTGCGTATGCGCAAGCCAGACACGTGACCATTATTCCTGAAATTGAAATGCCCGGTCATTCGGTTGCTGCAATTAGCGCCTATCCTTGGCTCAGTTGCACCGGAGAAAGCATTCAGGTTGAAACGGAATGGGGCGTGTTCAAAGATATTTATTGCGCGGGGAACGACAGCACCATTCAGTTTTTGAAAGACGTAATGGACGAAGTCTGTGCATTGTTTCCGAGCCAATACATTCACATTGGCGGAGACGAAGCGCCGAAGTTTCGTTGGGAGCATTGCGATAAATGTCAGAAGCGCATGCACGATCACGGATTGAAAAATGAAGCACAATTGCAGACTTGGTTGATTGAAGAAATGTCGAAATACCTGTATACAAAAGGAAGACAAATCATTGGCTGGGATGAAATTTTGGAAGGAGGAATTCCAGCCGACGCCATGATTCAAAGTTGGAGAGGCATGGAAGGCGGCATTGCTGCCGCAAAGCAGAAGCACGGCGTAGTGATGAGTCCGACCTCACATTGTTATCTAGACTATGGCCTCGACAACATTAATATGGAAAAGGTCTACAACTTCAATCCGCTTCCTGCGGAATTAACCCCAGAAGAAGCGCAATACATTCGTGGGGCGGAAGGAAATATGTGGACGGAAAGAGCACCGCAAGAGCTTGTGGACAGCAAGGTGTTTCCACGATTACTGGCGCTGAGTGAAGTGTTGTGGACAGCACCGAAGAAACGTGATTACGAAGCTTTTGCCGCTCGAGTTCAAAAAAACTACGAACGCTTGGATCAGTTGAACATTAAATACGGATTTCCAGATGTTCCTTTGAATTTCCGATCTCAGGTATTGCCAACTGGTGAGGTTGAAGTTCGAGCAGTGACAAGTACGAACAGTTTAGTCATTGTTAACTACAGAAAAAATGAAGAAGAAACCAGCCAGACCTACAGCAAACCGATCATTGTAAATGAACGCTACACCACGCTGAACTTTGAATATTATTTCCCTTGGAGCACCGGATTTTTCTATGAATCACGCGTATACACTTCAAACCTCGCAACAGGAAAGAAAGTAACGCTGTCGTACACGCCGAGTGTGTATTATCCGGGTGGTGGTGAGAACGCATTGGTAGACGGGCGCATTGGCACCGCGAATTTCAGAGACGGCATTTGGCAAGGGGTTCAGGGCAAGAACATGGAAGTGGTGATAGACTTGGGAGATGTGAAGCCCTTCGAGCATGTGACTACGCGTTGGTTTCATTACGCCAACGCTTGGATTTTCCGTCCGAAGGCCGTTGAGATTTATTCGAGCTTTGATGGTATCATCTGGGACAAAGTCGCTACCATGAAACCGAACATTGAAGAGCAAACTTCAGGAGAGCTTATTGATCAATTCAGCCACGGGATAGGTCAAGTTCATTTGGCCCGATACATCAAGGTCATTGGAGTTAACAACGGCCCTTGTCCGGAATGGCACGACGCTGTAGGCGAACCGAGTTGGTTGTTTTGTGATGAAGTAGTTATTGAATAAATCACTTCGTGATCAATCAGACTTCGTCTGATCAATTGCTACGCAATCAATCGCGGAGCGATTAATTTCCCATTGCGGCTTTCATGGCTTCTTCCAGGCAAGGTTTAACGATATCCTCTAATCGATCTTCTTTGGCGCTGCCTTCAGGATATTTCTTTTTAAGGGCTGCTGCTTTTTTATCAAACTCTGCAGTTAATTTCTCAACTTTACTTTGGTCGTTCGATTTTTGAGCTTCAACCAATTTGAACACCATATCACAGATGTATTTGCCGTCTTTTTTTATTCTTTTGATCTCTCGGTTCGATAACTTTATTTCCTCCTGCACTTCCGACTGTTCATTGGGAAATCTTTTCATGGCTTCATCCATGCAGGGTTTCACGAACTCTTCAAGCTTTTTCTCGAACACACTGCCCATCGAATATTTCTTCTGAAGCTCAGCCATCTTTGGTTCATATGTTTTTCTAAGAGCATTGACTTTAACCGTATCCCCTGCCAGTTGGAGCTCCACGATATCATAAAACATTTTGCATAAATCCTTCGCATCTTTCTCAATTTCCTTCAGCTCCTTTGCAGTCAATTGGAGTTCTGCAACAGGTGCATCGTCTTCCAAAGTGAACTTAACGGGTATAGTCAAGTATACACGCTGAGGAAATCCGTCTTGAGTTCCTGGATTAAATTTACCTAGTGCCCGACAGGCATTAATTGCCACGCTGTCAAGACCCGCGCCACCCTCTATTCCTTTCGTTATCTTGAAGTGAGTGGGAGTCCCATCTTTTTCAACCACAAAATTCACGAATACCGTTCCTTCAATGTTCATAGATTTTTCCCTCTCAGGGTAGGAAATGTTATTGTATAAAAACTTGTACAACGCTTGTTCGCCACCTGGATACGTTGGCATTACTTGAACGAACGTCGAAGGAGTTTCTGTTTGGGGCTGAGCGTATACAACTGATGACGCTATAGCAAACACAAATAATAATATTCTATTTTTCATATTCTACTCTTTTGTTCCAAACAACCCTATTCTCTTCGGTTTCAATAGCGTTGAAATAAATACTATTTCCCTGATAAAACGAAATTCACATCGGTCAGATACTCAGCAATGTTATCTTGAATTCTCGGTTTGGCTGGATTTAATTGCGTTGGTTTACCCGGCCCCTTCACTTCCTCTCCGCCCTCGGCTTCGTTCTCTAAAAGTTCAATCAAGTTCTCATTACGATCGCAATAGAAACGCTTTTCAAAGCTGTTTCCTTCGCCACCGCCCGTAATAAGAACAAAAAATATCTTACTGTCCTTTTTATAAATGGTAAGTTGATAACCCCATTCATAACCGCTGAAATCGCCACGAATTAATTCATAACTCGCATCTAGTTTGCACGTCTTTACTATTTGATCAAAAGGCATTTTCTCCGACTCGGGGTCAAATCCTTCATATTTCACACGCTTCTTCGTTTCACAATTCTGCATTCCAATTTTTTGAATCTCGGAATACCAAAGCTTGATCTCTTGAATGCGTTCTTCTTTGGTTTGCGGCTTCTCTTCCACCACAGGCGCTGGCGCCGGAGTAGCTGCAGGTGCTGCCGCTGTTGGTTGAGGAGCTTCTTGCTGTCCACCGCAGGAGAATAACAGCACGCTGCAAGCAATTAAAATAAGGTTGGGATATAATTTCATGAAATAAAAATAAAACAATCTCACACTAAACCAACAAAAGATTTACAACTTAACCCTCCAAAGGACTGTCGTCTGAAAGACATTCGTGCTGGCACTTCGTCGCAGACTATCGTCTGTAAGACATTCGCCATCGGCATTAGTCGCAGACATTCGTGCTTGCACATTAGTCGCAGACATTCGTGCTTGCACATTAGTCCTTCGGACATTCGTGCGGAGCACAAAAAAGCCCTCCGAAGAGGGCCTATCCTATTTCTATTGCTAGAAATTATTTTTTTACACGTTCTGCTACTGCTTTGAACGCTTCTGGGTGATTCATTGCTAAGTCTGCAAGAACCTTACGGTTCAATTCAACTCCATGTGCGTGAATTTGACCCATGAATGCGCTGTATGACATACCGTGCTGACGAGCACCGGCGTTGATACGAGCAATCCACAAAGAACGGAAATCGCGCTTGCGAAGTTTACGTCCGATGTAAGCATAACATAATGCTTTTTCTACTGAGTTTTTGGCTACTGTCCAAACGTTTTTACGTGAACCGAAATAACCTTTTGCCATTTTAAGAACTTTTCTTCTTCTGGCTCTACTGGCGACTGCGTTTTTACTGCGTGGCATAACTTTTTGTTTTTAGGCTAAGGTGTTCTTTCGAACTTAAGACCTTTTACCGGGTTAAACTTTACCTTGCTTATTTAATGAATGAACATTAGGCTACAAGCAACTGCGCCTTAATCGATTTCTCGTCAGATGGGTTTACATAACCAGTCTTAGTCAAGTTGCGCTTTTGCTTAGTGCCCTTCTTGGTTAAGATGTGACTTTTGTACGCATGCTTACGCTTAATCTTACCGGATCCAGTTACCTGGAAACGCTTCTTAGCGCCGGATTTTGTTTTCGCCTTTGGCATTTTATTTAGGTGTTAGAATTATTTCTTTTTTGGATTTATCACAACAAACATTTTCTTCCCTTCTAATTTCGGCAACAACTCTGGAGTTCCTAACTCTGCAAGTTCTTGAACGAATTTCAACAACAATATTTCTCCTCTCTCTTTAAAAACAATGGAACGTCCTTTAAAGAAAACGTAAGCTCTTACCTTACTTCCCTCTTTCAAGAACTCTTGCGCGTGCTTCAACTTAAATTGAAAATCGTGATCATCCGTGTTAGGACCGAAACGAATTTCTTTTACAGTTACGTTCACCTGTTTCGCTTTCATTTCCTTCTGCTTCTTTTTCTGATCATACAGAAACTTGCGGTAGTCAATGATTCTACAAACCGGTGGAACGGCATTTGGCGAAATCTCTACGAGATCTGCCTCTAAATCTTGAGCCAGTTTTAATGCCTTTTCTCTAGAATACACTCCAACTTCGACATTCTCACCTACCAAGCGTACCTCGGCTGCTGTAATGCGATCGTTAATTTTGTGTTCTGGTTCAAAGATGCGTCTGCCTCTCATCTCGCGCTTTATGATATTTCCTCCTTGTTTATTAAATTTCTTTCAACATGTTAGCCACTTCATCGTTCACCATAATAGCGAAATCTTCAACACTAAATACACCCAAATCTCCCTCGCCTTTTTTGCGTGCAGATACTGAGTTTGCTAGCATTTCAGTCTCACCAACCACCAACATGTAGGTCACTTTTGCAAGCTCCGCTTCACGTATTTTCTTTCCCACCTTCTCGTTAGTATCGTCAACGAGGGCGCGAATATCGGAAATTTCTAGCGTATTTGCTACTTTTTTTGCGTATTCGTTGTATTTCTCGCTAACGGGTAAAATTCTTACTTGCTCTGGCGACAACCACAATGGGAATTGACCCGCGCAGTGCTCAATTAAAATCGCCACAAAACGCTCCATACTTCCGAAAGGTGCGCGGTGTATCATTACCGGTCTGTGCTTCTGATTGTCCGAGCCCGTATACTCCAATTGGAAACGTTCCGGAAGATTGTAATCCAATTGAACTGTTCCCAACTGCCACTTTCTTCCAATAGCATCGCGAACCATGAAATCTAACTTCGGTCCGTAGAATGCGGCTTCACCATATTCAACAACTGTACGAAGTCCTTTCTCATTGGCTACTTCCTGAATAGCCAACTCTGCTTTCTCCCAATTCTCATCCGTACCAATGTATTTCTCACGGTTAATTGGATCGCGAAGTGAAACCTGCGCCAAGAAATCATGGAAATTCAAAGTCTTGAAAATATAAAGAACCAAGTCAATTACTTTTCCTATTTCTTCCTTCACCTGATCGGGCGTGCAGAAGATATGTGCATCGTCTTGGGTAAATCCGCGAACACGCGTTAATCCGTGTAACTCCCCTGTTTGCTCGTAACGATATACCGTTCCGAATTCTGAAAAGCGTAAGGGTAAATCTTTGTAGCTCCGCGGTTCTGCGTTGTAAATTTCGCAGTGATGCGGACAGTTCATGGGCTTCAACATATACATCTCTCCCTCTTGCGGAGTGTGTATCGGTTGGAAACTATCTGCGCCGTATTTCGCCCAGTGACCGCTGGTTTCATACAATTCTTTCGAACCAATGTGCGGAGTAATTACGGGTTGATAGCCGGCTTTCTTTTGTGCAACAGTCAAGAAGTTTTGCAAGCGTGTGCGCAAGTCGGTTCCTTTCGGCAACCACAGAGGCAAACCACTTCCCACGCGCTGAGAAAAATGGAACAAGCCCATTTCCTTTCCAAGCTTTCTATGGTCACGCTTCTTCGCCTCTTCCACCTGAACCAAATATTCTTCTAGTTCAGCCGCTTTTGGAAATGTAATGGCATAAACACGCGTTAACATTTTATTTTTTTCGTCGCCTCTCCAATAAGCACCCGCAACATTCATAAGCTTCGCGGCTTTAATGAATCCGGTGTTTGGAATGTGAGGACCACGACATAAGTCGGTGAAATTTCCTTGTGTGTAGAACGTTATTTCTCCGTCCTGAAGCCCTTCAATCAATTCTAATTTGTACTGATCTCCCTTCTCTGTGAAGTAAGAAATAGCATCGGCCTTCGACACTTCCTTGCGAACGAATTCGTTCTTTTGACGTGCCAATTCCAACATTAATTTTTCCACTTTTGAAAAATCTTCTTGGGTGAACGGCTTTCCTTCGAAATCTACATCGTAGTAAAATCCGTTTTCAATCGGAGGACCAATGGCCAACTTCACACCTGGATAAAGCACTTCCAGCGCTTCAGCCATGAGGTGAGCAGAGCTGTGCCACATGGTGGACTTTCCATTTTCATCGTTCCACGTGAGCAACTTTACCGTAGCATTGTCGGGAAGCGGACGCGAGGCGTCTACCACTACTCCGTTGACTTCTGCGGCAAGCACGTTACGTGCAAGACCTTCGCTAATTTGAGCAGCCAATTGCATTGCAGAAGTACCTTCTTCTACAGAGCGAACGCTACCATCGGGTAAAGAGATGTTTAACATAGTGAAAAATGAGGTGCAAAGATAGCAACAACGGGGCTATTCTATTTTAAGAACTTTGCAATATTCGGTTTGAAATAATTACTGCTCTTCATCACCTTTCCGTCTTCACGGTAGATTGGCTGACCATCATCGTCGAGCTTACTCATGTTGCTACGTTGAATCTCTGCGAAGATCTCACCCATTTGCTCTTGTAAACCGTGTGCATTCATTGTTCCGCAAAGAATGTAGAGCATGTCGCCTAACGCATCGGCTATTTCGACGATATCGCCGTTCTGAGCGGCTTCCAGATATTCTTCGTTCTCTTCCTTCATTAAATTGAAACGCAACGTGTATTCACGTTCTTCCAATTCTCCGGTTGGTGTTTTTCGAACAGGAATTCGAAAGGCGTTATGGAATTCTTCCACGCAACCAATGAGGTGCGAAAGCGACGGATTTTTTTCATTATTCATGCTTCGAAAATAATTCAAGTGCCTCGAAAGATTATTTTTTCTTATTCACACAATTTAACAATGCACGAATTCGTTAGAATAGTAAGGTTCACCCAATCGGGTGTAGGTTTTGGTTAAGGAATCGAAAACGCTCTTCAACGGAAGGGCGTTTTTGATTTTCAAGAAATAAAAAAGGGTTCCGAAGAACCCTAATCTATACTCTATCAAAGTGTTTTTATTTCGCCACTGGGCCGAAGTATTTTTTTTCTTGGATACGGCTTGCTTTACCGGTAAGGCTGCGCAAGTAGAAGATACGTGCGCGACGCACTTTACCACGCTTGTTCACTTCAATTTTATCAATGAAGGGTGAAGCAATTGGGAAGATACGCTCAACACCTACGCTGTTCGACATTTTGCGAACGGTAAAGGTTTCTGTTGAACCTGTTCCTCTTCTTTGGATTACTACTCCAGAGAATGTTTGAAGACGCTCTTTCACTCCTTCAATAATTTTATACGTTACAGAAATGGTATCACCTGCAGAGAATTTTGGATATTCTGCGATTGGGTTAATTCTGCTTTCAAGTTCCTTTATGCGGTTCATAGTCGTCTGATTTTCGTCCCTAAAAATAGGGCTGCAAATATACGCATTATTCTGAAAGGAACAAGAGAGAGTTCATTTTTTTTTGATTTCCCTCCCGAACGTCCCATTTTATTGCTGTTCTTTCGGCTTCTTGTCCTTGTGTTTCCAACGCTTATGCGTCCACAACCACAAATACGGCTCTCTGTTAATATCGTCGGCCACGCGATCATTGGCTAACTGAATAATTCCACCTACTTCGAAATCTCTAGGGCTTTCCGTTAGCACTTCAAAGTGAGATTCGTAATATCCTCTCTTCACTTTATTCAGATGTCCGAATACAACAGGCAGGTTCAAATCTTTCGCATATTTCTCAGCGCCATAATAGGCAGGAGTCTCAATTCCCAAGAAGCTAATCCAAACACATTTCTTAGGATCGGCGGGCGATTGATCCACAGCGAAGACCATTCCCATGAGCTCGCCTTGGTGCTCTTCCAAGTACTCTTTTGTTGCGCGGGTTGAAACCAACTGCATTCCGTATTTCTTGCGCGATTCGCGCATCTTGCGATCGAAATACGGATTGCTCAAGCGTTTGTAAATACCAACAAGCGGCATTTGACATTGCATGGGTGCTGCCAATGCCCACATTTCCCAATTCGCATAATGCCCACCGCATAGTATGATACTCTGCCCCTTTTCTGCATAATTCTTTAGAAGCTCTGGGTTGTGCATCACAAAACGCGCCCGCAATTGACTCTCAGTAACCGAAAAATTCTTAATGACTTCAAGAATGAGGTCACAGAAGTGTCTGTAAAAATCCCATGCAATTTGTTCTCGCTCTTTTTTTGTTTTTGAAGGAAAAACCAATTCCAAATTGTACATCACCACCTTCTTTCTATATCCGAAACACACGTACAAAATGAAGAATGCCAAATCAGATATTCGATAAAGAATGAAGTAAGGCAGCAAACTCAATGGCTTCAAAAAAAGCCAAAACAACAATCGACTCATTCTTTTACAAGTTCTGAATCAGATTCTTCTTCGGATATTTCACCGTGAATCTCAATTGACGCTTCTCTGTTTTCTCGGGTTCAACGGTAATCTTCCAAGTTACTTTTCCGGTTGCGGTATCTTGTGTGGCTCCTGAAAGCTCTTCCACCGCAACTTCCAAATCTGCATTCTGCGTAAGTGGAACTTGATCATAAACTTCAATGTTGATTGCCTTCTTCTTCGTGTTCACTATGGTAATTTCATAGGCCTTAGAGGTAGATTTTTTCACTCCGAAAACACTGGTCTTACAGTAGTCTTTCACTTGATCGCGCTTTACCGTAATGGCATTGTCGCGTCCCAAAGACAGTTGAAGCGTATCGTTTGCAAGGGCAGGATCTATGTATCCGTTTCCAACAAAAGTTCCTTTGAAATAAATGTTGCTTTCTCCGCTTAATAAGCTGTATTGCATCCAATCGATGATGTCGGCTTGCAAGTATGCTGCTGCTTCCAACTTCGGAATAGCTACGTATTTGTATGAAGCTTTCAAACGTTGCTTTTGCATAACCACTTCAACTGGCTGATTGTCGCTGGCGATGTCGTATTTGATGGAAATCTTGAATTCTGTACTTACTGAATTTGAAGTAATTGTTGTGAAGGAAGCAGACGTTTGCATGCTATTCATTGCCCGAGATGACTTATCCATTTCAGCTACATAACCAGAAGCCATGGCTGCAGGTTTCTGCTCGTAATCATCATAGGCCTCCGACTTCGCTCTGCCGCGATAGGCTTGAGGTGCGTATATATTCACGTACCACGGATTCAAGGCTGGTACCTGCGCACCCACATTCGGGTTTCCAGTTGAAATGGTCAAGTTCACACGCTTCCAATCTGCGCCTGTACCTTGCCAAACTTTCGCGCGGTAGGTGAATTCGATATCAGACTCAATGTCTTCTGCGCGCAAGTCATAATAGGGTGTCCATCCTGCGTTGGTTGCCAAATATGAAATAACGACATCGGCTTTTTTATCTTCCTCTGAAGTTACTACGAATTCAATTTCCCCTGGATTCGTGACGTTCTGAGATTGCAGTTGTGAAAGTTGCGTTTGCAAATGCTGAAGTTTTTCGTTGTTGTCGCGATCGGTTTGATTCAAGTCTAAAATCTTGTATTCAATCTCTTTCATGCGGCTTCTGTAGAAGTCGGCCATCTCTAAAAGGTCTTCACGAATGAGTAAAGCATTGTCTCCTTTTATAGAACGATTCGCCTGCAAGAAGGCTTTCTCTTCCTGATAAACGGCGCGCAAACTGGCGCGTTCAGCAGTTTGAAATCCCAAAAGCTTAATACTATCTTGAATAGCGCGCACACGGGTATTTGAAACCTTCGAAGTGTAATTCAATTGGTGTTTAACACTCAAGATGGTGTAGTCCTTACTTCCCAAAATCTGAATGGAATTAACATCCATACCTGCAGTTAGGCCGGAAAGAACCAACGTGTTCTCCCCTTTCTTCAAGGTTACATCGCCCTTATGGGTAATCTGAGCTCCGCTTAGGAATAGGGTTACATCGGTAATAGGAGCTGTAACGCTCTTTGATTGTGAAAAAGAAACAAACGCACAAAGCGCGAAGAAAAGGGTAAACCTTCTTTTCATGGTTTAATAATTTTTGGTAAAAATAAGTCTTTTGTGAAACAGAAACGGAACTGAATTATTGCCTCGACTTAAAATTGCACCACACGCGTTGCAAATTGCTTATTCAACTGCAATTCGTGAGAGCATAAAAGAACCAGTTTGTTTTCTTCGGTAGCCCACTTCAATAATTCAGCAAAGAGCTCTTGTCGTGCATTCGCGTCAAGGTGCGCAGCAGGTTCATCGAGCAGCACCAAAGGCGCGTCTTGAACCCAAACACGTGCAAGTTGAACACGCTGGTATTCGCCATCGCTTAACTCGGTGAGCAAATTATTTTGAAGTTCATTCAAGTTGAATTTTTCAATGGCCTCTTCCACGCGACTCATTTTCTTTCCATATAAATCTCCAACGGCAATGGCCGTTCTTACTTCGAGCGCAGCAGCTGTTGTTTTTCTAGAAGGAATAAATGAAATGTAATTGGCGCGTTCCGCGAAGGAAAGTTGGGAAAGACTGTTTCCTTCCAACCAAATTTCACCCAATGTAGGTTGAATTAATCCGGCGAGCGTTTCAAGGAAAGTTGATTTGCCCGAGCCGTTGTTTCCTTCAATAGCCACCAACTCTCCGAAAGAAAATGACATATTCAAGTTGGAAAGAACTGTTTTCTTTCCACGAACAACGCTGACTTCCTTCACCACTAGCTGATCCATACTCCGCTTCGTTTAGGGTTGAACACAATGTAAAACACGCACGGAATGCCTATTGCAGCGGTCACTGCGTTGAGCGGCAATGCGTAATAGCGCGAAAGGGCGTCAGCAATGACCAACAACAGCGCTCCAACAAATGGAATGAAAAGTACAAGTTGAAGTTGGTTGAAGGTTCGAATGAACATGCGCGCAACATGCGGCGCCATGAGTCCAATGAATGCGATGGGACCGCAGAAGGCCGTTATTGTTGCCGTAGAAATTCCAACTGAAATCAAAAACACCCAACGCAATTTCACCACATCTACTCCGGAAGTCGCAGCAATCTGCTCTCCCATGGCGAAAGCGTTCAACTTCCGTAAGAAATAAAATGTCGGAATGAAGGGAACGAAGGCCCCTAAAAACAGCCAAGGCAATTGCGACAAGGTAAGATTATCCAAAGATCCCATTCCCCAAACTACAAACTGATTGACATTGTTGGCACCCGCCATTTTCTGAAGAATACTTTCTATAGCTCCCGTGAAATGGGAAAAAAGAAGTCCCACAACCAGCAGCGTAGATGCCATTGGAAGTTTTCGTTGAATAACGAGTAGTAGCGATAGCACCAACATTGCCCCTGCAAATGCAGGAATAAATAAGGCCCAAGTTCCTGCGTTCAGGAACCAATTCATTCCCCAAGAAGTTAGAAATATGACCGCCATGGCCAATGAAGCTCCACCGGTAATACCAAGAACCGAAGGACCTGCGAGTGGATTACGGAAGATGACCTGCATGTAATTTCCGCTTAACGCGAGTGAGCTTCCCACTACTAAAGCACCCAACACATGTGGCAGTCGGTGTTGCCAGAGGACACGACCAGCGGGAGATTCACTTCCTTCAAACAAGGTATTCCAGGAAAGATATTGGCTACCAATAACCAGTGCTACTATGCATACCACAATCAGCAATAGGAGCAAAACGAAAAACTTTATTGTTGAATGGGTGAGCTTCATGATTATTGGCAAAATTCACGATTAATTGAAGTGAACACAAAAAAAAGTGGAAGTTTTATGAATACTTCCGACTTTTGCACCTCATTTACTAAACATGAAATTCGATAAAAACACCGTCATTGGACTTTCGTTAATGCTACTTATTGCCGTTGGCTTTAGTTGGTATTCTGCAAAGAACAAAGCTGAAGCGGCAGCAAATGCGCCTAAACAAACCGAGCAAATTGCCCCGCAAGCAAGCACTCCAGCTCCTGAAAGCACGGCGGTTGTTGCCAATAACGACACAACTTCTCAAGCGCAAGTTGCAGTTTTGAACACTGCTAGATATGGATCTTTGGATGCAGCAGCTATGCCTGCAGAAGAGAAGTACACGGTTCTTTCCAACAGTAAAATAAAAGTGAAGATTTCTTCGAAAGGAGGACTTTTACATTCAGCAGAATTGCTTGAGGCCGACTACAAGAAATACAATTCAGAACAACAAGTTCAGCTTTGGGATACTGCTCAGAGTAAAATGGACATTGCTTGGAAGAACGGCAGCGGCGCTGTTTTGCTTTCGAGTGAATTGAACTTTGTGGCTTCAACGAGCAACGCCAATGCCACGGATGGCGCTGCAACTGTAGTACTAACAGCAACCGGAAACAACAACGCGCAATTGCAGTGGACGTATTCGCTTGAGCCCAATTCTTACAATGTAAAATGTAGTTTCGAGGCCAAGGGAATGGAGAATGAAATGTTCGGATCTCCTTTGGTTTTCCGTTGGTTATTGAACGGATTGGCTCAGGAAAAAGGTATTCAAGCAGAGCGTAGCAAGTCTTCTATTTTCTATCGTGAAGTGGAAGAAGATCGCAATTACTTGAGCGAAGGTTCTGGCGATCAGAAGCGTCCTGAGAAAGAATTGAACTGGGTGGCAATGAAGCAAGACTACTTCACAGCCGCTATTATTAGCGCAGAAGGATTCGATAAAAATGCAGACTTAAGCATTATGGTTCCGGCAGATTCTCAGCATACGAAATCGTATTACGCTGAGCTTCCTTTAAAAACAAAAGCTTCTTCAAACGCGAAAGCTGATTTCCAATTTTATTTAGGTCCGAATGAATACAAGGCTCTTGAAGCTAGCGGAGCTGCTGAATTCACCAACATCATTGACTACGGATGGTGGATCATTGGCTATGTAAACAAGTATGCTGTTCGCCCGTTGTTTTGGTTCCTTTCAGACTACATATTGGATTTTGGATTGATCATTTTAATTGTAACCATTATTATTAAAATGGTTCTCTTCCCTATCACTTGGAAAAACTTCTTAAGTGGCGCGAAGATGCGCGTCTTGAAGCCAGAGATCGATGAGATTAACAAGAAGTTCGAAGGAAAAGATCCAATGGAAAAGCAACAAGCTACCATGGCACTTTACCGTCAAACAGGTGTGAATCCGTTTGCAGGATGTATTCCTGTTTTGCTTCAAATGCCAATCCTTTACGCGATGTTCCGCTTCTTCCCTGCTGAGATTGTTCTGCGTGGAAAGAGCTTCTTGTGGGCAGAAGATTTAGCAGCTTATGATAGTATTTTGAATTTACCTTTCAGCATACCCATGTATGGCTCACACGTTAGCGGATTCACTTTATTGATGGCAGCGTCTACGTTTGTCTATTCGAAGATGAGCATGGGCTCACAGCCAACCATGACTCAACCGGGAATGCCGAACATGAAGGTAATGATGAACATTTTTTCGTTCATGATGATCTTCTTCTTCAACAGCATGCCTTCAGGATTGAGCTTGTATTACTTCACAGCGAACGTTATTTCTATTGGCCAAATGTGGGCCATTAAGAAGTACTTCGTGAATGAAGATTCAATTCGCGAGAAGATTGAAGCGAACAAAAAGAAGCCGAAGAAAAAAGGTGGATTCGCTTCGCGCATTGAAGAAATGCAAAAGGCGCAACAAGCGAAGTTGGATGCCAACAAGAAGAAATTAAGAAAGTAAAACGTCAAACCTCAAATAAATCAAATGAAAAAAAATCTCATTCTCGCACTAACGGTGCTCATGATGTTTCCAAGCGCAATGTTCGCCACGGAAGGCATGTGGGTGGTGGCTATGTTGAATAAAATTAACGAAGCTGAAATGCAAGGTCTTGGATTGAAACTTTCCAAAGACGACATCTACAACATTAATCAAGCGTCTTTGAAAGATGCGATTGTTCGTTTCGGAGCAGGATTTTGCACCGGAGAAATTGTGAGCGATAAGGGACTTGTGTTCACGAATCACCACTGTGCTTACGATGCAATTCAATCTTCTTCAACATTAGAAAACAACATTCTTCAAAACGGATTTTGCGCGAAGTCATTGGATCAAGAGATTCCAATTCCAGACTTAACACTTTCTTTTTTGGTTCGTGTTGAAGATGTAACTGAAAGTGTATTGGGCGCTGTGAATGCGAACATGACGGAAGCAGAGCGCGAAACGGCAATTATGGCTCGCAACAAAGAATTGGTGAAGGCTGCGAACGAAAGCGGTTTATACAATTCTGAAGTAAAAACATTCTACGCTGGAAACGAATTTTACTTATTCGTTTATCAAACGTATCGCGACATTCGCTTAGTTGGAAATCCTCCTGAAAGCGTTGGTAAATTCGGTGGTGATACAGACAACTGGATGTGGCCGCGTCACACCGGTGACTTCAGCATGTTGCGTATTTATGCAGATGCTGAAAACAAGCCTGCAGATTATAGCAAAGAAAATACTCCTTTGAAGCCTAAGCACTTCTTCCCTATTAACATGGGTGGCGTGAAGCAGGGCGATTTCGCTATGATCATGGGTTATCCTGCAAGAACTTCTCGTTACTTAACTTCTTACGGAGTTGAGCAAGCTGTTGACGTGCAAAACCCAATTTTGGTTGAATGTTTCGGTTTGAAATTAGAGACTTGGAAGAAAAACATGGATGCGAACGAAGGTGTTCGCTTGATGTATGCTGCGAAGTATGCAAGCACTGCAAACTCTTGGAAGTACTACATTGGACAAACTCGCGGATTGAAGCGTTTAGATGTTGAAGGAAAGAAAGCAACAACTGAAATGGGATTCACGAAGTGGTTAACTTCTAATTCAACGGCTAACGAAAAATACGGTAATGCGCTTCCGATGTTGAAGGACTTTTACACTTCCACCAACGAAACACAAAAAGCATTTTTGTATGCACGTCTAACCGGAATGGGTGGAGCTGAATTCATGAGCTTGGCCTCTGAATTCCAACGCACGTTCGAAAAGTATTTTGCTGAAACCGATGCTACGAAGAAACAAGCGATGCTTGATGGATTCAAAGCTTCCGCCGAAGCATTCTTTGTTGAATACAACATTCAAACAGACAAGGATGTGTTTGTTGCATTAACCAACTTGTATCGCAACCGCATTGCTGCAACTGCTCGTCCTTCTTGGCATGCAGTACTTGATGGGAAATTCAAAGGAAACGTTCAAGCTTATGCAGACAAACTTTTTGCTACTTCTATTATCGTAGATAAAACGAAATTGATGAACTTCCTTGCGAAGCCAAATCAAAAAGTATTTGCAAAAGATCTTGCTGTTGCAACAGCTAAGAGCGCAGGTGAATTTGGCGATGCTTTGGGCAAACTTATTCCTCGCGAGAAGATGAGCAAAGGACAACGTCAGTTTGTTGCTGGACTTCGCGAAATGAATCCAGAAAAGCAATATGCACCGGATGCGAACAGCACCATGCGTATCACATACGGCCAGGTGAAAGACTACACTCCAGCAGATGCTGTTCATTATGATTTCTACACTACTGCTGCAGGAATTATGGAGAAGCGCGACAACAGCAATCCAGAGTTCGTTGTACCAGAAGCATTGGCACAAAAAATTCAGAACAAAGATTTCGGTCGTTATGCAAATGAGAAAGGTGAATTGCCAACTTGTTTCATTGCTGACTTAGACATCACCGGTGGAAACAGCGGTAGCCCTGTATTGGATGCGAACGGAAACGTAATTGGTATTGCCTTCGATGGTAACTGGGAAGCTATGAGTGGCGACATTGCATACGAACCAGAATTGCAACGCACTATTGCGGTTGACATTCGTTACGTGTTGTTCATTGTTGAAGAGCTTATGGGCGGAAAGAATATTGTAGATGAGATGTTGTTTGTGAGAGGAGCAAGAAACTAATTGAAATTAGATATTTGAAAAAAGGGAGCGAATATTCGCTCCTTTTTTTTTGCTTTCAACAATAAATTCATCAATACATAAGTTTCTTATGTATATTTGTCCTATGTATTCATCAGAACTAATTAAAGGCACTCTTCGAACCATTGTTCTTAATCTTTTAAAAGAGAACGGACGCATGTATGGTTACGAAATAACACAACGCGTAAAAGAACTTACCGACGACAAAATACAAATCACGGAAGGGGCTTTATATCCCCTGCTTCACGCTTTGGAAGCGAGTGAAGACTTGGAAACCGAGGTGGAATTTATTGGGAAGCGCCAACGGAAATACTACCGACTGACAAAACAAGGCAAGGCAACGAGCAAAAAGAAAATAGACGAACTCCGAGAGTTTATGGAGACACTTCAAATTCTCTTGGATGCGAATAAAGGAACGACCCATGGTCTCATTAACTGACGAACAAGTTGATTTCATTCAAAAAGAAATTGAATCGCATGGAATTAGTTTGCCTGATCTGCAAGCTAATTTGATAGATCACATGTGTACAATTATTGAAAATGAAATGTCGGAAAACGACGACTTCCGCTCGTTCTTTTATTCAATCCTTCCACGTTTTTTTCATGACAACTTACATGAAATTGAAATGGAAACCATTCAATTAATTCACCAACAAAAATTCAAACACATGAAAAAAGCATTGAACTACGTGTTAGCCCTTTCCACCATTTTACTGGTTACTGGGGTAATCTTTAAAATATTCCATTTGCCAGGCGCTGCTGCTTGTTTTGTAGCAGGAACAGGCATTTCGGTACTAGCAGGCTTTCCACTTTTATTAATTCTACTTTACAAGCAGCCTATCTCCCTTATTCAAAAAGGGGTAGACTTTCTAGGAACCTTGAATGTTCTTTTATTCTCGGTAGGATGCCTGTTCAAAGTCATGCACTGGCCACTGGCAACTATTTTAATGCTCTCAGGAATTTCCTTGCATTGCTTGGTCTATGTACCCCTGTATTTCTATCAACAGCGAAGAACTAACCTCGACAAGTGGCGAGGAACATTGAACAGCTTTCTATTCTTACTTCTTGGAATTATGCTGTTCATGTTGTTCAATTTGAAAGTGCAGTTAGGATGGTAAGAAGGTTTCAATGGCCGACTTAATTGTTCTTAGAAGCAAAAAGGTCGACCAATGGTCGACCTTTTTTATTTCCTTCAACATGCAATTATAAATGCATGAATTCTTTTTTCTTCAACAAATATTCTTCTGTCTCTCTGAATTCAGGATCGTCTACGCAGCAGTCAACTGGACAAACCGCAGCGCACTGTGGCTCATCGTGGAATCCAACGCACTCGGTACATTTGTCTGAAACGATGTAATAAACATCCATGCTCTTCGGGTCTTGAAGTCCGTCTGCATCTAATTCACCACCGCCGTTCAATGGCGACATGATTCCACGAAGTCCTGTTCCCTCGCTATACTTCCACTCTGCTCCACCCTCGTAGATGGCGTGGTTCGGACACTCTGGTTCGCATGCACCACAGTTGATGCATTCGTCTGTAATCATTATTGCCATATTCTGCTATTTATCTGAATTCAACCTTAATTTCGCATGCAAATTTAATACACCTACGATGAATTCAACTCTAGAACAACGAATTCAAACATTTGTTCAACTGGGACAGGCCCTGCAGCTCTTTTCGAACAAGCAAGAATGGCCTGGATATGCTTGCGGATTAACCGAAGAGGAGTTCAACGGAGTAAACGATGTTATTGAATCGGCATTTACTTTCAACGGATGGTTCACCGCTACAAATGTTCGTCAAGCCCTTTCGACTTGGGCGAATGAGCTAACCGCTGAAAAATTAACTGCCTGGACAAAGGACCATTCCTATGCCACTTCACCTAAAACAATTGCAGTTATCTGCGCCGGAAATATTCCTGGTGTTGCATTTCACGATATTCTATCTGTTCTTATTTCAGGACATAAGCTTCTGATAAAACTGAGTTCAGATGATCCTATACTTATTCCTGCACTTTTAAAAATTGCAGGGAAATTTGAAAATGATTTCGAATTGAACTATTCTTTTTCAAAAGGAAAATTGGAAGCATTCGACGCCGTTATTGCCACCGGCAGCAATTCAACCGCGGTTCACTTCCACAATTATTTTGGAAAATATCCGCATATCATTCGTCAAAATAGAAACAGCGTTGCCATTCTTGATGGGAACGAAACGGATGAGCAATTGGAAAAATTAGGAAACGATCTTTTCGATTATTTCGGTTTAGGCTGTAGAAATGTGACGAAACTATATTTACCAAAAGATTTCGATTTAGACAGAATCTTCAACGGCATTTTCAGTTTTCAAAGCATTGCCACTCACAACAAATACGCGAACAATTACGACTACAACAAAGCTGTTTGGTTGTTGAACAATGAAGACTTGCTCGAAAACGGATTTGTTATTTTCAAGGAAGACAAAAACATTGCATCGCCTGTTGCGTCAGTATTCTACGAGCGTTACGAAAACAAAGTAGCTTTACTTCAACACCTGAAAAATCACGAAACCCAAATTCAATGTATTGTTGGAAATGAGTTTATTCCATTTGGAAATAGCCAGTGTCCTACCCTCTCTGACTACGCAGATAATGTGAACACACTCGAGTTCTTAATGTCTTTGAACGCGTAAGAATTCCGAAGAATTGAATTTGTAGTCCTCAAACAAGACTTATATTTGAAACATGAATAAGATTATTACATTGTCGGCCATAGCGGCAATTTCATTAGCTGTTTTTTCTTCTTGCAGTACAGATGTTGATTTGACTGCTCCTTACGCGAGTACGACTGTTGTTTTCGGACTTCTAGATCCATTGGCAGATACGCAGTTCGTGAAGATTAACAAGACCTTTCTTGGAGACGGCAATTTGAACGAATACGCCATGATTCGCGACAGCTCTGAATACAAGTGGGAAGAATTTTCTTCCTTGCGCATTGAAGAATACGCCACCGGAAATCCGAATCCAATTGCAACTCACAACCTTCAGCCAATTACTGTTCATGACAAAGATGTGAATGGCATGTTCTACGGTCCTAGCCAAACGGTTTATTACTTTGCTTCTCCGACAGGACTTAATCCAAATGCAACCTATAAGCTCGTAGCCGATTTCGTTTCTCGTCCAGATGTATTTGCTTGGACCAATGTTATTCCTTCAGCGAGTGTCTTTTTCCAAAGTCCACAAACAAACCTGGGCCTTTCCTTCGCTGCGACTAACACTGTTACTGGAGCAATCGACTACCGCGACAATGTTTCCATTCGTTGGACACCGATTGACAATGCTGAGATTTACGATTTAGCCCTTCGCTTTTACTACACTGAGAATGTATACTCCGACAATGCACTTACGTTACTGGTGTCTTCTACGGATAAATTCATTGATTGGAAAATTGGAACCTTCAACGCTGACGACATTGATTTGAATTCAGGTTATTACAATCTAACATTTAATGCAGAGCCGTTCTTTTCATATTTAGGAACGAACATTCCAACAGATTCGCATATTCGTCGTGAAGCAGGAACCTATGACGGAAATAAGACACGTGCTTTCGAATTGCGCATGGGATTAGCGAACGACGAATTGAAGACCTACATCAACGTAAACAATCCTGTAACCGGAATTATTCAAGAGCGTCCGAGCTACACCAATGTAGTCGGCGGATTAGGTCTATTCGCTTCACGCGCTAGTGCTTATGTGTTGAACATTCCTTTGGAATCTGGCAACGGAACAAGTAACATCAATGCGCTAATGAACGGCATCTACACATCTGATTTAAACTTCTGCGATCCGAATCCGAGCAATACCGGATTCAGTTGTAACTAAGAATTTCAAGTAATAAAAAAGGGAGCGTTTGCTCCTTTTTTTTTATTGAATAGATCTTATGTTTTTCTTTGCCTTTAAAAATCGCAAAAAAACGAGAATTAATATTTATTCCATGTTTACTCAAAGAATTCGCTGTTGTTTTTTTTTCATCATTGACAAGACGAACAAGGAGTTTCCAATAATTCAAATTCCTCAATAGATTATAACTCCACCCGGATTGAAATTATCTTCTGGGGGACAAATAATTTCCATATCTTTTAGTTTGAAGGTTCTCTTTTTAATTTGTTTAAACAATGCATCTTCTGTCGCCTTATCAAACAATCCTGTTATTTCTACACCCAAACAATCCTGAATTTCAATAATATAAGTTTCTCCAGCTTTGTCCTTGCAACCTTTATAATAGATACCTGTGCATTCCTTATAAGAAGTTGGATTGCCATTGGTAGTTTGAGAAAATAAAAATCCACTGAACGTGAATCCAAAAAATATCAAAATTGATTTTTTCATTTAATTAGTTTTTCAATGTTGTGTTTAAAATACAATAGACACACAAATATAGAGAACTTTATACAACCATAACTAAATTCCATTCTATAATTACTTTTCTAAACCTTTTTACTGCAGCTCTATAATATCGCGAGCATGTTAATGATTGAGCTATTTCTTCAAGAAATAAGTCTCACTTGTTGCTGTTTTCAAAAAGTACAAACCATTCGCCAACGCGCTAACTTCGATTTGCGAATTGTTTGATAGGCTTCCTTCCATCACACGCTTTCCTTCCATATTAAATACGGCATAAGGAACGTTGATTGCATTGTTCCATTGAACCGTTAAATGATCTGTGGTTGGATTAGGATAAACGACAAACTTAGGAGTCTCTGTCTCTAAAACACCTATCGGCTGCGCCGCAACCAAGACGCCAGAATTAGCTCCGGCAGAATAATTCACTTGAACCAAAGGAACCATCCATTCGTGAACCAAGAACTTGTATTCGATTGTTTCTGGACGATCGAATTGAAATCCGAAACCGAACATATCAATGTATATTGAATCGGCAGCATTAATGGTCGTCTTAATGCGAATGGCATTATAAGAAGTTCCGAAATAATTCACAGTGCCCCAACCATCCACTTCGTTCACACGCGTCTGATTTGTTTTTCTGTATCCCAAGGTTGGAATTTGAATCACTTGCTCAGAAACACTTGTTTGAAGATCTCCGAATGCTACCGGATAATCGTAAACGATGTCTACTGGACTTGCTTGTTGAGGAATTGGAATACCACTCACCGTTGCTCCTACTCCAACAATGGCATAACGACTGTTACTATTCTGGTAGTAAGAATAGATATCTTCCAATGTAACGGGAAGTCCTTGCATGTTGCCACCCAATGATGCTAATCCTATAGCGAAATCCGAATTGTGTTCCGAATCGAAAGGGCTATTGAAAAAGATCTGATATGCGAAAGGAGTGGTTGAAATATCTACACATTCTTGTTGCTGAATATTTCCTGTTAGCGTTAGGTTACTCTCGTCGAAATTCCAAACATGATTGGGCCCTGTATCGCCTTCATCGAATGCTCCAATAATGGTTGCATTCTCTTGTGCAAGAATATCTCCGCCCATGGGCAAATCATTTTTGGTTATCGTAATTTGTGCGCTTAAACAGAAAGGCGCAACGATCAAAACGCTGAGTAACAGTTTTTTCATTTCATTAAGGTTGTTTAACGAAGGTATAAAATTTAGTTAATATGTTGTGAGCAAAATTTTCAAATCATTTGTCACAGACGCAAGTATGCAGAGTACTTTCGTTGGAAAGCTTAACCAAAACTTTTTGAGATTTACAACATGGATAAATACGATTTCGTAATCTTAGATATCATTCAGACTTTTCGCAAGAACAATAAAAGTCAATACATTAAACTCAATCAATTAGAGGCTAATTTTTGGACACGCATTCAGCGCGATGCTGCTCATCAAACACACAGCACACAACTCGGAGAGCGCGTTACAAAATTGTACCTCGACGGTTATATCGTTAACAAAGGCGGGCTTGGTTATAACGTTACCAAGAAAGGAAAGGAGCAAATTGTTGTTCTTTCCAATATTGAAGAAACGGTTTAAAGCATTTCGTTCGCCAAATTCGCTAACTCACTTCTTTCTCCTTTTTCAAGGGTTATGTGACAATATAAATCTTGTCCTTTCAATCTGTCCATTACATAAGACAAACCATTCGATTGCTCATCGAGATAAGGAGTGTCGATCTGACGAACATCCCCTGTTAAAATAACTTTCGTGTTTTCTCCAGCACGCGTAATAATTGTTTTCACTTCATGCGGAGTGAGGTTCTGTGCTTCATCAATAATAAACACACAATTGGAAAGACTTCTTCCGCGAATGAATGCTAACGGCGTAATCATAATTCTTCCATCGGCTTGCATCTCATCGATTACTTTTCTCTTCTTCTCATTTTCCGAATATTGTTTTTTAATGAAATTCAAATTATCGAAAAGCGGCTGCATGTAGGGTGAAACTTTTTCTTCTGCATCTCCGGGAAGGAAGCCGATATCTCTGTTCGAAAGTGGAATAATTGGGCGAGCTAAAATCAATTGATCGAATCCATTTCTCATTTCCAAGGAACCCGCTAATGCGAGTAAGGTTTTTCCCGTTCCTGCAACACCTGAAATCGTAATGAGCTTTATTTCTGGATTCATGATGGCATGAAGCGCGAAAGCTTGCTCTGCATTCTTCGGCTTAATGCCCATGGCGTATACCTTGTCAATACGCTCCACATTTTTTTCTACTCCACCGTGAAAGGCAAGGGCACTTGAGGTGCCAGACTTCAATACATAAAAATGATTGTTGTGCTTTTCTTTGCCTAAGATCTTAGTGTCTTTTAATTCTCCTGCTGTGTAAAGCTTTCGAATGGCTTCAGCTGAAACGTTTTCCAACACGCTGTATCCGCGATATGCCGTAACACTTTCTTTAACCTTTCCTGTCTTGTAATCTTCAGCAACGATATCTAAAGCCTTCCCTTTGATACGAAGGTTTATGTCTTTCGTAACCAAAACCACCTTACTTCGCTTCTCTTGTTTTTGAAGAACAATGGCCGCGTTTAAAATCTTGTGATCGTTCTTCTTCGACTGGAAAATTGCCTCAGCGTCGTCGTTCGCAGAAAGGTCTATATCTAAAATAATTTTGAATTTCCCTCCGTGACCATTTCCTAAAGGAACCCATGCATTCAGTGTATGTGTTGAAGACAACCTGTCAATGATTCGAATGGTTTCGCGCGCTTCAAAATTTTTATTTTCATTTCCAACTTTGAACTTATCTAACTCCTCTAAAACAGTTATGGGAATAGCAACATAGTTGTCTTCGAAACTGTTAATACTGTTGTGGTCGTGCAGAAGAACAGAAGTGTCAAGCACGTAAATTTTTCTTTGTTTGCGAGGAGCCATGTTCATTTGGTTTTAACGAATATATCTTCTTCACTCATTCAACCTAAAAAAACAATACGAGAGTTATTAACCGATTTGAACGAACCGATTTTTGAAAAACTTAACACTTCGGTAAAGGAACGACAACAACAACAACAGTATGAGCGCGAAGCCTATACCTCCTTCGTCGAGTTGCTTTGAAAGCCCCTTTCCAACAATATCTGGACTGTTGAAAAGGAATGGAATGGATGCACAAATAAGCACAATGGCAGCAGTAATTTTTCCTTTTTTATTCCATGTTGAAACCGTGATGAGTATCATTAGGAAAAACGGCATGGCCCACAAGAAATGTTCGGTGTCGGTGTGTGTTAAAACTGGAATTAATGCCAGAAGAATGAGCGCTTCGTTTGATTGAAAACCCTTCCCAATATTCTTCCAAATAAACGTTAAATAGCCAACTCCAGCTATTCCCAAACCTATAACAACTGCGGCAACAGGAATAACGGACATGTGCATAGAAGAAAGAACTTTCTGGATGAAGAAGTAAATTGTATTCGGGCTGTGGTCTAATTGCACATTATGCGCTTGAACGGCCTTCAGCCATTGTGAATGAAGCACCATAAATCTATTGGGAACGCATGCGAATAAAACAATCGCAGTTCCTAGTAATCCGAGCGCCGTGTAGAGCAATACCTTCCATTCCTTTTTCAAAATGAAATATGGAAGGAGAATTAGGAAGTGAATCTTGAAACACAGGACTGCAGCGTAAATAAGACCGGCCTTTGCGCGTTGATTGTTCTCAATGGCACGCACAGACCAAAGCGTGAGCAAAAGCAACAGCGCATTGACGTTTCCTAAAAACAATTCGCGTTCGAGTTGATCTCCGAAAAACAAAACTGTAACAATCAAAAAGAACCACACTTCCCTTCCCCATTCATACGACTTGAAAAATGTCTGTTTGAATTCATTCAACAACAGCAGAATAATTCCCGTATTGATCAAGTAAAACAAGACCGCAGCCACGTCGTATTTCAACAAAGCAAAAGGCAAAAACGGCACAAGCACTTCGGGAGAATACTTGTAGAATCCACTCGACAATCCGAAGGCCTTGCCATAAACTTGTTCTCCGTTAATGAGCGCATCGGCAGCACCGTAATACACGTTGAAATCGCTTAATTGAAAACGATGATTGATAAAGAGCAACACGAGGTATAAAACAGGAAGGAGCGCGAACCATCGCGCTCCTTTCCAAAAATATTTAAATTCTTCCTTCAGCATTTCTTACTTCACCATCACACTCACACGCTCTTGCTTTCCATTTCTGTTCGTTACATGTAAAACATAGAATCCAGGAGACAAGGTTGAAATGTTCAGAACACTCGAAACGTTGTTTTCCATTAACACAAGCTTACCCGTTGCATCGAAGGCTTTCACAGTCTTTGGCTCGTTCACATTCGAAAAGAAAATTTCTTGATCTGCTGGTTGCGGATAAACACTGAATGAGTTTTGATACAGCTCATCCACACCTACTACCATTTGCGCTACAGAGCTGTTCAAGCAACCGTTGCTGATCCCAGCGTAGATAAATGTTCCGTCTGAAACAATCCCTGTTACATCGAAATAAGGAGTAGTTATGCCTTCCAATTCCGTGTAGGTAAATCCGCCATCAACTGAAACAAACCAAGAAACCAACCAGCTTGGATCATAATTGTCTATGCCTAGCAATGTTCCATTTTGAGAAATGATTGGCACAATAGGCATAATATCTGAAATTGGAAAAGTTCCCAAGGTGTATTTCGCTGTGAAACCGTCGATTGTTTCTTGCACCAATTTCACGGTGTAGTTTCCTGGAGTAACATAAGAATAGACATCTGTTGCATGTGCCGTAATCGTATTGCCATCTCCCATTTCATAATAAGCGTTTGCCACATTCATGTTCACTTGCGATTGATTCTCTAAAGTGATTGTTCCGCAGAAAACGGTGTAATCTAAATCAGCCTTTACTTGAGAAAGTAAGCATTGTTGTGCACCTCTGTCATCTGCTTCTTCCAAGAAATTCACTGTACAGAATTGTTGGAATGAATTTCCTCCTAAGAACACCCAAGAATCTAACGCGCCATCACTTGCATCGGCAAGAGCTAGAGTAATATGGTAAGTCTCACCTACAACTAATCCGCTTATAGAAGCGAACATTGGAACGGTATAACCATCTGGACGCATCGTTCCTGAATTTTGATTCATTATTGTATCAATGACATTGGAGATATACAAACTCGAATTAAGCGTTCCGTTAATGGTATTGATTGACACAAAATCGCCAGTTCCTGGAACGAGCGCGATGTTCTGTGCTCCATTTGAAAATATTCCTGTAATTCCAGGCCCACTCACGAAAAAACCAAAAACATCATTGAAACTGCTTCCAACCCATTCAGGATATTCTTGTGATCCGAATACAAATTGAAACGTCATGCTGTCTCCAGTCGCTACAAAATCAAAATCTATTTTTGCTAAGTCATAGGTTGGAAAACCCGTTAGTGAATTCAAATCAGTATTGTTTGAAAGCACACCAACATTCGCGAGAGAAGAATTATTATTCGACATTACATATTGCGCATGACCGTTGGACATGACTATACCGTTGCTTATTCCCAAATTAACAACATCACCTCCTGTGAAAGTTCCAAATTGAGCTGTATCTCCTGTGAAAGATATGTTGTTGACGAATATTCCATTCGCTAAAAACAAATTTTCCAGTGCCGAACTTTGATCTAAGATGGAATCAACAACGAATTGCGCTTGACTTGAAAGAGCTGACGCAACGAATAAAATTGAATATAAAATTTTCTTCATAACCTAGTATTTCAAAATGACTCAGAGGCGAGTCATTTGGTTGTCTAAGTTAGGGCAATTCGAAAAACTAAAAAATTATTTCGCGAGTTCTCCGAAACGCTTTTTGAATTTCTCCAACTTCGGAGTAATCATAACCCGACAATACGGTTGCTCTCCGTTTAAGGCGTAGTAATCTTGATGGTAATTTTCAGCTTTGTAGAAGTTTGTGAATTCTGTTATTTCGGTAACTGCATTCGCACCCCACTCGCCTGTTTCATTAATGGCTTGAATGGCTTTCATGGCCAACTCTTTTTGTTTCTCGTTGTGATAAAAAACGGCAGAGCGGTATTGTGTGCCCGCATCGGGACCTTGCCTGTTCAATGTTGTAGGATCATGAACCACGAAAAAGATTTCAAGCAACTGAGAAAACGAAACAATACGAGGATCGAAGTAAACCTGAATTGCCTCAGCATGTCCGGTTGTCTCGTTGCACACTTCTTTGTAAGATGGGTTCTTAATGAATCCACCCGCATATCCCGACTCTACTTTCGTTACGCCATTTACATTTGCGTATACGGCTTCCACACACCAAAAACATCCACCAGCAAGGGTAGCGACTTCCAACGAATCGTTCATTTCAACTTTCATAATTTCTCCTTTGGGATTTTCTTTGTTCGATTGCGCGCAAGACGCTAGGGCAATGATGAACAAGGGTAATATTAATTTCAATTTTATCGGAATTATAGTTTCCATAACTCAACTACAATTCAAAATAAATGTTGTTCACGCATAGTTCGAATTCGTGTTCCAACTTGAATCTTTTGCAACACGTTTTTTCCTCTCACCACTTCTCCGAATTCGGTGTAGCGTCCGTTCAGATTCGGCGTGTAAGCCAATGTAATGAACCACTGTGCACTTTCGGTGTGCTTGCCGGCACTTGCCATTCCAATGTGGAGTGGTGCGAAATTGTGTCCCATAAATTCCGAAGAAATCACATAGGGCATTCCGCTCATGCCGTCTCCGCGCGTGCAGCCCGCTTGAACTACAAAATTCGGAACGACTCTATGAAACGCTATGCTGTCGTAATAATGCACTTGGCACAACTTCAACAAATTCGCAACACTTTCAGGTGCGTTCATTCCGTTCAGTTTTAGCACAACAGTTCCTACATCTGTTTTCAATTTCACCTTACACGACCGATTCTTTTTCCATTCTTTTTCGGAAGGAAAAGGACGCGTTACTTGTTGCATTCTCACCAAAAACTTTTCTTCCATCTGTGTCGCGTTGTATGCATCTAAAAGTGCGTTATACGTTTCTACAGTCTCTGTTTTTTGAAATAACGGAAGGGCCTGTTTAATGCTCATCCCTAAGAAAGCATTGCCTTTTACGCGTTCAGCATTCTCAATAGCCCACGTGGCTAAAAGTGAGATGACACCCGCATCTTGAGAGGTCCACAACACTGCGAACCAACCCGGAAATAACATCTCATTGTATTTCGGATTGCTCTTCGCGTATTCGAGCACACATTCCGTAATGGCATATTGCAAAGCAGGTGGAGCGGTTGGAAAGTCGTTTATGACTAACGTGTCTATGAATAAATAAGAGTTCGACATCTGACGTACCCACAGTATTCTATGAAACAGATCTTCTGCTTCTGAATACTTGTGCATGATGAAATTCTGAGCATCGGGATGTCCGTTTTCATTCCATACACCGGCCAACTCTATTTGCTCCTGGCCATTGTTTGGCATGGCACGCAAGACTTCTCGAATTTCATCGAAATCGAATTGATTGAAGTGAATGCCCACGCGTATGTAGTTGAAAGCACTTGCTTTCTTCTTCAAGTCTACCCAAAAAATATTTGAAATGAAAGTCGAATCCTTTGCGAGCATAACTTGAATTGCTGGCTCCGCTATTTGCTCGTCTTCGCTGCAAGCCAAATCGTTTAGCAGTGGCCACCATTCATAGCGGTTGGTTAATTTTCCAAATTGAAGGCGAACGTATTTCGACTTTTCATTTTCAATCCAATACTTCACTTTCGATTTGTAAAGCGTATCACTCGGTGCATTTCCAGATAGAAAATTATAGTCCGTTCGCGAAAGAACTTGCGCCAAGGCCACTCGCGATTCTTCTTCCCAATTTAAAATTTCATCGTAATTCAAAATGGCTTTCACAAAATCGCTTTGATTGATTCTCTTGTGAGCTGCCAAAGCCAAGCAAGCATATTGGTTGTGCGGAATTTCCGGATGCTTTGTGTAAGCATCTTCAAGACGAACTCCCAATGAAGCCGTTTCGTGCAACGATTTACCTAGTGCTATCCAAGATTCCTTGACTAATTTCTGATTTGAAACATTAAGAATGGTTGTCTGTAAAGCCTCGATTTGCTGCACATTGGAGCCTTCAATTTGTCCAAGTGCATAAGCCGCTGCAGCCATCGTTTCGTAGTGCTTTGGAAGCGTAATCGAATTTCTTAAATTGAAAAGCAGAAAAATCAGATCCTGAATGTGCTCTGCCTTTCCCCAAGTGGCAGCCTGCTGAGCGGCACGAAGTTGAATGTCGTAATCGGAAGATTTCAGTCCGTCTCCTAGCATAGCACCCTTCGATTCAATAAGATTTAAATCGAATTTATAAATTTTGCTTTGAGAAAATATGGAGGAATTAAAAAGAAAAAACGCACTCAAAAAAAGAAGAACTCTCATTACTTTTCTACCATTGGAACCGAAACGTTCAACTGAAAATAAACCATATCCTTTTCCATTAAATCGAAACGATACGACCATCCTTTTTCAGCTTTCTTCGCAATAGTCAACAGGCCTAAACCAGCACCGCCTTTATCGCTTAGTCCTTCGTCTTTCAGGCGTTGACGAATCTTGGTACGAAGATCTTCTTTATCGAATTCGGTGAGTAATTCTAAACGACGCATAAGTGATTTCGCCGCCGCCACACTCAGCATATTCCCGGTGCACAAACGGAAATAATCATTTCCTTTAGCCACAACGCAGTAGGCATTCATTAATCCGTTCTCACCCCTTTCGCCATGAATAGAAATGTTCTGTAACATTTCAACCAAAACAGTCACCACACGCTTGGTTGTTTGACGAAGGTCTTTTTTATTGATGTCGGTGCAAGAAATGGCTTCAAGAATATGCTCGTTTCTATTCGGAGAAAAGTCACCAAAATGGGCAAACACCAACAGCTCAGCACTTGCCTCTAAAAGGACATCTCCGACTACTTTGTGGTAGTCAGCATGAATGTGTTGCAGTTGTTTTACTTCTTGATTTGACATAGGCCATTAATACACTTACCAAATATAAATAAAAAAGGTTTCCAAAATTAACCTAATGTATATCATAGGTTATGAACATCTTGTTTCAGAAACTCGATTAGGCCGAAAATATTGTCACCAAAGTGATTTCTGGGGGCATGCCTACGCGGCCTGGAAAACCTAAAAATCCGAAGCCTCTGTTTACGTACAAGTATTGATTTCCCTCTTGATACAGGCCTCCCCAACGTTTGTATCCAAACCAAGGTGAAGGACTCGCTTTGATGTGAAGCATTGGGGCTTCAATGCCGAATTGCGCGCCGTGCGTATGTCCGGAAAATGTTACGTCAATGTTTTGCTGCCCGAGTACTTGTGCTTCCCAATGACTCGGGTCGTGAGAAAGCAACATGTTAAAGCTGTTTTGAGGCATGTTCGCCATAGCCACGTCGAGCTTTCCGTGCTTTGAAAAACGTCCCTTTCCCCAGTTCTCAATTCCTATTAACGAAATGCGCTCTCCTTGCTTTTCTAACTCAACGGTTTCATTTTTCAGTAAGCGAAAGCCCATGCGCTCATGCACCGTTTCGAGCTGCTTCATGTTATCTGCTAAAATCTGTGCATTAGCTGGATCATTCGGATCGTAAACGTATTCGGCATAATCGTGATTTCCTAAAATGGAAAATTTACCGAGCGGTGCGTGCAGTTGTTGGAAATAATTCACCCACGGTTCTGCTTCATCAGCCAGATTGTTCACCAAATCTCCGGTGAAGAAAATCACATCTGGATTTAAATCGTTGATTCGTTTCAGCGCAGCATCTACCTCTTCGAAACTGTTGTCTAAAAAACTTCCTAAGTGGGCATCACTGATTTGAACAATGCGCAAACCATTGAACGACTTCGGTAAGTTGGCGAATGAAATAGATTCTTCACACACTCGAAAATCGTACTTACCTCTAAAAATACCGTAAAACGTGGCGCCCATAGTAACAGCTGCAGCTCCTAATCCTACTTGATTGAAAAACTGAAAGCGAGTCATTTTATCTGACTCTTGTTCTTCAAAGTTGGTGTCTTCGTTCTTGTATAAAAGCGCTTTTAATTTGCGAACGATCCACTTTCCTATTCGAACTAAATCGTTCATGAGATGAAACACCAAGAAAACAATTTTCGGTGCGAGGGCTATAAAAATGAATCCAGTTACAAAATAGAAGAACTTGAAATTACTTCCCTTCACTTCCTTCTCTGAACCAATGAATACAATGGTAATTAGAATAAGAGCCATTATTGAAGGCACCCAAAATAGGCGACGCCACAACTTTCTCCAGAAATCTGGGTATTTCTCCGTCAATTGCTTTATTCCTTGATAGGAATAAAAATCAATGATCAAAGTGAACAGCGTAAATACCGAAATAAAAGAGAAGAATTTCGTCATTGCGCGGTAAAGTTAGTGCGAGCCACAGTAACTTGCGCTCACTTTAGTCGAATACTTTGCAACGATTTTTAGCTCTAGCACTTTTTCTTCTTTTACTTGCCCCAACGCTTGTAAAATCGAGCTTTTCGTTGAATTACATGATTAACTTTTCCCATTATAAAGAAGTTCTTTGCGCCAACAAGAACAATCCTAATATGGACTGTAATGGGAAATGTGCTTTAAAGAAGCAATTGAAATCGGCATCGAAAGAAAAAGACACTTCAAAGGAAGCCTTTGATTTCTCTCAACAACTTCAATTCAGTCCATTTGACTTTCCAGTAAATTCAACCTTTCTAACTTTTTTATTGAAAGAAATAAAAGCCTCATTCGCTTTGTTGAATGAAGGAACGGTTAATCATCCGATTCAAGAAATTGAGCATCCCCCGTGTTAATTTGATTTGTTTTCAATTGAGGCTAAACCATGCTCTCGATTTTTATTCAAACAATCAAATTAATTTATTTCAATTATGAAAAATTTCATCTATGCGGCATTTGCTGCAATTAGTCTTTTTACTTTTTCGTCTTGTCGAAGAGATCATTTGGAAGATCCCACAGGAACGACAGGAAGTCTCGAACTCGAAATGGAGCACATGTTCGGAACAAATGCCTTTCAGGTTACCACTCCTTTCACAGATGCCAATGGAGATACGGTAATTTTCTCGTCTGGAAACTATTGGATATCTCACGTCCGGTTTATCAAGACCGATGGAAGTTTCTACGAAACTGCTGTAAACCACAAAATAAATTTATCGATACCAAACACAGCAACCACGAGCATCGCAAACATTCCGAATGGCGATTACACAGGCGTTCAACTTGCCATAGGAACAGACACCTCTGCGGTTTTTGGAGCATTCAGCGGCAGCGTTGCCAATGTCGGATTTGACTATTCGGCCTTCGGAACAGGCGGACCTGCTTATTCAGCGGTGTTTGACTTTGGAACAATTCTCTCCATTTCTCCGAATGCTGCTCCAATTATTCACATGAGTATGAATCTGGAATCTCTCTTCGCGAATGGCATTACGCCAGCCCTCATGGATACCATTTTAGTTGGAACCTATGAAAGCGAAACGCTTTTGTTAAATATGCTAAGTTCAATTTCCTTCGAACATTTACACCAATAAGATGAATTTCAAATTCTACATAGTGGGGCTGCTAACGGCAGCTTCACTTTCATCTTCCGCATGTGACGGTTGCGGAGGAGGCGCATCGGGTAATTTCCAAGGAGTTATTCCTCTTTTCGGACAGAACCAATTCGCTTTTCGAATGAATTACTTCTCGGCCATTCATCCCATTTCTGCATACAGCAGCCCTTTGCCAACTAGCATTATTCGAGAAGACCACTACTTGCAACAAGAGTTCACCTTTCGAAAATTCACTTCAAAAAAAATGATTTATTCTCTAAGTGTTCCATTGGGAATAAATACGCGAATTGAAACAGCTCGAACCACTCAAATCAAAGGTCTTGGCGATATTCAAATGGGGGCGTCAAGAATCTTGATTAATTCTTCCGACAGTTCTTTCCGAAAGAGCAAGCACATTCTGACCGTTGGAATTGGACTTGCACTTCCAACAGGGAAATACATGCAACGAGATGAAACGCTTCTTCGCTTACCCGCTAATTTTCAGTTGGGGAAAGGGGCATATGCCTATAACTTCAATTTGTATTATGTCTTCCGAAGGAAAAGTTTAGGCCTTGCGCTGAATGCCCAAGAGCGTCTCTATTCCAAAAACGAATTGAGTTATCAATTTGGAAATTCGACAGCGCTTTCAGCTGTAGCTTTTTATCGATTGAATATGGAAATCTTGCGACTTACGCTTATACCCCAAATTGGTCTCGCCTTCGAAAATCAAAATCAAGATTTTTCCTATGGCATTGCTGAAATTTCAACTGGAGGAAAACAAACTTGGGCCAACTTCGCCCTAGATGCCTACCAGGGAAGATGGGCCTATGGAATGAACTTCCAACAAAAAATTCATTCCGACATTCCATCAGGAGAAGCCGAAAGTCGCATGCGAATGGGAATTCAGGTTACATACCGACTAAGCGAAAAGAAATAAAAGTCATTTCTTATTTAGAATCGTTTTACTTAACATATCTTCGCGGCATGATTCGATTAATCATTGCCGATAACAGTCAGATTGTCCAAACCGGACTTCATTCTATCTTTTCCAATTACGAAAACATAGAAATCATAGGTGACGCATCAAGTTCTGAGAGCTTGTACAATTTGCTGGTTTCTTTCGAAGCAGATATTCTTTTAATGGACTTTACTGCGCCTGGATTTTCTGTTGACACGATTACCAAGGCCTTGCGTCTTCAACCTAAATTAAAAGTTGTTGCGTTAACGGCTGATCAAAGCGGTGCAACCATTGTGAATGCCTTGCGCGCCGGGGTGACAAGCTACATACGTAAGGACTGTGATGTGAATGAGATTCTAGATTCGGTTCGCGAAACAGCCGCTGGCAGCGTTTTCTTTTGTGGAAATATTGTCGATCGCATACGCAAGGAAGCCATTGACGTTGAGGATTTAGCTGTGGCCACTTACGACTGCGAACCCACAACCATAAGCAACAGAGAAAATGAAGTCATTACTCTCATAGCTGAAGGCTATACCAATGTTGAGATTGCGGAAAAACTATTCCTTTCCACCCACACCGTAAATACGCACAGAAAGAACATCATGCAGAAGCTCGGGGTGAACAACACGGCGGCTATTGTTATGTATGCGGTAAAGAAAGAATTGGTTAGCCCCAACAAATTTCTGTTCGCGCCTTCTGCGAATGCCTAAAGTCTGAAGAATTGTGTTATTTTTGGTTTCCTGATTTTTAGGGAATCAATCAAACCGCTCAATGATAGCTACACAAAAACCGATTGAGATTCGCAAAGTCGCCGAAAGCCGCATTCACCAAGTCGATTGGGAGAATCTCGGATTCGGTCACGTTTTTTCGGATCACATGTTAGTCATGGAATACCACAACGGAGAATGGGGTGCGCCTCTTATTCAACCTTATGGTCCCTTGCACTTTTCCCCTGCAATTAGCTCGTTACATTATGGCCAAGCCATTTTTGAAGGCATGAAGGCCTTCCGTAATACCGATAATGAAGTCTTTATTTTCCGTCCAGAAGAAAACGCCAAGCGCATGAATCACAGCGCTGAACGTCTGTGCATGCCAACCCTGCCTGAAGATGTTTTTGTTCACTGCGTTGAACAACTTATATCACTGGACCGCAACTGGGTTCCTACCCTAGACGGAGAAGCATTATACATTCGCCCGCACATGTTCGCCATTGACGAATACGTAGGTGTGAAGCCAAGCGACAGCTACATGTTCGTTGTTTTTACCAGTCCGGTTGGAAGTTATTACACTTCTGAATTGAAGGTGAAGATTGAACACCACTATTCGCGTGCTTCGCACGGCGGAACAGGTTCTGCGAAAGCCGCTGGAAACTATGCCGCCGCTTTACTTCCAACTAAAAAAGCACAAGACGAAGGATATAACCAATTGTTGTGGACCGACGCTGAAAGTCACGAGTATTTGGAAGAAAGTGGAACCATGAACGTAATGTTCCGCAAGGGAAACACCATTATGACTCCGCAACTTTCAGATTCTATTTTAAGTGGAATAACACGCGATTCTATTTTGCAAGTTGCTCGCGACTGGGGATATGAAGTAGTTGAAAAGCGAATTGCTGTTACTGAGCTCATTGAAGGACTTCGCAGCGGAGAGATTAACGAGGCTTTTGGGGCAGGAACTGCGGCTACCATTGCTCCTATTCGAACCATTTGCCTAGACGGTGAAGATTTCAATTTAAGTGAATATTCAACTTGGGAGTTTGCTCCTAAAGTTGCTTTGTATTTAGATCGCGTAAAACGCGGAAGAGAGAACGACACGCACAACTGGAATCACGTGGTGTAATTACTCCGAGTATAAGTACCAATTATTACGACTTTCAAAAGGACGGTAGAGGTAATACACTCTACCGTTTTTTATTTGTGGATTTCGAATGTGCTGCCAATAGAGATTCTTTTTCAATTCAAGAGTTCCGTCTTCCTTCAATAAATTCAACATAGATTCTCCTGTTCGAAGTTGGGTAAAGCAGATCATTTCCTTCTTTTCAGGATCGAATTGAACAGATAAAATCTTCTCTTTGGATGAAATCGAAGACAAATTCCTACTCCCTTCCATTCTCAACCTATTAATCACCGCCCCCTCGGAATTCACTGTCACCACAGTCTTTTGTGAAATATTGAAAATAGACCAGTGATCTTCCAACTGAATAATCTTCGCAATGGGATCTTGGTAATACAGACTCTCTTTGAATTGCGTCATTTGTCCGGCTACTATCTCCTTCGGAACGCCGTAATCCAATTCATATTGATAAGCAATACGCTTCGCTCTTCCGTTCATGTATTTGTACTCAGACTTGAACAACTCCATGGTTAAGGAATCGGCCACATGCTCCAATTCAATAGGATTTTCATTGTCTTCCTTCAGCATATAATAACTGAATTCCGGGTATTCTTCGGTGAAAGTGTGAAAGACAATGTTCGAACTTAGGAATCCGCAAATGGGCTCATACTCTTGTCGAAACGATTCATAGCTCAACTTATCTAGGTGCAAGAACGGTTCGGATTGAAGTTGGAAAACAGAATTCTCAGTAAGAACGAAACAAAGTCCTGTTGGAGTGAGATGAAAACGTTCAGCAGGTTCGTTTATGTGGAAGGAAGCCACAATTTTTCCAAAGGAATCTATCTGTGCAATCCACGCATCTTCCCATAAGTCGCGTTTTTCGCTTGCAGGCTTAAACAATTTCTCATGCTCATAGAGCAACATGGTTAGCATACCATTCCACCAAACAAAATCGCCCACGGAATATTTCACACTTCCGAAAACGCTGTCGGGCGCATCTGTAATACTTATGACAGGCATCTGATAAATCTGCTCGGTCAATTCAATGAGTCTTCCAATTTTTGTAGTGGTGTAATCGTAGTATCCAATGGATTGAACGACGTATCCGTTGTTCGAACTTGGAATAGCGAATTCGCCCTGTTCATCGGTAACAGCGAATTGCTTTCCGTTGCTCCACTTCACCACTGCTCCGCTAATGGGTTTCTTGGTGTTGAAAGAAATGACCTTTCCTCGTTGTTGCGCATGGCTCACAAACGAAAGAAAGAACAGCACCAACGTTATTGAAATCCGCATCTTCATGAATGTTAATTTAAGTTGAAACGAGCTTCGCTCTCTTCCAATTAAATTTAAAAATTTCGTTTCTACTTCACGAAATAATGCAAAGTCTCGTCAACGGTGTTTTGAGTTACCGCGTGGTAGTTGCCTCTGCAATGCGCGTAAATGCTCAATGCTGTGACATGATACCCGTTGTTCTCCATGGCTTCGTACAACGGAGCGACGAATTTTCTTCTTCCCACTTTTTCTAAGAAGGTCGCTAGGTCTGCGAATACGGCTTCGTTCTTTGCTTGAATGGATAACATGAGCCATGCGAAGAGCACCTCTGAATTTCCAATTTTCGAAATATGGAAACTCTCGTCCAAAGACTGAATTTTAGTAAGCGACAGGTTATAATTCACATTCGATAAAAAACGATAACGCTCTTGGTAACTCCAGTTGTTCCAAGGAAGATCGCTGTTCTTTATTTCATCTCCTTCCCACTTCAAGCGAAGTTCATCTACTTTCTCTAACTCTGCCGATTGAACAACAGCTGTATTCGCCGGCAATCCAGCTGAATAAATCCACTCGTCAATTCCAATAGCATCTGCCTGCTCCTTGGTTAAAAGTTCAGTCGTTAAAATATCTATGAATCCTTCTGTAGTCATAACGCCGAAAGCATGCGACTGGAAGTAGTTCTTCAAGAACGCATCGAATTTCTCTCTTCCAATTTTCTCTTCAATGGTTCGAAGGAAGAAATAGCCTTTGTTGTAGGCAATGTCGTTCATGCCATCGTCTGGATTTCTATTCTCCAAAGCCAACTTCAAATGTGTGTCTTCTGCGGGAAGTTCAGCGAGTGTAGCATTCAAATCTTGACGCGCAAGCGTGGCCAGCATCTCAGCTTTCGCTTTACCAAATAGCGATTCCATAATGCGCTGTTCGAAATAAACAGTGAACCCTTCGTTCAACCAGAAGTCGTTCCAGGTGGCATTGGTGACTAAGTTCCCGCTCCAGCTGTGCGCTAGCTCATGTGCAATAAGCGAAACCAACGATTTGTCTCCAGCTAAAATGGTTGGCGTAGCAAACGTTAATCTTGGATTTTCCATTCCACCGAAAGGAAATGCTCCGGGAAGAACCAATACATCGTATCGCTCCCAGGCATAAGGGCCATACAAATCTTCTGCTGCTTTTACCATTCCGGGCATGTCTGAAAATTCGTTGTGAGCCAATTCCAACATATCGGCAGTGGCGTATACTCCGGTGTTTTCACTCAACGATTTGAAAGCCACATCTCCAACAGCCAAAGCCAATAAATAAGAAGGAATTCGTTGTTTCATTTCGAAGTGATACTTTCCGTCTAGTGATTTCACTTGCGGATTTTCAGCGGACATTAAAGCCATTAATTCTTTCGGAACTGTCACGTCGGCTGAATAAGTGAAACGCACCGAAGGGCTGTCCTGACAAGGAATCCACGTTCTTGCGAGAATAGCCTGAGACTGCGAAAAAAGGAAAGGCAATTCGTTTTCCTTTTCCACCCACAACAACGCTTCTGCATTCGGAGAGGTGGTGTATTGAATGCTTACTTGATTGTCGGTGTCTTTAATTTCAACATGCAGCGCTTGACCTAAAAAAGGCTTCACTTCATCCATTGAAAAAAATGCTTTTCTTCCATTTACCTTCACCCATTCAATATTCAAATCTTTCGTGTCGAAGGAAATTTGCTTCGCTCCTTTTTCAGCAACAAAATCAAATGTCGCATTGGCTGAAATGATATGTGTTTCCACATTCACATTTGCGGTCCAATGAAGATGAGAAACACGTGCATCAGACGTTGAAGCTGAATGGGGATCAAACAATTTAGATGTTGTCATAGGGTTTATGGAATGAGGGGTTGCGGAAGTATCTTCCGAAATTTTACATGAAGTAAGGACCGCACAAATTGCGAAAAGGGAAATTAACTTCCGCATGAAATTATACTTTTAAAATTCTTCCGAAAACGCCTAAAGGAAGGAGCACGCCGCTTTCGGCATTCAAATAAAGTTCTCCGATAGATAAATTATTTCCAGCAAATGGACGCAATAGATTTTCAACAATAAGTGGAGAAAGCCCGAGGCTGTAGGCGTTCAAGACTAAGAAATGTTCTTTCGGGTCTAACAACTGCAACACGCCATCGAGCAATTCTGAAATATGTTCTTCCAACTTCCACTTCTCTCCTTTCGGTCCATGTCCGAATGCCGGAGGATCAAGGATAATCCCATTGTATTTGTTTCCTCTTCTCACTTCACGCTGAACAAACTTCAAGGCGTCTTCCACCATCCAACGAATATCTTTTGTTCCCGTCAATTGAGCGTTTTCATTCGCCCATGTCACAACTTGCTTTATGCTGTCAACGTGCGTAACATCTGCTCCGTGCGTTGCGCAGGCCACTGTAGCTCCACCTGTGTATGCGAAGAGATTCAAGACTTTCGGCTTTTCAATTTGCATCTTTTCCATAGCTGTAATGGAAAAGTCCCAATTGGCAGCCTGTTCCGGAAATATTCCAACATGTTTAAAGGAAGTCATTCCCAAACGCATATTCAGATTCTTTCCGTTGATTAATTCGTATTGAATTTTCCACTGATCTGGCATCTTCTTCATCTTGGTCCACTCGCCAATGTTGCTTCCCTTCTGAACAAAACGAACGTGCGCGCGCTTCTTCCACTCCTCGTCTGACAAGCGTTTCGGCCATATTGCTTGTGGTTCTGGGCGTATAGTTATGAATTCGCCGAAGCGCTCTAATTTTTCAAAATCGCCACAATCTATAAGGGCATAATCCTTCCATCTTGAAGGGGTATCGAGTTGAACCGTTAATGTCATGAAACAAAGGTACGCTTCTTCGCTTTATCTTCGCAGAGATATGCGCATAGCTCTAGTAGGAAATGGAAATTTAGCGTGGCATTTAAATGCTGCACTTCGCGAAATTAATTCGCGTATTGATTTGCATGTGGTCCGCGAACTGCCTGTTTCAAGCCCGTGGAAAACAAGCACACAACTTTCAGACATTAACGACAGCTATCACTTAGTTTTATTGGCCGTTCCAGACTCTCAGATAGCTGAGGTCGCGGCACAACTTCCTGAGAAAATTATTGCTGTTCACTTTTCAGGAGGCACATCAATGCTCTCCTTGCCTCAAAAAAACAGAGCCGTTTGTTGGCCTTGCCAGACCTTGAAGAAAGGAACGTCTGTGAAGTACAACAACATTCCGTTGTTGCACGAATTTTCAAATTCCGAGACGGAGACCATTGTGAAAGCGTTTCTTGAACCTGCCATTGGCAAGTGGATTTCAGCAAGCGGCGAGCAACGTCAGCTTGCGCATGTATCTGCTGTGTTTTCAAACAACTTCACCAATCATCTTCAACATATATCTCAATCGTTGTTAAAGGAAGCGCAGCTTCCAACCGATTTATTTTACACCATGTTGAAGGCGCATGTTGAACTGTTAGAAACGAAATCGCCTGAATCCATTCAAACCGGCCCAGCGCAGCGTGGCGATGAAGGAACACTTGAGGCGCAAAAACAATTATTGAATAATCATGTTGAATGGAAGGAAATTTATGCCCTTCTTTCCAAAAACATTCTTGACAAATACCAATGAATTACAAAGAGAAATTAGCGAAGACCAAGATCTTTATCTTCGACGTAGATGGAGTCTTCACCGACAACATTGTTTGGTTGTTTCCAGACGGAGAGCAAATGCGCACAGCGAATGTTCGCGACGGATACGCTGTTCAGCTAGCTGTGAAAAATGGATTTAGAATAGCAGTGATAAGCGGCGGAAGATCTGAAGCGGTTCGCAATCGATTTGAAAAACTTGGGGTGCATGAAGTGCATTTGGGATCTTCAAATAAGCGCGAAGTGTATTTAGAGTTAAAATCGAAATGGCATTTCCATGACGACGATGTGTGTTACATGGGCGATGACATTCCGGATATACCCCTCTTGAAAATCGTTGGATTGGCTGTTTGTCCGGCCGATGCTGCACCTGAAGTGAAAGAAGTTTCGCATTACATTTCCAACAAAAACGGGGGACATGGATGTGTTCGCGATTTAATGGAACAAGCATTGAAGCTTCACGGACATTGGATGAATGAAGAATCTGTAATTTGGTAATTATGAAAAAAAGAAACCTTTTATTTTTTGCATTTTTCGTTTTAGGTGGAAATGCATTCGGTCAGTATTGGCAGCAAAATGCCGATTACACCATTGACATTTCATTGAACACCACGAACGACTCGTTCGTTGGAAAGGAAACGATTCAATACACGAACAACAGCAACGAAGAGCTTTCTCAGTTGTTTTTCCATTTGTACAATAACGCCTTCCAACCAGGAAGCGACATGGATGTTCGCTCCACGGATTTGCCAGATCCCGACAGACGTGTAGGCGATCGAATTTCGAAATTAACAAAAGAACAAGAAGGCCATTTGCATATTAGTAAACTCCTGGTGAATGGTGAACCCGTTTCCTTCATTGAAAACGAAACCATTTTGGAAGTTCAACTTACAAAAGGCATATCTCCACATTCTGTTGCCAAAATTGAATTGGAATTCAACGGTCAAGTGCCCTTGCAAATTCGCAGAAGTGGAAAAGACAATGCGGAAGGCATTGAGTATAGCATGAGTCAATGGTATCCTAAATTGAGTGAATACGATGTAGACGGATGGCATCCGAATCCGTATATCGGACGCGAGTTTTACGGCATTTGGGGAAACTTCATTGTGAACATTACTTTGCCCGCTAACTACGTGGTTGCTGCAGGAGGTGTTTTGTTGAATGAAGAAGAGTCTTTCAAGCGCGTTCAAAAGGTTGGAAAGAATTTACTCACTTGGAAGTACGAAGCGAAAAACGTTCACGACTTTGTTTGGGCCGCCGACCCAGATTACGTTCGCACAGAAAAACAATTAGAGGGCGGACCAAAAATATATTTCTATCATCAGCCTGATGCAAATTACAATGAAGCCTGGGACCGTCTTCCTGAATTCACCGTGAAGGCATTTGATAAGCTTAGCAAAGATTTCGGAAAATACCCTTACCCTGTGTACAACGTTATTCAAGCAGGTGATGGCGGTATGGAGTATCCAATGGCCACGCTCATAACAGGCAAACGTTCGCTGCCAAGTCTTGTGGGCGTAACCGTTCACGAAGGCGCACACTCCTGGTATCAGTGCTTGTTGGCAACCGATGAAAGTCAGTATTGTTGGATGGACGAGGGCTTTACAAGCTTTGCAGCAACTGTGGTAATGAATGCGTTGTTCCCAGCGCAAGCTGATCCTTACCACAGAGAATCTATTGACGGATATCTCGGACTCGTTGAAGCAGGAATGGAAGAGCCATTAACCACACACGCCGATCATTTCGAAACGAACTATGCATACGGAGTTGCGGCATACAGCAAAGGAGAGACCTACTTAAGTCAATTGGAATACATCATGGGTTCTGAGCTTTTCAATAAAACCATGCATACTTATTTCAACGAATGGTCGTTCAAACATCCCACCCCTGCCGACATCTTGCGCGTTGCTGAAAAAGAAAGTGGATTGGTGCTCGATTGGTTCAATGAATATTTCGTTGGAACAACGAAAACATTAGACTATGCTGTAGATACTGTCTTTGTTAGCAAAGGAGAAACTGAAATCGTTCTAGAGCGCAAAGGATTATTCCCAATGCCCTGCGAAGTAACTGTGACTTTCGACAATGGAAAAGAGTGTGTGTATTACATTCCATTGGAACTCATGCGCGGAGAAAAATTCAGCGGTGAAATGCCACAGAATTGGAAACTTGAAGAAGACTGGCATTGGGTAGACAAAACCTTCTCTCTCAAATTTAAAAATCAGAATATGAAAGTTGTGAAGGTGACTGTTGATGCGAAGAACCAAACGATAGATACGAACAAGGACAACAACACTTATTCCATAACCCAATAAGCCGTGTTTAAAAACTACTTCGCATTTACAAAAAGCCCCGCGCTGAACTTCATTATTGGATTGGCCATTTCTCTTGGATTGCTCATTGGCCTCGGGCCTTTGGTGGTTTCTTACGGAAAGGAATTGCCCTTTTCAGTCTTGAGTTTAGTGGTGCTATTCAACGCCATTTGGTGGGGATGGCAGATTGGATTTATTTCCGCATTATTTTATATTTTTCTTGGAATAGCTGGACTTCACATTTTCCCGAATTATGAATTCGGAATAAAACACGTCTTCACCATTACGAATTGTGGTTATTACTTCGGGTTCTTGGCTGCGGCTTTGCTAGCTGGATACTTCGCAGAAATTCCAAGAAAGAAAAAAATGTTGAACTCGCTTGCTATTTGGTTTCTTGGACATGCAATCATCTTGCTTCTGGGCGGATTGTACATATACCGAATTAATCCGGAAAGAGCTTGGGCTTTCATTCAATTAGATCTTTCAGCATACGCTGTGAAAGCCACAGCAGGACTCATTCTTACTGTTGCCTTCTTGCGTTTCGTAGAAGGCCGCGAGAACTTTTACAAAGCATCTTAAACTATGAAATACATTCAACTCAGTTATAACGAAGGCGTGGCAACCGTTGCGCTCGATCGTCAAGAAAAATTCAACAGCTTCGTTATGGAAATGTCTCTTGAATTGCAAGAAGCATTGACTGAAATAAAAAACCGAACAGACGTTCGGTGTGTGGTGTTAACTGGAAATGGAAAAGCATTCTGTGCTGGTCAAGATTTAGGAGAAGCCATTGCTGCTGACGGACCTGGATTGGAAAGTATTTTGAAAGACGGATACAATCCGATTATTCGCATGATGCGTGAATTGCCTATTCCCATTGTTGGGGCGATTAACGGCGTAGCAGCTGGTGCCGGAGCGAACATTGCGTTGGCTTGCGACTTGGTAGTTGCTTCCGAGAATGCGAGCTTCTTGCAAGCGTTCACTAAAATTGGATTAATTCCAGACAGCGGAGGAACGTATTTCCTTCCGCGAATTATTGGAACACAACGAGCCATGGCGCAAATGCTTTTGGCCGATAAGGTTACCGCGGCCGAAGCCAAAGCCATGGGATTGATCTATGATGTATATCCAACAGAAGATTTTCAAGCGAAAGTTGCAGAACTTGCAGCACGTTTGGCTTCTATGCCAACGAAAGCGCTTGCTTTCACCAAGCAAGCAATCTACGCCGGATGGAATAACACGCTTGAACAACAACTAGAATTAGAATTAGACCTTCAGAAAAAAGCTGGACAAACTGCCGATCACAAAGAAGGTGTTGCAGCATTCTTGGAAAAGAGAATGCCTACATTTACGGGTAACTAATTCATTCAGAAATGTCGACTTGGATTTCAATAACTGATCAACTGCCGGAAGATGGACAACGCGTGTTGGCCTTTGTTCCGAACAACTCAGTTTTCCTTCCGGGAAAAACAGGCGAGACCGAATTGCGTGAAGTTATTGTTCTTCATTTCCAAAAAGATTTCTATTTGCACGATAAAGAGAAAGCTGAAAAACACGGCATTCACTTTTGGAAAGGAGAAGGAAATTCAAATCAGTTTTTTCAATCGGTGTCGCATTGGATGCCCATGCCTCGTTTGAATTCATGAAAGAACTGATAGAAAAACTGCATTTAAAAAATGTGCTGAAACTCTCAGCAGCCACTGCAGTTGGACAATTGATTACCTACGGAACCGCTCCCATTCTGACGCGCATGTACAACGCTGAAGACTTCGCATGGTTCGCGCTGTTCTACGCTTGGATTATCCCTTTCGCAGTGCTTGCTACGTTTCGAATTGAATACAGCATTCCAAATGCAGAAACAGAAATGATGGCGCGTGAGCGAGCAAAGCTTTCCATAAACAACGCATGGAGACTCGCTTCCGGAATTGCCATACTATTCAGCATTCTTTATTTCTTCGGCATGCACATTTCTGCATTCGAAGCATTTCTTCCGATTGGAATTTTCAGCATTGCAGTCATTCAAACGTACAATTTCCTTTCCACCCGACTGAACAGATACCGCACAAACGCTGCTTATCGTGTTGCAAACAGTTTGTTCATTAACGGAAGCTCAATTGCATTGGGATACTTCTTCTTCGACTATTTAGGATTGGTTATCGGATTCATCATTGGCCAAGTAATCTCAATGTGGGTGCTGTTCAATGGAACTCGTCAAGATGAACTGACGGAAGAACCAGTCAAAGACATTTCGCTGAGGCCCTTCAAGCAATATATATTCTTCAACACACCGCAAGGCATTATTGAAACTTTGCAGTTGAGCGGAACCGTTTGGATGTTGAATGTCTGTTTCGGCGATTCAGCAACGGGTCTGTATTTCATGTGTTGGAAAATTATTCAAGCACCTGTGAACCTTATTAGTAACACGATTTTCCTGACGCACTACAACAAAGCTTCCGAGTTAAAAAAGAACGGAGAATCTTATCGCCCACTAATGCTCAGTACAGCTAAGGCACTCATGGCATTCAGCGGAATTGGAGCCATTATAATTGTTGCCTTCGCACCTTCCCTATTCGCGTTTGTTTTCGGAGAAGAGTGGCGGGCTTCTGGAGAAATGGCTAGATGGCTAGCACCGCTATTTGTGTTGAATTTTTCCATCTCGCCTTTTTCATTCACTGCCATTTTGGAAAACGTTCAAAACAAAGCGCTCGGACTAAACATTATAGATGTCATTTTAAAAATGTCCGCCCTCTATGTCGGTTATTTATTCAATAGCTTGTACTGGGCTATTGGGTTGTATTCTCTTGTAAGTAGCATAATGTATCTAATCACATTCGTGTGGTATTTGCATTTGGCAAAGCCTAAACATTCTGCAGAATGAAACAACTGTTGCAGTCTGCGTTTGTAAAGAATACTGCAATTCTGCTTATTGGAACGGCTTCGGCACAAGCCATTCAAGTGCTTGGAGCTTTCGCCCTAGCACGAATTTATGACCCCACGGAATTCGCTGTATTCTCTTTTTTCACCGCATGCACTTCCATCATTCTGTCCTTTTCTTCTTTGCGATTTGAACTGGCCATTGCACTTCCTAAATCTGCTGAAGAAGCTGAACAATTGGTAGCACTTTCATTGCGCACCTTGTTGCGAGTTTTAGGACTGGTCGTTTTGGGTATTGTGTTCGTTTTTTCCGGACAAGGAATTTTCAATTACACTGTACCGAGTGCAATTCTTTTGGTTCCTGTGTTTACTTTTTTCGCAGGATTCACGCAGATATTAAACTATTGGTCAACGCGCAACGGAACCTTCCTTCGCAATGCCCTTTCTAAAATCAGTGTTGCTGCTGTAACCGTTGGAACAAGCTTGTTGTGGGGAATGCTTATAGAAGATCCCATTGGTTTAATTTACGGAGCCATACTTGGACAAATCATTGGCTGGATAATTATTGGTTCCAACTATTCGAAACTAGCAATTCAGGCTTGGAAGAATTTAACGAATCACGAAGCGAAAACGCTTTGGAAATCCTACAGCAAATTCCCTACTTACAATGCGCCAAATGCATTGGTAGATAACCTTCAGCAATATGGCATTGTGTTTTTATTGGGAACGTTTTTCGCGAGCGAAATAAGTTCTTACTACTTTCAATCGCTTCGCATTCTTGCAGCACCGTTGGCACTTATTGGCGCGAGTATTTACCAAGTGTTTTATCCGAAAGCAGCGCAAGCTTTTCACGACACCAAAAACATTCGCGGCTATGTCTTGAAGATCTATTCGGTTCTCTTCGCAATCGGATTTCCAATCTTCGCAGTACTTTTCTTTTTCACAGAAGAAATTTTCGTTTTCCTTTTGGGCGAGACTTGGCGCATGACCGCAGTGTATGCACACATTCTCATTCCATTCATCTTCGCGAATTTCCTTATCTCTCCCGTAAGCGCAGTAACCGCTGTGGTGCACAAGCAGCATCAGTCGTTCGCGTTCTCGCTGGTAGGACTTTCACTCAAAATAATAAGCATTGTTGTGGGTGGAATCATGCACGATCCGATTCTCGGATTTACCCTTTTCAGTTTATCTGGCGTGGGTATCATGCTTAGCGGAATGTTCTGGTATTGGTACATCGCAAAAGAACGCGAAACTTTGGAGCATTTGGGCTAAATTTGAACATGCTCAAACGCAGAATTCTTTTTTATTTATCGAAGTGGATTAAGCCCGTTATGATTGGACGCTACAAGCGTTCCGACGGAACGGTTCTTCCGCTTACGCGCATTTGTAGTTCTACTTTTTTACAAGGTGAAAAGAATTTTCATGTGGAAGACAACGTGTACATTGGTCACGCGAATTTCATAGATGCTTCAAACGGATTAACGATTGAAGAAGGTTGTCAGGTCACGAACTTCGTGAGTATCATAACGCATTCCAGTCACGACGCCATTCGTTTATACGGAAAGAAATACGCTTCCACTCCAAAGAAATTGGCCTACAACGAAGGTCAAGTAAAGATTGGAAAGTACTCCTTCATTGGACCGCACGCAGTTATTATGCCGGGAACAACCCTTGGAAAAGGGAGCCTCGTTTCAGCATACAGTTTCGTGAAAGGTTCATTCCCCGATTACGCGATTATTTCTGGAAATCCAGCTGTTGTTGTTGGCGACACGCGCGACCGCGACAGCAAATGGTTAGCAGACCACGCAGACCTTAACGCCAATTACCAATCTTGGAACGAAGGGTAAAATGAAGAATAAGAAATTGCTCATCATCGGCAGTGCTTCCATTCACACCGAAAACTTTTTTCAATTGATGAAAGAAGATTTTGAAGAAGTCAAACTCATCACCGATGTGAACTTTAGCCTTTCGAGTCTCTCTGCACGGTGGAACACGCCTCGAAAAATTCGAAGCATCGCGAAGCAATTCAATCCAGATATCGTTCACATTCATCAGGTCAACAGTGTTGCCTATTACGCTTTGAAAGCAGTTTTACCCTTGGGAATTCCAACGGTCCTTACAGCCTGGGGTAGCGACATTTATTTAACTCCGCATCGGAATTTCTTGTTGAAGTATTTGGTGCGTTGGAATCTACAACACGCGCACTCCTTTACCGCCGACTCGAACGATTTAGCGCAAGCCATGCAAGCGCTTATTCCAGAAAAGAAAATCAACATTCTTGTTGCGAATTTTGGAATTAACCTGCAGCCTATTCAAGCTGAAAAAGAAAAAGTCTTTTATTCGAATCGACTTCATAAAAAATTATATCGTGTAGACTTCATCTTGCGTGCGTTTGCGAAATTCAAAAGCAAACCGAATCGCGAAGAATGGAAATTGATCGTGGGTGCGGTGGGTGAAGAAACCGATCAATTAAAAGCACTAGCCGCTGAATTGGACATTCTTTCGAGTACTGAATTTGTGGGATGGCTGCAGCAAGAAGACAACGCACGCAACTACGCCAAAGCCACTTACTACATTTCCATTCCGGAAAGCGATGCTACTTCCATTAGCGTATTGGAAGCCATGGCCAGCGGATGCATTCCCTTACTCTCGAACTTGCCTTCGAGCGTTGAATGGGTTTCACACGGCACCACAGGATTTATTGTTGAAGACGTTCACAGGGATTTTATTTCGGAAGCTTTCGAAATGAATTTATCGAATGCCTCTGAATTGAATAAGCAACGCATTGAACGCGACGGTACGAAAGACGCGAACCGCAAAAAATTCATTTCACTTTACGAAAAACTTTTGTCGAAATGAAAATCAAAGTCACGCACTTCACCACATTGCATCCGCCTTTCGACAGTCGCATATTCATGAAAGAATGTGTGAGTCTTGCGCAGGCAGGTTACGATGTTTCTTTGGTTGTTCCTCACTCGGAATCGCTTGTGCGCGAAGGTGTTCAGGTTGTTGCTCTTCCGACAACAATGAGTCGACTTAAGAAATTATTCATCACGGCGTGGCAAGGATTCTTCGCTGTAATGAAATTAAATGCGAAGATTGTCCACATTCACGATCCTGAACTTATTCGCTTTGCACCGCTGTTTTGGTTATTCGGAAAGAAAGTAATTTTCGATTCGCACGAATACGTGAGCAAGCAAATTGAAAGCAAACCTTTGGGCCCGTTGTTCGTTCGGAAAATAGCGGGATTCGTGTATTCGTGCATAGAACAGTTCTATCTTTTGTTTTGCGTTCGAGTAATCTCTGTTACTCCGGAAATTGCGCAGGCACTTTCCAAAAAGAAATCGGCGGTGGTTCGAAACTATCCTATACTCTCTCTTCCACAAATAAAAATTTCAGAACAAAAAGGAGAGGTCACTCGCTTCATCTATTGCGGCGGCCTTACCGAAATACGCGGCATCTATGAATGCGTTGAAGCACTCGCTGAAGTAGACAACGCAATGCTTACACTCGTTGGCGCTTGGGACTTTGAGACATACAGACAAAAATGCATGTCCTCCAAAGGATGGGAAAAAGTGAATGAAGTTGGACATGTTCCTGCGGCCGATGTTTACGGCTATTACGCTCAATCACATGTTGGATTGGCAATACTCTATCCTGAAAAAAATTACCTCGAATCGCTTCCTATTAAAGCATTCGAATATTTGGCTTGCGGACTTCCAGTGATCATGTCGAACTTCCCGTATTGGGAAAAAACATTTGTTGAAGGATGTTACTTCGTCACCCCTTCCAACAAACAAGAAATGATTTCTGCCATGAAGCAATTGCAAAGCGAATCGCTGCGTCTTGAATCTGGAAAAAGAGGAAATGTTTGGGTGAAAGAAAATTGCAGTTGGGAAAATGAAGCGCGCACGCTTGTTCAACTTTATAACGAAATTTCAAAATGAGTTCTCCTTCTGTAGGCATTGCCATTCCATGCTTTCAAGAAGCATTACACATTGAAGAATGTGTGCTATCCTGTTTGAATCAAACCTATTCAGGAATCATTCGTGTGTACGTTGCCGATGGCGGAAGTACAGATGGAACACTTGAAAAGCTTCAGCAGCTTGCCCTTCAACATGAAAATAAAATTGTTGTGTTGAAGAATGAACGTCGAGTTACTCCAGTAGCATTGAACATGGGATTGCAAGCAAGTCAAGAAGATTTCAAAATGATTCTCGGCGCGCACGCTGCTCTTCCGAATGACTACATTGAAAAATGTATGCAGACGTTTATTGAAAATTCAGAAGCAGATTGTGTTGGAGGAATAATCATAAACGAATATCAAGACGCGACTTCTCAAGCCATTGGATGCGCCATGTCGTCATCGTTTGGCGTGGGCAATGCACATTTCAGAACGGGAAATAAAAACGGATTTGTAGACACTGTCGCTTTCGGCATGTACCGCAAAGAAGTGTTTGAAAAAATTGGTTATTTCAGAGAAGAGCTCATTCGTAATCAAGACGACGAGTTCAATTTCCGCATGGAAATGAACGGTATGAAATGTTACTTGAACACTGAACTCCATTCGAAATATTACGTTCGCGGAACATTAAACAAATTACTGAAACAGTACTATCAATATGGCTATTGGAAGGTATATGTGAACATTATTCACGGACAAATTACAACAGTGCGACAACTGGTTCCGTTAGCGTTTGTATGCTACCTCATCTCGCTTTTACTGACGAATATTATTCTTCCGAAGTACTCGCTCTTCATGGCCATTCCGCTTCTACTCTATTTCATTCTTGCGCTTACTTTCGCACTTCGTGCAAACAGCAAAGAACCGCGATCAACCTTGTTAAGCTTTTTCATTTTACATTTAGGATACGGATGGGGCTATTTGCGCGGTGTCATTGAGATGAAGATTTTCGGAAAGCGCCCTACCCTTCAAAACGCACAACACAACAGATAGAATATGCGATCAGCACTTTTTATTTTATTCGCTTTGCTCATGAACACTCTTTCGGCGCAGTCATTAAGTGTGAAGCAGAATTTAACCTCTCCCTTCATGTCGTGGGTTTTCAACGAAGAAGGAAAAACAGAACTCATGTCGGCCGTTGTGCCCGGCAATGTTCATCGCGATTTAGTCTTGAATAAAAAAATTGCAGATCCGCTTATTGGAACGAACGAAACCATTGTGCAATGGGTATCGGAAAAAAGTTGGGAATACACGTTGAACGATTTCGTTTGCGAACCGAACATGCTCCTTCAAGATAAAATTGAATTACGATTGAATGGAATAGACACCTACGCAAAAATTTTCCTCAACAATACTTTTCTGGGCGAAACGAATAACGCGTTTGTGCAATTCGATTTCAATGTGAAAGGAATTCTTCTTCCGAAAGGAAATAAGCTACGCATTGTTTTTTCTCCGGCTGAAGCCTACGCGAAACAAAAATTAGCGGAGCGCATTCTTCCCCTTCCGGGAGACAGCATTCGCGCGGTTTGCAGAAAGCCGCAGTATCACTTCGGTTGGGACTGGGGACCGAAATTGGTGACTTGCGGCATTACAAAAAACATTGAATTGGTTGGACACACCGATATGCTTTTCGAGACATTTGGAGTGGAAACACTTTCATTGAATGAAGGAAAAGCGCAGATGCGCGCGCACATTCACTATCGCGCTGACAAAGAAGAAAAAGTTGCTGTAGCATTTAATTTCGGTGGACAACTATTCAAGGAAGAATTTGTTTCGCGCGTGGGAGAGCACGATTTTATTTTTCCTTTCGAATTGAATGAACCCAAGTTGTGGTGGCCGAATGAAGCTGGAACTCCGTATATGTATTTGGTGCAATGCACGCTGCAAACGGCAAGTGGCAAAGCGAATACGCGTGTTATTAAAACAGGAGTTCGCACCATTGAGTTGGTGAACAAACCCGATGAATTCGGAGAGAGTTTTTTCTTCAAGGTAAATGGAAAAAGTATTTTCATGAAGGGCGCGAATTACATTCCGTTGCGCATGCTTCCTTCCGTTAATAGTGAATCGGAATACCGAATTCTATTGGAGCAATGCAAGGGTGCGCACTTCAATATGTTGCGCGTTTGGGGTGGTGGGATTTATGAAAGCGACATGTTCTATTCGTTGTGCAACGAAATGGGAATTCTCATTTGGCAAGACTTCATGTTTGCGTGCAGCATGTATCCGGGCGATGCGAAGTTCTTAGAAAGTGTTCAGAAGGAAGCCGAACAAAATGTTCGCAGAATTTCATACAACCCTTGTATGGCGCTTTGGTGCGGTAACAACGAGAATGCAGAAGCATGGTCGAATTGGGGTTGGAAGACGGGACTCTCGAATGCATCGGTTGCTGCTATCGACAGCGAGTACAACCAATTGTTCAACCAGCTTTTACCTGGCATTGTCGGACACTTTTCGAACCTTCCTTATTGGCCTTCATCTCCGCAATTCGGAAGAGGAAATAAAGAGTCGTTGAATGTTGGTGATTCGCATTATTGGGGATTGTGGCATGACGCGCAGCCGTTTTCAGTTTTGGAAACGAAGGTGCCTCGATTCATGAGTGAGTTCGGCATGCAAAGTTTTCCGAGTGAAGATGTATTGAAGTTAATGTCGCCCCTTGCCCCTTACGACATGAATTCGGAAGGAATAAAATTGCATCAGAAAAACGCACGTGGATTTTCGCTCATGAAGCAATACACCGAGCAATGGTATCCGCAAGCCAGCTCACTTCCAGTTCCCGAGTACGCGAAGCTTACCCAAGAAATGCAAGCAGAAGGCATGTGTCGCGCCATTGAAGTTCAGCGCAGCAGCCCGCGATGCGGAGGCACCTTATACTGGCAGTTGAATGACGTGTGGCCTTCGTTTTCGTGGAGCAGTATTGATGTGTTGGGAAAGGAAAAAATCTTCCATCAGAAATTAAAAGAGAGCTACGCTCCGCAACTGCTGACTTATAAAATAGAAAACGATTCGCTCTTTCTTGTATGGGTCGACGATCAATTTAGCCAGCCTTATGAAGTGGACGTTTTCGGAGAAATAAATCAGCTAAAAAAGAAACGCGCCAAAGGCATTGGCTTCAGCAATTACAGAATTCAAGTTAATGGACACCTCTCGGTAAGCGAAGGCATTTCACTCCGAGAATTAAAAGGGAAGTATGAGCGAATGCTGTTGCTTAATGCACGGTATAAGGACATTCTTTTGGAAAGGAGTTTTACTATTCGCTAGAATGTCTTCGACGAATGTTCTTCGAACGACAGTCTTCGACGATGCTTCGCAAGATTAATTAAAGTCATTCTGACATTCGTCGCAGACATTCGTTGGTATAACCAACATTCGCCAACGGCATTCGTCCTTCGGACATTCGTTGGCAAAGCCAACATTCGCCAACGGCATTCTTTTCTTTAGAAAGGCGACTCCTCTCCTCCTGTGAACGTAAAGTCCTCATCATCTCCTAAGTCATCATTCATCTTCGAAGAGACTGTAATGGTTGTAGCACCGCTATCGAGGAAGGCATTGTTCGCAGGAATAGCTCTGCCTTCCGTTGAACCTCCATTAAAATCGTTATTGAAGTTATAGCCGTCAACATCCGCGAATTTCGCGAGGTTCGCAATGAAGCGAAGGCGAATGTTATCGAGTCCACCGTTACGGTGTTTCGCAATAATTAATTCGGCCAGACCTTGAGAAGGAGTGCGTTCGTTGTCGTTGAATTCGGTGAGACCGTAATATTCTGGACGGTAGATAAATCCTACAATATCGGCATCTTGCTCAATCGCACCTGATTCACGTAAGTCGGAAAGCATAGGGCGTTTGTCTCCGCCGCGTGTTTCAACAGAACGAGAGAGCTGTGACAACGCGATAACGGGCACATCAAGTTCTTTCGCTATTTGTTTAATGGAACGAGAGATAGCAGAGATCTCTTGCTCACGGTTTCCGCCTTTGCCTTCGCCAGCGGTCATGAGTTGCAAGTAGTCAATGATGATCAGTTCTATGCCGTGGTTCGACTTTAAGCGACGACATTTCGCACGCAATTCGAAAACCGAAAGTGCGGGGGTATCGTCTATATATATCGGTGCTTCAGACAAGTTAACCACTTGATGGTGCAATTGCGTTAATTCATAATCTTTGAGCTGTCCTTTACGAAGTTTCTCGGAATTGATTTCCGTTTCGCTGGCAATCAAACGTTGCACCAATTGAACGCCGGACATCTCGAGCGAAAAAACCGCAACTGGACGTTTGAAATCGACTGCTACATTTCGAGCCATCGATAGCACGAAAGCCGTTTTTCCCATACCCGGACGAGCCGCGATAACGATCATGTCTGACTTCTGCCATCCGCCAGTAAGTTTATCTACCGCGTTGAATCCGGTAGGCGTCCCGCTAATTCCGTCTTTGTTTTTACGAGCCAATTCTATCGCTTCCATGGCAGACTTCACGAGTGTGCTCATTTTATCGGAGGACTTTCGAATGTTTCCTTCTGCTACTTCGAAGATGTTACTTTCTGCTTTGTCTAGCAAGTCGAAGGTATCGGTGGTTTCGTCGTACGCCGCTTTAATAATTTCATTCGAAACGCGAATTAATTCACGTTGAATGAATTTTTGTGAAACGATACGTGCGTGAGTTTCAATGTTCGCTGTTGACGCTACGCGGTTGGTGAGTTGCGAAATGTAGAGCGGTCCGCCCACGAAGTCGAGTTTCCCGGCTTTGCGAAGGGCTTGGGTAACGGTTAGAATATCGACAGCTTGCCCGGCACCGAATAATTCTCGAATGGCCTCGAAGATGTCTCCGTTTGCTTCTTTGTAAAACGAATCGGGTTTCAGGATGTCGATAACCGCGTTCAGCGATTTCCCTTCGAGCAGCATGGCCCCGAGAACTGCCTCTTCCAAATCAACGGCTTGTGGCGGAAGTTTCCCCATTTCGTTCGCTGGCATGAAGTCGCGAATAGCGGAAACTCTGTCTTTACGTGGATTTTTCGGTTTGTAGTTATTATCTGTTGCCATAGGTTTTCGGTTCAAGGAGGACCTCAAAATTAGTTCAGAGTATTTGATTGTGGGGGCAAAAGTTTTACAACTTGGGTTTTTGATAGTATGTGAATAACTTGGAACTTCGTTGTTAGAACTTCGTTGTTAGAACTGCGTTGTTGGAACTGCGTTGTGCGAACAAAGTTGTTTCTGCAGGTTAATGAACTATTTTTACGGGAGAATATGAGCAACGCTAAAATTTCAATTAGATTCTTTAATGACCGCGAAGTTCGTGCTGTTTGGAATGAAGAAAATTCCAAGTGGTGGTTTTCTGTTTTAGATGTTGTTGCGGCTATTAACAATGAAAATGATTACTCGAAGAGTCGAAACTATTGGAAATATCTGAAGACTAAGCTTAAGAAGGAAAACAATCAGTTGGTTAGTATTACTAACCAACTGAAACTTTCTGCTGCGGATGGCAAAATGTATAAAACTGATATGCTCGATAGCGAAGGAGTTTCAGCCCTTGCTAAAACATTCCCTAAAAATGGCGGCCTTCAATTCCTTGATTGGTTCATTTACAGCGAGGACAGTCTAGATGGACAAAGTAAGAAAAAAGCTTATACCCTATTTGAAGGAAATTTAATTCACTCAATCGAAGTTGGAACCACAAAAGGCCTGCAGCAAATTCATGCTTATTTGTTTGGTGGACTTTATGATTTTGCTGGACAGATAAGGCAGAAGAACATTTCGAAAGGAGGATTTCAATTTGCGATGTCGAAATTCTTAGTTGAAAATTTACAGCAAATCGAGTTGATGCCTGAGTCAACCTTTGATGAAATTGTTTCGAAGTATATTGAAATGAACATCGCTCATCCGTTTATGGAAGGTAATGGTCGAAGCGCGCGCGTATGGCTTGATTTAATTCTAAAAAAACGTATTCAAAAGTGTATCGATTGGAGTCAAATCGGCAAACGTGAATACATGGCTGCCATGGTTATGAGCTCAACAAAGAGCGAAGTTTTAAAAACCCTCCTTCAAAATGCGTTAACCACGAAAATCAATGATCGTGAAATGTTCATGAAAGGAATTGATTACTCCTATTATTACGAGGAGGGGGAATGAGGGAACTGCTTTATCTCTGTAACGTAATTAGAAAATCGGAGTTTGTACCCCTCTTTTCTAAATCTATTATAGTTCCCTAAAAAAAAACCAGTTTCCGAGTAGTGAATCTTATTGAATAAATTCAAACAACATTGACAATTACTTTTTTTTAACTCAGCAATTTCATCGGACTTTTAATTTATTGTTTAACAGCATAGGCAAATGGCGATTGCTGAACATTAAAAATTATTAACTTTACAAGAAAAATAGATTTATGAAAAAAACACTTTTAATTTGCTTCATAATTGTTTCGATATATCAAATAACAATTGCACAAACTGTTGCAATTGGCAACCAGACATGGATGATGGAGAATTTAAATGTCTCTAAATTTCGTAATGGAGATAGGATTCCTCAAGCTAAAACAAGCGAGGAGTGGGTAAAAGCCGGCGAGACAATGCAACCCGCATGGTGTTATTATGACAATGACCCTAAAAATGAAAAAAAATATGGCAAACTCTATAATCACTTCGCAGTAAGTGATGCTCGGGGACTCGCCCCTGAAGGATATCATGTTGCTACTTTCGATGATTGGACTTATTTAGAGGACAATTTAAAGTGTGGTGGAGAGGGAGGTTGGAAATTACGCAACGCAAGTGGCTTTGCAGCTGTTCCCGGCGGAATTAGAGGCAGTAGAGGAAATTTCCAAAGCATTGAAATAGCTGCGGCCTGGTGGGCTACCTTGAATGAAAATACTGAAAAAAATGCCTGGGGTTACATGTTAAACTTGTCCTACCACAACGTGGGTTTTGACGGAGAATATGCTGAACGTCTTTTTGATCTAAAATCTTTAGGACTTTCTGTCAGATGCGTTAAGGATTAACTGAATAATTCAAATTATGCTCTATATTTTTGGTCTATTCTTTCGAAAAATATTTCTCTGAAGATTTAATTTCATTTTAACAGCATATCAATTTCAACCCGTTTATCTCTTTGGTTAAAAAATTAATAATCACGGCAAACATAAAATGGACTGGAAACCTGGGACAGGAACTTCTGCTTATACTGAATACTCTCGCAATCACACGGTGTCTGCTGAAGGGAAGTCGCCCCTCGCCTGTTCATCTGCGCCGGAGTTTCGAGGCGATGCTAAAATGTATAATCCGGAAGACATGTTGTTGTATTCCGTGTCTTCGTGTCACATGTTGTGGTTCTTACATTGCTGCGCAGATGCTGGAGTGATTGTAACCGCATACACCGACAAACCCCAAGGCACGTTGGTTATCGATTCACACGGAATTGGGAAGTTCACAGAAATAACACTTCATCCTGTTGCGACTTTTCAAAATCCAGAGGATGAAAATCAACTTGCGGCCTTCCATGAAAAAGCACACAAACATTGCTTCATTGCGAATAGTTTGAATTGTCCTGTGCAGATTATTGGATCCGTGAAGTAATTCCTTAGACAAATCAATGTCTCCATTATGATTGCTCAACTAACAACTTGTGATACTATAAAAATCACCTCTGTAAATTATAAAAAACATGTAATTTATTGATTTAAAACGAATTGTTTCCAACTTCTCTTTAGTATCTTCCGAACTAATTAATTCTAGATGAAATGCAGAAACGTGTCTTAACAACTATTGTTTTAGCGCTAGTCTCACTTGGTATTTTAACTGCGCAATCAAAAAATACAGAGCAATTTTTCCACCGTGTAGGAAATGAAATTATTCATCCCAATGGACAGCATTTTCAAATCAAAGGAGCCAACGTAAGTTGTTGGCAATATCAAGAAAATTATGTTATCGGCGGCGCTCAGACTGCTCAAAAGGTAACCGCCGAAAAAATTTCTAAGCTCATTGGTAAAAAAGCTTATCTCGAATACATTAAGAAAATGATGGACTCTTTTATTCTTGAAGAGGACATCAAACTAATGAAGCGAATGGGAATAAATTGTGTAAGACTTGGATTTGATGCAGCACTCTTTGAGAATGACTCGACTAAGATATGGTTTTTCAACAGCATTGACAGATTGCTGCCCGCATTCAGAGAATACGACATATCTATTCTTCCCACGATGATGGTTCCACCCAAACCACCTGACAAACTATGGTGCACGGGCTATGTAAAGGGTGATATTATGCTGTGGGATTCTCCTGACGCAAAAAAAAGAACGATAGAAATCTGGAATGAAATTGCAGAGCATTTCAAAAATGAAAAAATGATACTTGGGTACGATCTAATAAATGAGCCTGCCATAGAAAAAAAAAGAGAGAAAGAAGTTATTGATTTATACAAAGAAATCTCGGAAGAGATTCGTAAACTTGATCCAAACCATATGATTGTATATGAGGGAAATAAATGCTCCACGGACCTTAGCATTCTTTCTAAGTATGACAATTTACTCGATAAAAACGGTTGTTATTCTTTTCACCTTTACACTTGGTATGGATTAAAAATGAACAAAGAATTACCGAAATTCATGGACAATTCTCATATCACCAATCGACCGGTATTCTGCGGAGAATGGGGTATAAATAAAACTACCGCCATAAAAGAACAAGTATACCTAATGAACGCAGAAAAAGACATGGACGGGTGGATAATTTATCTTTGGAAAGCATTGGAGCTACCTCTTGGGCCTGAGGAAAAGAAAAGACCTCCTTATTATGGAAATTGGTTTTTCATTCCTTTTGAAAAATTAAACATGTCGCTTTTAACTTTTAAAATTGATAACGAAACAAGAGATGTCATCGATTGGATGTCGGGGGTAAAAAATGCGAAAACACCAAGCGCTGAAAGCACTTTAAAGGCGTTGAATAATATTGTGAATATTAATCACGCAGACAAATGCAATTTTAATCTATCACTCATTGAAACGCTCGGATTTCATTTGACAAATTAGCCCGAAAAAATTCATTAGCTATGTCATTAAAATTTCACCTTTCCATTTTTAGCACATTCATTGGCCTATTTTGTTATTCCCAAAATTCTGAATACTCTGTTAAGGTAACCGAAAAGCCATTTAGATTCGAAGTAATCAAAGGAGATGAAGCTACCCCTCTCTTGTTAATTGAAAATGGTATTACCCTTCAGCATTTCACAAATAGTAATATCATCGAAAGGAGTCCATTTTCAGTGTGGATAGATGGGGAATGTGACTCTAAGCAAAGCGTAAATAGAGCTATTGAAATACTCGAGACAGATTCACTGCATATTTTCGTTTTGTTGAATGATGCTAACGACAGTTTATTCAATTTCCAATATGAGTTAATCGACAACAAACTTGATTTTAAATTATCAGAAATTAACCCACCTAAAGAAGATGAAAAACATCATTCGCGAATTGGTGTATATTTCTCTTCGCTACCGAATGACAGTTACCTCGGCATGGGAATGCGCTTCAACCAGGTAAATCACAAAGGAACTATAGTTACCAATTGGTGCAAAGAGGTTGGAGTTAATTTGCCAAAGGTTTCTCATTATGGTTCATCAGAAGGCCAAGATATTACCTATTTTCCTGTCCCCTTTTTTCTCAATCTAAGGGGATATGGGCTTTTGCTAAATAGTTATTACTTCAGTGAGTTTGATTTTGCAAAAACAAATCCCGAAAAAATAAAAATCACCAATTACAGCCATACTTTTCATGCTACATTATTTCTCTCTGATAAACCTTTAGAGATTATTGGCGATTATTACAAAAGCACAGGAGGCTACAAAAAACCAAAACCTTGGGTATTTGGTGTTTGGGCCGCAGCAAGTAATGATTGGCAAACGAAAGAAACCGGTCAACTTGTGAATGAAAAAGTTTTAAAAACACACAGAGAAAACAAAATTCCATTGAGCGCTATAATGGCCGAAGACTGGTATTGGAATAAAGATATTTTTCATCCGTTGGACGCTTGGACTTTAAATGAAAAACAATACCCAAAGTTTAATAAATTAATAGAAAATCAGCACAAAGCAGGTGTGAAGCATATTTCATATATCCTGCCTTATCTGTCCACTAATTTACTTTTTAAGAAAAGCCCACTTTACGAAGAAGCAAAACAAAAAGGTTACTTCACAAAAAACACAAAAGGTGAAACTTATGTTTTTCAATTTGCAGTATGGCGAAATTCTCAATTCGATTGGACTAATCCAGATGTAGCAGTGTGGTTCTGGGACAAATTCTACAAAAAATTGGCCGATGCAGGAGTGGATGGTTGGATGAATGATTTTGGAGAATACACCCCATATAATTCAAAATCATTCAACGGAGAATATGGATTGTCTATGCACAATAAATATCCCTTGCTTTGGGCAAAGAATGCCGATAGCTTTTGGAAAACTGCCTATCCAGATAGGGATTTTGTAATCTTTCCAAGAAGTGGATTTATCGGGCAACAATCGAACACGGCATTTCACTTTACTGGTGATCGTAATGCTACTTACGATAATCTTTCCGGATTTGGAGGGCAAATTGTTGGATTAAACACCTCAGGTATTTCAGCTCATCCAAATACTTCAATTGACATAGGTGCCTATAACTGTGAGAAAACAAAACCAATGGACAAACTCATGATGTTCCGTTGGATAGAAATGGGTGCCCTTGTCCCAGTAATGAGATTGCACCGTGGATTGCCCTTGTGCGATCATTGGCGATTTGATGAGGATAATGAAACCCTAAATCAATGGAAAAAATACGCAACACTTCACGCTAAGCTCTTTCCTTACATATACACCTTGGCCCAACAAGCCGAAGATTTTGGATGGCCCCTTATTCGCAGTCTATCAATTCTCTATCCGAGAGATAAAGACGCATTAACTCAAGACTACCAATTCATGCTAGGTGACCGAATCCTTAGCGCACCCGTAATTACAGAAAAAGAAGGAGGCGCAAGAGACGACATATCGAAAGGAGTAACATCATGGAGGGTGTATTTACCTGAGGGTAATTGGTATCATTACTGGACCAATAAAAAATATTCCGGCAATGGCTATATTGATGTACCAGCGCCACCTGGATTTTTACCCATGTTTATTCAAGAAGGCAAAATCATTCCAACTTATAACAAAGAACTTGATACGTTTGTAGAAGGCGTGGAAGATCCAATTATCAGAGATTTCGAATATGTCGACGACACTATTGAAATTTGTTTTTATGGATATGGAAATGATTCAGTGAAACTTTGGGACGGAACTTTGATTCATTGTTCAAGAGAACCAGGAAAAGCAGGGTCTTATGAGGTGTTAAACGGTCATAACAGAACTTACACTTGTGTATTTATTGATTGATCCATGACAAAAAAAATATTTATTCTCGCATTATCTCTTTGGCATTTTAGTCAAGCTTCTGCTCAATTTTACTTTGACAGCACCTATATTCAGAAGTATTACAACAATGCAGTCTGGTCAATTTATCAGAACTACAGTAATCACTCCTTACAGATTTCACAACCAAACAGCAAGGACACAACTCAAAACACAAAACTTACGCCTTTTGCTGAGAGTCTTACTGACGTTGGGATAATTTATTCTGATGAAAAAAAATTCTTTTCATTCAATTTATATAGCATACCCAACCAACCTTCTGAAAGAAAACCACAACCTAAGGCAGTTAATTTTATAATTGGAACAAACGAAGACAACTTAGTTTCTGAATTAGGATTTAATTGGTTCACTGGTTATTACGACAAAAACTCATCAAATATTATAGCCAATTTTAATGACACTACCCCCTATTACCAATACAATGGTATGAAAAACACAAATGTTTTTTACAACTACATGAATTTCACAAACAAAAGGAAATTTTCTTACGGTGCAGCATTTAAGGGAAACGCACTTCAAAAAAAATCAGCGACATCTTTTGTACATTATGCCAATATCACTTTTAACCGATTGAAATCAGACAGTGCTTTTATTCCAAATGAAGTAAGTTCAGAGTATGGCAAATTTGGCCAACTTAATAGAGCCAGCAATACAAGCTTTGCAATTGGAGCTGGCTACTCAGCTACGTTAGTCATTAAAAAAGTATTTTTCACGAATCTCACACTTGTGGGAGGTCCCGCATTGCAGTTTCACAACTACTCTCTTGTGAATGAAAAAAATAATTACAAATCTGCGAGTCTCGCCTTTCAAAGCGACATCCGGTTTTCTATTGGCGTGAATTTCGAAAAACTATACATTGTTTCAACAAGCCTAGTCTCTCTCAGATCTTACAAAACCAGTGACATAATAATTGAAAGCGGGCATTTGATGAACCAATTTACTCTTGGACTTCGATTAAAGAGAAAAGGTCGAATCTTCTAGTTTAGCACTTGATTCGAAGAATTAAGTTGTTAACTGGATTCAACTACTTTTACCAAATGCTGAAACTACCCAAAAACCTAAAATTCATTTCCGTAACCGCTTGGATACTTTTCTCTCGCAGCTACGACGCGTATTGCACACATACCCTTACGCCTGATCTTTCGAAAGAGGCGAATCCATTGGTTACAATAGGTGGAGTTTCATCTTGGTCGGTGTTGATTGTTATTCTTTCAATATTGACAGCTTATGCGCTTTTCGCATTTTACGTTCGAACCTATAGGCCATCGAATTTACTTCCGGAAGAGCCCGGATTTTCTTTCAGTCATTTCGTGGGATATCTCTTGCTTGGTAAAAAGGAGCCCTGGACTTCTACCCTATACAAACTTCCTCCAGACCTTGAGCGATTGAATAATTACATGGGTGTTATTCTTACGCGCTGTCTTGTCTTCGCCGGGATTGTTTCCACTGCCATGTGGATCCTCATTCACAATTCTGAGTATTACAGATCAGTTCATACTGCTCCCCTTGTTTACACCGTTTTAATTGCAGGATGTTTGGGGATCATTTATCAATGGAATAAGGCGGAGTATGCTTATTACTCGTGCAGCAATTGACCGAATTTTCGGCACATAATTACGCATAACCTTTTCTGAGGCGAAGAGCTTATTAAAATAATTTTGATTCACTAAAATGAATTGAAACTTTTAATAATCTCTAACAAATATGTATCTATATTTAGAAACTTTCTGTACTTTTGTCATATCTTCAAAATATCCATTCTATGAGATATTTTGATACTATATTTTTGGAAGGAGCTAAAGTCTTCATTGAAAAACAAAATCCTAAAACCCGGATGAAGATTTTGTACAACATTGATCGCGCAGCACAAAGCAACGACGCGAAACTATTTAAAAAACTTAGTTCTGAAATTTGGGAATTCAGAACCTTACACGCGGGGACACAGATTCGATTACTCGCGTTCTGGGATCACAATGAAAAGAATAAAACACTTGTCGTGGCAACACATGGATTTATTAAAAAAGTTGACAAAGTCCCAAATCGAGAAATTGAAAGAGCGATAATCGCGAGGAAAGAATATTTTCTAAAACAATAAAAGAACTCACATGCCAACACAAAAAATAAAAACCTATACCCTCGACGAAATGAAGGACAAATTCATTGGAAAAAAGGGTAGTCCGGCTCGAGAGGAATATGAATATGAATTACGCATGGAATTATTAGGGCAAATGATCAAAACCACAAGGAAGGAGCGCCACCTTACTCAAGAACAATTAGGCCTTTTGATTGGCGTACAAAAAGCGCAGATTTCAAAACTTGAAAACAGCGCAAATAGCGCAAGCATCGATACTATTCTAAAAGTGTTCAAAGCACTCAAGGCTGAAATTAGCTTTCAGGTTAAACTTGAAAATGATTTTGTGAAACTTTGATTTGTTGAAGGAAATGAACACCATACCCGAACACAACGAGCGTATTGCCAGACTCACCTTCACAAAATAATTCGTACTTTTAATCATCAGCAATAGCGCGAATTAACAACCCATGGACAGAAGAAAATTCATACAACAAACAGCCCTTCTCTCCATCGGAGGACTGCTTCTACCTTCGGCGTTGCTTTCCTCTTGCCGGCCGGACACTTTGTTTGAAGACACTTCGTTTCAAGGGAAGGTCATTATTATTGGCGCGGGAGCCGCGGGATTGTATGCTGGATATATTTTGAAATCGAAGGGAATTGATTTTCAAATTTTAGAGGCAGCTCCAAACTATGGCGGTAGAACTGGAAAAATAACTGGCTTCGCCAATTTCCCTATTGATACTGGTGCTCAGTGGATGCACGGAAAGAATAGCATAGTCAGCGATATAGTCGAACAATCAGATACCCAAATTACATTAGACGATAGCAGCGAAAAATACTGGTTCAACAATCAAATTGTTTCTTCTTTGCCAAGGGACATCAATGAGATTTTTGAAGAAGAAGAAAATGTCCCCGATGTTTCGTTCGCAGATTTCGCTGTTCAAAATGGTTATGGAGATGAATACAAAAATATTGTTGAAGCGATAGCCGGAGATTCGGGTGCTGACGCTTCAAATATTTCGGCGTATTGGAAAATAATGGAAGAAGAAAACTGGAGTGCAGGCGATGACGATTTCAAGTTTGAAGAAACATTTTTCGATTTCATTGAAAAACAAATTGCGATTCACGTGCAAGATCAAATTCAATTGAACACTGCAATAAAGCAAATAGATTACTCCGGTTCTACAATCACCGTTACAGACAACAACAGTAACGTGTATACTGCAGATAAGGTTATTATAACCGTTCCCATTACCATTTTGAAATCGGGAGACATTGAATTCGTCCCTGCTCTTCCAACAGAAAAAACAACAGCCTTTTCAAAAATTGGAATGGATGCGGGAATGAAAGTTTTTCTAAAATTCAACACGAAGTTTTTTGATGAGAATATTTTCGGTGGGAACATCTGCGCTTCCTACTCAGACGACAGCATAGGGAAAGTGCAAGACGATAATATTTTGCTTGCGTTCATAATGGGTCAGC
>Ga0114980_10000010_pt1 | contig 115063 bp, 101 predicted proteins | sample S_140806_EF_Meta_FD_87018 | JGI IMG/M metagenome (GOLD analysis project Ga0114980, IMG submission 87018) | Freshwater microbial communities from Lake Simoncouche, Canada to study carbon cycling - S_140806_EF_MetaG | ecosystem: Environmental > Aquatic > Freshwater > Lake | place: Lake...
ATAGGTGTTAGCAGCCAATGTTGTTGATCCGAAACTTCCTGTTGCTGCATTATTAATTCCCGTTCCGCTCCAAGTACCGCCGGGAGTTGCCGCTGTAAGGGTTACAGGAAGAGCCGATTGACAGTATGGTCCTGATGGTGTTATAGCCCCATTTGGAACAGCGTAAACAACAATTACCTGGGTATCTGTGCTTGGGCAAGATCCCGCTATAGAATAAGTAATCGTGTTATTACCAACATTTGCCAATGCTGGATTGAACGAACCTGTTGTTGCGTTGGTTATTCCCGTGCCGCTCCATGTGCCTCCTGCTTGAGCTGCTGTTAAAATAACAGGGGCTACGTCGGCGCAGAAAGGACCTGCAGCGGTTATAGTTGCGTTACTTTGCGGCAACATCGTTACCACAACATTATCGGTTGAACTACATATTCCTGAAGAAACCGTCAGCGTGTATGTTTGTGTGCTATTGGCAGTATATGTCGGTGTTAGTGTGGTGGTATTTGTAAGATTCGTTGTTGGTGTCCAAGCAAATGTTTCCGCACCCGTACTTGAATTCGTAAATGAGCCGTTCAAATTCACCGTTTGTCCTTGACAAACACTTTGATTCAACCCCGCATTAGCAAGAGGTACACTAATAATTTGAATCTGTGTAATGTCAGACGCAGGACATTGATTGGGTAAATTCAAAGTATAGGTTATTGTCGGACTTGCACCTGCTGTAAGCGGATTAAACAATCCACTCGTAGTGTTTATGATACCAGGACCCGACCATATTCCCCCGGGGGTAGCAGCAACTAGCGTTTGAAATCCAACATTCGAACAAAGCGGTCCAATATCCGTGATTGTTGCCGATGGCGCATTGTTCACCGTAAGATTGAAGGTAACGGGTGTTCCAACACAAGCCCCCTGAGAGGGAGTCGCGGTTATGGTAGAAATCGTTTGCGTGTTTACTTGGCTTGCTGTAAACGTTGGAATTGTTCCTGTTCCCGAAGCGCCCATGCCCGTTGCTGTGTTGTTATTCGTCCAGGCCACTGTCGCGGTTGCGCTGCTTGTAGTCCAAGGAATTGCAGGAACTATTGCTCCTTCGCAATAAACGTTAGATGCAGGAACCGTAATGGTTGGAGCCGGGTTTACAGTTATGGTGAAATTACTTGCTGTCCCGTTACATGTCCCAAGGTGTGGCACAACCGAAACAGTTGCAATAACTGGATTTGCAGAATTATTTGTTGCCGTAAAAGAGGGAAGTCCTCCATTTCCAGACGCGGCCAACCCAATACTCGTTTGGTTGTTCGTCCATGTAAATGTAGCGTTAGCAGGCGTTCCTGTAAATGTTTGAGCAGGAACAGCTCCTCCCGAGCACAGTGAAATGGGTGTAACAGCAGTAAACGTCGGTGCTGGACTAACCACTACAGGTATTACTTGTTGGGCTTGACAACCATTTTGAAGGACAGTTACCGTGTAATTTCCAGAATTGATTAATTGAGCACTTGCTATTGTCGGATTTGGAGATAACGTTGTCAATCCGGGGCCAGTCCAAGCTACAAGAGCACCAACGGGTGCCCCAGCAGTAAACGATAACGGACTACCCACACAAACAGGGCTATTTGATGTTGGGTTCATTGTTGGTGTAGGGTTTACAACAACCGTTGTAGATCCTGTGCAAGTAGCGGCACCCGTTGCGGTAACCGTATAAACACCTGCCATTGTTGAGTTACAATTTGGAATAGTAACGTTCTGTCCCGTTGCAGTAAATCCGTTTGGACCTGTCCATGTATAAGCGGTCGCGCCATTCGCCGCTGTAGCATTCAATGTAATAGTTGTTCCAGAGCAATATGGACCAAGATTGGAAGCTGTCACTCCACAAACAGGAACGCACGAAAGGCTTCCGCCCCCAGCGGCCTCCGTAATACTAACATTACCCGTGCAGCCACCGAAATTCGTGAGCAACATAATGAAAATTTGCCCAGGCGTTCCTGTCAATGTGAACGCATTCCCTGAGGCGGCAGAAAAATTACAACTTACCGGAGCGGCCGTTAGACCCGCACATGCCGCTGACAAGGTGTTGAAAGGACCCCATACAGCATAGTCTTGATCGCAAGGGGCTGTTTGATTTATAGAAACTGTTCCACCTGTTCCAATAGTTAGTGTAAACCAAGCGGGGTTAGGCTGACTACCGAGACAACCATAGTTATTTCCAACTGGCACTGTACCTCCAATAACCGCAGGAAAAGTAGTGGGAGTTCCTGAACACATAGGTGTTGCCCCCAAACAGTTAGGACCTTGCCCAAACGATTTCAAGTTAACAAAAACAGAAAATATTAAAGTAAGAAAGAATATATGCTTTTTCAAAATAACCAGCTTTTATAAGGTGTTGAATCAAAGACGGAAAAAAAACCTAACAGGTTGCTCCGCCTTTAACTTCAAAGCAAATATAAATTATAAAGACTTAATGAACAATGGTTTCTACATACAAAACTTGTCCGTTTTCATTGTAGCTCGTGACCTCCATTTTACCGTTCAAGATTTCAACAACCATAAAACCCAAAGAGGATTGCGCAAAACGTGTAAATTCAAATGGTGATTGAATTGGTCTTTTACTGCCCCCGCCCCCGGAAACAAAATAGGTGACAGTTCCTGTTGGCTTATGAACCTGAAGATCGTGCTCATGCCCACAGATGTAAGCATCAACATGTGTTTCATTGAACAATCCCTCAAACTTACGCATATACTGAGGCTGAGTTTTTCTCATGCCACAGGTGTACAACGGGTGGTGTCCAAAAACTAATTTCCAGTTTGCCGTTGAACTCCGGAGCCCGTCTTCAGCCCACCCATTTTGATAAACCGTATCTATCGAGTTTAGCTCTGGGTATGCATTTCCTGCGGACAACAAGTCCTTTTGATAAGGATTTGAATCCATAAAAAAAATGTCAAGGGTCTCACCAACCCCAAAATTAAATTGCTCCCTGTAATATTTAGAAGGCAATCTCCATCTTGTACTATTGTTCGAATAAGCGATTTCAGCTGAAGGCGCCCCACGATAATCGTGATTACCCAGAATAACATACCACGGACATTGTAAATGCGCGCCAGTGTATACATTTTCGAACGAGAGGTCCCACAGAACATCTCCTACTGAATCTACTCCAGAATCATAGAAATTATCTCCGGTACTTACAATAAAATCATAAGCACATTCTGCACCCACTTTCTCCATGGCGGCAGCAACTTTCATTTGATCCGTCTGGCCATACCAACCCCAATCCCCAATAACCGCAAAACGTATGGCAGAATCCCCTTTGCAATTTGGCGCTGAAATGCACACGGGTCCATTTTCTCTGCAACTTATTAGCGAGCTAAATAAGAATAAAGCAGAGCCAAACAAGATGAAAATCAGACCGCTTTTCTTCGGAAATATTTTATTCATTGACGTTCTAGTTTTCGTTTTTTTCAAATTTAAGGCGCATTCCCACTATTTTTGAAATGTTATGCTAAAACAAGGACTTCAATTAAAACTTCAACAGCGACTTTCTCCTCAGCAAATACAGTTGATGAAAATGTTACAAATTCCAACTATGGAATTAGAACAACGTATTAAAGAGGAAATGGAAAGTAACCCTGCGCTGGAAGAGGGGGAAGAGGAAAAAGAAGAAAGCGAACGCGACGAAGACAACAACGAAGAAGAAAACGACAACCAAGAAGTAGACTTCGATTTTTCAGAATATCTTTCAGATGATGATATTCCGGATTATAAATTAAGTGTCAACAACAACTCTGCAGACCAAGAAGACAGAGACATTCCTATCGGAGCCGGAAAAACTTTTCATGATTTGCTTTATGCGCAAATAGGGCTTCGTGATTTAGATGAGGAACAATTACAACTCGCGGAATATATAATTGGAAACCTTGATGATAACGGCTATTTGCGCCGAGAACTACAAGCAGTTGCCAACGATCTTTCGTTCTCCATGAACATCATGACTTCCGTTCCGGAATTAGAGGAAATTCTCAAAGAAATTCAAGAGCTTGACCCCGCTGGTGTTGGCGCAAGAGACCTTCGTGAATGTTTGTTCATTCAGTTAAAACGTCAAGAAAAAAACACTCCCACCGTAGAGTTAGCCAAAGTGATTATTCAAAAATATTTTGAAGAATTCACAAAAAAACACTACGATAAAATTTCGAAAAAACTTGGGATTACTGACGAAGAATTGAAGCCTTCTATTGAACTAATCTTGCATTTAAATCCTAAGCCCGGGAACAGTATGCAAGAATCGAATAGAACCGTGCAGCATGTTACTCCTGACTTTATGCTGGTTGTAGAAAACGATGAACTTCGCCTTCAACTTAATTCTAGAAACGCGCCTGAATTAAAGATTAGTCGCGAGTACAAGGGCATGCTCGATCACTACGCTAAGCTCAAAACTAAAGACACAAAAGCCAAAGAAGCCCTTCAATTCGTAAAACAAAAAATTGAAAGTGCTAAGTGGTTCATAGACGCTATTCAACAAAGAAATCAAACGCTAATGATTTGTATGGAAGCGATTCTTACCATGCAACGCGAATTTTTTCTTTCTGGGGACGAAACAAAATTGAAGCCCATGATCTTGAAAGACATTGCCGATCGCGTAACCATGGACATTTCAACCATTAGCCGCATGGCGAATAGCAAATACATTCAAACGCCTTATGGAACATATTTGTTGAAATACTTCTTTGCGGAAAGCCTTTCAACCGACGAAGGAGAAGAGGTGAGTTCAAGAGAGGTGAAACAAATTCTGAAAGATGCAATAGGCGCAGAAGAGAAAAAGAAACCCCTCACAGATGAAAAATTAGGTAAATTGCTCAACTCAAAAGGATACAACATTGCGCGCAGAACGGTTGCTAAATACCGCGAGCAATTGGGAATTCCGGTTGCTCGATTAAGAAAGGAAATGTAATGAAAGAAAAGTTTATAATTCAATTTTCGAAATTCCTTTCTTTGATTTTCCACCCCCTTGGAATGCCAATGGTAATCTATCTTTTGGTGCGATGGATTGACCCCTATTACATCGCACCGGTTGAAGCTGATTACTTCGTTTTCTTGCTGCTTGGCATTAACATCATAGCTCCCGCTATAAGTATCGTTATCATGATCAAATTCAAAATGGTTTCTTCCATTGATTTGCATGATCGTAAAGAAAGATGGGCGCCGTATTTATTGGTTATCTTGTATTACATTATGTCCTACGGCCTGCTCAGATACCTCGGCCCAACACTTCCAACCGAAGTATTCTCTTTCATACTTTCAGTAATAGTTTCGCTACTGCTTTCTTTGGGAATAAATTTCTTCTGGAAAATAAGCGTGCACATGCTAGGTCAAGGCGGGGTGTTTGGCTCATTAATAAGTCTTAGCATCTTGCACCGTGCAGACGTTTCCATCATTATTATAGCGTGTCTTTTAATGTCTGCGCTAACCGGATTTTCAAGGTTAAGACTCAACGCGCACACCCACCAGCAAGTCTATGCTGGATTTGTTTTAGGTATGGTGTGTAACCTTGTTATTCTTTGCGGAGAGTGGTTTATTTAACCTGAGTTCTCGTCCAGTTCCAAGCGTGAGCTAAAGCGTCATCAATGGTTAGTTGACACTTCCAACCCATCTTCTTTTCAGCATAGTCCGGAACAGCCCAAATGGCAGGAACATCACCCGATCGTCTTCCAGTAATTTCTACATTCAATGAAACCCCGTTTATCTTTTGAAAACGGTGCAAAACTTCTTTTACGCTGTATCCTTTGCCAACTCCTAAATTGAATATTTCCAATTTCGAATCTCTCGAAAGATTTAACGCCAATACATGAGCCTTCGCAAGATCCACAACATGAATATAATCGCGAATACAAGATCCGTCTGGGGTATCGTAATCTTCACCAAAAACAAATAATTTCGCACGCTTCCCAGTTGCAACTTCGCACACCAAAGGAATTAAATTCGTTGGCGCGTCGTTTGTTGATTCTCCAATTTTAGCGGAAGGGTGAGCCCCAACAGGATTAAAATAGCGTAACACAACAGATTGAAAAGGGGCGCTCTTAGACGCTTCAAAAATCAAATCTTCACAATCTTGTTTTGTTTGGCCGTAAACGGAAGCCGCCGGCAATCGGGGAGTGCTTTCGCTAACCGGATTTATTTCCGGCGTGCCATAAACCGTGCACGAGCTAGAAAAAACAAATCGCTCTACCGAAAACTCTTCCATCAATTGCAACAAAACCTTGGTTGAACCAACATTGTTGCGCATATAGGCTTCCGGCATTTTTTGCGATTCCTCAACAGATTTGAATGCCGCAAAATGAATGACTGAATTAATTTTATAAGTTGAAAAAACACGACGCATCTCAGACTCGTTCGTGCAGTCTACTTGCTCGAAAGCAATCTTAACTCCCGTTAAATCTTCCAAACGGCTCAAACGGCCAATCGTTGAGTTCGCCAAATTATCCACTATAACAGGAGAGTATCCCGCTGATATCAATTCTACAACCGTGTGTGAGCCTATGTAACCCAAGCCACCTGTGACTAAAACCGTTTTGTTTTCCATAACTCCAGCAAAGATAGAAAGATAAAATTCCATCTATTTGAAACCTTTGCTTTTATTCCCGCGTATTCAAGGAAAATTAGAAAATGATCGCATCTACTACTCCCCCATCAACATCAATAGATAAAAACAATCTTCTTCGTCTATTAAACGGAAACAATGAAATGATGGGCACTGTTCTTCATGAAATTTTTCAGAATATTCCTGCAAGTCTTACTGAAATTAATTCAAGTATAAAAAACAACGATTACTTGGGTGTGATCACCTTTGCCCCAAGAGTTAAAAGCGCTTTCTTTATGCTCGGTGAACCGCAATTGGCGCTCACTTTCCAAGCTATAGAAGATTATGCGCGCATGGGAGAAATGTCTGAGGTAAAGTATCGTTTTGAGACAGTGTTCCACGAAACCATGGTGAAAATTAACCTCATTCAAGAAGTAGCTTAATCCTCCTTTCACAGAATATCCTTTCTTTTTATTTAAGTTTGTTGGTTCTTACTTTTCAATATGAAAATGAAACTTGAACTAGCAATGCAACTCTTAGCGTCGAATAAGCCCGCACAGCTCATTCGTCATTGCGGTATTGGCGATGGTATCATTCAATTAGAAGGTTCTCTTTTTTTAGAAGCTATTCAAAGGTTCGAAACGAATTACGAAAATTTAAACATTGAGAAATTCGTGCCTGCTTCAGGCGCCGCTACGCGTATGTTCGCAAATTTAAGTGGTGTTGATTTATTGAATCCGAACGACGAAGCAGAGTTCTTTTTTCTTCATTTACGCGACTTCCCCTTTTTCAATTCCATTCTACTCGATTTTGAAAAAGACGGGTTGAATTACGATGAAATAACGGGTATAGAAAGATACTCCCGCGTTTTGACTTTTCTTTTCAAAAATGGTTACGCGACCCTTCCTAAAGGTTCTGTTCCGTTTCACTCTTATGGAGAAGAAGAAAGAACCGCGTTTGCAGAGCATTGCATTGAAAGTTCCCACTACATGCAACAAAACGGGAATCATGAAATTCATTTCACCATTCCCGCCGAACATCGTTTACACATAGAAAATAACTTCCGCTCTTTTTTAGAAAATCAGCGCAAAAGCATTCAAAAAATTTCATTTAGCTCTCAAGATCCCGAAACACATATTCCTGCATTTGATAAAAATAACCTTCCTGCACATAGTGAAACCGGCGAAATTTTCTTGCGTCCCGCTGGGCACGGCGCTTTGCTTAAAAATTTACAAGAACTAAAAGGCGAATGCGTCTTCATTCAAAACATAGATAACATAACCGAGGCCTCGCATCACGCAGATGTCGCTGCGTACAGAAAATTAATGGGTGGAGTTCTTTTAAGTCTTATTGAAGAAAGAAACATGTTGCTTCACAATCTTGAGAATAACACCGACTACGCTGAAACACGAGCAGTTTCATTCCTTGAAAAATGGTTTAAGTCATCGAATGACAAAACATCCCTTTTTGAACAATTGAATAAACCTATACGTGTATGCGGAATGGTAGAAAACACGGGAGAGCCCGGCGGCGGACCGTTTTGGGTGAAGGGCGAAGATGGATTCGAAACGAAACAGATCATTGAGAAGGCACAAATTAACACGAACGACCCCGAACAACTTGCCGTTTTTGAAAAGTCAACTCACTTCAATCCAGTAGATCTGGTTTGTCATTTCTTAGACCACAATGGAAACAAATACAATTTGGAGGACTACCGAAACACAACAGCCGCTTTGATTAGCGAAAAGCTTATGCTCGGAACGCGAACCAATGTGATTGAACTCCCTGGTTTATGGAATGGGAGTATGTGGGGTTGGAATACGGTCTTTGTTGAAATTCCATCTCGTGTTTTTCATCCTGTAAAAACAGTAAACGACCTGTTAAAAAGCGGGCATAAGCCGAAGGTTTAACTCAGGATCCAAACATCTGAACAACCCGTCAATTCAGTCTCAGAGGCGTTCGAAGCAACAATAACTGTTTTGTTTTTCTTGCTTGAAATTACAAATTCCGAAAACCACTTTTCTGCTTCTTTATCAAGGTGTGCGCAGGGTTCATCCAAGAACACACATGAAACATCTGACAAGAGCGCCGTTCCCAACTTCACACGCTGTTTCATTCCGCTTGAAAAATATTTCAGGGCCTTGTTGGCGTGTTTTTCAAGCTGAAGAATTTCCGGAATTTCTTTCACTGAATAAGAAGACTCGAAAGGTTTCAAGCCATGCGTGAACTGAAGGTGTTCTAATAGCGTAAAATCTTCGTAAAGGCCCATAGCAGGCGAGCATATAGAGACCTGCTTCCAGATTTGGTCCGAAGGAATTCCCTCGTAAATCACCACGCCTTCAGATGCAGATAGGTACCCCGAAATGATTTGAACCAAGGTAGATTTTCCAGATCCATTTTGCCCAACAATCCCCACGTGTTCTCCCGATTGAAAGGTTCTATTTAACTGGCGAAAAATAAACTTTCCACCGAACTTCTTTCCAATATTTTGAAGCTCTATTTGCACGTTATGTTGTCTGTGCGCCTCGAACTACGCCCTTTTCAGAACGTTGAATGAAGGCGAGAACGATTTGTTTTTCATCTGAATCCGGAAACGAATCAACGATTTGCTTTACTCCTGCAACAACAGTGTTGTTGTGCACAAATAAAACTCTGTAAATATCTTCCAGTCTAGAAACCTGCTCGTCTGTATAACCTCTTCTACGAAGGCCAATGCTATTAACCCCAATGTAGCTCAATGGCTCACGGGCTACTTTTATAAATGGAGGAACATTCTTTCTAACCAAAGAACCTCCTGCAATAAATGAATGGTCTCCAATTTCAATGAACTGTTGCACAGCAACAACGCCTTCAATAACCACCCAATTTCCAATGGTCACATGTCCCGCAATGTTCGCTGAATTAGCAATAACACAATTGTCTCCCACAAACGCGTCGTGAGCTAAATGCACATAAGCCATAAGCAAACAGTTGCTTCCAACCTTTGTCGTCATGCGATCCTTTGTACCGCGGTTCAACGTGCAGCACTCGCGTATCGTTGTGTTGTCTCCAATCTCTACCGTTGTATTCTCACCCGCAAATTTTAAATCCTGAGGAATAGCAGAAATAACCGCTCCAGGGAAAATGCGGCAATTCTTTCCAATACGCGCACCATCCATAATGGTCACATTCGGACCAATCCAAGTTCCTTCACCAATAACAACATTGCCATAAATCGTTGTGAAAGGGCCTATTTCGACGCCCTCGCCAATTTTAGCATCCGGATGAATTTGTGCTAAGTTGCTCATACTTTTTCCGTTGTTTGTGCTGGGGCTTTGTCTTTCACGACTTGCGCCAACATGGTTGCTTCGCCCACTTCCTTTCCATTTACATAAGCCACACCTCGCATATTAACTAACCCCCTGCGAATTGGAGATTCAAGTTTTAGATGGAAAATAAGCGTATCACCAGGTACAACTTTTTGTTTGAATTTCACCCCATCTATCTTCATGAAGTAGGTGCTGTATAACTCTGGTTCTTCCACTTGACTCAATGCAAAGATTCCTCCTACTTGAGCCATCGCTTCAATTTGAAGCACACCCGGCATGACCGGATTTCCAGGGAAATGGCCTTGAAAAAAGGGCTCGTTCAATGTAATGTTCTTCAAACCAACAATACTTTCATTATCCATGGCAATTACACGGTCTACTAACAAGAAAGGATAACGATGCGGAAGCATTTTGCTGATTTGATTAATATCGAAAACGGTTTTCGTTAAATCGAATGAAACCGTTGATTGACGTTTCTTGTCCCACGCTTTCAATACTTTCGCAAATGCAACATTTCCATGGTGACCGGGTCTTGCGGCCAAAATATGTCCACGAATGAATTTTCCTGTTAGGGCTAAATCACCAATAATATCAAGCAACTTATGACGTGCGGGTTCGTTTTCATATTGAAGTTTAATCGTGTTCAACACCCCAATTCCTTCAACCTTCACATCTATCTCTTCACGACCCAACTCCTTCAAGATGTCCTTTATCTGACCCTCTGTATACTCCTTATCCACCATCACAATGGCGTTATCTAAGCTTCCGCCTTTAATAAGACCGTTCTTTGCTAAAAGCTCCAACTCTCTTAAAAACACAAATGTTCTACACTTTGAAATCTCACTTGAAAATTGGCCTAGATTATACATTTGAGCGTGCTGAGTTCCCAGTATCGGGGAGTTGTAGTCAACCATTACGGTTACTCTGTATTCCCCGCCATTCGTAGGAACAGCTAACATTTCAACACCTTTCTCTGTATCTTCAAAAGCTATATTTTCGTCCAATACAATGTACTTTCTTTCTGCATTTTGATCTTCAAATCCACATGCCTCTATGGCTTCTACAAAAGGCCACGCGCTGCCATCCATAATAGGAATTTCCGGTCCTGTAATCTGAAGAAGGGCGTTGTCTACAAAGCTTCCATAAAGTGCGGCTAAAACATGTTCTGTTGTATAAACTCGTGCGCCATTTTGCTCCAGAGTCGTTCCTCTCTGGGTTCCCACAACACGATCACAATCAGCATCAATTGTTGGTGAACCCTCTATATCTAATCGTTGAAATTTATAACCATGATTTTCCGGTGCTGGACAAATGGTAAGTGTTACGGGCTCTCCTGTATGCAGACCAACTCCATTAAATACAATTGGCCCTTTTACTGTTCTCTGTTTTGAAGACATGCTGCAAAATTAGTGTGAATTCATAGGTAATTCACTTGGTTTTTCGAATTGATTCTTACTGATTATTTGCGTATGGCCTGAATAATAGCATCTGCCATTTCTCTGATTTCTTTCTCTGAAATTTTCTTCTTCTCTACCACCTTCAATCGCACAACAGCAAAAACACTTGATAGAACATGTTCGAATTGAAAAGCAACATTCATTTTTTTGAATTTCGTTGCTTTCTGACCTTCTTTCAACAAAGCCGTTAATGCCGAAAAGGCATCTTCCATTTCTTTGTTCTTGCTGTACAAAGGAGAGTTTCTGTATTGAATAACCGCCAAGTATCGCAAGGGTGCTGATGAAAAATAGTCATACAACGCCAACCAGGCCAGAGTCAAGCGCTGAGTTTCCTTCCCTTTAACCGAAAGTGATTCGTGCAAGGCACGGGCAGCCTCTGTGCAGGTTTCAACATAAAGACTCTCAAAGAGGTCTTCTTTACTTGGAAAGTGGTGATAAATCGTTCCTACCGCAACGCCTGAAAGCTTTGCTAATTCAGACATTGGAGAGGCGTGAAAGCCCCCGTTTGAGATTAATTTAAGGGCTGTGTTCACAACCTTGTCTCTTCTTGAAATTTCTTTTGCCATAACCGAATGTTCGTTCGGTCAAAGATATTTCCTTTTCTAAATGACTCCATTGAAACTTTTCACCAATGGCTTTTTAATAAAGAAGAAATTACTAAACTTGCAGAACTAAATTTTGAAGACATGTCAATACAAGAAAGAATCAACGAAGATTTGAAATCAGCTATGAAAGCTGGAGAGAAAGACAAGCTAATGGCACTAAGAGATATTAAGAGCAAGCTTCTTCTTGAAATGACCAAAGACGGCGGAGACGGGGCTGTAGATGATACAAAATCCATTGCTATCTTGAACAAACTATTCAAGCAGCGTCAAGAGTCTATTGAAATTTACAAAACACAAAATCGTCCTGACCTCATTGAAGAGGAGCAGCTGCAAGCCAATGTTATTGCCGCTTATCTGCCAGCGCAGTTAACTTCAGAAGAGCTTGAAGCTGAAATCAAAAAGTTCATTGAGCAAGTCGGCGCAACCTCACCGAGTGATCTTGGAAAAGTCATGGGTGTGGCCTCAAAAGCTTTAACTGGAAAGGCGGATGGAAAGGTTATTTCAGAAACAGTAAAGAGATTGTTGAGTTAATCATGAACGTCATTGGTCGTAAAACCATTATTCAACTTCCTGAATTAAGTGGAACAAATGTTCGAGCCAAAATAGATACAGGGGCCTTTCGTACTGCTGTACATTGCGAGTCTTGCACCGTCAAAGAGGTCAATGGCGAAGAAGTGTTGGAGGTGACTATTCAATGGGAATCAGGTAATCCAGTTGTTCTTCAATACAGTAAATATCAAAAAAGAACAATTAAAAACTCGTTCGGACAAACAGAAGACCGGTATTGTGTGCGAACCCTCATTTTGATTCACAAGAAAAAAATTCAATCTGAAATATCATTTACAAACAGATCTGGAATGCGCTACCCTGTGCTGCTTGGAAGAAAAACGATTGGGAAAAAATTCTTAGTAGATGTCTCGTTGAAGAGTTAAAAAAAAGAGGCCGCCTCTCCCAAAACGACCCCTTTTTAGAATCACCCTTTTTCATACAAGATGAAAGAAGAATGAAAAACTAAACCTTACCTATTTGAAAAAATCTACTCTTTGTTTTATAGGGAGAGTAAAACTTTTGAATGTTCTCTACAGCATTCATCGGGTTATACCCCACGTGTTAAATAAAGGTTGCGTTTTTTTATTGTTATTTTTGAATTGCCCTATTTCATTGGGAAAACCATGACTGAACGAATAAACGCATACGTGCTTTCTAGCAGAAAATTCAAAGATTCACTTCGTTTGGCGCATGTGTACACGTTAGAATATGGCGTTCAAACCTTTTTATTTCGGACAGGAAAAAAAGGAGAAAACATTTCTTTCTTTCAACCTTTAAATGCCATCCAATTTTCGGGGAAAAAATCAGATGGCAAACTGGAAATAGCGAAAGACATGAGTCTAAATGAGACTTACTCGAGCATTCCTTTTCAAGTTGAAAAAACTACCGTTGCACTCTTTATATCAGAATTCCTTTACCGGTGCCTCCCGGAGCACTACATAAATGAAGAGGTATTCGAACTAATAAAAAAAACAACGCTACGACTAGATGCGGTTGAAAAAACAGGGGCTCTACCCATTCACTTCATTGCTCAATTCGCGCTCGAGATGGGCTTCCTTAGCAACGAATATGAGGTTACTTTCGAAAACAACCGAAGTGATGAGGCCGCACTTCACGAATCTCTTCATCTTTTTATCTCTACTCCGATAGAAACTGAAGTCGTTAGTACCCTGAATCGCGATCAACGCAAGTCTCTTCTCGAAGAACTTATTGCCTTTTGTTCTTCACATCTCGACACTTCTATTCGTCTGAATTCGTTGGAAATGTTTCACGAAATTTTCGATTAAACTTCTGTTATCTTCGCAGTGAAATGAGGTTCGCAGATATCATTGGGCAGAGAGACGTAATTGACCGCTTGCGCAAAGCAAAGGCGGAAGATCGTATTGCGCATGCGCAACTGTTTCTTGGGCCTGAAGGGTCTGGAAATTTAGCCATTGCCTTGGCCTACGCACAATTTATTAATTGCCCGAATGCCAACGCTGAAGATTCATGCGGCACTTGCCCAACTTGTAAAAAAAACACCTCCTTTCAATTCGCCGATCTCCATTTCAGTTTCCCATATTTCACCAAACCAAATAGCAAGGAAACCATATCAGATGATTACGGCGCAGAGTGGCGAAACCGATTGCTCCAATCTCCCTACTTTGGCATTGAAGATTGGATGAAAGAATTATCGAAGGATAACAAAAATCTCCTTTTTACGGTTCATGAAGCAGCCAATATTGTAAGAAAACTTTCTTTGAAATCTTTCGAGGGAGGGTATAAAGTTATGATCATTTGGATGGCTGAAATGATTGGTGAAGGCGTTGCAAATAAGCTACTGAAAATTGTTGAAGAGCCGCCTGCAAACACCTTGTTTTTCTTTGTTGCGAATTCTTCTGAAAATATTCTGAATACTATTCTTTCTCGTGTTCAAGTCATTCAAGTTCCTAAAATAGACGAAGCGTCTATTTCTTCAGGGTTAAAGCATTTGGGTGTAGACGAACAGAAAATTCCAGATATTGCTCACTATGCGGACGGTAGTTGGGATGTTGCGTTGCGTTTAAGGGACAACAACGACCCCAATGAATTCTTGGCTATGCAATTTCAAAACTGGATGAGGCACTGCTACTCTAAAAACGTTCCTGCCTTGCATGCTTGGTCTGAGAAAATGAATGACTTAACACGTGAAGATCTAAAGCATTTCATCTTGTATGCCTTAGACCAAATGCGTCAAAACTTAGTTTTGAATTATACTTCTGAAAGCATTTCTCGTTTTACTTCAAGTGAAAGGGCGTTTGCAAAAAAATTCTCTCCTTTTATTAATCACTTGAACATAGAAGAAATTATGTTTGAATTAGAGGCCGCTCATAGAAGCATCGGGCAAAACGCAAACAATAAAATTCTTTTCTTCGAACTGTCGATGCGCATATTTCGGTTGCTCAATCGAAAAGAAAAAGCATAAAAAAACACCTCCGAAGAGATGTTTTGTTTTTGAGGTCCCGAGCGGATTCGAACCGCTGTACGAGCTTTTGCAGAGCTCTGCCTAGCCGCTCGGCCACAGGACCCTTGCGGATGGCAAATATACATTCATTATTGAATAATCCATATCTTTTCAATACTCTTCCTACCAAATAATTGTATTTTCGCTGAAAACCTGTCTCATGAATAAAAAAGTTGCCATCATTGTTATTAGCATCCTTGGTGTTATCTGCCTTAGCCTTGCCTACTGGGTGAAAGTTAGTCGTGACCGTATTGTTACATTAGAAAATAGCATGGGCGCTTTAAATGTTCTTGCCATGGACGCGGCTAATGCCACCCCAGAACAAATTATTGAATTATATAAGTTGGCAGAAGATTCGTTAACAAGCATGAAAATGATGTACGATACTCTAACAACTGACAATACAGAAATGATGGCGCAGATTGTGGCGCAGAGAACTCAGATTGAAGGTCTCTTGAAGCGTGCTAAAAACAAAGATTACGACATTAAAAAACTTCTTGCTGAAACGCAAACATTGCGAAATATCATGAAGGGATACATTCATCAAATAGACTCGCTTCAAGTAGACAACGACCGCCTATTTGCGGAAGGTCAACAGGCCAAACAACAGGCCGTGGCTGCAGAAACGAGAAGCAAAACATTAGAGACAGATCTCAACTCGGCAAAAGAAATTGTTAAAGCAGGGTCTGTGCTTTCAACTGGTGGTTTCACGGCTACAGGTGTCTTTTCAAGAAACAGTGGCGCGGAGGCAACAACAGATCGCGCAACAAAATCTACGATGATAAAAACATCTTTTACATTGCGTGAAAATAGAATTGTGAAAGCAGGTAGAAAAACGCTTTATCTCAAAGTTATTGCGCCAAATGGAAGCACGCTAAACGGAAAAGGTGGCGGCAGTTTTACAGCTACGGGCCAAGCTGATACCTTCGGGGCGTCACGTGAAATTGATTATCAAGGTGCCGATACGGATGTAAGTATTTATTTCACACCTAACTCTGCATTGGATAAAGGATCTTATCGCCTAGAAATTTATGAGGGTGGTAATTTAATTGGAAAATCAGAAGTCGTTCTAAGATAACACCATGAAAAAAGCCCTGAAAATTGTACTCATCACTTTCGGGTCAATAGCTATTCTTATTGGATTGCTTTATGTGACTGGAAACGGTTATCTGCCTCGCGGTATTTACTGTACTTACCTCCACGGCAAGAGTAAACCCGATATCGACGATTTGCAGCTTTTCCATACGAGAAAAATAAACAACGGAGTTGCTGTAAATCTTCCTGCGAAATTAAATGTGTTGTCGAATGAAAATGTTGCGTTTTTAAACTCAACAGAATCTGAAGCATTTTTAGTTTTCAAGAACGATTCGCTTGTGTCTGAATGGTACGGGAGTTATGGCGCTGACTCTGCACATTGGAATTCTTTTTCCATGTCGAAAAGTGCTATTTCGCTGCTCATTGGCTGCGCGCTTCAAGACGGAAAAATCTCTTCTCTTCAAGACCCTATTTCAAAATACATTCCATGGAACGGCAAAGAAGTTTCCTTGGAACAACTCCTGCATATGAGCAGTGGAATTCCTTTCGGCGAAAGTTATAACAGCCCTTTCGGGTATATGGCGAGAGCTTATTATGGAAGCGATTTAAAGTCTATTACAGCACCCTTTCAAGTTGAACAAACGCCAGGAACCTATTGGTCGTACGAAGGCGGAAATACAGTGTTGTTGGGAATGGTCCTCGAAGCTGCAACACAAAAGAAAATTTCGAATTATTTCGAAGAAAAAATATGGTCTAAAATAGGGGCGTCGTCTCCAGCGTATTGGAACTTAGATAAAGAAAACGGTTTTGAAAAACCTTTCACGGGAATCTATGCAACGGCAAAAGATTTCGGAATGCTCGGGCAATGTATTTTACATCACGGAAAAGTAAATGGAGAGGTAGTCATTGACTCTACTTTTTTAGCGCAATCATTCGAACCATGGACGATTCAAGATGGCAACAATTCAATATGTGACTGGTATGGTTTGCATTGGTGGATGGGCGAAATAGACGGAGTAAAATTCAAATCGGCGCGTGGAATGCGCGGGCAATACATTGTTATGATTCCGGAAAAAAACATGGTCATCGTTCGTATTGGACACCAACAGTCGAAAGAGCGTGTTAATCACATGCCTGTAGATCTCTTCACTTACATTCGAATGGGACTGGCTAGTTAATAAGCACGTTCCGCGCGGCCTTCCATATAATTAATGAAGGCCTTGTTCACTACCTTATTTCCACCAGGGGTCGGATAATTTCCTGAAAAATACCAATCGCCTTGGTTATTCGGACAAGCGTTATGAAGACCTTCAATGGTTTGGAACAGTACGCTAACCTTGGCTTTCGTGCCTTCCGGAGTAACAAGCTTCGCAACCATTTCTGAAATTTCTTCTTGCGTGTAGGCTTCGTAAACCTCCTTCACATAATTCCTTACTTGCTCTTTTGGAACACCTTCTTGTTCCTTGCATTTCATGTAAACAACATCCAGTATTCCCTCTTTACCGTCCCTTTTCAACAAAGCAACGATCGCCTGAAACGCAATGAAATCGCCCATTTTCGCCATGTCAATACCATAACAATCGGGATATCGAATTTGCGGTGCGGAAGAAACAATGATGATTCTTTTCGGCTCTAAGCGGTCTAACATTTTAATGATAGACTTCTTCAAGGTCGTTCCGCGAACAATAGAGTCGTCAATAACCACAAGCGTATCAACTCCCGGTTTCACAGTGCCGTGTGTAACATCGTACACATGCGAAACCATTTCATCACGTGCAGAATCTTGTGTAATGAAGGTGCGCATTTTCACATCTTTAATCGCAATCTTCTCTATTCGCGCTCGCTTGCGAACTATAGCTTCTATCTCTTCGTTTGACCATGAACCTGATGTTAATTTTTCAATTTTAACATCATTCAAATGGTCTTCTAACGCTTTAATCATTCCATAAAAAGCCGTTTCTGCTGTGTTAGGAATGAAAGAAAAGACCGTGTTTTCCAAGTCATAATTCACTTCTTGTAAAACGCGAGGAACAATGTTCTTTCCTAAATCTTGACGCTCTTGATAAATCGAAGCGTCGTTTCCTCTCGAAAAATAAATTCGCTCAAATGAGCAAGGTGTTAAAGCTGCCTGGGGCTTAATTTCTTTCATGGAAGAACTCCCGTCCTTCTTCACCACGTATGCACAGCCAGCGGGTATTTCTTTAATCTGATCAAGCGGAACATTAAATGCGCTTTGAATAGGTGGGCGCTCACTGGCTACAACACAAATCTCTTCGTCTTCATAATAAAATGCCGGACGAATTCCGTTTGGATCACGGTAAACAAAAGCGTCTCCATGACCCAACATTCCTACCATTGCGAACCCGCCGTCCCAATCTTTACTTGCGCGTTGAAGCACACGTTGAATGTCTATATTCTTCGCTATTAACTCTGAAATTTGTTGGTTGGAATATCCTTGTTGGTTGTATTGATTGAACAGAACTTGGTTTTCTTCGTCAAGAAAATGACCAATCTTTTCCATTACGGTTACTGTGTCTGTTCTCTCCTTCGGATGCTGTCCCAATTCAACAAGAAGTCCAAACAACTCGTCTACATTGGTCAAATTGAAATTCCCTGCAAGCACCAGATTACGGGTCATCCAGTTGTTTTGTCTTAAAAACGGATGACAGTTTTCAATGCTATTTCCGCCATAAGTTCCGTATCTCAAGTGACCCAAGAATACCTCACCTGTAAAGGCGTAATTATTCTTTAGGTGTTGTGCATTTTTAAGTTTGTCTGGGTGCTTTTTTGCCAACTCGGCAAAGCGACTCATTACTTTCGCAAACACTTCACGAACCGGCTGAGCATCGTTGCTTCGAATACGAGAAATGTATTTTTTTCCGGGTTCTGGATCTAACTTAATGTTCGCTAAACCTGCGCCATCTTGGCCTCGGTTGTGCTCTTTCTCCATGAGGAGATACATTTTATTTAGCCCGTAAAAAGCAGTTCCGTATTTATCGGTGTAGTGCTGAAGAGGTTTCTTCAGTCTTAAAAATGCGATCCCGCATTCGTGTTTGATAGCGTCACTCATGGAGTGAAAAATAGTTTGCCGCGAAGATAGTCTATGCTTCGCGAATGTTGGAAAGAATTAAAATCATTTCTCTGTTTGGAAAAGTAATTTTTCAATATTCTTTGAAAAAATCTTTACGTTGAAAAAATTAGCTTAGAGAAAAATAACGATTATGAAAACAATTACACTACTCGCGAGCTTGCTTCTTTCTCTAGGAATGGCAGCTCAATCTCACGGTGAAATCTTCGGAAAAATCATCGACGAAAACAATAACCCCATTGCAGGCGTAATTGTCCGAGCAGAAAACAACGGAATTGTAGTCGGGGCAGCAACGGATGAAAGGGGTGTTTACCGCATCAACGGTGTTGAGCCCGGCACCTATACACTTTTCTGCGACCTCATTGGCTACAGCCAACTTCAGGTTAGCGATGTGCTGGTGAAGTCTGATCAAATTCGAAAATTATCTGATCTCACGCTAACAACAGCCAGTTATGGTACGGGTGGACCCGTTATTATTCACGCAGAGAAACCGCTTATTGACATTAACGGAGGAACCGCAATTTCGTTAGGGGCAAAAGAGCTAAAAAACAACGCTGCTGCGAACGGTGGGTCTTTGAAGGCAATTCTCTCTTCTATGTCAAGTGACATAAAAACGAGCGATCGTGGCGAAGAACTTTATTTCCGCGGAAGCCGCTCTGGTAGTGTTGTGTACTACATAGATGGGGTGAAAATTCATGGAGCACCGTTGAATATTCCTTCAAGTGGAATAAATAACATAACAGTATACACTGGTGGTGTGCCAGCGAAGTATGGTGACAGCACCGGGGGGTATGTTGTAATTGATACAAAGTCATTCCGAGACGCAGCTCGAGATTAAAAGTCAAGTCTTAGCGTATTAAGTCTTTGTTTTTTGTAAACCTTTTGGTTTGTAGGGAGTTAGGTTATAAATTTAGTCCGATAACATTAACCTAACCCCTTTTATTATTTTGCAAAAAGGAACTTTCCATTGCACGAAACATGCTGTAATAAACGCTCTTACCGATCTCCTTCACAGAGAGAGGTTTTACATTCGTGACATTAACGATAGAAAAGGGTTTATCTACGCTCAACAGGGGTTGAGATTTTTTGCCGTAGGAAGAACTTGTGTCATACGAATTATTGAAAACAGCGCAGACGTGGAAGTTGAAGTTCGTTGTTCAAACAAACTCGGTATTGGCATTCCCGGAATTACTGGCTCTATTGAACGAAAAATTCTTCTGCGCCTTCAAGACGAATTGTAGTCTAAGCCACTATCTTCGGAAAAATTTTCTTGTATGAAAAAGTTCGGAGGCCTTTCCACATGGATATTTATCGCTTTGTTTATCGGAATTGGTGTGGGTTACGCGTTAAATGTTTCCTACCCTGCCCCTGCCCAAAAAACGAAAAAAGAGGCGCTGGAACTACTTTCTAAAGAACTGTCCAGTCAGCCAACTTCCGCAGCCAACGAACTTTCGGCTATTGTTTCAAACGATTCTATTTCGGAAAATGAAAAATACGATGCCGCCCTTGCTTGCATCAACAGAACAAAAAATGCTTCAACAGAAATATCAAAATATCAAAAGAGTATTGATGTTTCCGAAGTTCAAAACGCGACGCTTAAAAAAATCTTAGAGATTCTTTCAATCTTTACAGACATCTTTCTTCGTTTGATTAAAATGATTATCGCTCCGCTTGTGCTTGCCACGCTGGTTGCGGGTGTTGCGAAATTGGGCGATATGAAAACGGTGGGGCGTATTGGAGGAAAGACCATGCTGTGGTTCGTTTCTGCCTCTTTTATTTCGTTGTTGCTCGGGGCTTTGTTGGTGAATTTCTATCAGCCAGGAAAATCACTTCAAGTTCCCCTTCCTCCAGAAGCTATGGAGTCGGGGATTGATAAAGCTGCGCTAACGCTTAAGGGTTTTGTGGTTCACATTGTTCCTTCAAGCGTTATCGAGTCTATGGCTACAAATGAAATTCTTCAAATTGTCATTTTTGCATTGTTCTTCGGAACAGCAACTGCCGCACTTGGTAAAAAGGGTGAGATTATCGTAAAAGCAATGGATGCCCTAGGGCACGTCATGCTGCGAATAACATCTATGGTCATGTATGTCGCACCTTTTGCGGTGTTCGCGGCCATGGCCTCGGTTGTTGCAAAAAAAGGCATAGGCGTTCTTTCATCATACGCGCTCTTCATTGGAGAGTTTTATAGCGGACTTTTTTTACTTTGGATCATCTTAATGTTCGTCGCTTTTCTTATTGTTGGAAAGCGCGTGAAGCAATTGATTGCGCGAATAAAGGCCCCTCTGCTTCTTGCTTTTTCCACGGCGTCTAGTGAAGCTGCTTACCCTAAATTGTTAGAAGAACTCGAGCGTTTCGGATGTAGAAACCGCATCGTGAGTTTCGTGCTACCGCTGGGTTATAGTTTCAATTTAGATGGAAGTATGATGTACATGACCTTTGCAAGTTTATTTATTGCGCAGAGTTATGGGATAGATTTAAGTTGGGCAGATCAAGCTGCTATGCTCCTTACGTTAATGATTACGAGTAAAGGAATTGCCGGTGTTCCGCGAGCATCTCTTGTTGTTATTGCTGGAACCTTAGCCACATTTGGAATTCCCGAAGCGGGACTCCTGCTACTTCTTGGGGTAGATCACGTTCTTGACATGGGAAGATCTGCCACCAACGTAGTTGGAAATGCGGTGGCTGCAGTGGCCGTGAATCGCTGGGAAGAGAAGAATTACAATCCAAAGGAAGAAAACGATTAGCTCAATTCTATTTCGTCGATTAAGCGCACATCCCCTATAAATCCTGCTATTAACGCTACCTGATGGTTTGCTTCACTTATCTCTTCAAGTGGCTCCAATGTTTCTGAATTTGCTACAGTGAAATATTGAAGTTCAATCTGTTCTTTTTCAATAAACAATTCAGTTGCTTCAGCAATGAGCGCGTTCACATTGTTTTTTGATTTATTGTCGCGAACAAACAATAACGCTTTTGAAAAGGCGGTAGCCAGCGTTGCCTGCTCACTTGAAAGTCTTTTGTTTCTTGAGCTCAGCGCTAAACCATCTGACGCTCTAACAGTATCACATCCTACTATTTCCACTTTAATTTCATCTCTTCTTACCCATTCGCGAATGACTGAGAATTGTTGAAAGTCTTTCTTGCCGAAAAAGGATTGGTGTGGAAGTACTATTTCAAATAGTCGTTTCACCACTGTTATAACACCGTTGAAATGTCCCGGTCTATAACGCCCTTCCCATTCCGATGTTAGGGTTCCAAAATTATAATCCCTCACCTCTTGTCCCGTTGGATACATTTCATTCACTGCCGGAAGAAACACAACATCGCAACCCGCATTCTTCAAAAGGTCAATATCTGCCTCTTCCGTTCGGGGATACAACAACAAATCTTTCGGGTCGTTAAACTGGGTGGGGTTTACAAAAATGGAGCAGATTACCACATCACACAACGCTTTCGCTCTTGCTATCAACGACAGGTGACCCTCGTGCAAAGCCCCCATTGTGGGCACAAAACCTATAATTCGGTTTTCGTTCCTGCACTTTGTGCTAAACGCCCTCATCTCATCAACATGCTGTAAAACAGCTATTTCGCACGAAGTTCCCTTCATTTCAGTATTTTAAGGCCAAAAAGTTGCAAAATTCAAAAAAGATTTATAATATCTTTGCAACCTGAACTCAGGCAAACCTAAACATCTCTATGCAAAAAACAAAAGTTCTTTTTGTAAGTCAAGAAATTTTTCCATTCACTCCGGAATCAACTATAGCGAATCAAGTTCGTCAAATCCCTCAAGCCATGCACGAAAGAGGCAAAGAGACTCGCATCTTCATGCCGCGCTTTGGAAAGATTAACGAACGCAGACATCAGCTTCACGAAGTTATTCGTTTGTCTGGAATGAATTTGATTGTAGACGATACTGATCACCCGCTAATTATTAAGGTAGCTAGTATTCCTCAAATTCGCTTGCAAGTATATTTCATCGATAACGAAGAATTCTTCCATCGAAAAGCTTATTTGAACGATGAGGCGGGAAAACCTTTCTCTGACAACGGTGAGCGCATGATTTTCTTTTCGAAAGGTGTGCTTGAAACAGTTAAGAAATTAGGTTGGGCCCCAGACATCGTGCATTGTCACGGTTGGTTCTCTGCTTTAATGCCGCTTTACGTAAAGCATGTGTTTGCAGGAGACCCTCATTTTGCTGATAGCAAAATCGTGATTTCCTTATACAAAGACGATTTCGCGGGATCTATTGACAGAGGGCTTTCTAAAAAAGTTCAATTCGATCAAGTTGCTCCGCAATACTTAGGAGACCTTTCTACTTCAAACTATGTGAATTTAATGAAGGTTGCTCTTGCACATGCAGACGGCGTAGTTATTCACGATGAAGATATTAACCCAAAACTTATGGAAGAGGTGAATAACCTAAGCGTTCCCGTGCTTAAGGCATACGAGTGTGAAGATTTCCATAGCGCTATCGATGAGTTTTTCGATACGGTGCACGCGGCTAAACCAATTTTGATTGATTAACCTATGAGGAACACCCTCTTCTTGCTTTGTGCGCTTGTATTGTTTGCGGTTAGCGGATGTAAAAAGCCAACCGATTTGCAGGCAGATGGGCTTCTTCCGCAAGAAGACGTGTTGTACGCCAATCAGTCTGATACTACTCGAATTCTAAGTTATATCGTTCGAGAGGACACCCTTTCTACAGACGAGCTTTCGGCTTGTTTGTTAGGTTCCTACACCGACGAAACTTTTGGAAGAACGTTAGCGAGTTTCTCAACGCAATTCGTGCTTTCCGGAGCAAATCCCAGTTTTCCTGAAACCTTTGAGGTAGATTCTGTTATTTTCTCTGTGGCTTATACTGGTTATTCATACGGCTCTCTGGGTGAAGGATATTTATCTGTGAAAGAACTAAGCGCCGACTTGCCCAAAACAGGAAGCTTCAACAGTTCTTACAATGCACCTGCCTTGAACGAAAACTTGCTAGCAGATGCTTCTCAAACATTTCAATTCAAACCAAAAACATATTTATTTGGGACGGAAGATTCTCTTGCTCCCCAATTGCGTATTCCTTTAAAAACAAGTTTAGGCAATCGATTGTTGCACCCAGCAGACACAGCGGTCTTGGAATCTGATGAGAATTTTCAAACGTATTTCAAAGGATTAAAAGTAGAGGCTGGGTCTTACCCCATGGGAGTTGTAGCACTCGACCTCACAAACATCAACAGTAAAATTACCGTTTACTACCGCTTCGATAATGGCGGTTTGGCAGACACTACCTTCTATGAATTTCCGGTAACTTCTGATTGCGGAAGATATTCTCGACTTCAGCATTTTTATCAGTATGCCACGCAGCCCGAATTGCAAGAGCTTGTTACAACTGACACCCTTGCTAATCAAGCAATGACTTACCTGCAGGCTGGTGCGGGCACAAAGACAAAGTTGGTCCTTCCGAACCTGTTAGATCTTCAAATGAGCGAGGGGAGAATCATAAATAAAGCCGAGCTAATTGTGCCTTACGAGCCCGATTCAAGGTATGCGCCCACTTCTCAAATTTTCATCTTCTATCAAAACAGCGAAGGTACTTTGGTTGCTCTTCCCGATCAATTCAGTGGCACCGTTGGCGGTGGTGTAGAAGAAGGAAACAAGCGGTATCGTTTAAACATCACTCAATACGTTCAAAAAGTTATTTCTGGAGAATTAGAAAACGCGCCACTTTTCGTTGTCTCGGGCGCGGCCGGTGTATCTGTTAACAGAACCATAATACACGGTCCGGAATTTTCGGAAAACAATTTTGAAAATTTGCGGCTTGTTATTACTTATTCAAATTAAAAGTCATTCAATATGTGCGGAATCGTTGGTTATTTAGGCAATGAGCCAGTTTACGAAAAGGTTATTAAAGGACTTAGTCGATTAGAATACCGCGGATATGACAGCGCTGGAATGGCGTATATTGAAAACGGGGAACTCGTAGTTAAGAAATGTAAGGGAAAGGTTGTTGACTTAGAAAATGTTGTGGGTTCTGTTAAGCCTCTTTCACACATTGGAATCGGTCATACACGTTGGGCCACACACGGTGTTCCGAACGACGTGAACGCTCACCCGCATTGCAGCGGAGACGGTTCAATTGCGCTTATACACAATGGAATTATAGAAAATTACGCGTCCATTAAACAAGAGTTAATGAATCGCGGTCACGTGTTTTTAAGCGACACAGACACTGAAGTTTTGGTTCACTTGATTGAAGATGTTCGTAACGCTGAAGGTGTTCGTCTTTTCGAAGCGGTGCGTCTTGCTCTTTCTGAAGTGCATGGTGCTTATGCCATTGTAGTTTTAGACAAGTCAAACGCCGATCAGCTTATCGTAGCGAAGAAATCCAGTCCATTGGTAATTGGAATCGGGGCTAATGACGATTTCTATATCGCTAGTGATGCAACACCAATAATTGAGTACACCAAAAACGTAGTTTACCTGAACGATGAAGAAGTTGCTCGCGTAGATCGCACAACAGGATTAACCATTGTAAATATTGAGAACCAAGGTCAGACACCTTACATTCAAGCGTTAGAATTAAAGCTTGAGGCCATTGAAAAAGGCGGATACGATTCGTTCATGTTGAAGGAAATTCACGAGCAGCCTCGAAGTATTGAAGACTCTATACGTGGACGTGTGAACCTAAAAACCGGACTCATTAAAATGAGCGGAATAGATGAGCACGAAGAACGTTGGAAAACAGCTCAGCGAATTTTAATTGTGGCTTGCGGAACCTCTTGGCACGCGGGACTTGTTGCAGAATATTTGTTCGAAGACTTTGCGCGTATTCCGGTTGAAGTTGAATATGCGAGTGAATTCAGATATAGAAATCCAATCATATACCCTACGGATATTGTCATTGCTATTTCACAATCAGGAGAAACAGCAGATACACTAGCTGCTATTGAATTAGCGAAAGAACGTGGCGCATTAATTTTCGGCGTGTGTAATGTTGTTGGTAGTTCTATTTCTCGCGCTACGCATTGTGGAGCATACACACACGCAGGTCCTGAGATTGGCGTTGCATCTACCAAGGCATTCACGGCTCAGGTTGTGGTTCTTTATCAGATTGCATTGAGTGTTGCGCAAAAGCGTGGTGTTATTTCAAACGAAAGAACTAGCCGCTTGATGGCAGAATTGGGATCTCTTCCGTTAAAGGTTGAGCAAGTATTGAAGACAAATGCCATTACAGAGGCCATAGCTGAGATTTACCAGCATTGTTCAAACGCTTTGTATCTTGGAAGGGGTTACAGCTTCCCAGTAGCTCTAGAGGGCGCTTTGAAGTTGAAGGAGATTTCTTATATTCATGCTGAAGGATATCCGGCAGCTGAAATGAAACACGGACCTATTGCGTTGATTGATGAGAACATGCCTGTAATTGTCATTGCAACGGAAGGTGCATCTTACGAGAAGGTTGTAAGTAACATTCAAGAAGTGAAAGCCCGCAAAGGACAAATCATTGCAATTGTTACCGAAGGAGACAAAACCGTGAAAGGCATGGCTGATCACGTGATTGAAATTCCTCGCACCGACGATAGTTTGGTTCCTATTGTATCTGTTATTCCATTGCAGTTGTTCTCTTATCACGTTGCAATCATGCGAGGTTGCAACGTAGATCAGCCGAGGAATTTAGCGAAGAGTGTAACGGTGGAGTAGAACGAACGGGTATTTGGTTGGTCTGTTAGAAAATGTAACTGGAGACAATAGTTTATAAACGAAGTAAAATTCAATGTATTACTTCAATACTATTTTCATCATTTTTTCTGCGATTCTCTCTTGTAACCCGTATGCAATTAATTCCGCGATTATATCCGCTTTCGACATTTCGCTTTCAAAGTGCATCTTTGATGCTAGTTGATGCCATCTATCAAAAGCTCCGTCTCCGATTTCTTTTTTGATTTCATTAATTAACTGCTGATATTTATACAGCGATTCCTGTTCCTTTTCTTTTGTAATAGATATAAGATCTTTTTCAAAAGCCATTTGCCTAATTTTCTCTTCAGTTTGTACTTCCTTACCTAACCGCTCTTTTCCTACAAAACTTATGGATTTTAATAATTGTCTAGACTCGCGATATCGGAAAAAAGGTATTACAAAACAAGTAGTCGAAAGGACCACAGTACACAACACTTTATTGTGGAACAAATTTAAAAGAACAAAAGTCAATGCAAAATATAAAAAAGCGGATGTAACAAATGCTGTCAAATATCCTATAAAATTACCCAAATGTGAAAACACCTGCTCTTGAAGCTGATAAGAAAAAACAAAAAACGCCAAAATACATATTAATAAGTAGATTGTATCTGAGCTATTATTTTCTTCAGATGTAATTTTTTTAATATCAAAAATATTCATTTTCAGCAACCTACTTTTAGTCTGTGATTTTAACAGATTACTTTCAAAAAAAACCTGCTCTCGGATAACTATATTTTTAACATGCGGTGAAAAAAAATAAGTGCCCTCCTCTAATTTATTCCCCTTTGAATCTTTTGAAATAAAACCAATTTTCGGGCAATGATAAACCTGTCCCGAAACCGTTACTTCCTCAATAGACAAAAATGAATTATTTCTCTCCTGTGTATATGACGTGTCGCTATTTTCAACTAATGCATTCCCTAGCCAAAATTTAGACCTTTCATAAGTCCTAAAAGTTTCTTCCCATTTTTTACCCACAAAAAGAAATTCCGGCTTTGTTCCATCGAATTGATTGTTTATCGATTCTTCGATTCTGAACGGCAAAACGAACCTTGAACTCTCTTTGACGCTTGAAATATCAAAACTCATGACACTATTCTCACCTAATTCTATGTTGTCTTGTTTTGAAACATAGACATATCGACTCAACTTAGTGTTCCTACGAAGAAAGGGTTCATCATTAAATTGAAAGGGACCGTCATCAATTACGCAAGAATGCTTCAAAATAAAACAGGGAGTTGAATCAAAAATAGTATCTCGATTAAGCACAACCACTGTATCCAAAAAACTTCCTAAATCCGCTGTCTCTATCTCATAAATCCACGAATCACCTGGAAACACATCTTGATACTTAAATATCACAGGGCAGAATCTCAAATCAGTTTGATTTGAATACTGAATATTCTTTTCACACCCGAACAGTAGTATTAAAAATAAAAAAGCTAGTTTTTTATGTGTTTGCATTTGATCTTGTTTCTTTTACCAAAACTAGCAAAGTAATAAATTTCCTTCAGAATAAATTAGCTTTCTTCCAAACCCAGCGCATTGTTATTGAGTCCAAGGTGTCTCAAAACTAAATTTCTTTGAGCAAAAACACCGGAACTCCAAATTAACAGCAACGAAAATATCATTCTTCTTCTCATAGTAAAAGGGTTATTTAAAATAAATAGACATCACTTCACAACCAACGTGTCCCCGTTTTTCAGGAAAATATTTACTTCTGAATAAACGTATTTTCTTCTGAACTCATCTCGTTGTTCTTGAGTCCACGATCTCATGATAACTGCAAGTTCATGTTGAGATTCTAAAGATCTTGATCTTGAAGTAGATTGAGATTTATTTGGTGATTGAATAACCACGGTCTTTTCAGTTGAACAACTAGAAATGGTTATCAGGATTAAACTTATCAAAACGAGAGTTTTCATGTTTCTTAATTATTTATAAACAACCACTAAATTCAGAACTGCATAGAATCCGTTTCTACCTTTCCATACACCATATTTTGTCGAAACACCACTTGTAATAATAAATTCATGGCCAGATCTTGTTTCTTTACCCCACGCATCTCTTATGACCATGCAATGATCTGGTGAGGTTTCCCACAAATCCACTATTGATTTGGCGTAATCACGGTATGTAACAAGTCTATAATTTCTCGAATTAAATAAACATATTTCAAAACCGTCAACTACATTACCGCCGTTCTTAAATCTAAATTTCGAGGAACATTCTTTTACGACAGAAAACTCAATTTTATCGGTATATAACTCAGATCTTCCATCTGGGTGGTAGACATGCTGTTCTTTTTGCAGAATCCAACATCTAGGCTTTGAAATATTATCACTAATCACTCGCGAGTAGTGCATATTATAATTACCCAATGAATCTCTTACCACATTAATCTCAACAATAATTAGACTATCCAATAGACGATAATCAATGTTTGTAAAGTCCATTGCTTTAGAACCATTTCTTTGGGCTAAACATATACATGGAAGTATGGTGAAAATCGCGATGAATAATATGATATTACTTCTCATTGTATTTACTTCTTGCTACTGGAACGCTCATTTTACATTCGATATTACGTTATGAGTTAATTTCAACTCAATACCGCGTTTGAATTATTTCGACCAAACAAAAAAGGGCCTCTTTCGAGGCCCTTTTCATAATTCTTAAACTTCAATTAGAAGTGGAAGTGAACCAATACAGCCGCTGGAGCAACTCCGAACGCGTTGTTATCAGTATCAAGACCGAAAGAAGAAGACTTTCCACCTGTTACAGCGTCAGCTCCTTGGATAGTCGTTTCAGAAGCACCAGTGCTAGAGAAACCTAATCCCCATCCGAATTCACCACCGATAGAAATCTTAGGTAAAACGAAATACTCAGCACCAACGAAAGCGCGAACGCCTAACCCGAAAGTAGAACCAGCTTTTTCTTCAGTGATATCACCTGCAGCAGCACCTGCTCCGTACTCGTAAGAAGTTTTGCTTCCACCAAGAGAAATCATTGCCATTGCGCCGTAGTAACCTTGAAGACGTGTGTTTCCACGACGGTTTTCAATACCACCACCTAAAGTAATGTTGTTGTAACTGTTTGTAACAACATCTTCATTTGTTCCATTTGGTGTGGTTACTTTATCAGAACCAAACCCAACGCGTACCATTCCGCGGTAAGCCATTTTGTCTGTCATGAATTTCTTTCCGGTGATAGCTGTTGCTCCGTTGGTGAAGCCCATTCCGAAACCAGTGTTTGTTCCACCGTTCACCATGTTACCGAAGTAAGACAACATTGAAGAAGCGTCGGCACCAATAGCGTAGTCGCCAGCTTCTGGTAAATAGTTTTCACCTTTCTTAGATGTTAACTGAGCATTCATTGTGCCCACTAGCGCTATTGAAGCGCAAAACAAAAAGATTTTTTTCATAATAAAAAAGTTTGATTTCGTCAAACTTATGAGTTAGAAGGGCTGATGCATCTCACTTGTATTTAACATTTCAACAACAGCTCGTTAATAAGGAAATTATCTCCGTAGAATCAGCACGTTAACTATTTCAACAAATAAAAAAGGGGCCGAAGCCCCTTACATTTTTCTCTCAAAATATTACTTTATAATGTTGTAAAGCTCTTTTAGGTTGGGCTCTAGAATAATTTCAATTCTGCGGTTTCTTGCTTTATCCTCAGCGTCCAATGGATGATACTCGCTTCTTCCCGATGCCGATAGTTGCGTTGGGTCAATTGTACTGTTCGAGGTAATTAATTTTATTACTTCCGTAGAGCGCAATACGCTTAATTCCCAGTTGTCTCTAGGTATAAGTCCGGCAGAATTAATCTTATCCGTGTCTGTATGACCTTCAACAGTAATATTCAAATCTTTTTCATCTTGAATAATTTTTGCTAATTGAATGATCGCTGCTTTTCCATCTGGATTAATATCTGTCTTTCCTGAAGGGAATAACAATTGCGCTTCCATACTTACGTAAACCTTTCCGTTTTCTTCACGTACTGAAATTCCTTTGTTCTTATAGTTCAGCAACGCTGCTTCTAGCTTCGCTTTCAGCATCTCACTTGCGCTCCGTTGCGCTTGCAGAAGAGAATCCAGTTCTTTAATTTTTATTTCTCTGTCGAACAAATCCTTTTGTGCTTTCGCTAAGGCGGCCTGTTTTTCTTTCACCGACTTCTCTAATTTATATAAAGAATCCTCCTTCACTTGAAGCGCTTCCTTTGCCTTTTCTAAATCGCGAAGTAACTTCCTGTTCTCATCTAACGAGCTATTTAACAGCTTCTCGTTCTTAGATAAAAGCTCGTTATTCAAGTCATTCACCTTGTCATACATGACACGCAACCGGCGGTATTCCTTCCCGTAAAGAAGGGTGTCTTCGTTCAACTTGCTAACCGATTTCTTTAGGGTTTCTATCGTGGTTCCCTGCTCCTTTGTTGTTGCACTAATGTTGTCCAGTTTCCGCTGCAATTCTTTGTTCTCGGCATCAGACTCATCCTTCGCCGTTTTCACTTCCGCGAATTTTCGTTGCGGCACACAGCCCACAAAACCAATAGCAACAATCAATGCTAAGAATAGAACCACTTGAATCTTTCTCATATTTCTTTTAATGTCTTTCAAAATTGCAGCACAAATTCAACACACTCAATCAAAATATTTTGAATTGTTAACCACGAGGTGTTCGTCAAGTTTCAAAATGAGTTGTGATCTGATTCAAATTCGAGGGCATTTTCGTGGCCATGAACAGCATTTCATTCCACAATGAAGGTACTAAGCCTAAAACTCCTTCAAAACGGCTTTTAAAGGCCTGGATTAAAGAATTTGTCTCGAATCACGGCAAAAAGGTCGGTGAATTAGCTTTTGTTTTTTGTTCTGACGAAAAAATCCTTGAGGTTAATCAAAATTTCCTCCAGCACGACTATTACACCGACATTATCACATTCGATTATTGTGAGGGTGAAATTGTCGCCGGTGACATTTATATTAGCGTGGAACGTGTATCTGAAAATGCTCTTTTTCACAAAGTAGAATACACGCATGAACTGCTCCGCGTTTTGGCGCACGGTGTTCTTCATCTCATTGGTTTTCAAGATAAAAAAGAAAATCAGAAAGCTGAAATGACTAAAAATGAAGACTTGTGTATGTCATTATTTTTTACTAAATTCGCGCAATAATCACTCGTTATAAAAGAGTTGAAAATACGTTTCACGTGAAACATTAAAAAAATGAACAAACATTACAATATCATAGTTATTGGCGCTGGACATGCGGGAAATGAAGCCGCTGCTGCCGCTGCTAATCTGAAAAATAGCGTTTTATTAATCACAATGGATATGAATAAAATAGGGCAAATGTCCTGTAATCCTGCCATGGGTGGTGTAGCTAAAGGTCAAATAGTCAGAGAGATAGATGCGCTTGGTGGTTATAGTGGAGTAGTCTCAGACCTCTCTGCAATCCAGTATCGAATGCTTAATTTAAGTAAGGGTCCCGCTATGTGGAGCCCTCGTACTCAGAACGACCGTATGCTATTCGCTGAAGAATGGCGCAACGCCCTGGAACAAACTCCAGGCGTAGATTTTTGGCAAGACTCGGTGAACGAGATTATTATAGAAAACAACCGGGTCAAAGGGTTGAAAACCGCACTGGGCATGACTTTTTCATGTGATGCTGTAGTTATTACAAGCGGAACATTTCTAAATGGTGTTATTCATATTGGTGAGAAGCAATTCGGGGGTGGTAGAATAGGTGAGAAAGCTTCTCATGGAATTACAGAACAGTTGGTTTCATTGGGGTTTCGCGCAGGTAGAATGAAAACAGGAACACCTCCGCGCATTGATGGAAGATCGCTAGATTATTCGAAAATGGAAGTGCAGGAGGGTGATGTAAATCCTCAAAGATTCTCCTTCATTCATCAGCCAAAAATTACTCAGCAAAGATGTTGCTGGATAACAAACACCAATAGTTTCGTGCATGAGGTTCTTGCAACAGGGTTTGAACAAAGCCCAATGTTTACGGGAAGAATCACTGGAACAGGGCCGCGCTACTGTCCGTCTATTGAAGATAAAATAACACGCTTTGCTGATAAAGATTCACACCAACTATTTGTAGAACCTGAGGGTTGGAAAACAGTGGAAATTTATCTCAACGGATTCTCTACAAGCTTACCTGAGGAAGTTCAACAAAAAGCATTGAACCTCATCCCAGGATTTGAAAATGCGAAAATGTTCCGACCGGGATATGCCATCGAATACGATTATTTTCCACCAGATCAATTGAAGCCAACGCTTGAAAGCAAGGATGTTTCAGGATTATTCTTTGCCGGACAAATCAATGGAACAACAGGGTATGAAGAAGCTGCGGGACAAGGAATTATTGCAGGGATCAATGCGGGATTATTTGTTCAAGAAAAGGCTCCGTTTATTCTGAGAAGAGACGAAGCGTATATTGGTGTGCTCATTGACGATCTTATAACTAAAAGCACAGACGAACCCTACCGTATGTTCACGAGCAGAGCAGAATACAGAACATTATTAAGACAAGATAACGCCGACGAAAGATTAACGCCATTATCTCATGCTATTGGACTAGCCTCAGATCAACGCCTTGAATTGCTTGAAAAGAAGAGAGAAAACATTAAATCTGTGATGAAAGTCATTGAAAAAACATCTACCTCCCCTGAAGAAATAAATGAGTTGCTACAAGAAAAGGGCAGCGCGCCTATTGATCAAAAATTGAAACTTATCACTCTTCTTACCAGACCTCATGTGAGTTTAGAGGATATAATATCAAAGAATAGTGTCTTAGAGGCTCAAATTTCAACTCTAGGTGAGGAAAGGGTGGAAGTGGTTGCTGCTGTAGAAATAGCCGTAAAATACGCCGGTTATTTGCAACGAGAAAGGGATATGGCTGATAAGCTTACAAGACTTGATCATATTCAACTTTCTCCAGAGTTTGATTACCTCAAACTCACATCCATGAGTATTGAAGCAAGGCAAAAACTTTCTAAGATTAGACCATCAACTGTAGGACAAGCGAGCCGAATTAGCGGTGTGAACCCTTCTGATGTTTCAATACTCCTAATTCATTTAGGCAGATAGTTTCATGTGAAACCAACTACTTTTTTTCTTTCAATTTAATGCCATCTACTTTGTAGAGCTTTCCTTCTTGGTAAGTAACTGTATTGATATAAATTCCATCTTCATCGAAATACATCCAATCTCCTTCTAACTCGCCACCTTCATATTCCCCCTTCATTTCGTTTTTTCCGTTCGAATAAAAATATTCGTGCTTTCCCACAGGCGCGCCTAATTCAAATTTCCCTTCAAACATTTTAGTTCCATTGGAATGTGTAAAGACCCAAAGACCATTTCTTTCATCATCAACATATTCACCTTCTTCTTTGTGATCGTTTATCGATCGATACCATTTCCCTTGTTTCAATCCATCTCCATAATCACCCTCTAAAACAACAACGCCAAGGCTGTCGTTTTCTACATAATGCCCATCTAATTTTCCTTTTCGATAAGATTCCTCTCTGAGTACAATTCCATTCGAATAATACCACAACCACTTTCCTGAAATAAAATTATTATCATACTTTCCGAGCTGCTCTACCTTTCCGTTTTCGAAATAATACTTCCAATCACCATTCTTTTTTCCATTTAAATAACTACCAACCGAACGAACTTTTCCGCTTGGAAAATAGTATTTCCATTCCCCTATTTCTCTGTTCAATGAATCGTATTTGCCTTCGGCTTGCATAATATCATTCAAGTAGAGTCTAGAAAAAATTATGTTTCCCGTGGAATCTAGGGTTTGAAACGTTCCGTGTTTCAGGCCATTCTTCCTACCTCCGCGTTCAATTACTCTTCCCTTCTCATCGTAAAATTTTTCTATTCTTACAAATTCTGTTTCCTCTGTGTTCTCTTTTAAAATACCATTTTCATAAAATTCAAACTTTAAAAATTCTCCCTGTTTGTTGTATACTTTGAAGGTTCCTTCCTTCAATCCTAGTTGATAATTTCCTTCCTCTTTCAACTTTCCATTCTCTCTTAACTCAATCCAAAGTCCAACACGTTGATTGTTTCTATTGTACCTATTGATTTTTTCTTCGGAATAAATAAGACCGTTCTTGTATGTACGCCTGGTAATTATCCTTGTGTCTTCTGCATATTCGAAATATTTTCCTTCTATCAGATTATTGGTATAATTGTACGATGCGCTGAGCTTTCCCGAAGAAAAATACTCATACGCTGGACCATCTTTAATATCACTTTTGAATGTAATAGCCCGTTCTTTCCTACCAAGTGAATCATACAAACATTCGAAACCCTGTTTCAAGTTCTCTTTGTATTCTATTGATTGCTGTAAACTACCATCGACTCTAAAAAACTTCCACGTGGAATCTAGCTGAAAATCTTTTCTATTTCCTTCCGATTTCAATATTCCTGAATCGTAATAGTTCTTCCAATAACCGTTTGGTTTACCTTGCTCTAAATATCCTTCGCTGCTCTTCTGGCCATTGGTGTAATAGAATACCTTGAACTCTTTTTGAGACCAAACTGAAAGTTGGTTAGCGAGCAAAAGAGCGATTAATATTCCGAATGGTTTCATTTTTCAAAGGTCGTTATGATTTCTAATTCAAAACGAATTTGACACTAACTTTGTTTTCACCAACATCTATTATGTAATTATAATCTTTATAAAAGAAAATAGTAATAGTAATAGGGCTGTTAATTCCGTCAGTAAGTTTTTCTTTCAATCCTAGGAATTTACGATATTATCAATGAAGTAACATGTTCTTAACAACTGAAAGAGATCTAATCATTTGAATTTGAATATTCTTACAGGAAATGAACAGAGTTATAAAAATACTGGTGTGTTCGTAATCTGTAGGACGTAATAACTTCTTTTGTGTTAATGAATTTCGTTTATAATAAATTCAAACTAGTGAGAACTTAATTTTGATAGAAAATCATTCTGTATAAGGGCAATGTTTTATTGAAAGTAAAAATTTTGTTTTGATCAGTTATTCACAAGTTAAACACACAAAAAAGAGCGAGTTGTTAAAAGACCCCACTTTCCATTCACATTGTTATTCAAAACAGAAAAGAAGAGAATAAGTTTGTATTAAACGAATATTTTATGAAGCTTTATATAGGTTCTGATCATGCTGGTTTCGAAATGAAAGAAACCCTAAAAGACTGGATGGTAAAGGAATTCCCATCTATTCAAATAGAAGATAAAGGCTGCCCAACAGCAGATAGCTGTGACTATGCGGATTATGCGCACACTGTTGCGGAAAGTGTAGATAATGATTCAAGTGGAATTTTGCTTTGCGGTTCTGCGAATGGAGTGAGTATTGCGGCTAATAAACACGCTGGTGTAAGAGCTGCATTATGTTGGACGGAAGAAATTGCAGTTCTAGCTCGTCAGCATAACGATGCAAATATCTTATCTATACCAGCAAGATTTGTCACAATAGAAGTAGCAAAGGCAATGGTTAGAGCTTTTTTAAACACGCCTTTTGAAGGAGGAAGACATGCGAAACGTGTAGAAAAAATTGATTTGTAAAATGAAAAAAATAGTAGGAATTTTTTGTGTTTGTGCTGCTCTTTCAACGAGTGCACAAAACGCGTTGGATGCGCATGACAAGCGAAATACGTACATGAACACCATTACGGTTAAGGAACTCAAGGAACAATTATTCGTTTTAGCAGCGGATGATTTTGAGGGCCGAGAAACGAGTAAGCCAGGACAGAAAAAAGCTGCTGCGTATTTAGAGAATTACTACGAATCTTTAGGATTGAAGAAGGGTTCTATGACTGGTGTTCAGCAGCAGAGCTTTCCATTACGTAAGCGAAAATTAACTTCAACAATTCTTACTGTAAATGGAAAGAATTACGAAAGTTCGAAAGACATATTTTCTTTAGACGGTGAAGGTTTAGAAGGAACAAAGACTTTTTCAAGAATTGTTTTTGCGGGATATGGAATAACACAAGGTCGGTACAACGACTATAAAGGATTGGATGTAAAAGATGCTTTAGTTGTTGTTATGGACGGTGAACCGAAAACAAAGAAGGGGAAGTCAATTATTTCAGGGGACGCTGAACAATTGAGCGACTGGTCGTATGATCCAGGTTTGAAGGTTGCTTTAGCTCAAGAAAACGGAGCAAAGGCAATTGTTGTTATCCGCCGCGATTACGCAACATTTTTACCGCGCGTTAAGTTTTGGTTAGAATCAGAAAAGATGGAATTGATTGAAGATGTGGATGTGGCTATTGCTACAGGTATTCCATTGATTTTTACCAATGAAAAATCTGCCAACGAGTGGTTCAACTTAGACATTGCAAAGAATTTAGATGGTTTAAAGAAAAAGAGAAAACCATTTTTTTCAAATAAAACCATAAGACTTTGTGAAAGAGAGGTTGCGGTTTCGTTGAATGTAAGTGTAACAGATGAAATTGTTTCCAGTGAAAATGTATTGGCATTTATTGAAGGAAGTGATGCAACGTTGAAGAATGAAATCGTTGTTGTGTCTGCTCACTATGACCATATTGGTATTGTGAACGGAGAGATTAACAACGGTGCAGACGATGATGGTTCGGGAACCGTATCAGCCATGGAAATTGCAGAAGCGTTTATTCAAGCGAAAAATGAAGGCAATGGTCCTAAAAGAAGTATTCTTATTCTTCATGTAAGTGGCGAAGAAAAGGGATTGTTTGGAAGTGATTATTATACAAGACATCCGGTGTATCCTTTGGAAAACACTGTTTGTGATTTGAATATTGATATGATTGGTCGTTTAGACGAGGCGCATAAGGACAATGAGAAGTATGTTTATTTGATTGGAAGTGACCGCTTGAGTATGGATCTGCATAACATTTCAGAAGAGGTGAATAAGCAAACATCTAAATTGTCTTTGGATTATACGTTCAATGCAGAAGACGATCCTAATCAGTTTTATTATCGTTCTGATCATTACAATTTTGCTAAGAACAACATTCCTGTTATCTTTTATTTCAGTGGTGTTCATGAAGATTATCACAAGCCCGGCGATGACCCAGAAAAGATTCTTTACGACAAGATGTGCAGCATAGCGCAACTGGTATTTTCTACCGCTTGGGAATTGGCCAATCAGCCTGAAAGAATAAAATTAAAGAACTAATCTTCTTCTCTCGGAAGGAAGAAAAAGAACGTACTGAAAAACGCAAAGAACGCCACACCTGGTTGCGTTGTAAGGGTGTCTTCCGTGAGGCAAGATAAAAAGGCAAGCACTACAAAGGCTAAAGCAATTTCACTGTTGCGTGCTTGTTTCCACATGAAATAGAAATAAAGAAGGAAGGAGATAATTGCCGCTAATCCTGCCGCTATCCAATACGATAGAAACTGGTTATGAACGGCGTGCTGAACCTTTTCATCTAAGGTAGGAGAAGTTAGTTTGTAAGCCACGCTATAAGCTGACTTCACATTTCCTTGACCTACGCCAAGAAGAAGATTTCTTTCAATAATAAACTTCGCAGCTTTGTAATACTCTAAACGTTGAAAAACGGAATGACCACTCGGGTTTTCTCCACTACGAAAGGATTGGTATTCAAAAACGATTTGATGCCAACGTTTTTCTAATGCGTTCCAGTGTGGTTCATTGCAGTTGGTGTAGCCGGCTAAAATATTTGAAATATCACTGTCGGATAGTTGCCGAACACCAGACGCGTCTTTTGTTAGCCCCTTACTTGCTAAGTACCGAATGAGTGTTGATTGCACCAGCTGTCCTCTCGCATCTTTTTGAAGCATAGTGTGGTTTGTGCGCGCCAACCAAGCGCTATCTAATTCTAAGGGAGCAACATTAACGAAAACACGATTACCGTTTTCGGTTTGAAAACTATTTGATTCAGCGAATTGTGAGAGAAAGAAAAGTAAAATTGAAGTCAGGGCGAGTGAGGTTCCAACTACAATGAATTTATTACGTCTTGATTTTGAAGCGAAGAGGAAAACCACTAAAACAATTAAGAATCCCCATCCCGTCAGTGTTCCAACAAAGAAGAAAAAGGAACAGACTACAACGGTGAGTGTAATTTTTAAAGACGTAGGAATAACGCAGGGACCTCTCCAAACGCCAATAAGAGCCAATACAGCCATTAAGCTGAACCGTATATGTGATATGAACAACGAAGCTTCTCGGGGCTCTTGAAGCGGATATTTCACAACAGCGTAGGCCACACAAATAAGTGCAGCAACCCCCACAGAGGTGAAGAATACCTTCCAAATAAAATTTTCATTTGATTTGCTAAGGGGAGAAAGATTTTGTAAAAACACCGGGGCAAGAACCAATGGTAGTAGTGTCTTTATTTCCTTTAACACGGAAGCGTTTTCTCCACCACGGAAAAAACCTAAAAGTAGAAGTGTCCAAACAAGAAGGAAGCTCAGGTAAATGGGATTGCGTAGGACGGGAAGTAGTAGAAATTTCTTTTTCTGAACCGCTACAACAATAGAAACGAAGAGTAGAAAGAACATGGCAACAGACATTCCTAAGTTCCAAAACGGAAGCATGCACACCCAAAGGGCAAGAGCTGTAACTTGTGTTTTAGGATGACTGAAGAATTTCAGCACGGCTTATTTTTTTTCTGAGCCAGCTGGTCCAGCAAGAATGGTTGAATAGTTCTTTTGAAAAACTTCTTGCGAAGCACGAATCAAAGGATCGTTGGTTAACGACTGTTTAATCGCTGCTGAGCGGAAGTAATACATCTCTACAATTTTAGCTTCAATGTTAGGGGTTATTTCTGTTTGAAGCTGCGTTAGACTGCTTTCAAGAGCAGAAGAAATGGCGATTTGTAAATTAGAGAGTTGGTCTTTTAAGGCGGGGTTAACAGAAGATTGAAGGGTTAACTCTTGTTCTAATTTTTCAAGATGTTCAAACCAGGTTGGAACAAAGTCTTTCGCGTTTTTCTTTGCGAATTGAACGAAATCTGCGTAGTCTTTTGATGAAATTGAAAAGCTTCCTGCCGAATCGATAGACGCGTGTGTTTTCTTGAACTCAACACCAAACCTGAAGTAAATTAAATTCTTTTGAAGTTGTGAAAGAATTTCTTTTGATCCGCTAGGGCTAATAACAACATCTGGAAAAATACCACTTCCGTCTTTCACAGGTCTTCCGTGTGTGGTGTAGAATGTTCTGATTTTCGTGGTGTCTATTTGCGTAGCATGCCCGTCTTTTTTGTTGCCGTAGTCAAGTTTTTGAATGCATCTTCCGCTTGGCGTGTAGTACTTTGCAACAGTCACTTTCATCTTCGCGTTGTACGAAAGATCTAATGTTTGTTGAACCAAACCCTTGCCGAATGAAGGCACACCCACAATAACAGCGCGATCTAAATCTTGAAGACTTCCACTCACGATTTCAGAAGCTGAAGCAGACATTTCGTCAACTAAAACAACCAACGGAATACCAAGGTCGAGAGGGTCGTATTGAGCAATATAGACCTGCTTCCAGGATTCTGTTTTCCCCATTGTGCGGGTGATTTCAGTTCCTTTCGGGACAAAGAAATTTACTATTTTAACCGCTTCATTCAACAAACCTCCGCCATTTCCGCGCAGGTCGAGAATGAGTTTGTTCATGCCTTTTCCTTTTAACGAATTGAAACTATTCTTCACATCGTCTGATGCGGTTTGTGTGAACTCGTCGAGTTTAATGTATCCAACATTGTTTTCCAATAATTGAAAGTGGGGAACATCAGGGGTTTTAATGCTTTCACGAGTTACAGCTAATTCAATTGCTGTTGGTTTTCCAAGATGAATAACTGTAAGATTAACAACGCTTCCTGGCGTTCCGGTAAGGCCGTCTTCCAGATTGTCTAAATCAATTCCGTCAATAGATTTTCCACCTATATGCGTAATGATATCTCCCGCGCGAAGTCCAGATTTATAAGCCGGAAACGACTCGAAAACCTCAAGCACCGTGTTTCTTCCGTTTACTAAATCCACACGAGCACCCACCCCGCCATACATGCCGGTTTGAAGATACATAGCGTCTTCGATTCGCGATTCGGGGTAATAAACGGTATAAGGGTCTAAGGAAGCCAGCATGCCGTTAAGGGCAGTATTGACAAGGTTTCCAGGCGCAGCCTCTTCCACATATAATTGATCGAGTTGACGAAAAACATCTGTAAATATTTCAAGGTTTTTTACAACTTCGAAATAGTTTGTAGATGAATTTGGTTGAGCAAAAGAGGAAAGCGCTGAAAAGCAGAGAAGAAATAAAAGAAGTGAATGCTTAAGTATTTTCATGGTTGGAAGGCTCTTGGTTCGTAACGGAAATGAGTTGTCGAATAAGGTACTTTATTTTTTGTTCCACATAATTATAATCTGGAATGCGGTTACCCGTAAAAATAAAGGCTAACGATAATTTCTCCCCCTTGTTGTTAAGGAGATCATAAAGCGGTTGTTTTTCTTTTCGGTAGACCTCTTTTATCAGTCGCTTGATTCTGTTTCTATCGTGTGCTCTTGCGAATCTACGCTTAGGCGCTGTGAATAGCGCTTGCACAGGAAATTCAGAAACCTCTTCAGACGGGTGATACAGGCAAATGATGGCAGGCGTTTTAATGCTTTTTCCTTGAGCGTAAAGCGACTCTATTGCTTTTTTTTTATAGAGGCGTTCCTGTTTGGAAAGCGTATCCATTAGTTATGAAAGAAGTAAGAGTTGTAGTTTTTAGAAATCTCTACTGCCTTTAGCAATTCGGGATCCGCCGCATTCATAATTCGAATCATGGCATTTTCATCGAATAAAGCCCGTGCAATTTGAGCTTTAAAGCGAAGGGAACATTGAGTTTTAAGTTTTGCTACCTCTGCTTTGGTATATAGAATATTATTTTCTTTTGCGGAAAGAAGGGTTTTCTCTAAAAGGGCCTCTTCTGTTTTATAATTTTTTTGATAGATATCGAAAGATTTCCAACTGGAAAGTGCGGATCTATTTTGATCTACATAATCGAAGCACAAGTTTCTTAATATTCCTGAATTAATGATGTCTATTAGCGCGAAGGAGGTAGAGGTTGAATCGAAAGGAATAAACACATCCGGTGTAATTCCGCCTCCTCCGTATACCACTCGGCCTGAAGGAGTATAGAATTTCAAGGAGTCTACATGCGTTATTTTTTCTTGACTGAACAATTCACCGCTTAGCCAACGTTGGTGTGTTTCATTGAAGTATTTGGAAGAGTCGCCGTAAGGTTTTTGAATGCACCTACCGGAAGGGGTATAATAGCGAGCGGTTGTTAATCGAAGCGCGCTTTTATCTGGAAGTTCCATTTCGCTTTGCACAAGGCCTTTTCCGAACGAACGTCTTCCGACAACAATAGCACGATCCCAATCTTGTAGGGCGCCCGCAACAATTTCGCTCGCAGAAGCGCTGTATTCATCGATAAGCACAGTTACTTGAATATCTACGAATACGCCGCGTTTTATTGTGTTGTAATCGCTTCGCCCTGTGTGGGTTCCCGATGTGTAAACCATCAAACGGTCTTTTTCCAAGAACGCTTCAGCAATACTTGTGGCCTGATCAAGCAGCCCACCACCGTTTCCACGCAGGTCTAGAATGAACTTGTTACACCCTTGATTTTTAAGTGCGTTTCCTGCTGCTAGAAACTCATCGTATGTTGTTCTTGCGAATCGATCGATTTTTATATAGCCAAGGCCGTCTTCAACTTTATAAAAAGAAGGCACGCTTGGCAGAGGCAAAGAACCCCTTTCAACATTAAAATTTAAATATTCTTTTTTTCGAAGAACACTAATGTTCACAACGCTTCCAGCATCACCCTTCAACATTTTCATAACACCGTCGTTGTTCAACGATTTTCCGGAAATATCTTTTCCATCTACTTGAACAATGCGGTCGCCGGACTGAATTCCCGCGCGGAAACTTGGTCCAAAGGGAACAACGCGGTTCACCATAAGTGAGTCGCGAAGGATTAAAAATTCAACACCAACACCCTCATACGAACCGGACATTTCCTCTTTTGCTTTGGCGTATTCTTCAGGGTTTAAATAGTAGCTGTGTGGATCTAAATTTTTAAGAATTGACGCGATGGCATCGTCGATGATTTTCTTTTTATCTACGCTGTCTACGTAGTTGTCTTCAATAAAATCGATAAGACTAACAAGTTTGTTTGGATTGTCTTCCTTCCCTGTTTTTATTGTAAGAATATTTTTATCGGCAAGAAGAGTTCCAAGAAGAATTCCAACGATTAATACAAAAGCATAATACAATGGCTGTAAAGGCGATTTGCCAGATTTTTCGTTTTGTATTTCTTCAGACATGTTTTTGTTTCGAAGTGGAAAAGATAACGTTATTCTGGCAATTCTCGTTGGACAACTTCTACTCCAGAATTTCTTAAAAAATCTATTGCCGTTGTGTCTTTGTAGGCGTTTAAGTAAACCATTCGGGTAATTCCCGATTGAAGAATAAGCTTACAACAGTCCTTACAAGGACTAAGTGTTATGTATAATGTTGAACCGTGCGCGTTGTTTGTAGACTTCGCTACCTTGAGAATAGCATTGGCTTCAGCGTGTAAGACGTACCAATGAGTTTCGCCCTCATCGTTTTCACACGCATTTGGAAATCCGCTCGGCGTGCCGTTGTATCCGTCTGAAATAATGACTCCATTTTTCACAAGTAATGCCGCTACTTGTTTTCGCGTGCAATGCGAAAGTTTAGCCCATTCTTTAGCCATGCGCAAGTACGCGAGGTCGTACCTCAGTTGCTTTTGCTCTTCAGCCGTGGGCATGGAAAAAGTCTAAGAAAGAAAAATTAATATTCGTCTTCGTTGAAGAAGAAATCTTCTTTTGTCGGGTAGTCTGGCCAAATGTCTTCGATGCTCTCGAAAACTTCTTCTTCGTCTTCTAGTTGTTGAAGATTTTCAACTACTTCCAACGGTGCTCCAGCACGCATGGCGTAATCAATTAATTCTTCTTTTGTTGCGGGCCAAGGCGCGTCTTCGAGATATGAGGCCAATTCTAAAGTCCAGTACATAGTAGTAACGCTTAAGGTTTTTTACGTAACGCGAATATAACATTTTTGAGCGCGCACGCAAGAAATGATTATTTCGTGAGCTTCGGCATACGCCCTTTCTTATATACGTTGCGGACTACAGGCGTTTTTTTACGTAGTTCTTTTTGCTCCTCTTCACTCAAATGAGTAATGTTCTGACACTCTTCTGAGCAGCAATTCTCGTATTTTTCTTTGCATGTGTTGCATTGAATGAAGAGAATGTGGCAGCCTAAGTTCAAACAATTGGTATGATGATCGAAGGGTTCTCCGCATTGATGACACGCTGCAATTACCTCATCTGAGATTCTTTCCGCAAGGCGTTCGTCGAATACAAAGTTTACACCCTTGAATTTTATATCTAGGTTATTTGCTTTGGCATCGCGGGCGTATTTAATGATTCCACCTTCCAGGTGATACACATTTTCGAATCCCTTGTGTTTCATGTAAGCCGAAGCTTTTTCACAGCGAATTCCTCCAGTGCAGTACATGAGCACCTTTTTGTCTTTGTCGTTTTGAAGAATATCTTCAACAATATGAAGCTCTTCGCGGAACGTGTCAACGTCAGGACAGATAGCCCCTTCAAAATGTCCAACCTCACTTTCGTAGTGGTTGCGCATGTCAACAACAACAGTGTTTGGATCTGCGAGTTGTTGATTCCACTCTTCAGCGTTTAAGTATTTTCCAGTGTTTGACGGATCGAAATCTGGATCTTCAATTCCGTCTGCAACGATTTTGTTTCGAAGTTTTACTTTCAAGGCATAGAACGATTTTCCTTCGTCAACAGCGGTGTTCAGACGAATGCCGTTTAGGAAATCTATGGTGAAAAGATCTTCAACAAACGTTTTGAAATTTTCAGTTGGAACAGAAATTTGCGCGTTAATTCCTTCCGAAGCTATGTATGTTCTTCCAAGAACATTAAGCTCCTTCCAACGCGCGAAAAGCCTGTCGCGAAAGCTTTGCGGATCTTGAATCTGATGGTATTTGTAAAATGAAACTGTCGTGCGCGGCGTGCTCTCTGCGAGCATGCGTTGGCGCAGGACGCGCTTATCTTCTGTGTTGTATAATTTTTTCACCTGAACAAGTATAGATTATTCTAGATGCTGCAAAGTTAAACCTGAAATTAGATTTCAAACTGAGTTATGTCATCCAACTTTTTTCGAATGAAATCAATATCCATAGAGGTTACCAATTCCATTCTGAAGGGCTTGAAATTCGGAATTCCTTTGAAGTAATTGGTGTAGTGTCTTCTCATTTCGAGAATACCGAGCTTTTCTCCTTTCCAACGAAGAGAAAATTCGAAGTGACTTTTACATGCCTCAACGCGTTCGGCGATGGTCGGTGGTGGAAGCAATTCCTGTGTTTTGAAGTAATGCTTAATCTCTCGGAATATCCACGGATAACCAATGCTGGCTCTGCCAACCATGATTCCATCTACACCGTATTTGTTTTTGTATTCCCACGCTTTTTCAGGTGAGTCGATATCGCCGTTTCCGAAGATGGGAATGTGAATTCGAGGATTTTCTTTGATTTTCGCAATGAGCTCCCAATTGGCTTCGCCTTTGTACATCTGAACACGCGTTCTTCCGTGAACAGTGAGCGCGTGAATACCAATGTCTTGAAGGCGTTCAGCAACTTCTTCAATATTCTTCGAACCTTCGTCCCAACCTAAACGTGTTTTCACGGTAACCGGAAGTTTGGTCGCTTTCACAACAGCGTCGGTCATGGCTATCATTTTCGGAATGTTCTGCAGAATGCCTGCCCCAGCGCCTTTGCAGGTGACTTTCGAAACGGGACAACCGTAATTGATGTCTAAGAGATTTGGATTTACCGATTCAATGATTTCGGCACTTTTTACCATGGATTCAATTTCGCTTCCGAAAATTTGAACACCAATGGGTCTTTCGTACTCGAAGATATCGAGCTTCATTCTGCTTTTTACAGCATCGCGAATAAGTCCTTCACTGCTAATAAATTCGGTATACATAAGATCCACGCCTTGTTCTTTGCAGACCATGCGGAAGGGCGGATCGCTCACATCTTCCATGGGAGCGAGTAGCAAAGGAAATTCAGGAAGTTCAATATCACCAATCTTTACCACGTGCTTGGGTTTAGATGGTCATAATGTCTTTGTCTTTCGCGGCTAAGACTTCATCTACTTTTCTGTTGAACTTGTCTGTAAGTTCTTGAACCTTCGACTCTCCTGTTTTTGCTTCGTCTTCAGGAAGACCGTCTTTCTGCGCTTGCTTAATGAAGTCTAACGCTTCTTTGCGCGCGGTGCGAATTCCAACACGCGCATTCTCACCTTCAGAGTGTGCACGCTTTGATAAATCACGACGGCGTTCTTCAGTCAACATGGGAACAGCAATCATGATTACATCGCCGTTGTTTTGTGGATTCAAACCGAGGTTTGCTTCCATAATTCCCTTAGAAATGGCATTCAACATACCTTTTTCCCACGGTTGAACATTGAGTGTTCTCGCGTCAGGAGTGGTTACGTTTGCTACATTTTTCAACGGGGTCATGGTTCCGTAGTAGTCTACGCGCACACCGTCTAACATGACAGGGCTTGCCTTGCCAGCGCGCACTTTATTCAATTCGCTTTCTAAGTGAGTAATGGTTTTACTCATTGCTTCTGCGGCCTCGTCGAGGGCCATTTTAACTTCTTCAGACATACTCTTGTTCTGCTTTAAAATTCTACTTTGGTTCCAATGTTTTCGCCAGAAACTAAATTTAGAAGGTTTCCTTCTTTGTTCATGTCGAAAATGATAATCGGCAATTTATTTTCGTTACACAAGGTGAAGGCCGTCATGTCCATGACGTTCAAACCCTTTTCATATACTTCGTTGAAAGTAACGGTTTCGTATTTTGTTGCGGTAGGATCTTTCTCTGGATCTGCCGTGTAGATGCCGTCTACACGTGTTCCTTTCAACACAACATCGGCTTCAATTTCTATTGCACGAAGTGATGCAGCCGTGTCGGTTGTGAAGAACGGATTTCCTGTTCCTGCTCCGAAAATGACAACACGATTTTTCTCTAAATGTCTTACCGCTCTTCTTTTGATGAAGGGCTCGCAAATTTGTTTCATCTCAATGGCGCTTTGCAAACGCGTTGGAACGTGTGCCGACTCCAAAGCGCTTTGAAGGGCCATGCTGTTAATCATGGTGGCTAACATACCCATGTAATCGCCTTGCGTGCGCTCCATTCCGCCTTGCTCTGCTTGAACACCGCGGAAGATATTTCCACCACCGATGACAATGGCGACCTCAACTCCTTTTTCCCAAACAGCTTTGATTTCTTGCGCGTATTGCATGATGCGAGCGTTATCAATTCCGAACTGTTTGTCGCCCATTAAGGCTTCACCACTTAATTTTAGAAGAATGCGTTGGTATTTCATACTTCGCGAAGTTAGTGAATTAGGTCATTCTGCGCCCTATCTTCGCGAACGATTCTACACGATTTATGGAATACGATTTTAGAAATATTGAAGCAAACTGGCGCAAGAAATGGGCGCAGGACGAGTCTTATAAAGTTACCGAAGACCCGAATAAGAAGAAATTTTATGTCTTAGACATGTTCCCTTATCCAAGCGGTGCAGGGCTGCACGTGGGCCATCCGCTGGGGTACATTGCGTCTGATATTTATGCTCGCTACATGCGTCACAAGGGTTACAATGTGTTGCATCCGATGGGCTACGATTCTTTCGGATTACCCGCAGAACAGTACGCGATTCTAACCGGACAACACCCAGCGAAGACAACAGAACAAAACATTGAACGTTACCGCGAACAGCTCGATAAGATTGGGTTTTCCTACGATTGGAGCAGAGAAGTTCGAACGAGCTCTCCGGGTTATTACAAGTGGACACAATGGATTTTCGGATTGTTGTTCAACGCGTGGTACGATTTAGATTCGAATAAGACAAGACCCATTTCAGAGCTGATTGCAAAGTTTGAAGAGAACGGTTCATACGGCGTGAATGCTCATATGGACGAAGAGTGGTGGAAGACTTATTTGTTGGAAGCAGATCATATTTTCTCTTCTCATTTCGAAGGAGAATTCACAGACACCGACTGGAAAAGCATGAGCGAAGCGCAAAAGGAAGCGTTGCTGATGAATTATCGCGTGTCTTATTTGGCGGACTCGTTGGTGAACTGGTGCCCTGCATTAGGAACAGTGCTAGCTAACGACGAAATTAAAGACGGCGTGAGTGAGCGCGGCGGACATGCCGTAGAGCAAAAGAAAATGCGTCAATGGAGCATGCGTATATCAGCCTATTCGGAACGATTGATTTCCGATTTAGACACGATAGATTGGCCCGATAACATTAAAGAAATTCAACGCAACTGGATTGGAAAATCTTCCGGAGCTCGCGTGCGCTTTCAGGCGGAGAAAGAAGTGACGATTGAAGTTTTCACAACACGTCCGGATACCCTGTACGGAGTATCATTTTTAACGCTTGCACCCGAACACGAAAGTGTAGAAGTCTTGACCACAGCGGAACAGCGCGACGCGGTAGCTGAATATGTTGCGAATTCCAAGTTGAAGACAGAGCGCGAACGCATGGCCGAGAAGAAAATCTCAGGTGTGTTCACGGGAAGCTATGCTATGCATCCTTTGACAGGAGAGCAAATTCCAGTTTGGATAGGCGATTATGTGCTGGCAGGCTATGGAACGGGAGCGGTCATGGCTGTTCCAGCGGGGGATCAGCGCGACTATGATTTCGCGAAGCATTTCAACCTAGAAATAAAAAACATTTTTGCTGAATCTGATTTGTCAGAAAAGGCAGAAACTTCAAAAGATGCGCTGTTAGCGAATTCAGATTTCTTGAACGGGATGAATTACTACGCTGCATTTGATGCGGTGTGCGTGCGTTTGATGGAAATTGGTGCGGGAGAAAAGCGAGTGAACTATAGACTTCGCGATGCGGTGTTTAGTCGTCAGCGCTATTGGGGAGAGCCGTTTCCGATTTATTATGAAAACGGAATTCCGCGATTAATTGAAACAGAAGAACTGCCTACGCAATTGCCCGATGTAGACGCGTATCTTCCAACAGAATCAGGCGAACCGCCGTTGGCTCGTGCAACGAATTGGGAAAGAAACGGCATGCCAATGGAGTGCAACACCATGCCAGGTTGGGCGGGATCTTCTTGGTATTTCTTGCGTTACATGGACCCGAACAATCATTCGGTTTTTGCATCGGAAGAACGCATTAAATATTGGGGACAAGTAGACTTGTATATGGGCGGAGCCGAGCACGCAACCGGACACTTGTTGTATTCTCGTTTTTGGACGAAAGTGTTGTTCGACTTGGGATACATACCGTTTAACGAACCGTTCAAGAAGATGATTAACCAAGGAATGATTCTTGGGCGCAGCAGTTTTGTTTACCGCATAAAAGACAGCAACACCTTCATTTCTTTCGAAAGAAGAAAAGAGTTTGAAACACAGCGCTTGTATGCAGACATTTCATTGGTTGACAATGATAAATTGAATATTGAAGGATTTAAGAATTGGCTTCCAGAATACGCAAACGCAGAATTCATGTTGAATGAAAACGGCGAATACACCTGCGGTTGGGAGGTTGAGAAAATGTCGAAATCGAAGTACAACGTTCAAACTCCGGATGAATTAATAGAGAAGTTCGGCGCAGACACCTTGCGTTGCTACGAAATGTTCTTAGGTCCAGTTGAGCAAAGCAAACCGTGGGATACTAAAGGGATAAACGGCGTTCATAATTTCTTGCGTCGTTTCCACCGCTTATTTCTAGAGAACGAAACGTTCTCTGTTTCTTCGGAAGAAGCCACTGCGGCTGAAATGCGCGTGGTTCACAAGACCATAAAAAAGATTACTGAAGACCTAGAGCGTTTCTCTTGGAACACCGTTGTTAGCGCATGCATGATTGCGACCAATGAGCTTACAGACCTGAAATGCAACAAACGTCAGGCGTTAGAGCCTTTGGTTGTTTTGCTTTCTCCGTATGCCCCTCACTTGGCTGAAGAGCTTTGGAAGAACTTGGGTCATTCAACTTCAGTGATGAATGAATCATGGCCGATTGCTGAGAACAAGTATTTGGAAGAAGATAATTTCGAATATCCGATTTCATTCAATGGAAAAACGAGGTTTTTCTTATCGCTTCCCGTGGCCATGAGTGCTGCAGACGTTGAGGCGCAGGTGATGGCGCACGAAAGCACAGCGAAGTATTTGGAAGGAAAAACCCCGAAAAAGATTATTGTTGTTCCAAAACGTATTGTGAATGTAGTTATGTAGCACTACCTTTGGTAGTCCCATGATTTCCCGTTCCACCATAGATCGAATTTTTCAGGCCATTCTTATTGAAGATGTGGTTGGAGAGTTTGTTCATTTGAAAAAAAGCGGGTCTTCTTATCGCGGCCTTTCTCCGTTTGTGAATGAAAAAACACCGAGTTTTTTCGTTGTTCCAGCGAAAGGAATTTACAAAGATTTCAGTTCGGGAAAAGGCGGAAACGCCATTGATTTCCTCATGCAGCACGAGAAGCTTACCTATCCGGAAGCCTTGCGCTGGTTGGCCAACAGGTACAACATTGAGATTGAAGAAGAGAGTCAGACGGATGAACAAAAGGCTGAAAAAAGCGAGCGCGAGCAACTTTCTGTTGTTACGGATTACGCCAATAAATACTTCCAAGATCAGATGTACAATTCAGAAATGGGAAGAGCCATTGGGCTTTCTTATTTCGAATCGCGCGGATTTCGTGAAGACACACTGAAGAAATTTCAGTTGGGCTATTGCCCAGATGGGTGGGACAAGATGTCCCAAGCAGCGCTGTCTGCAGGGCATTCGTTGACTTATTTGTTGAAGACCGGTTTAACGCGTGAGAAGGACGGCTCGCCGTATGACTTCTTCCGCGGAAGGGTGATGTTCCCCATTCACAATGTGAGTGGAAAGGTGATTGCGTTTGGTGGAAGAACACTGAAGGCAGAGAAGGACATTGCGAAGTATTTCAATAGTCCGGAAAGCGATCTCTATCACAAGTCGAACACCTTGTATGGTCTGCACCTCGCGAAGAACGCGATGGTGAAGGAAGACAACTGTTTTTTGGTTGAAGGGTATACAGACGTGATTGCGCTTCACCAAGCTGGAGTAGAGAACGTTGTTGCAAGTAGCGGAACAAGTTTGACCGAAGGGCAGATTCGTTTGATTCGTCGTTTCACTCAAAACATTACTATTCTATACGACGGGGACAAAGCTGGAATAAAAGCGAGTTTCCGAGGCATTGACATGATATTGAAGGAAGGGATGAACGTTCGCGTTTCATCGTTTCCAGATGGTGATGATCCGGACAGTTATTCTAGAAAGCACAGCAGTGAAGAGATTCAGCTGTATGTGAAGGAAAACGCAAAGGATTTCATTCGATATAAAACGGCCTTACTTCTTGAAGAAGTGGGCAACGACCCCATAAAAAAAGCGGGTCTTATTCGTGGAATAGTTGACAGCATTGCGCTGATTCCAGATGCTATTAAGCGTTCGGTTTTTGTACAAGACTGCTCGCAAATTATGGGTATTGGAGAGTCTGTTCTGTTCTTAGAGCTGAACAAATCGCTTCAAGAAAATTTAAAGAAAGGCCCGGGAAAACCTACTTCTTCTGAAGAAGGCGGAGTTCACACAACTGTTGAAGCGCCCGTCCCAACTCCTTTTGATGAAACCGCACCGGTTGCCGATACGCTGAATGCCGAAGCGCAAGAGCGAGATTTCCTGCGCATTTTGTTGATGTACGGCGAGTATGAAATGCCCATTGAAATAGTGAATGAAGAAGGCAAGCGAGAAGTTATTCATTTATCGGTGGCAGATTATTTAATTGGAAATCTCGAACATGACTTCATGACGCTTCAGTCTGAAGTTTATTCAAAAATGTTAAAGGAGTATTTGGAATTGGTGAAGGACAATCAGATGCCTAGTCATCACAATTTTACTTCTCATGAGGAAGAGAGTGTTCGAAGCGAGGCGGTAAACGTGTTAACCACGCGTCACCAGATAAGTGAGAATTGGAAAACGAAACACGGCATATTAACGGAATCAGAGGAGTACGTCATAGGAAAGGCCGCGAAAGATTGTTTATTTCGTATGAAAATGCGCCACGTACAAATAGCCGCGAAAGCCATCGAATCTCAATTGGAAGGGGAATCGAACGAAGACGAGGTAATGATTTTATTGGCGGAAAAGAAACGTTTAGATGAGGTGCGAAAGCAATTAGCAGATAATTTTGGAACGGTGGTTTTATAAAAGAAAACATGGAAAAAGCAATGAGATACCCGATGCCAGGTGAGCGTTGGAAACATTACAAAGGAGGGGTTTACGAAATTATTACGCTAGCCAATCACAGTGAAAACCAAGAGGCCTTGGTTGTTTATAAATCCATTCCATTTGGATCTGTATACGCCCGTCCGCTTGCTATGTGGGAAGACGAGTGTGAGCTTGGACGCATTAAGTTCAAGCGATTTGAAGTTATTGAATAAGTTGAAAAGTCTATCGTTTGAAGTCAGGGTTTTGAATTAAAAAGCGCTGTATCTTCGACACAAATATTACTATATGTTTGAACGTAAAGAATTTAAAAAATATGCTACTGGCCACCTTGGTATCAATAGCACAGTGGTGAACGATGTGATCTCTCACATGTATGGTCCAGAGAACATGACAAGAACAGTTATTGAAGAGCGTCACATGCCTTTCCGTGAGGTAGATGTGTTTTCTCGTTTGATGGCTGATAGAATTATTTTCTTGGGAACTGAAATCGATGACTACATCGCGAATATTATTCAAGCGCAGTTGTTGTTTTTGGAAAGTACAGATTCTAAAAAAGACATTCAGATTTACATTAATTCTCCAGGAGGAAGTGTATACGCAGGACTAGGCATCTACGACACCATGCAATACATTAATCCAGATGTTGCAACCATTTGCACAGGCATGGCTGCTTCTATGGGAGCTGTTTTGTTGTGCGCTGGTCAAGCAGGAAAGCGCACAGGATTGAAGCATTCACGCGTTATGATTCACCAACCGTTAGGTGGCGCACGCGGACAAGCTTCAGACATTGAAATCACTGCACGTGAAATTCAAAAGTTGAAGAAAGAGTTGTATGACATTATTGCTACACACAGCGGTAAGACGTATGATCAAGTTTGGGCAGATAGCGATCGCGATTATTGGATGATTGCTTCTGAAGCCAAAGAGTACGGAATGATTGACGAAGTGTTAGAAAGAAAAGTATAAGAATTTCAACCCGAATAAAAGTAGAGACACGACCTTCGTGTCTCTATTTGTTTATAGACTATGAAGACTTTTTTTGTTGATGTTGTTGTTCCATTAGCACTTCCGCAAGTGCTTACCTACAGGGTTCCTGTGGCCTGGGAGAACTACGTACAGCAAGGGGTTCGCGTTGTTGTGCCGTTGGGCAAATCGAAGCGTTACACCGGAATCGTTTGGCGCGTTCACGAAGAAGTTCCGCAAGACTATGCCGCAAAGTATTTTGAAGAAGTGCTAGACGATGTTCCGGTAGTTTCAGAAACACAAATGAAACTGTGGGATTGGATTTCAAAATACTACGCCTGCACGCTCGGAGAAGTAATGACCGCAGCTCTTCCAAGCGGCTTGAAATTATCGAGTGAGACTGTTTATACAACGAAAGACTTATCTGTTGAATTAACACCGAATGAACGTTCGGTTGTAGATGTAATTCTCGAAAAAGACAGAGGTATGGGTGTTATGTCGAAAGACATACAACATGCATTGCCAAAGGTTTCCATTCATTCAACATTAAAAAATCTATTGAAGAAGAACGCCATTGCGTCGTTTGAAGAGGTGAAAGAGAAGTTCATTCCGAAACGAGTTTCTTATGTGAGTTTAGGAGAAAACGGGAATACAGACGAGCAGTTACAGCATCACTTTTCTGCTTTGGAAAAGCGCAATGCGGATAAGCAGATTCAGGTGCTCATGACCTTTTTGCAAATGAGCAAATGGGACGGAAACAGCGGAGAATCGGTGAAGAAGAAGGAACTTGAGATTCAATCGAAAACCGATGCCTCAGCCATTTCAGCATTGGTGAAGAAGGGAATTCTAGCCATTGAAGAACGCGCTGAATTGCGCATGGTGAGCGGAGATCATGAACTTCTTCCACTGCCTGTTCTGAGTGAATTGCAGCAAAGCGCCTTTGAAAAAATAAAAGCTCATTCGGGAGTGACGTTGTTGCACGGGGTTACCTCTTCCGGAAAAACAGAAGTGTATTTGCACTTAATGCAAGAGCAAATTCAGCAAGGCAAACAAGTGTTGTTGTTAGTTCCTGAAATAGCTTTGACTTCGCATTTGATCGATCGCATTCAGCGGTTTTTTGGAGTTCGTGTGGGCATTTACCACAGTGGCTACAGCACACATGAGCGCACAGAAGTTTGGCACAGAGTTCATTCTGAATTGCACAGATTCGATATAGTGCTTGGTGCACGTTCAGGTGTATTTCTTCCTTTCGAAAATCTTGGATTAATTATCGTAGATGAAGAGCATGAAGGAACGTTTAAGCAACAGGATCCGGCTCCACGTTATCATGCGAGAGACACTGCTATTAAACTAAGTGTGTTATCGAATGCGCAAGTGGTGTTGGGAAGTGCAACCCCTTCGTTGGAATCGTACTTCAATGCAACACAAAAAAAATATCAACTGGTTGAAATGTTCGAGCGGTATGGCAATGCGGTTCAACCTAAAATAGATTTTGTAAACCTTCGCTCTGAACTTCAGGCGAAGCGTATGCAGGGTGTTTTTTCTTCGATTTTATTGGAGGCTATAGACTCAACAGTAAAGGCTGGAAAGCAAGTGATTTTGTTCCAGAACCGCCGGGGATACACGCCTTTGTGGGAATGCGAAATGTGTCATTACACGCCAGAATGCAAGAACTGCGATGTGAGTTTGACATATCATAAATTTCATCATGAACTGCGCTGCCACTATTGCGGTCATCATGAAATTCCTGTTCAGCAATGTCCTTCATGTGGTGCAAACGCTTTCAAAATGTTAGGTGCAGGAACAGAACGCATTGAAGAAGAGTTGGGCGAGTGTTTGCCGCATTTGCGTATTTCTCGCATGGACTTGGATGTTGCGAAAGGGAAGCATGCGCACCATAAAATTATTTCTGAATTTGAAAGTGGAAAGACCGACGTGTTGATCGGAACGCAGATGGTGACGAAAGGTTTAGACTTTAGCAATGTTCATTTGGTGGGCATATTAAATGCCGATCGTATGCTGAAGCATCCCGATTTTCGCTCGATAGAACGTGCTTTTCAGATGATGGTTCAGGTTGCGGGAAGAAGTGGAAGACGCGAAGAACGAGGTCGAGTGTTAATACAAACGTATGCTCCAGAACACTGGGTTTTTCCGTTGATTGAAAACAATCAGTACGGACAATTTTTCGCGTTGGAGTTAGCAGAACGCAAGCAGTTCAGGTATCCTCCGTTTACACGAATGATAAAGCTTACCGTAAAGCACAAGGAACAAGGAGTGGTGCTTAGCGCAGCAGCAGAACTTGGCACGTGGTTCTTCAAATCGCTATTCGGAAATTATACGGGTCCTGAAACGCCCGCCATTGGCCGCGTGAACAACTACTACATTCAACAATTTTGGATACGGATTCCGAATGAAATAACACCAGCGCAAGTGAAGCGCTATCTCATAGATTGTTCACATTCACTCACGTCTCAACAGAAATATAAAATGGTTCGCGTGTCTATTGACGTAGACCCTATGTAAACAGCCGAGTTTCATTACCTTTGTTGGAAAGAATTAAAGATGGCTAAACAAGAGATAAATTGCTCGTTTTGTGGTAGAAAAAAGAGTGAGGTGAATGTTCTGATTGCTGGTGTTTCTGGACACATTTGCGACGACTGCGCGAGACAAGCCAACGAGATTGTAAAAGAAGAGGCTGTAGTTCCGAAAGAAGAATTTAGCACTTCGGAATTAATGAAGCCTATTCAGATCAGAGATTTTTTGAATGAATACATCATTGGTCAAGACGAAGCCAAGAAGGTGTTGAGCGTTGCAGTGTACAACCACTACAAGCGATTGTCGCAGCATGCGGCAGGTAAGCAAGATGACGAAGTAGAAATTGAAAAATCGAACATTGTATTGGTTGGAGAAACCGGAACTGGAAAAACACTTTTGGCAAAAACCATTGCGAAAATGTTAAACGTTCCCTTCTGCATTGCAGATGCCACCGTGCTTACACAAGCCGGTTACGTGGGAGAAGATGTTGAAAGTATTCTTTCTAGACTTTTACAAAGCGCAGATTTCGATGTTCAAAAAGCAGAACGTGGAATTGTGTTCATTGATGAAATAGATAAGATAGCACGCAAAAGCGACAACCCAAGTATTACGCGAGATGTAAGTGGTGAAGGCGTTCAACAAGCGTTGTTGAAATTGTTGGAAGGTGCTACGGTTAGCGTTCCACCGCAAGGCGGAAGAAAACACCCGGAGCAGAAGATGATTCAAATTGACACGAAGAATATTTTGTTCGTTTGTGGTGGAGCTTTTGACGGAATAGATAAACACATTGAACGTCGAATGAACACGGCTAGCATCGGTTATCGCAATGCGTTTACGGTGGAAGAACAAGGCGGATGGTTGCAATACATAGCCCCTGCCGATTTGAAACAGTTCGGATTAATTCCAGAATTAATTGGTCGTTTTCCGGTGTTAACATTTTTAAATCCATTGGACGAATCTGCATTGAGAAGAATTTTAACCGAGCCGAAAAACGCATTGGTAAAGCAATACGTGAAGTTGTTTGAAATGGACGGTGTGAAGCTTTCTTTCGAGAAGCAAGTGTTGGATTACATTGTAGAAAAGGCAATGACATACAAATTAGGCGCACGCGGATTGCGTTCAATCTGCGAAGCAATTTTGTTGGATCTCATGTTTGAAATTCCAAATCAAACGGAAGAAAAAGAATTCAAAGTAACGTTGGCTTATGCACGTGATAAATTTGAAAGTTCGAAATTAAGTCAGTTGAAAGTGGCGTAAAATGACGGAAGAAAAATCGACGGTGGTGGAAACACCACTCATGAAACAATTCAATGAGATTAAGGCGCAATATCCAGATGCGCTTTTGTTGTTTCGTGTGGGCGATTTTTATGAAACCTTCGGATCAGATGCCGTTGCTGCTTCACGCATTTTAGGAATTACATTAACCAAGCGGAAAAACGGCGTAGGAACTTACATAGAGTTAGCGGGCTTTCCGCACCATTCGTTAGATACGTATTTGCCGAAGTTGGTTCGTGCGGGAAACCGCGTGGCCATTTGCGATCAGCTCGAAGATCCGAAGCTTACCAAGAAAATTGTGAAGCGCGGAGTAACTGAATTGGTTACACCCGCGGTGAGTTATAACGAGAAAACATTCGATAGTTCGAACAACCAATTTTTGGCTGCGGTTGTTATGCGCGATCAGCAAGCGGGGGTTAGTTTTCTAGATATTTCCACTGGTGAATTTTATTTGGCGGAAGGAAGTACTTCCCACATTAACAAATTGCTTCAAAGCTTCCGCCCGAACGAAGTGCTTTTTCAAAAGCACGAAGATCAGCAGTTCCGTGAAGCGTTTGGAGACACGAAGTGGTTTACGTTTCGCATAGACGAATGGGTGTTTTCATTGGACTACGCGAAAGAAGTTTTGCAAAAGCAATTCGACACGAAATCGCTCAAAGGCTTTGGTGTTGAAGAATTGAAGCTAGGCGTAATTGCTGCCGGAACGATCTTGCATTATCTGAAAGACACGCAGCATCACAAGACGCAGCACATTCAAAAAATTTCTCGAATTGAAGAAGACACGTTTGTTTGGTTAGACCGCTTCACCATTCGAAATTTAGAGTTGGTGCATTCGAATTACGACGAAACAGCAACGTTGTTCTATACGCTAAATCACACGAGCACACCCATGGGCGCAAGACTTTTGCGACGTTGGGTGCTTATGCCGTTGAAAGACATTACTCAAATTGAAAAACGTCAGTTTGTAGTTGGAAATTTTGTTAAGAATGCAGAGTTGCTTGCTGAAACGCGCCTTCATTTGAATACGATTGGCGATGTTGAACGATTAGCTTCGAAAATTGCCACCGGGCGTGTGAATCCGCGCGAGCTTCTTCAGTTAGCGAAAGGCATGCAAACGGCAGAGCACATTCAAGCGCTGGGTGTAAATTCAACCAGCAAAGAAATTCAAGCGCTGTTCAATGTGTTGAAGCCTCTGACCGATTGGTGCAATAACATTTTCGAAAAGATAAATCCGGAAGCTCCTATGGCGCTGAACCGCGGTTCTGTTATTGCCGAAGGGGTGAATGCAGATTTAGATGAGCTTCGCAACTTGCAGAAATCGGGGAAAGACTATTTGCAAATGGTGCAAGAACGCGAAAGCGAACGCACTGGAATTCCTTCCCTAAAAATTGCTTTCAACAATGTCTTCGGATATTATTTGGAAGTGCGAAACACACACAAGGACAAGGTTCCGCCAGAGTGGATTCGCAAGCAAACGGTTACACAAGCCGAGCGATACATTACGCCAGAGCTGAAGGAGTACGAAGCGAAGATTACCGGTGCCGAAGACAAGATTTCAATTTTAGAAAATCAGATTTATCAATCGTTGATTGAAGAGACCTTGCCGCATTTGGTAAGTATGCAGTTGAACGCCCGCGTGCTTGCAGAGATTGATGCGCTGGCTTCTTTCGCAACTGTTGCGGTAGCGAATAAATATTGCGCGCCAGAGTTTACCGAAGAGAATAAATTAGAGATCGAACAGGGAAGACACGCCATTATAGAATTGCGCCTTCCGCCGAACGACCCGTATATACCGAACGACATTACGCTCGATAGAGATTCGCAGCAGATCATGATGATCACCGGACCCAACATGTCGGGTAAATCTGCTGTGCTGCGTCAAACAGCGCTCATTGTGCTGATGGCGCAGATGGGCTCTTTCGTGCCCGCGAAGCGCGTGAGAATGGGTATTGTAGACAAGGTGTTTACGCGTGTGGGGGCGAATGATAACATGAGCGCAGGAGAATCGACCTTCATGGTTGAAATGAATGAGACCGCGAGTATTTTAAATAATTTAAGTGATCGAAGTTTAATCTTATTGGATGAAATCGGAAGAGGAACTTCAACGTACGACGGCGTTTCCATTGCCTGGGCAATTGCGGAATATCTGCACGAGCACGGGCAGTTCAGAGCGAAGACACTCTTCGCAACGCATTACCACGAGTTGAATGATATGACGAATTTATTTCCGCGTATTAAAAACTTTAATGTGTCGGTTTCTGAAGCGAAAGGAAAAATTGTTTTTAGAAGGAAGTTGCAAGAAGGTGGAAGCAATCACAGCTTTGGAATTCACGTGGCGCAGTTAGCAGGAATGCCGAAAACGGTTGTGAATCGCGCGAATGAAATGCTTCATCAATTGGAAACGAAAAGAGGTGAAGCCCCTGCGGGGAAGGGAAAAGCGAGTGTTGTTCAAGGAGAAGAAAAAATGCAATTAAGCTTTTTTCAACTCGATGATCCAACGCTGGTTCAGATAAAAAAAGAAGTAGAAAAAATTGATATCAATACGCTTACTCCGGTTGAAGCTTTGTTCAAGTTGAACGAGATCAAGAAGATAGTGGGAAGCTAATTTGTATATTTGAGAATATAAAATAGAAAACATGGGATGTTCGAGTTGTGGAAGTAATGATGGTAGCGTTCCTAACGGCTGTAAAAGCAATGGTAATTGCGGAACCTGCAGTACAGGGAAGAAGGAAGTTTTCGACTGGTTGTCAGGAATTCCATTGGCAGACGGACTAAAGCCGTTTGACGTGGTTGAAGCGCGTTTTAAAAATGGTCGCAAAGCCTTTTTTAGAAAAGGAAGTTTAGAATTGTTTCAAGGTGATGTAATAGCGGTTGAAGCTTCTACAGGATACGATGTAGGAATTGTTTCTTTGGCAGGTGAGTTGGTTCGTGTTCAAATGAACCGCAGAGATGTCAAAGACAATTATGAGTTGAAACGCGTACTTCGAAAAGCAGTACAATCAGACTTCGATATCTGGCAAGCTGCCCGTCAGTTGGAAACAAGCACGATGACTCGTTCACGTGAAATTTCGCGCGAGCTGGGTCTTCAAATGAAAATTAGCGATGTGGAATATCAAGGCGATAAAACCCGCGCGATATTTTACTACACGGCCGATGACCGTGTAGATTTCCGGGAACTCATTCGCAAGTATGCTGAAGAGTTCAAGGTGCGCATTGAAATGCGCCAGATTGGACTTCGTCTTGAAGCAGGTCGTTTAGGCGGAATTGGATCATGCGGAAGAGAGTTGTGTTGTTCTACTTGGTTAACCGATTTCAGATCGGTATCTACCGGCGCAGCGCGCTATCAGCAGCTTTCATTGAACCCAGGCAAACTAGCTGGGCAATGTGGAAAGCTGAAGTGTTGTTTGAATTACGAATTGGATCAGTATGTCGAAGCCGTTCGCATGCTTCCACCAACACATGTGAAATTGAAACTTCCAAAGGGAATTGCATCGCATTTCAAAACAGATATTTTCAAGCAGGTCATTTATTACACCATTGAAGGACAGCACAGCGACGGGCCTTTTGCTCTTTCTGCAGATGTGGTGAAAGAGATTATTGAAAAGAATAAGCGTGGGGAAGAAATAGGTGAAGTTCAAACCTTTATTGAAGAAAAAGAATTGGTTGAAAGTGTTGTTGAATTTGCTGAAGTAGTAGGACAAGATAGCCTAACGCGTTTCGACAATAAGAAGCGTAAGCCGAACAACAACAACCGCAACCGTAACAGCAAGCCTGGAGGAAATGCAAACAGACCAGCACAATCTGCTGGAAACGCTAAGCCTGGAAATGCTGCCCCTCAAAGCGCGGCAGCACCGAAACCGAAAGAAGGCAATCGCCCTCCTGGAAATGGGAACAGACCCCCACGTTTCAAAGGCAAACCAAACAACCCGAATCAAGGACCAAAAGAATGATGAGAATAGTTTTCTTTTTAAGTTTGACAATCCTTCTTACGTCATGCGCCGATGATTTTGTGTACGAAAGCAACATGCCCATAGAGGGTGGCGTTTGGGACAGTAAGCAAGTAGCCAATTTCGAATTTGATATTCAAGACACCGTTAGTCTTCACGACTTTTTTATTGATGTTAGAAACGGCGAGCAATACGAATTCAGCAATTTGTTTGTCTTCATTGAAATGGAATTTCCGAATGGAAAATTAGCTGTTGATACACTTGAGTGCCCAATGGCAGATCCCCAAGGAAATTGGTTCGGCAAATCGGGATTAGGTGACCTATATGACAATCGAATCATTTACAAATCACGCAAGCAATTCCCGCTTTCAGGCCACTACAAAGTGTCTATTCATCAAGCCATGCGCGTGAATCCGGTTGAAGGAATTTATGATGTAGGATTTCGTCTAGCGAAGTCGAAGTAACCCCTTCGCGAAGCGACCTTGCGGAGCACCTTTGTAAAACAATCTTTGCAAAGCAATCTTGACATAGTCATCTTGCTTCAGCATCTAATAATCTGTGATTATTTAGTCGCTTTACGACTCCAAATATTATATTTCGCAATACACCAGAACGCACGAACGCCGTCTTTCCAGCCAATCTTTTTACCTTCTTCGTACGTTCTTCCATAATATGAAATTCCAACTTCATAAATACGAATGTTTGGAATTCTTGAAAGCTTCGCAGTGATTTCCGGCTCGAAACCGAAACGCTTTTCACACAACAAAAGATTCTGTGCAATGTCGGCACGAATGAGTTTGTAGCACGTTTCCATATCTGTTAAGTTCAGATTGGTGAACGCGTTGCTTGCGAAGGTTAATAGTTTATTTCCGATGCTGTGCCAAAAGAATAAAATGCGGTGTGGATTTCCACCCATGAAACGAGAGCCGTAAACAACGTCTGCACTGTCTTTAAAAACAGGTTTAAGTAAGCGATTGTACTCATCAGGATCATACTCCAAGTCGGCATCTTGAACCAACACGTAGTCGCCTGTTGCAATCTCAATGGCCTTGTGTAAAGCCGCGCCTTTTCCTTGGTTGTATGGTTGAGAATAGAAATTGAAATTTCTTTCCGGATGTGTTGCAATGTATGATTCAATGGCATCAACAGTGTTGTCCGTTGAAGCGTCGTTTACAATCACAATTTCCATCTCAATGTTGTTCACCAATTGAACTTCACCAATACGGTCAAGAATAAGGTGAATGGTTCTTCCTTCGTTGTAGGCAGGAATAAGTATAGAAAGCTTTTTAAACTCTTGCATGAATTATTGTTTAATGACTTTAGGAACGCGGAAGTAATACATGTCTTTTGAAGGAGCGTTTTTGAGCGCGTCGGCTTGTGAAATGGGTGCTTCAACAACGTCTTCACGCAAGACATTGGTTTCTTCGGTCATAAATACAAGGGGCGCTACATTTGCGGTATCGAGCTCTTTAAGCTTGTCAACAAATGCAATCATTTCGTTCAACCCGTCGACCATCTCTGTTTCTTCATTTTCAGAAAAAGACAACTTGCTTAATTCAGCTAGGCGACGAACGGTGGCAACATCAACTTTCATGTGTTCTATTCAATTCGCGTTGAATGGTTTCAAACGCTTGCGTGCGCAAAGGTAATAAATCAGATGCAGTTAACCCTGCGGTAGCAATTGGGGCATGCACAGTAACTCTTATTTTTTGAGGAAGAGAGTATTGAAAGAACTTCGCAGGGTCTAAAAGAACTTTATAGTTTGAGTGCCAAGTAACAGGAACAACGGGCCTTTGCTGTTCAATAGCAACTTTGAATGCCCCGTTTTTAAACGGAAGTAATTTCGGGGCGTCGTCTGGAATAGTGCCTTCCGGATATATAGCCACGCTCATGTCATTCCGCAAACTTTTCGCCACACGATCCAAAGCCACCAGCGCTGCTTTGCTTTGTCCTCTTCTGATAGGAATGTCTTGCTTTCGAAAAAACAACGAGAACAAGGGCCAACTTAACAACTCACCTTTTCCAACAAAAAGAAAATCTCGACCGATGGCTTCATACATAAATACCGTGTCTAAATAGCTGCTGTGATTCGAAGCAATAATGAAGGACCCTTCGGGTAGCGGCGCTTCAAATGTGACTTCAATCGGACAAAAAATACATTTGCGAATGAGCTTGCCCCAGAAGCGTTTTAAGACGAATGCCTTCAGATGACGTTCTCTTTTTTTATACACCCAAACAAAAGGCACGTAAAGAAAAATAAGGGTAATCCAAAACACTAAACCAATCCAAAGTTTGTAGGTGAAATATAAGGGCGCTAGGATGTAGTGCAAGGTTGGGTTGGTTTAGAAGCGTAAGATACGAAACGAACGGCTATACCGAATAACCTAAATTCTTACGAACGCGATCAAGGGTGTGAGAGGCAGTAACGCGTGCTTTTTCTCCGCCTTGTTTCAGAATATTTTCAAGCGAAGAATAGTCTGAAATGTATTCGAAATATTTTTTTCTTTCTGTTTCGAAACGAGAAAGAATGGCTTCAAGCAATTCTTTTTTTGCGTGTCCCCATCCGAAATTTCCGGCTAGAAGTTTTTCACGAAGAACCGCCGCTGCGCTAGCTCCAACAATAAGTTCATACAAAGCGGTAATGCTGTTTGCATTCGGATCTTTCGGATCTTCCAGCTTCGTAGCGTCGGTAACAATGTTCTTATTGATCACGTCTTTCAATTCTTTTTCAGGAAGAAAAATGTTGATGTAATTGCCGTAGCTCTTACTCATTTTTTGTCCGTCCGTTCCCGGAACATACATGGTTGCTTCGTTCACCTTTGAATCGGGCAAAACGAATGTTTCTCCCATTTGATGGTTGAAAGCCGAAGCAATATCACGTGTAATTTCTAAATGTTGAAGCTGATCTTTCCCTACGGGAACAACGTTTGCGTCGTACAACAAAATATCTGCAGCCATTAAAACCGGATAGGTAAACAATCCTGCGTTTACTTCTTTCAAACGGTCTTGACGGTCTTTAAAACTGTGCGCATTCGCCAACATAGGGAACGGGGTGAAGCAGTTCAAATACCAAGCGAGTTCTGTTACTTCGGGCACATCGCTTTGTCTGTAGAACACATTTTTATCTGTGTTGAAGCCGCACGCTAACCAGGTAGCAGCAACGCTGTACGTGTTGTTGCGAATTTCCTCAGCGTTCTTAATTTGAGTTAAGGTGTGGAAATTCGCAATGAATAAATACGCTTCGTTGGAAGGGTGATTGCTCATTTCAATTGCCGGAGCAATAGCGCCCAACACATTGCCTAAATGCGGTGTTCCCGTGCTTTGAATGCCTGTTAATACGCGTGCCATAGTTGATAATATTCACTGCAAAGAAACGGCTTTATTTGCTTCGTTCTTTGTCGTATTTGTTCTTGTACAACAGGTACATTTCGGTTTGCATGTTACTCAACGCAATGCTTCTTCCGTCGATGTAGGCTAGGCGCAATTGATTGGTGGTCATGTTTAAGGCGTCGCCGTAAGAAACGAAAAGCGTAGCGCTCTTCCCCACTTCAAGGCTTCCGAATTTTTTATCGATGCCCAAGATTTGCGCAGCATTTAATGTTAACGCTTTCACAGCTTCTTCGTATGGAAGTCCGTGTGCAACGGCTGTTCCCGCCATGAATGGCAGGTTTCGCGTCCCCATGCGCTCCATATCTCCTTCGTTTTGGAAGGCGAAAAGAATACCAACTTCGTATAATTTTTTCGCTAAAGCGAAAGATGCGTGTGGATCGTCTTCGTCTAATGAGGCCAAGTCGTGCACACGACGAAGGAGAACAGAGATGTTTTCCTCTTTCAGAATAGTTGCTGCAAGGGGTGCGTCGTAACCACCGACAATAACCATTTTCACAATGCCCATGTCGCGTTTGAATTGCACCGCTTCGTGAATAGATTTCAATTCATCTGCATGAACGTAAAGTGTTTTGCTTCCGTCGAAAAGCCCTGCCATAGCCTCGAAGCGAAGTTCTGTCAAATCTCCCTTTGGTGCTTTAGCGTAAGCTTTCGCATCGCCGAAGAACAATTCAATTTCGCGCTTTTGTTGATCGTAACTTTTTACTTTAGAAACGAGGATTCTGCCTTTGTCGTAGTGTCTGTGAATGACTTGCGGCCAGTTGAGGTGCAGGCCATCGTCTGCACGAACCACAGCGTCTTCCCAGTTCCACGCATCGAATTGCATGATTGAAGAAGAGCCTGAAATTATTCCACCTCGCGGCGTTATTTGTCCCAATAACACACCGTTCGAACGAACGGTGGGAATAATTTCTGAGTCTGCGTTGTATGCAATAACTGAACGAACGCTCGGTTTGAAAGTCCCCACTTCATACAAATCGTTTTGTGCGCGAATGGCATCTGTTTCAACCAATCCCAACGAAGAGTTAGGTGCAATAAATCCAGGATAAACGTGCTGTCCTTCAATAGGAATTACCTTATCGAATTTGGTGATGTCAATGCGAGAAATTGTTGCGTCGGCAACAAGCGTAAGGACACCGTTTTCGAAAGCGATGTATGCGTTCTCAATCACTTTTCCATTTCCCAAATGCGCGTAGCAGTTGGTCAAAAGAATAGACTCGTTCTGCGTTGCTGCGGGAGTCGGTCTGTGCTGTGCTTGTGCAGAAACAGTTGCTAGAAGCGCGAGCGATAAAAATATTTTTCGGATAGTCATGTTCGTTTATTCTTTAATGAAAATTCCTTTCGATGTCTCGTCCATGCTGTTGCAATGGAAGTGATGCGGCGTCTTCGGCTGTGGCTTTCTAGTAGATACTCCATTGTTTTTAGCGACTTCCATTTTCTGAATGATGCGTTCGCGCTCAGCAGCAAATGCCTCTCTTGCTTTTTCATCTTCTTCCAAACTGAAGTAACAAGTGCCGTCGATGTAAGTCTTTTCAGCACGTGCGTAAATGCTCAGAGGTTCATCGTTCCAAATCACGAAGTCGGCGTCTTTGCCCACTTTCAACGATCCCATGCGATTGTCTAGGTGAAGAAGCTTCGCCGGATTTAGCGTTACCATTTTCAATGCTTCTTCCGCAGGCACACCTCCGTATTTCACAATCTTTCCTGCTTCTTGATTTAGACGCGCGCCCATTTCGGCGTCGTCTGAATTGATGGCCACAACAATTCCTTGCTCATACATAAGCGCGGCATTGTATGGAATGGCGTCTTTCACTTCGGCCTTGTAGGCCCACCAGTCGCTGAATGTAGAAGCTCCGGCTCCGTGCGCTTTCATTTTGTCAGCGACTTTATAGCCTTCAAGAATATGAGTGAATGTGTTTATTTTGAAGTTGAAGCTATCCGCTACATGCATGAGCATGTTTATTTCGCTTTGCACATAACTGTGACAAGAAATGAATCTCTCTTTTCGAAGAATTTCTAGAATGGTTTCCAATTCTAGATCTCTACGCGGCGCAAGCGGCATGGGTAAACCTTTCTTTACTTTTTTGCAAGCCGCGTTGTAGTTGTCCCACGCTTTACCATATTCCAACGCGCGATAAAAATGATCGTAGTAAACTTGCTCTACTCCCATGCGGGTTTGAGGGAAGCGTGTCATTGCGCGATCTCCCCAATTGCTTTGCTTTACATTTTCTCCTAACGCGAATTTGATAAATCCTGGGGCGTTCTCAATCTTCATTCCGTCAGCATTTACACCCCAACGTAATTTCACCAACGCGCTTTGTCCGCCAATCGGATTCGCACTTCCGTGAAGCAATTGCGAAGCGGTAGTTCCTCCAGAAAGCTGACGATAAATATCAATGTCTTCCGGATAAATTACACTTCCTTCTTCTACTTCGGCGCTGCTCGCTTGTGTTCCTTCGTTCACACTTGAAAGTGCAATGTGACTGTGCTCGTCAATGATACCCGGAGAAATGTGTTTGCCCTTCGCATCAATTTCTTGAACCACCTCTCCTTTCGGAATGCTAAGGTCTACGCCTATTCCAGCGATCTTTCCGTTCTTCACCCATAAATCACCTTCTTGAATGGTTCCATTTTCACACGTCCACAAAGTGGCGTTTCTGAACACCACATTTTCTTTTTTCGGAAGCGCTGTTCTGCCGTATGCGGTGAATGGATAAACGATTTCACCTGGAAGAGTTTTTGCTTTTTCATCTTTCTTTCCTTCTTCTTTTTTCGGAATAGCGATAACTGTGGCGTTTATTGAAATGGATGACTTTTCAAACGACGTTAGGTCTAACGACAACTCTTTTTCTTTCGCATGAATGTTTCCTGAAACACGCACAAATGCTGCGCTATCCAATGTTAACTCTCCAACAGGGAATCCATCTTTCAATTGTAATTTCAACTGAAATAAAGTTGAATCTTGTGCGGTTGACCCTAATGCTTCGTGTAATTTTTTCAGCGCATCTGTTGTTTTCAATTTTGAAGTAACAACCACTCCTTCTCCTTTGCCTTTCTTGCTTTCAGCTTGAACCGTTGTTCCTAAAACGGAGACAGTGTAAGTTCCTTCAAGTGAAAGAGACTCAGCATTTGAGACGAAGTAAGGCTTTCCATTCACCCATGTTTCAAGCACCTTTGAATCGTTGGTGAAAAGCTCTTTGTTGGTAATCACCAAGTTTGCGTCGTATCCCGCAAGTATAGAACCTACGCGGCTTTGAGCGTTTAGATATTGTGCTGGTCTTGTTGTTAAAGCAGCCAACGCAATGTTTGCAGGAAGTCCGTTTTCAACGGCCGTCTTTACATTTTCAATCAGCTGGCCTTTGTCTTCAAGTCCGCTTGAAGTAATACAAAATTCTATTCCGGCGTTGTGCAAATAAGCCAAGTTATACGGTGCCAATTCCCAGTGCTTCAACTCTGCTGTTGTAATGTACCTATTGCTCGCTGGATCGCTAACGTCGAAGGCTTGCGGATAGTTCACAGGCACAATGAATTTTCCTTTGGAGCCCTTCATCTCTTCTAGGCGTTGGTATTCATTTCCTCCAGTTTTGAATAGGTATTGAACACCAAACTCATCGCCCACAGCGTCGGCACGAAGAATGTTCCATTTATCGTTAGATTCAAAAATTTGAGGAAGCTTGCTGTTTGCATTGAAAGCACGAAGCGTAAGGTTTGTTTCTCCAGTCCCTTTCAAATTCGCGTACCAGTTCGCATCGCAATAGGTTTGTTTAAGCAGCGCAATGCTACCCATAATGGAAGAAGGATATTGTTGCGGACTGCTTCCTTTGTTGAAAGAGAAATAGGCCGCCGCCTCAGCGCTAATAATGTCTGCATGAATTTCATTTCCCAAATAAACAAGCGCTCCTGTTCCGCGTGAAATACCATCGGCCTTGTGAGAGCACACTGCGGTTATTCCCGCATTGCGATAGCTTTCAGCCTCTTCTTCGTTGTGTTGAAGTTGCATGGAAGCGTTGTATTCCGGATGAATGGCGGCATTCCAGCCCAATACGTTTTTTCCTGAATCTTCTGTTTCTTCACCTTGATTGTCATTTGACTTTTTTGGAATTCCGTATGTGGAAAACGCATCAACGAATCCTGCATAAATGAATTTGCCAGTAGCATCAATAACAACGCAGTTCGCGGGAATTGGAATGTTCTTTCCAACCGCTTTGATTTTTCCTTTTTCAATAATGACGGTTGCTCCTTCCAATTTATTTTCTGGAGTGGAATAGACCGTTGCGTTGGTGAGCGCATACGCACTCACGTCTTTCGGACGAACGCCGTTGAACGGAAAGGTTTCTTGCGCGAATGAAACGATGCCATTCGATACAAGTAAAATGAAGACCAAGAGTTTTCTCATGTTGTGTGTTGAAGTGAAAAATTCACAAACGAATTAAACGAAAATACGAGGTTTAAAGATAAACATTCATTGTAAATGTTTTCGAGTAATGCAATTACATTTGTAACATGAACGAAAGAAAAAAAATTCCGACGGCTGTATATGCTGAAATGACCCCGAATCCTTCATCTATGAAGTTCGTTGCGGATCGTTTGCTGTTAACCGGCGGACTTCAAGTTGAATATAAATCAAAGGCAGAAGCATCCGGTTCTTCGCCACTTGCAGAAGAGCTTTTCAATTTTCCATTTGTAACCAATGTATTTATTGCACATAATTTCGTCACGGTAACGAAAGACGGGACCATCGATTGGGACATGATTGTTATGCAGCTTCGCGAATACATTCGCGAGTGGCTCATGGACAATGAGATTGCGGTTTCCACTGTTCCTGCAGAGCTTATGAGCAGAAGTGCGAGTATGATTGAAGAGGCGAAAGCCGGAGGATCAACACCTTCTTCAGTGGATAGATCGAATTTCAAGCCTTCAGAATATGACGACGCTATTATGGCTTTGTTGGAAGAGTTTGTTCGTCCTGCTGTGGAAGCAGACGGTGGAGCCATTGATTTCGTGGGTTATGATGAGAAGAAAGTTTTTGTAGAAATGAAAGGGTCGTGCGCAGGCTGTCCTTCATCAACAGCAACCCTTAAAGGTGGAATTGAAAACCTTCTGAAGGCGAAGCTTCCGAGTGTGGTGGAAGAAGTAATTTCGGTTTAAGAAAATAATCTGCAAAGACTCTCGTTTCATCCACGCTCATGAAGAAAAGTTTCCTTTCAAAAATCGTAATTGCAACTGTACTCTTTTGCGCATCGCTTTCCGCGAATGCGCAAGTGGCGCGTGTCTATGTGAATGAATTCTTGCAAATTGGTGTTGGTGCGCGAGCAATGGGGATGTCTCAAGCGCAAGTCGGCAGTGTGAACGATGTAACTTCTGGATATTGGAATCCAGCCGGATTAATGGGCCTTGGAAACAAATTAGACGCGGCGGTTATGCACAGCGAGTCTTATGCGGGAATTGCGAAGTATGATTACGCGGCTGTGGGTAAGAGACTTGATTCAACTTCTGCAGCATCGTTCTCGCTTATTCGTTTTGGAATCGACGACATTCCGAATACGCTAGACTTGTACGATCCGAACGGAAACATAGATTATTCAAGGGTTACGACATTCAATGCTGCAGATTATGCGTTCTTGTTTTCTTATGCGAAGAAGGGTGTTCCCTTCATTCACAAGCCTTGGGCAAGTCGCGTAAACATTGGTGGAACTGCAAAAATTATTTACAGACAAATAGGTGACTTCGCGCGTTCATTTGGCTTTGGTTTCGATTTGGGAGCGCAATACCAAGGGAAACATGTGTGTTTCGGCGCTGTGGTTCGCGATGCGAGTTCAACCTTCAACGCGTGGTCTTTCAGTCTAGGTTCAACCGCTACTTCGGTTTTCGAACAAACAGGAAACACATTGCCGAAAAACGGATTAGAGATTGCCTTGCCACGTGCCATTTTAGGAGCGGGCTACAAATTCAACAAAGAGAAAATTTCGTTTTTGGTGGAAGGAAATGCAACTATAACCACAGATGGACAGCGTAACGCATTGGTATCTGGAAACACATTCAGCATTGATCCGAATGTTGGCTTGGAAGTGGGCTATTCAAACACCATCTTTTTCCGCGCAGGTGTTGGGAACGCACAACGTGTAAAGGATTTCGGAGAAGAGTATGTTACTTATCAGCCAAACATTGGAATAGGCATTCGCCTTCGAAAAATATTTATTGACTACGCGTTATCAGATGTTGGAAATTCTTCCGACGTTCTGTACAGCAACGTATTTTCGCTAAAGTTTTCGCTTTAGTTATTCAACAATGAATCGCTCGCTTTCGTGAGTGGTTTGCCCTTCAGCGTGTAACACATAAATTCCTTTTGGAAGATCAAGCTCTAGCATTTGCGTGTGCATTCCACCTGGGATGTTCCACTTCGATTCGTAAACGACTCTGCCGCTAATGTCTGTAACGGTTACAACCGCCTTATCGAAGCGCTCATTGAACGTTTGCACACTGAAGGTTCCGTTGTTCGGATTCGGGAATACATCGAATTGTTGTTGAACTAAATGCTGCTCTTCCATGCCCACATTCGGCTGAACAACAATGTTTTCGTCGCCCGGCAAATAGTAGGTGTAAGCGAAGAATACAATCATCATTTCATCACCTGTTTGCTCACCGGCTGTCACCAATTGCGGGGGACTATTCGGGTTGAACGGATTTGCGGAAGTGTTGTCGTAGAAGGCCTCTGCGCGAAGGTTGGTGTTTTGAGGAATGTGAATCAACTGCGGATAGTTGTAGGTTAACTGCCAACGGAAATCCCAAGAAGGCACGCTAATTAAAGGTTCTGTAGATCCATCGGGAAGTTCAGCCCAACTGCTAATGCTTCTTCCAATTAAGTGCATGTGGGGGAAAGTTCCTATTAAGGTAACATCTGCAGGCACAGTATAGGTTTCCGTGAAAGTAGATGTTTGATTAGCGAGCACATAAAGGAAGTTTTGATCGAGTATTCCAGGCCCGTGATTCAAAATAGGGTTGTACCAAACTTCGCGCGGAGTTGGGTCATCTGAGTAATGAAGGTTAATGGTGGTTTGATCTGAAAGACCTAATGTTCCGGCTGGGTAGTGAAATTCAACAAGGAAATCGCCGCCAGCTTCCAAGCGTTGTGCGAATCCGAAAGGCACCCATAACGGTCCACCTCCTGGCGCCCATGCAGAAAGGAATTTCGCTCCGTTGACAATGCTTCCACCGGTAGACTGAAATCCATCTCCGGGATCGTTCGCATCAAGCGTAGCCCCCGCCCCTGTTGGATCGTAAGAGATTACAACGTGGTGAACAATATCAGCGTTTCCAGGAATAATTTCAATACCATCTATCCAACCGTCCTGAGCCAATCCGCTTGGAATAACAAAGGTTCTGTAGTAGTCGCTGTTGGTAGCAGGTGAAGTGTAGTTCGGCGTTGTATACGTTTGGTCAACTGAAATCAATTGAGAACTGTTCGTGTAAACAGGAGTGGCAGGTGCAAGCGCTAAATCGCCACTGGGCGCGCCTCCAACAATCCAATCTTGAATGGCTTGCTTTTCAGCCACCGTTAAGACGTTTTCTCCAACGAAGTGTCTGTAGTTCGGGTCGGCAGGCCAAGGTGGCATTATGCCGGAAGTTATTGCGCCTAGTATTCCTGCTTGACTGTTGTAAGCATCATCATAAGTCATGAATGAAGAAGGTCCAATTCCTCCTTCGTGGTGACACGTGGTGCAATGTTCAAACAAGACAGGCGCTACGTTTTCGCTCCAAGTTCCTTGAGCAAATGCTCCAATTGAGCTGATAGTAGCGGCGAAAAGAAATACAAGTTTTTTCACGTTGAGTATTTTAAGGTGGAATAAAGCTAATCAAATTTTAATTAAGAAGAGTATAAGCGCGCAAGGTTTATTGCGATTGCAATGTTTATTTCTTCAAAGTGCGGATGTCTTTCCAACTGAAATAATAATCATCTTGCAGACAGTGAAACCTTTGTTGGAAATACAAAATTTAAGTGTGGCCTTCAACAACAGAATTGTTGTGAATGCCTTGTCCTATGCGCTTTTTCCAGGAAAGATAACGGCCGTTGTGGGTGAATCTGGAAGTGGAAAATCGGTAACCGCCATGTCGTTGCTCGGTTTACTTCCAACAAAAAAATTAGCGTTTCCTTCCGGAGAGATTTTTCTTTCGGGCGAATTGTTGGGTTCTGAAGATAGAACGGTGAAGCCCACAGACGAAGCCTTGGTTTCGCTGCGTGGAAAGAAGATTGCGGTGATTTTCCAAGAGCCCATGACGGCGCTCAATCCCGCAATGACGTGTCAGCAGCAAATGGAGGAATGCCTTCAACATGAAAAAAAAGAAACTCGAAAAAGCAAAGTTTTGTCTTTGCTAGAAGAGGTTGAAATGCCAGATCCTGCGGGCGCTCTAAAAAAGTATCCGCATGAATTTTCAGGTGGACAGCGTCAGCGCATCATGATAGCCATGGCCTTGGCTTCAGAGCCCATGCTGCTTATAGCAGATGAACCTACGACTGCGTTGGACCCTTCCGTTCAAGCGTCGATTTTAGAGTTAATCAAAAAGCTTAAAGACCAACGAAACATGTCGGTGCTGTTCATCTCACATGACTTACATGTGGTGAAAGAAATGGCAGATTACATTGTGGTCATGAAGTCTGGAAGTGCCGTTGAACAAGGCAATACAGAGGAAGTCTTGAATCATCCTCAGCATGATTACACAAGAGGGCTACTCGCTTGTCGACCTTCGAAATCTTCTAAGGGAAAGAGTTTAATTACGCTGGGAAATGATTTGGCTGAAAAGCAGTATTCGTTTTCCACCAATGAAAATATTTTATTGCGGGTTGAAGGGTTGACGAAGATTTATCCGGGACAAACAACCCCTGCCGTGAACAATGTTTCCTTCGAAATAAAACAGGGTGAAACCCTTGGTTTAATTGGCGAAAGCGGATGTGGAAAGACTTCGCTAAGTCGCATGCTTATGGGGCTTTTGATTCCAACAAGTGGTGATGTTTCATTTGGAAACGAACCGTTGATTGGAAAGAACATTTCATTCCCGAATAAATTTCGAAGAGACATTCAAATGGTTTTTCAAGATCCATTCGCGTCGTTAAATCCGAAGTTGAAAATTGAAGACATGCTGCTCGAACCCTTGCACATTCATAAAATCGGAAGTTCAAATTCGGAACGAAAAAAACGCGTTGAATATTTATTGAATGCCGTTGGAATGCCCTCCGATAGCGCTCAGCGGTATGCGCACAACTTCTCGGGCGGACAACGTCAGCGTATTGTTATTGCTCGCGCATTGGCAACCAATCCGAAGTTAATTATCTGCGATGAAGCCGTTGCGGCCCTTGATGTTTCTGTGCAAGCGCAGGTATTGAATTTATTAAACGATTTGAAGGAAGAATTCGGTCTGACGTATTTATTTATTTCTCACGATATGCCAGTGGTCTATCACATGAGCAACAATGTTATGGTTATGCGGAAGGGCGAATTGGTGGAAAAAGGCAGCACAGAGGCGGTTTTTCTTCGACCTGAAAATGAATACACACAACGATTAATGAGCATAGCCAGTCTTACGTGATAATCGTCACGGCACTGCTTTCTCGAAGAACTATCTTTGCACTATGGAATTGACAATGGCCCTCGGATTTTTCGGAGCACTGCTCATGGGCTTTGTGTTGGGTGTTTTAGGCGGAGGTGGTGCAATACTCACCATTCCTATTTTAGTTTATTTCTTTGGTTTTGATTTACGTGCCGCTGTGGTCTCGTCATATGCGATTTTGTTTTTCAGTTCTATCGTTGGTGGAATTCAAAGCAGAAAAGAAATCGAATGGCGCTTGGCCTTGTTGTTTGCCGCGGTGTCAGCGGTCTTCATAGCGTTAACCAAATTCTTTGTGCTTCCGATTTTACCTAAAGAATTTTTTGTTTTCGGTTGGAAGGTTTCAACGCAAAGTATTTTGCTTCTGTTGTTTGTGATCATCATGTACATTGTCGCTTACAAACTCATGAATCCGAAAAAAGCGAAAGGCAAGGGACTTGTTTCATTAGCCCTGAACGCTGCTGTTGTAGGTGTGTTGGGATCCCTCATTGGCGTGGGCGGTGGATTTCTCATTGTCCCTGCTATTTATGCATATCGTAATACAACAATGTCTGCCGCCATTGCTTCAACCTTTGTGGTGATTACTTTGAATTCTGCTTCGGGACTAGCGGTGTCTTATACGGAATTGAACACGTTGAATTTTTCCATCTTAATACCCTTTCTAGCCTTGGCTGTTGTGGGTGTTGTAGTTGGAACTCTACTCTCTAAAAAATGGTCCGATGCGATTTTGCGAAAGTCCTTCGTTGTACTTTTGCTGGCTGTGGGAACGTATATGTTAACGAAAGAAATAATTGAGATACTATGAAAATTGAACAGATCTATACTGGATGTTTAGCGCAAGGCGCTTACTACATTGAAAGCAATGGCGAGGCGGTTATTATTGACCCTCTCCGCGATACGAAAGCCTACACAGATAGAGCAAACGCTTCAGGCGCGAAGATCAAATACATCTTGGAAACGCATTTCCATGCAGATTTTGTAAGCGGACATTTAGATCTTCAAGTGTACACAGGAGCAACCATTGTTTTCGGTCCGAATGCAAAAACCGAATTCATTTCGCACATTGCAACCGACGGAGAAATTCTTCAAGTTGGAAACTGCACCATTGAGGTGTTGCACACGCCAGGACACACCATGGAGAGCACGTGTTATTTGCTTCGCGATGAAAACGGAAAGCAAGTAGCGGTATTTACTGGAGATACGCTTTTCATTGGAGATGTGGGACGACCAGATTTGGCGCAGAAGTCAGGTGAATTAACGAAAGAAGATTTAGCCGGATACTTGTACGATAGTTTGAGAAACAAATTAATGCCGTTGGAAAACGACATTACTGTTTATCCTGCTCACGGCGCGGGTTCTGCGTGCGGAAAGAACATGAGCAAAGAAACCTTCGACACATTGGGTCATCAGAAGGAAGTGAATTACGCATTGCAAGACATGACGAAAGAAGCGTTTATTCAGGAAGTTACTGCGGGTCTATTGCCTCCGCCGTTTTACTTCCCTGAGAATGTGGCAATGAATAAGAAAGGTGTTTCTTCGTTGGAAGGTGTGGTTCAACATTCAATGAAACCCTTGTCTGTGGAAGCGTTCACGGTGTTGATGGAAGATGAAAGTGTGTTGTTGTTAGATGTTCGCGGTCCGCAAGTATTCTGCAAAGGCTTTGTTCCGGGATCAATAAACATTGGATTGAAAGGCGATTTCGCTCCGTGGGTTGGGACATTAATTACAGACATGAAGCAACGCATTGCGTTGGTTACAGAGCCGGGTCAGGAAGAAGAAGCGATCACGCGTTTGGCGCGTGTGGGTTACGACGGGGTTGTAGGATATTTAGATGGCGGATTCGAGTCGTGGGATAATTCAGAAAATGAGATTGATCAGATTGAAAGCATTTCTGCCGAGCAATTTGCGGAGTTGGCTTCAGACAAAAAAGTGAATACTGTAGATGTTCGCAAGCCAACAGAATTTGAGTCAGAACATTTGGAATCCGTGATCAGCGCACCTCTACACGAGTTGAATCAGCACATGAGCGCCTTCAAAACAGGCGAGAACAAGTACATTCATTGTGCGGGCGGATACCGAAGCATGATTGCTGCGAGTATTTTGAAAAGCCGTGGAATTCACAATGTGATTGACATTGCGGGTGGATACAACGCCATTTCGAAAACAGCTTTACCGAAAACCAATTTCGTTTGCCCGAGTACGCTATAACCTTCGGTTTGTCGTATATTTGTACAACTAAAAATTAAGTCATGGGAAAATTAGGCGGTTGGGAATTAATTGCAATTTTAGTTGTTGTTCTTCTTCTTTTCGGAGGCAAGAAAATTCCAGAATTGATGCGTGGTCTAGGCAAGGGAATGAAGGAATTCAAAGACGCTAGCAAAGGCGAAGGAGCTTCTTCAACACCTTCTGAGTCTGACAAGATCGAGAATAAATAACATCTATTTCCAATGGTGTTTCATTCGTTGAAGGAAGTTCAGTCTGAGCTTTCCTCAAAATCCGTTTCTTTAAAAAACGTTGTTTCGCAGTATCTTCAGAACATTGAAGCGCGCATGAATTTGAATGCGTTCTTGGAAGTTTGGGGTGACGAGGCTTTAGAACAGGCCGAGCTGATTCAACAAAAAATAGACAATGGAACCGCGGGTAAACTAGCGGGGATGGTCATTGCCATTAAAGATAACATCTGTTACAAAAATCATAAAGTTTCTGCATCTTCTAAAATCCTTGAGGGATTTGAATCGTTGTACAGCGCAACCGTTGTAGAACGTATTCTTGCAGAAGATGCCATTATCATTGGAAGACTGAATTGTGACGAGTTCGCCATGGGCTCTTCCAATGAAACATCGGTTTACGGACCAGTAAAAAATCCCTTGAATGAAAATTGTGTTCCGGGCGGATCTTCCGGCGGGGCATCTGCGGCTGTAGCTGCCGATTTTTGTTTAGCCGCTTTGGGAAGCGACACCGGCGGGTCTATCCGTCAGCCAGCTTCTTTCACAGGAATTGTAGGCATGAAACCCACGTACGGCGCTGTTTCTAGATACGGGCTCATTGCTTACGCATCGAGTTTCGATCAAATAGGTCCAATGACGAAGTGTGTGGAAGACGCAGAATTATTATTGAAAATTATTGGCGGTCCAGATGCATACGACAGCACAGCTTTGTTGGAAGTCCTTCCAGCAGCGTCAGTTCGCGCAAGCAAACCAAAAATTGCATACTTGAAAGAAGCGGTTGAAAGCGAAGCGGTTCATCCGGAAATTCGTGAACGCGTCAATTCAATCTTAGAGAAATTGAAATCGCAAGGCTACACGGTTGAACCGATATCTTTCCCGTATTTAGATTACATGGTTCCCGCATATTATGTGTTAACCACAGCCGAGGCCTCTTCCAATTTGGCGCGTTTCGATGGAATTAACTACGGATATAGAAGCAAAGACGCAAAGGGTATCGATGATACATATAGAAAAAGCAGAACGGAAGGCTTTGGTCGTGAAGTAAAGCGCAGAATTTTATTGGGTTCGTTCGTGTTGAGTTCAGGATATATAGATGCCTATTATGGCACGGGTCAGCGCGTAAGGCGTGTTCTTCAAGAAAAGACGAAAGCTATTTTCGATCAATACGACTTCTTACTTTCACCCACTTGCACAGATGTTGCATTTGAGTTTGGCGCAAAATCGAAGGATCCCATTTCCATGTACATGCAAGATATTTTCACTGTGCATGCAAACCTTACGGGAAACCCCGCGATATCTATTCCATGTGGAAAAGAGTCAACAACTGGCCTTCCATTTGGCCTTCAAGTGACTGCCCGTCACAAAGAAGACAACGATTTGTTTGTCTTTTCAAAATTGCTAGAGGCTTTAGTTTCTTAGTCGTTACGAGTTTTTCCCTACCGGATTGTTCACAATTGTGTTTTGCCAACATTGGAAATAAATCAATTTTTTCGGAAATTGTATCCGAAATGCAAGGGCAATATATTCCTATAAACGGAGTTGCTCTTTAATTAAAGGGAAATCATGATGAAAAAATTAGTTACAGTATTACTGGGCGTGCTTATGTTTTGCAACGCAAATGCGTTGGAATTTCCGAAGGACACCCTTCAAGATAGACAAGTTGCGGCATTGAAGAAAGAAGAAATAGATGAAATCGACAGAATGTTGGTGGCGAGCTATTTGAATCACTTCTGTTTTTCTTCAGATCCAAATATTCAGAACGCGTTTAATTACGACCCGGATCACGTACCGTCATTTCCAGAAGAGCTAACTCGCGAGCGACTTAAAATACTCGACAGAGAGAGTCCGTTTGATCTGGTTTACAACGACAATGTCCGCGATTTCATTGCCTTATATTCATTACGTAGAAGAGATGTTACCTCGAAAGTGTTGGGCCTAGCGCAGCTTTACTTTCCGCTTATTGAAGACGCTTTAGCGAAGTACAACATTCCTCTTGAGCTGAAATACTTAGCTATTGTTGAGTCGGCTTTGAATCCGACAGCCATTTCTCGTGCGGGAGCAGCCGGACTTTGGCAATTTATGCCAGGCACTGGAAAAATGTATGGATTAGACATTACCAGCTACCAGGATGAGCGCTTCGATCCAATTAAAGAAACCGAAGCGGCTTGTAAATACCTACGTTTTTTATACAACACGTTTGGAGATTGGAATCTGGCGTTGGCTGCATACAACAGTGGACCAGGCAACGTGAACAAGGCCATTCGTAGAGCTGGTGGAAAGAAAGATTTTTGGGCGATAAAGCAATTTTTACCGAAGGAAACACAGGGGTACGTTCCAGCCTTTATAGCTGTGAACTACATTATGAGTTATTCCACAGAGCACAATATATTCCCAAAGAAGGCATCGGTATCTTATTTTGAAACAGACACGATACATGTTACGGGCCGTGTTGATTTCAACGTAGTTTCCAAAACGTTGAATCTACCCATTGAAGAAATTACTTATTTGAACGGAACGTATAAACTCAAAGAAATTCCTGACAATGGCGAGAAGCACTATTTAATGCTACCCGTGGAAAAAATTGGTGATTTCTTGGCTCATGAAAAGGAAATTTATGCTGCAAGCGACACCAGAAAACCAGAGCCGGAGCCTGCTCCAGAACCTTCAGACACCGCATCTGTAAAAAAGGAAGTGGAGCAAACCACAAAAGTGGTTTGGGAAGACCAATGGAAGACTCATAAAGTGAAGAAGGGAGAAACGTTGAAAGGAGTAGCCAGTAAGTATGGGGTTTCTTCCTCTGATGTAAAAAAATGGAATAAGTTGAAATCATCTTCCTTAAAGGCAGGCCAAAATTTGAAAGTAAAGGTCAAGGTTAAAAAGACGATTACTATTCCGAAGGTCACGGAGGAAAGTGAACCAGAGAAAAAGCCAGAGCCAAAGGTTGAGGATAAGCCCGAGAAAACAACTCCACCAAAATCAACGACTCCTAAAGTAACAACCCCGAAGGCAGATCCTCCGAAGGCGGCGGCTCCAAAAGAGGAATTTATTTATTATACTGTGAAAGCTGGCGATAACTTGTCAAGCATCGCTTCGAAACACAAAGTTTCAGTAGACTCAATTATCAAGCTGAATAAGGGCATTAACGCGAATAAAATAAAATCAGGACAAAAACTAAAAATCAAAAAGAAATGATAAAAGAGGGTGCCACCGTTGAGGTGAATTATGAGCTATTCATCGACGATGAAAATGGAGAATTGGTAGAAGCAACCAAAGAGCAGGGACCAATGAAGTTCAGGTTTAAAGTTGATCCAATGATTGACGGCTTTGAAAAGGGGCTAGAAGGATTGAAAGCAGGCGATTCGTTTAGCATTAGCATTCCATGTGCAGAGGCATACGGAGAGGAGCAGGAAGAGTATTACATGGAGTTTCCAAAAAGTGATTTCATGGAAGAAGACGGAGAGTTCGATGAAGAGTTGTTCGCGGTTGGCGAAGTTATTCCCATGGAAACTCCAGAAGGACACCAAGTTCAGGGTGTTGTTGAAGAAGTTAAATTGAATTCTGTGGTTATTGACTTTAACCATCCGTTGGCTGGAGAGAATTTATTCTTCAAAGGTCACGTGGTTTCAGTATCGTAAGAATATGCAATTCGTTCGCACTTCGGCCAGTAGCATATCGCGCATCTCTGCATTTGCAGGATCAACGTTGGTGTTGCTCATGGTTGGAATTTTCTTAGTGTTCTATTTAGTGGCGTTGCAGGTTTCAGATCATATTCGATCACAGTTTACCGTGCAGTTGTTGTTGAATGAAGACGCAAACGAAGAACAAATATTAAGCTTTAAAAAGGAAATCGAGGGAGGCGGCATCGCCTCCCAGGTTTCTTATACCTCAAGTGAGCAAGCCGAAGCTGAATACAGCAAAGAAATTGGTGAAGATTTCGTTCAGGTGCTTGGATACAATCCGCTTCCAGCGTCTATAGACGTTCAGATAAACCCGGAAAAGGCAGATGGCCTAACGGTAGACGCCTTTGTTGAATCGTGCAAACTGAATCCGATTATAAAAGACGTGGGGTATGAAAAAACCCTTCTTCAATCAGTCAATGAAAACATCTCGAAATGGGGCGCCATCATTGGTGGAATCGTTATTCTGTTTTTGATTATTTCCGCCTTCATTATTATGAATACCGTTGAGTTGGCTATCTCTTCTCAGCGTCTAATTATTCGAAGCATGCAGTTGGTGGGCGCTACACCCTGGTTTATTAAGCGTCCGTTTTTATGGCAAAGCTTAAAGAACGCATTGCTTTCTTCTTCTATAGCTTGGCTTTCCATTTCAGTAATATTGTATTTTAATCAGCAATCCTTAGCAGACATTATTCAGATTTTGCTTGACGGGGGTGGGTTTTGGAAATTGGGTGTCTTGCTCATTTCATTAAGTGTAGTTGTTGGTGTTTTTAGCACCTACATAACCGTAAGCCGTTTCGTTCGAGCGAAACTGCACCAAATGTATTAACGCCGTTCCTTCAAGAAAGCTGGCCTAAACCTTTCGAATATCAACCGAAAACAGAACCTTCTAAATAATTGAAAGAGGGAATCGTTATTCTTGTGAAACGTTAAGGAAAGATGAAGATTTAAGTGAGGTGTTCGAAATTGAACAAACTTCCTTATTTTCGTTGCCCGAATAAAACAACAGAAAATTAATTTAACAGTCATGAACAAAAAAGCAAGTCCTACAGTTAAGCAAGAAAACGGCTTCAACTTCAGTTCAATTTTTCCTTACATCGCAATTCCAATTGCCTTGTTAGCCGGATGGGCATTATACACCTTTATATTGGGTGATGCAGCAAACTTTGAAGGCGGAGATCCTGTAAAAGGTCATCCGTTAAACGTTTTAGGAACTGTTCACAAAGGGGGATTCATCGTACCTATTCTTATAGCAGTAAATATCATTGTTATCATCTTCTTCATTGAGCGTTTCATTAGCATTATGATGGCTAAAGGAAAAGGAAGTGTTTCTACGTTTGTTCACAACGTTCGTAAGATGTTGGCTAGCGGAGATATTAACGGAGCACTTGCTGCTTGCGACAAGCAAAGAGGTTCAGTTGCCGCAGTTTTGCGCGCTGGTTTATTGAAGTACAAGGCAATGTCGGAAGACACCACTTTAGATAAAGAAGCGAAAGTGACAGCTATTAAGCAAGAGCTAGAAGAAGCTACGGCTTTGGAATTACCAATGCTTTCTAAGAACTTGGTTATCCTTTCAACTTGCGGATCTTTAGGAGTACTTGTTGGACTTTTAGGAACTGTAAAAGGTATGATTTCTTCGTTCGAAGCTATGGCAACTGCTGGAGCTCCTGACGCAACTGCACTTTCATTGGGTATCTCTGAAGCCTTGATCAACACCTTCTTAGGTATCATGGCATCTGCGATTGCAATTATCCTTTACAACTTCTTCAATACACGTATTGACAGCATGACATTCGCAATGGACGAGGCTAACTTCACAGTTACTCAAACATTTGCTTCGAAGCACTAATTCAAGTTTTTACTTAATTATAAAAATTTAAAAATATGCCGAAACTCAAGATACCCAAAAGCGCTCCTAGCTTGGATATGACGCCTATGGTTGACCTTGGTTTCTTGTTGGTAACGTTCTTTATTCTCACTGCGAAATTCCGCCCGAACGAACCTGTAATCGTTGACGTTCCTAGTGCAACTTCTGAATTGTTGTTGCCTGAAAAAGTGATGCAGATTACGGTTGATGACAAGGGAAGAGTTTTCTTCGACCTCGCCGGAAAGGACATTCGCAGAGAAATGTTATCACGAATGGTTCAAAGACATCCGGAATTAAAACTTACCGAAGACGAAGCGCGTAAATTCGCTTTACTAGGTATGTGCGGAATGCCTTTGAACAACCTAAGTCAATACTTAAGTGCCGACGAAAAGACAAGAGCAGCATTTGACGAGCAAACCAAAGGCATCCCTACCGATTCCATCAATGGTGAATTGGGAGATTGGATCCAGAGTGGTTACGAAGCCTTTATGGACGATGCGGCTAAACATGGTTTAGAACCGAAAGACATTAAAGGTGATAAGGCGTTGCGTTACGCAATTAAAGCAGACGGAACAACAGACTACGAAAAGGTAGAGCAAGTTATTGACGTGTTCCGCGAAAAGAGTATTTTCCAATTTAATATGGTGACTACTTTGGAATCTGGTTCCAAATAATGCAACCGCATAGAATAAACATGTTATGGCAGAAATAATAGAAGGTGGTGGAGGCCACGAAAAAGGCGGGAAAAAGAGACCCAAAAAGAACCCGGTTCGCATGGACATGACGCCCATGGTTGACTTGGCGTTCCTTCTTTTAACCTTCTTCATTTTGGCGACCTCATTGAGCAAACCAAAAACACTAGAGATTGTCTATCCGAAAGATGTTGAGAATCTAGAGGATCAAACGAAATTGGATGACGATTTAGCAACAACCATTATTGTGGGTGAAACCGACGACCAAATTTTCTACTATCATGGAAAATTTAGAAAGGACACCACGAAATTGGAGCCGTCAGATTTTTCTAAAGATGGTTTACGTGTAATGCTACTTGAAAGAAACAAACGAGTAGTAGAACAAGTGAATTCTTTGAAAGATCAACAAAGAGAAGAATTGAAAAAGAGTAACACACGCGAAGATGACGAAAAAATAAATCTCCGTTTCAAGGAGCTTATTGCAGAAGCTTCGAACGATTCTCTTGCTCCATTCGTTATTGTGAAAACAATGCCTACAACCAAATGGAAGAACGTTGTGAATGCGATTGACGAATTGAATATTACAAGTGTGAAGAAGCGGGCCATTATGGACATGGAAGCGCGTGAAGCATTACTTTTCCTTTCACCAGAAAAAGTAGCGGAATTAAAATTGAAATGAACGATTGATGTGTAGTCCTGTACTGCACATTATAAAAGTAAACCATTATGTCAGCAGTAACTGATTTTCTTAGCAACCACTCAGACTTGGTGGCTGTAGCTACAGCAGCAGCTGTGGTTACATTCCTTGGTTTTGAAGCGGGCTGGAATAGCATTATGGCATCGGATCGTAATGAGCAGGTATTTGAAAACAAAAACAAGGCTTATGGAGCGTATAGAATTCGCTCTATGTACGGAAGCGTATTGGCTATTGCAGTGTTTTCGGGTATTTTCTTAGTATCTGGTGCGTTAATCACACCAGTCATTTTAGCCAAAGGCGAAAAGAAGGAAAAAGATGTGAAGGTGGAAATGAACGCAGAAATGATTGCGCCGCCACCAACGGATCCAAATGAGCCGCCACCACCACCGCCACCACCACCACCACCGCCGCCACCACCACCAACGGTGCGTCAGATTCAATTTACGTCTATTGTTATTGAAGAGAATGTAGAGACTCCTCCACCTTCTCAAGATAAATTGAAAGATGAGAAAATTGCAGACGAAACAACGGAAGGTGACGACGGTCCAATGGGGCCATCAGATGCAATTGCTGTTTATACCCCCGTTGATGATAAAAAAGATAAAGTTGACGCCCCTTTGACTTTTGTTCAAGAGATGCCAGCTTACCCAGGCGGAGAGGGAGCTTTGTACAAATTCTTGTACGAGAATATCTCTTACCCTGAGCAAGAAAAATCTCAGAACATTGAAGGAACGGTATTCGTAAACTTCGTTGTAGAAAAAGACGGTACGCCAACCAACTTCACGGTAACACGTGGTGTGGAAGGTGGAAAGGGATTAGACAGAGAGGCATTAGGAGCTTGTAAGAAATTAGGCAAGTTCAATCCTGGAAAACAAAACGGGGTTTCTCAACGTGTATTCTTGACTATTCCGATCAAATTCACGCTTGCAGATAACTAATCGATAAATACTTTGTGAAAAGGGTTGGCTTCGGTCAACCCTTTTTTATTTTTGAATGAGAATGTTACCCTTCCATACAGATAGCAACGAAGCAGGCTTAGATGAAGCCGGAAGAGGATGCCTCGCAGGCCCAGTCGTTGCCGCTGCAGTCATTCTTCCAAAAGGATTTTCTCATCCGTTCCTGAATGATTCGAAGCAAATGAGCAAGAAACATCGAGATGAGCTTCGTATTATCATAGAAAAAGAAGCAGTAGCATGGAACGTGCAATTTGTTTCCCCACAAGAAATAGACGAGCTGAATATTCTGCGCGCTTCAATAACGGCGATGCAGCGGGCTACGCTGAAATTGAAGAAAAAACCTTCTCATCTTTTAGTAGATGGTAACCGGTTTTATCCCTTGGAAGGATATTCCCACACCTGCATGATTAAAGGCGATGCGCGCTTTCTGAACATTGCGGCCGCGTCTGTTTTAGCGAAGACACATCGCGATGAATTTATGCTGAACCTGCACGAAATTTTTCCGCATTATGCATGGGATCGAAACATGGGTTATCCTACAAAGTTGCACCGTGCAGCAATTACAGAATTTGGTTCTTGCGAGCACCATCGCATGACCTTCGCTCTTTTGCCAAGGGAGTTGCAAATAGAAGCGCATTGATGCCTATTTTCGCACTATGCAGTTAAAGGCAGAAAACATACAGAAGATTTACGGAAAGCGTACCGTTGTTAAAGACGTTTCGTTTTACGTTGAACAAGGCGAAATTGTGGGTTTGCTCGGTCCTAATGGAGCGGGAAAAACCACTAGCTTCTATATGGTCACCGGGTTAATTCAACCAAACCAAGGTAGAGTTGTACTGGACGATAAAGAAATCACGCATATGCCCATGTTCAAACGCGCGAAAATGGGCGTGGGTTATTTGCCACAAGAAGCTTCCATTTTCCGTTCACTTTCTGTGGAAAATAATATTAAAGCAGTGCTTGAATTAACGGCTCTTTCCAAGAAAGAACAGGCCGAGAAATTAGATGCGCTGTTAGAAGAATTTGGCCTGACAGAAAGAAGAAAATACATTGGTCATCACCTAAGCGGCGGAGAAAGAAGACGAACAGAAATTGCTCGAGCATTAGCCACGGATCCGAAGTTTATTTTGTTAGACGAACCCTTTGCAGGTGTTGATCCTATTGCTGTTGAAGACATTCAACGCATTGTTTGGAAGCTGAAGGAGCGGAACATTGGAATTCTCATTACCGACCACAATGTGCAAGAAACCCTTTCGATTACAGACCGCGCTTATTTGTTGTATGACGGAAATATTTTGAAGTCCGGAAGCGCTGAAGAACTAGCTTCCGACGAGCAAGTGCGACGAGTTTATTTGGGTCAAAACTTTGTCTTAAGAGCCCGAAAAGAATAAGCCCCCGAGAATCTCGAGGGCTTCATTATTTTTTATTTGGAAGAATTACTTCGCGCTGTTGTAGCGAGCTTCAACCGCTTCCCAATTAATTACATTGAAAAAAGCTTGAACGTAATCTGGACGTCTGTTCTGATAGTTCAGGTAATACGCGTGTTCCCAAACGTCTAATCCTAAAATTGGAAATCCAGAACAACCAACTCCTGGCATCAATGGATTGTCTTGATTTGGTGTTGAGCAAACTTCAAGTTTTCCGTCTTTCACACACAACCAAGCCCATCCTGAACCAAAGCGAGTAGCTGCTGCTTTCGCAAATGTTTCTTTGAATGCTTCAAAAGATCCGAATGCCTCGTTAATAGCGGCTTCCATTGTAGGAGTAATCTTTCCACCAGTTGGTGAAAGCAATTCCCAAAATAGATTGTGATTGTAGAATCCACCACCGTTATTTCTAACGGCATTGTTCTCGAAACCTTTCACCATTACTTCTTCGATAGAAAGATTTTCTAAATCGGTTCCAGCAATAGCGTTGTTTAAGTTTGTGGTGTAGGCAGCGTGATGCTTACCGTGATGAATTTCCATAGTGCGAGCGTCGATATGTGGCTCAAGCGCATCGTACGAATAAGGGAGGTTTGGTAGTTCGAATGACATAGTTATTTTTTTGCGAAATTAACCCAAAACGAACGCCACAAAAAAATTCTTGTCAATTGGTTAGAAAGCTTGTTGCGCGCTTATCTTTGTAGCTTATCGAAGCGTTTTCAATTAACCGATTTTAAAGAAGGAAAAGCATGGGACTTTTTAGTTTCCTAACACAAGAAATTGCCATTGACTTAGGTACGGCAAATACAATCATTATCATGAATGATAAGGTTGTTGTAGATGAACCATCTATCATTGCTCGCGACCGAGTTTCAGGTAGAACCGTTGCTGTTGGGCGTTTAGCGCAACAAATGCACGGTAAAACTCACGAGAACATTAAGACAATTCGTCCGTTGAAAGACGGTGTAATTGCCGATTTCCACGCGGCTGAGGATATGATCAAAGGGTTAATCAAAATGATTAACAAAGGCGGAAAAATGTTTCAACCTTCTTTGCGAATGGTCATTTGTATTCCATCTGGAATTACTGAAGTTGAAAAGCGTGCGGTAAAAGATTCTGCTGAGCATGCAGGTGCGAAAGAAGTTTATTTGATTCACGAACCAATGGCTGCGGCAATTGGTATTGGTGTGGACGTTGAAGAGCCAATGGGTAATATGATTATCGATATCGGAGGAGGTACTTCCGAAATTGCAGTTATTGCATTGGGCGGAATTGTAACCGACAAAAACATTCGTGTTGCCGGAGACGAGCTTACACAGGACATTGAAGACTACATGCGTCGTCACCACAACATTTTAATTGGGGAGCGTACAGCAGAGCAAATTAAAATTGAAGTCGGAGCTGCCATTGATGATTTGGAGAATCCTCCTTTGGACTATAGCGTTCGCGGTCGTGACTTAGTTACGGGTATTCCGAAAGAGATTATGGTTTCTTACAAAGAGATTGCTCACGCATTGAACAAATCAATTTCGAAAATTGAAGAGGCAATCATGAGTTGTTTGGAAAATACACCACCCGAGTTGTCTGCAGATATTTTCAAGACAGGTATTTATTTGGCAGGCGGTGGCGCATTGCTTCGCGGATTAGATGTTCGAATTAATCGTAAAACAAAATTACCCGTGCACGTTGCAGACGATCCTTTGCGTGCTGTTGCAAGAGGTACGGGAATTGCGTTGAAGAATATCAACCGCTTCCAATTCTTAATGCGCGAGTAATTCGTTAAAACGAAAGCAGAATGGGTAATCTTTTAGCACTGTTGCAACGATTTCACGTGCTTTTGTTGTTCCTTGTTCTTCAAGCATTTTCGCTCGCCGTTTTGTTTTCAGAAAACAATTTTCATCGCAAAGAATTTATAAGACACAGTTCGGATTTTGCCGGATACATTTATGAAAAACGAGATGAGTTTACAAGTTATCTAAGACTTGCGGAAATAAACGATCAGCTTGCCATTGAGAACGCCTCATTGCGAAGCTTGCTTCCAAACAACTATTTGGTATCTGACACCGCGGTCTACAAATCACAAGGCGCGAGACAACAGTTCACCTACACAACGGCAAGGGTTGTGAATGCTACAGTGAGTAGAAAAAGAAATTATCTCACCCTAAATAAGGGTTATGCCGAAGGAATAGGCATGGAGATGGGCGTTATTGCAAACGGAAGTATTGTTGGAATTGTGAGCAGTGTAAGCGAGAATTACTCGATAGTTATGCCTGTCCTTCACACGAAGTTCCAAGGTTCGGTAAAGATGAAAGGCTCGGGGGATTTTGGAATTTTAGAATGGCCCGGTGGTGACCCTCTATTCGCCTTTGTAAAGGAGGTTCCAAAACATGTCTATATCAATGTTGGAGATACGGTGGTTACGACGGGATTCTCAAGTCATTTTCCCGAAGGAATGTTAATCGGAAATGTTGATGCTCTGGAAGACAAACCAGAAGAGAACTTTCATCGGATAAAAGTTAAGCTCGCTACAGATTATAGAAAAGTCGCTTGGGTTCAGGTTGTGAAAAACCTAGAAAAGATTGAGATTGACTCTCTTCAACAACAACAAATTAACGCAGACGGAGGAGAAGAATGATGAACTATTTGCGTATATTCTTATTCGTATTGCTGCAGGCTTTGGTGGTGAGTAGAATTCAGCTTTTCGACGGGTTGGTTCTTCCCTTTATATATATTTTCAGTTTGTTAATGTTTCCATTCGACACCCCGCGATGGTTGTTGTTGTTGGTTGGCTTTTTCACGGGAATATTCATGGATTTGTTCACCGGCCCTCCCGGATTGCACACGTCGGCGTGTTTACTGCTTGCTTTTTTACAGCCGGTGGTTCAAAATATGCTAGCTCCACGTGAGGGGTATGACTCTAATCTGAAGCCCACTATTCATAAAATGGGATTGGCCTGGTATACGACATACGCTGGGTTACTAACATTGGCGCACCATACGTGGTTAATCTTCTTCGAGTTTTTACGCTGGGATAAATTCTTCTTTCAGTTGTTTCATATTTTGTTAAGTTCTATTGCAACTTTATTGCTGATGATTTTGGCGCAACTCTTAATTTCGCCAAATAAGAAAAGCAGTTAATTACCTTGAACAACGACAATCGCCGGTACACTTTCTTGTTTATAGTTGGAACCATCTGTGTAATATACATAGTGAGACTTTTTGCGCTTCAGGTTGCCACAAGCGAATGGAAGAATAGGGGTTCTCGACTTACAGAGCGAGAGGTCATTGTTTATCCTTCTAGGGGAAATATTTTTGATCGGAATGGAAAGGTTTTAGTAACGAACCAAACGGTTTATGATCTGATGGTGTTGCCCAAAGAGGTTGCGGCTTTTGACACCTTAGAGTTTTGCAAACTTGTTAATCTGCCCTATGAGGAGCTGAAAGAAATCTTAAAAAAATCAGTTACATATCCCAACGTTAAGTACAAACCCTCTCCGGTTATTAAGCAAATGCTTCCTGAAGAGTATGCCCTTTTCGCGGAGCGGTTGTATAAATTTCCTGGCTTTTTTGTACAAGCGAGAACCCTGCGCACATATCCTGAAAGCCTGGGCTCTCTTGTGCTAGGCGATGTAGGAGAGGTGAACAAAGACATATTGGAGAAGCATCCTGATTACCGAAAGGGAGATTATATTGGATTGAACGGGATTGAAAAATCTTACGAGAAAGAGCTACGCGGAAAGCGCGGGATTAAATATGTTTATCGCGATAATCTTGGTGTTGAGCACAGTGTTGAAAATGGCCAACTTGATAGTGCGGCGCAAGAAGGAGTTGATTTGTACTCCACGTTGGATGCGGAACTGCAGAAGTACGGGGAAAAATTAATGCAGAATAAGCGTGGATGTATTGTGGCCATAGAACCTTCAACAGGAGAAATATTAGCCTTGGTTTCTGCCCCAACTTTTGACCCCAACTTGTTGGTAGGAAGGGCGCGCGGACAAAATTTTGCGGCGCTTGCAAAAGACCCTTTGAAGCCTTTGTTTAACAGAGCCACTCAGGCACAATATAGACCAGGCTCGATATTCAAATTAGCGCAATCTCTTACCGCATTGCAATTGGGCTCTATTACGAAAGAAACGAGAATTGCATGTAACAGAAGTATAATTGGTTGCCACGGACCACATAGTATGGATGATCTGGAGATGGCAATTGTTCACTCGTGCAATCCTTATTTCAGAGGTGTCCTTCAGCGTGTAGTTGAAGCGAATAGAGATCCGAATAACAGGGCAAACGACGCGGCAATGGGTCTAGCTATTTGGAACGAGCAAATACGAAAATTGGGATTCGGATCCAATCTAGGAAGTGATTTGCCCGGCATGAAAAAGGGAAATGTCCCAAGCCCTGAATATTACAACAAGAAGTACGGCGTTGGTGGCTGGAATTTTTCTACCATTTATTCCATTGCTATTGGTGAAGGAGAGCTACTCATTAATCCCGTTCAAATGTGCAACCTGGCTTGCATTATTGCGAACAGAGGATTCTACGTCCCACCCCACACTGTAAGACAAATAGGAAGAGGCGGCTCTGCACGTACCGAATATGTTACTCGTATTGATGTAGGCGTGAAACCTGATTATTTCGAGACGGTCGTAAACGCTATGGAGAAAGTGGTTGGACCGGGCGGAACAGCGAACAGTATAAAACTTTCGGATATTGTTATTTGTGGAAAGACTGGTACCGTTCAGAATGAACCGCGCGAGGATCACAGTGTATTTGTTTGTTTTGCTCCAAAGGAAAATCCGAAAATTGCCTTGGCGGTTTATGTTGAATATGCTGGTTTTGGAGGCACTTGGGCGGCACCTATTTCAAGTCTGATGATAGAGAAATTCTTGAAAGGAGGTACGACCAATACAGCAAGAGAGGAGCAAATGATGAACGCGAAAATTTTAAATTAATGGTGGCGACGGGGAAACAGAATCTACAACTTGATTGGGGCACGATTGCGCTCTATGGCACGTTGGTTCTGTTCGGCTGGATGACTATTTACAGCGCGGCATACAACCCCCTTCTTCCCAGTCCGTTTACCTTTTCCGAAGAGTATGGCAAGCAGCTGGTTTGGATTGGTGCATGTATATTTTTAATTGTGGTAATTCTTTATCTCGACGCTGAAGTCTTTAACAAGTTAGCAGTTTACATATACCTCTTCTTTGTTCTTTTATTGATGTTGGTATTGGTAATTGGAAAGGAAGTGAACGGGGCAAAGGCGTGGTTTGGTATTGGTGATTTTGGTATTCAACCGAGTGAATTTTCTAAGATTGGAGTTGGACTCTTTCTATCGAAATTTATTTCCAGCTCTGGATTGCAGTTAAAAAACTTGCGCATGCGTATTCAAGCGTTTGCGATTATTGGACTTCCCGCCTTTTTAATTTTACTTCAACCCGACGTTGGTTCGTTGTTAACTTTTCTAGCGTTTATTTTAGTTATGTATCGTGAAGGCATGTCGGGCAATGTGCTTATTGCCGGATTCGCAAGTGTGGTTATTGGAACACTGAGTATTGTTATTGGTGCAGGGCGAACGACCTATCCTTATTTCGGAGAGATGAGTTCTATTTGGACGTTTATTATTTCTCTTTTCGGCTTGGCCATACTTGCTTTGATTTTCGTGCGGAATTTTGTTGTTCCGCGATCGAGAAGAATGCTTTATTCGGTTACCGTTATATCGTTAGTCTTAGCTTCGAGTCTTGCGTTTTCCATTAATTACATTGTAGACAACGTGCTTGAAAAGCACCACAAAGAACGAATTTATGTAATGCTTTCCTTGCCGGTTGAGCGCGAAGACGCAACCTACAATTCGGAGATGGCGAAAATTACTGTGGGCTCAGGAGGGCTGTTTGGAAGAGGGTTTCATCAGGGACCCATGACACAGAATAATTACGTGCCCGAACAGTGGACCGACTTTATTTTTAGCGCAGTTGCAGAGGAGTGGGGATTCGTTGGAAGCGTAACGGTCATTGTTATGTTCTTCGCGCTTATTTACCGGCTAGTTGTTTTGGCGGAACGACAACGCTCTCAATTTTCTAGGGTTTACGGCTATTGCGTGGCGGCCATTCTATTCATGCACCTGCTTATTAATATTGGAATGGTGCTCGGATTGGCTCCAATCATTGGTATTCCTCTTCCCTTCTTCAGCTACGGCGGATCTTCGCTTATGGCGTTTACGATTCTACTTTTCATTATGATCCGATTGGACGCGGAGCGACTCAGCATCTTTAGATGATGACCCTTCGGGATGACGCTTCGCGATATGCCTATATTCAACATTGCATGGTTTGTAAGGTTCGAATGAGCATTCGGTTCTGCTGTAACCTATTTCATACTTTAGCGTAACACCCAAAATACTCTTGTATGAAATCTTTATATACGCTATTTCTTTCGGCACTCCTTACCCTCTCTTGCAACTTCGCGTTGGCGAATGATACTTTTTTCATTGAGAATAAAGGGCAGGTAAAAAATGAAAAAGGTCAGGTTGATCAGTCAGTTTTGTATTCATACTCGACTTCTGAAATGGATGTATTTATTCGAAAGAACGGATTAACTTATCAGTTCAAACGTTATAACGCAGAGGGAACTTTTGCCGAGCGTGTTGATGTTAATTGGAAAGGCAGTTCGGAAATGGCTGTTGCCATTGGATTACAGATGACTGACTACACAGAGAAGTATTTTTTAGACGGAAGCTCGAATTCGACAAGTGCATTCAAGGAGGTGAGACTTTCGAATGTTTATCCGGGAGTGGATTGGAGAATATTCGTTACTGAAAAGGGAATGAAATACGAATTCATCGCCAAAGATGCCGAAGCCGCAAAGCAAATTAGTATGTATGTTGAAGGCGCGGAAAAATTGGAAAAACTAGATAATGGAGCGCTTATCGTGAAAGGTGAGTTGGGTGAAGTGAGTGACGCTAAACCCGTTTATTTCAACCAAGGAAAAGAAATTGATGGAAATTTTATGGTGAATGGAAATTCAGTTCAATTTGAAATTCCTTCGAACACAAACGGAGAGCTTATTCTGGATCCGGAAATTATTTGGTCGTCTTATTACGGTGGAACTGGACTAGATGATTCTCGTGGAATTTATACCGATGCGAATGGTGATTACTATTTAACGGGCGCAACCAATTCAACCACATTGATTTCATATTTGGGTTATCAGGGTTTATTGGGCGGAAGCAACGACGTTTATGTTGTGAAGTTCAACGCCTTGAATCAACGCTTATGGGCAACTTACTACGGTAGAACGGGTAACGATGTTGGAAACGACATTGTTGTTGATCCTTACGGAGGAATTTATGTAGCAGGAAGCACAAGTTCCACGTCGGCATTTGCTTCTGCGAGCCAGCAGACTGTTTATGGCGGCGGTCCGAAAGATGGTTTTGTTTTGAAATTATTTCCAGACGGAACGTTGGAATGGTGCTCTTATTACGGCGGAAGTGGCGACGAGCAATTAACCGCATTGTCTGTAGGATTTCAAGGCGAAGTGTATTTCATTGGTGAAACCAGCTCAACGGATTTGGTGACTTTGGATGCCGTACAATCCTCTTTCGGTGGAGGCGCAAGTGATTTTTATTTAGGCATGATTGATCCCGGGGGGTTCCTTCTACGCTACTCTTATTTTGGAGGAAGCGGAGCGGAATTGGCAGGCGACCTCGTGGCTACTAGCGACTTCAATTTATATTTTACAGGAACAACCAGTTCTTCTTCGGGCATGGCCGTTGGTGGAGCGCAAAACACCTATGGCGGTGGTGCTTACGATGGTTTCTTCGCTAAAATAAATTCGGGGAATGCAATTGAATGGGCGTCGTACATTGGCGGACCAAGTGAAGATCGCGCTGAAGCGATTCATGCTGCTGCAGACCGGTTGTATGTAGTTGGAAAATCTGGATCTATTAACGGAATCTCCACACCAGGTTCTGCGCAAGTGTTTAACGGAGGAGGAAGTTTCGATGGCTATTTAGCATCTTACACAGTTGATGGAACAGTGAATTGGAAGACCTATTACGGTGGTTCTGGAAATGAATCGCTTTGGGGTGTTGCAACAGACGCGGCAGGCAGTGTTTTCATTACCGGAAATTCAACCTCTTCAAATTTGGGCGACAATGGTTTTCAGAACGCGAATGGTGGGTTGAATGATATTGTCTTCGCTGGATATTCCATAGACGGTGTTCGTTATTGGAGTTCTTATTTAGGTGGAAGTGCAGACGAATCGGTGAGTGACCTTGTGATGAATGCCAATCAAGAAATGTTTTTTGCTGGAAGTTCTGCGTCTTCGAATCTTGCTGTTGGCGGCTACGAATCCACGAACAACGGAGGTGGTGAAGCCTTTTTCGGAAAATTGAAAAATTGTGATTACCCCTACTTGACAGTGCATATCACTGGAGATACTATTTTCTGTGAAGGTCAGTCTGCTGTCTTGTGTTCAGGTGGTGCAGATCATTTCCTTTGGTCAACCGGAGACACCACCGCTGCTCTAGAAGTAGATGAAGCTATGACCGTTTATGTCATTGGAACAACTACACCGGGCTGCAGCACTCGTTCAGATGATTACACCTTTACGGTATTGCCGCAGCCAAATATTAACATTACTGCCGATGGCCCATTGACGTTTTGTGGCGACGTGTCTGTAAATCTGACAGCTACTGGTGGAATTGGATACGAATGGAACAACGGACTTCTAACCGAAACAATTACGGTTACTGAATCTGGAAATTACGCCTGCACGGGTATAAATGAATTCGGTTGTGAAGGAAGTAGCAATCAATTGAGCGTTGAGGTTTTCGATTTGCCAGAAGTGGCGATGGGTATTTCAACGGACAGTATTTGCATTTCGGCTGATCCTGTTGGAATAGTTGGCTTGCCGTTGGGTGGTACCTACGTTGGTGACGGAATTGTTGGAAGCACTATAGACCCAACTATTGCGGGTGGCGGGGCACATCAAGTTTATTATACCTATACCGATTCAAACGGATGTACTAACACTTCTGATGTGTTCGACTATTTCGTGTTGTTCGAGCCGACAGTTCTTTTCCTTTCTCAAGATACCGTTATGGCTGGAGATCCTCCGGTTGAAATGACAGGAATTCCTTCAGGCGGATATTACACCGGGTTTGGGGTGAGCGGAAATTTATTTTATCCTGAACTGGTTGCCCCAGGATTTTATCAGGTTACCTATAACTATGTAGACGATAATGGCTGCACCAATAGAGACACACAGGTTATTTATGTCTGTTGTGTTGGAATAGACGAATCGGCATCGGTAGAGCCGAAGTTGTATCCGAATCCGAGTGAGGGGGTGTTGAATTTCACTTTAGGAACGCATTCTGCCCGAGCATATCGCATTTATGATCTTTCGGGAAGGGTGGTTCAACAAGAAAATTTATTTTTAGAGCAAAGTTCTCTTAACGTCACGAATTTAGCGAATGGTCAATATTTACTGAGGTTTGAAGGCGGCGGAGTCTTTATTCCGATTCCATTTTCAGTGTCGAAATAAAAAAAAATAAAGTTTTTTTGAGAAAAGTGTAACCTTTTTAGGTCGATAGGGGTAAAAGAAGCATAACCTATTTGACTTATGAAAAACTCAATCACAATCTCCATCTTCGCAGCAGTTCTTTCTCTTAGCCTTGTGTCTTGCCAGAAAGAATTCTACATGCCAACCGCATCAGTATCTATAGCCGACACTACTTCTAGTGTTTCTAACACAGATGAGACTGCGCCAACAGTTGTTTTAGGGGAAGACGTAGCGAAATTGAATTTCGTTTGGCTTCAACCAGAGGGTACTAACGCTAACCTTCAAGGGGTGAAGATTGAAATTGCAGACAAGAGCGGTGAAGTAGTGTTTTCAGCAATCGATGTAATGACAGCGGGAGACAATATGTTTCAGTGGTATCCTGGAATTATTCTTCAAGCAGACGAATATACTTTCACAATGAAATCTGCATCTGGCAATGTATTAAGTGTTTCTACGCTGAATGTTGCAGACGCTTTCCAACAAGACGAATACATTCATCAAGCAGACGGAGCGAAGTTTTTCCTTCAACTGACTTGGGAAAAAGCATCAGAAATATAAGTTTAGGTTAGTTAGGTATGAAAGGCCCCCTTCTCTCGAAGGGGTTTTTTCATGAAATAAATAATGCAGTTTATGCACCTATATAAGCTGTTTGTGTATAAATTAGCAAGCTCATGACTCAAGAAGAAGAAATAAATTATTTACGCCAACGCGTCGCAGATTTGGAGGAGTCTTGTCGAATGGCCGAAAAGCTATTAGTTAATCGCGAAGCGAAGTTCAAGGGTATTATAGATAATTTTCGTTTAGGTTTATTAGAGGTAGAACCCAACGGTGTTATTATTGATGCAAATGAATCGTTTTGTGAAATGAGTGGTTTTAGTATTGAGGAACTGTTTGGAAAGGATGGTGGTGAGATGTTGTTAGATGACTTTGAGAAGGAGCGAATGAAAGTGCGCAACGCCTCACGAAGTGAAGGAGAAGCGGATGTTTATGAGTTGCGCGTATTAAATAAGAATAGAGAAACGCGTTATTGGTTGGTAAGCGCCGCTCCTCTTTTGGGAGAAGACGGCGAGGTGCACGGATCAATTGGTATTCATTGGGATATTACCGAGATGAAGCATTTGGAGTTCGAGTTGAAAGGAGCGCGATACAAAGCAGAAGAATCGGCGAAAGCTAAGGCCATGTTCTTAGCGAATATGAGTCATGAAATTCGCACCCCTCTGAATGGAATTGTGGGAATGGCAGAGCAGCTGGCTCAATCTCAACTGGATGCTGACCAGCGCTATTTCATAGATATTATGCGTTCAGCGTCTTCAACGCTTTTATCAATTATAAATGATGTTTTAGATATTTCAAAAATTGAATCAGGTAAATTTAGTATTGAAACGATCCCTTTCAATTTGAATGAAACCATTCGAAGAACGTTAAGCATTTTTGGAGAGAAGGCTAAGCAAACGAATATTTCCCTGGACATTGAATTAATGGATGACATGGGGATTATGCATCTCGGAGACCCTCACCGACTGAGTCAGGTATTGTTCAATATTGTTGGGAATGCTATCAAATTCACGCAAGCTGGATACGTGCGAGTGACTTCAAACCTTTCTCGTGGTGAAAACGATATTTGCTTCGTTTCTTTTTCAATTGAAGACACCGGAGTTGGAATGGACATGGCTTATTTGGCCAAGGTATTTGAAGCATTTTCACAGGAAGACGCAAGTATTACTCGAAAGTTTGGAGGAAGCGGTTTAGGCTTGAGCATTGCGCGAAGCATTGTTCAGATTATGGGAGGAACCATTCAGATTGAAAGCGAAAAAGGAAAAGGTACGCGGGTGAACATTCGCATTCCTATGAGAATATCGAATGAAAAAACGAAACAGGACATAGTAGAAATGACAGATTTACAAAAGTCGCTTAAATCGCTTCGCATTCTAGCGGCAGAAGACAATGAGCTGAATCGCATGGTTCTTCAAGTTATCTTGAAAAAGTGTGAAGTTGTTGTAACCATAGCCCATAACGGCCAAGAGGCCATTAATCTTATTCAAGAACAAGACTTTGACTTGGTGTTAATGGACGTGCAGATGCCAATTGTTGATGGGCTCGATGCTACGAAGTACATACGCGAACAGTTGAAACTGACCATTCCGATTATTGGGTTAAGCGCAAATGCTATGCGGGAGGAGGTTGAAATTTGCAAGCAGGCCGGAATGAATGATTATTTGGTGAAACCTTATTCAGAAAGAGCGCTGGTTGAGGTGATGAAGAAATGGAGCTTTGAAGAGAAAAAAACAGAGTTAGCGCAAGCAGAAATTACAAGTGAAAAAGAATTAGACCTTTCCATGCTGAAGCAATACGTGGGCAATGATATTCATGTGTTGAAAGATGTTGTTAGCGGATATTTAACTCATCTTCCTCCGCAATTGGACCGTTTGGAATTGGCCTTGGTTGGTGCGGATATTTTAGCCCTGCGCCATGAGCTTCATCAATTAAAAGCAAGCATGGAAATAATTGGCGTTCGTCCAGACGGATTGTCTTTTGCAGGGATTTCAAATGAATTGAAAAAAGATGGGTTATCTGATCTTGCACAAAGTGCCATTAACTCTGTAATTACAAAAGGGAAGAGCGCGATTATTAGTCTGCGTAAGGCCATTGAATAAACAGATAATTTCAAGCTAAAACAGGGCTTTATAGCGAATTATAGTTTAATCTTGCATCGTAAACCCACCCCAATTGATAAGAGGTAAACGATACATTATTCTTGTAGATGATGAGGCTATTATTCTGAGCGTCTTATCGCTTCATGTAAAAAGTTTTTTGCCAGAGGGAATAGAGTTGATAACTGCTAATTCAGGGGAAAGTGCTTTAGAAAAACTAACTCCTTTACTTGAAGAAGGCGGAGAACTTTTGTGTGTTATTAGTGATTACATGATGTCTCCGATGCGAGGTAGTGAATTGTTGGGCCGTTTGGAAATACTCTCCCCAGCAAGCAAAAAGATTATGCTTACCGGTCAAGCCGATTTACAAGCGGTTTCAGAGGTCTTAAGTAAAGCTAGATTGTTTCGATACATAGAAAAACCGTGGGAGCCAAAGGACTTGGAGCTTACTGTGTTAGAGGCCATTCGCATGTATGACAACGAAACGGAACTGGCCAAGCGAACACAAGAGCTTGAAATTCTGCACAAGGAATTGGAGCAGAAGGTCATTGATAGAACAGCAGAGTTAAATCAGAAAAACGAAGAGCTTCGTCAAGGGCTTCAATACGCACGATTTGTTCAGGAATGTTTCTTACCGAATCACACAGAGGCCTGGGATGTATTGCCTAAGTTGCACGTATTTAGCACTTCGGCGGAAGCCGTTTCTGGGGACTTTTATTGGTATAAAAATTTAGGGGATTCTGTTCTTATTGCTCAAGGAGATTGCACGGGACACGGCTTAGCAGGTGCATTGCTTACTGTTTTGGTTAGTGATTTTCTTTCAGAGAAAACGAGTCATCTTGTAGGAGCAGTTGATGTGAAGGAGATTGTGAGCGGCACTGTTTACGATTTGAAGAAGAGATTGCGCCGCGATGTTCAATATTCAGATATGGTTGCAGGTTTTGATCTTGCACTCATGCACGTTAATTTGAAAACGGGCGATGCTGAGTGGGGTAGTTTGAATTCGAATCTTATGCTGGTGAATGAAAGCAATGAGGTTGAAATAATTTCAAAGTCGAAGGGATTTCTTCATTTAGATCTTGAGCAAACAGATGTTGCAGGAGGTAAGGTGAACATCAAAGGAAAGCGCGTTGTCATGTGTTCAGATGGACTTTACGATCAAATAGGCGAAGTGTCGAACAAGCGCTTGCGCATGAGCGGTCTTATTCAATGGATTGAAAGCGGAGAAGTCTTCTTGGACAACAAATGCGGCATCGATGATTTGTTTGCTACCTGGAAAGGATCACAAGATCAAACCGACGATGCTACCTGGGTAAGCTTTCAGCTTTGATATTAATTAACCTTTTCGAATCTCCCTGCGAATTTTCCATTAATCTTCACGAAGTAAATTCCTGCAGAAAAATCTTTTACAGTCAAACGAGCAGATGTAGTATTTGGATTTTCAAGAAGAATTGTTCTTCCTGTTATATCTAGAATTTCCATTCGAGTAATAGCTTTGCTGTATTCAATAGTGAGATAAATTGAAGCGGGATTCGGATACATACCGAACGTTTGTTCGGTTTCAGAAATGGATACAATACAGTTATTTGTAGCTCTAGGCGTTGCGCTTGTGTTAATTATGAAATCTCCCACAGCGTCCTCACATCTTCCCCAAGCTTCGTCTGGGTCTTGGCTCGGAATGGTAGTTGTTTGAAAAACATTCCCTAGTGTGTCTGAAAGGCTTAAGAATCCTCCCGTTGAAGCAAGGTTGAAGTTTGTATGCGGATCTAAATAAACATTATCGTTATCGTCTGACCAGATTAAAAGATGTTGTCCGGGTAAGATGAATACCGACCCAGGGAACTGCCACTTCGTAGGAACAGCAGGATCGTCGCTAAGGCAAATGGTGTTTAAACCAAGAGTAACAGAAGCTGTATTTACGACTTCAATGTAATCTTTGAATTTTCCTTGCTCATTCGCAATGGTAGCGTTGTTTTTTGACATGACTTCGTTCAGTACAATATCGTTTGGAGTAGCCATTTGAATGAGTGCGTCTATTTTGTAGAATTCATGTTCGGCTCTTTCAGGTGAGAACATTCCTGCCGTTGAATTTTCGGCATAAACGTAATACTGAATGCGAAGCGAATTAATGGGAATAGAAACACCATATACGCCGTCGTTTGCTCCACCGTCGTTGTGAGCACCGTCGTCGAACATAAGTGTGCGCATGAAGACGTCAGATTTTTTATATCGATACCCTAGATAAACTTCTGATGAGTTTGAAACGGTTGCGTTAATCGATATGGTTTCCAAGTAATACGGTGAGTTGTTAGAAGGAATAACACTTGTGATTGCGGGAGGAGTTGCTGCAAAGGCGCTTGTTCCTTCGAGATAAGTTGCTCTGGAGTCCATTAATTGATAAATTCCGACAGTTCCACCACCGCCGGGACCACCGCTTCCTGCGATAGTTGTTGTAAGGTTGGTAAGATAATTTTGGTAGGTGTATAGGAAGTTAATGTCTGTGCTAGCGGCGTTGTCTGCCACCGTATGCATGGAATCTATGTATACTTTATAGTCTGCATTTACAAAGTTTTCTCTGTTGATTGTTCTTAAATGTGCGGTGTACATTTTTTTATACATCGGGTTTGCAAGTAGTTTATTTATTAAAGGCCATCCGGAATCGTTGATGTGTATGTACGGATCCATTTGCTGCATCCCAGAAAGGTTTAATATTCCACCACCACCAGGACCCCCACCACCGGTATTTGTGCCCAACACGGTGAAACTTCCATATGACATATTTACATCCCACACCGTGGGAATCCAGCGATGTTGGTGATTCCGATATAAATAATAATTCTGGCGAAAACTTCCAGAATAGCTGTCGAGATTTACGAGAACATCGTTAAAAGCGAGCATCCACAAAGCGCGATCTACGTCTAGAACATTTGAAATGTTAGCCGAGTAATTATTCAACGTGTCAATAAAATCTTGAAGCTTGTTCCATCCGAAATCAGATTGCAATTCGTATTGTGTAAGGTATCCTGTGGAATCCGCTGTTGTGTAAAGAAGTCCGCTACCACCACCCGTTTGAACATTCTCAGGGTTACACTTAATAAAGGCACCAAGCGAAGAATAGTAATGATCAAAATTGAATCGATTACCAAGGTCTTGCGCATTGGTGTAAAGACCGTGGTAATTCCCGTTTACGTATACTTTGGCAAGGTTCGCTTTTGGACCATCCATATACTGACGCAAGATTTTATAAGACGAAATTTCTCTCATCATACTAGGGTCTGAAAACCCGTTGTTCAATTTCAAGTCTTCGTATCCTTCATAGTTTTGATCAAGCAGGTAGTCGAGCTTAATGTGAAAAGGGTTTTTAGCTCTTGTTGGGCTGTAGGAACTGTTGCCTTTGTATTTCACGCCCACTTGTAGAAACACTTGGCCGTTAACAACCACGCTATCTGCAACGGTGTATGTTTCATTGGCAACTGCCGCGTCTAAAATGGCATCCCATCCGGCGGTTGGAAAGTAGATTCGAATATCTTCGATTTGATAGGGATCATAAAAAGAAGTCTGAGCTTCAGAATCAAGAGATAAAACAGCAACGGCCAAAAAAAGAAATTTCTTCATGTCGAGAGTATTGAAACGAATTTATGTTAGAACAGCGTTAAGAAGCACAACTTATCAAAAGGTTTAAGGTGATTTTTAAAAAGCTAACTTTTTTTTGATTGTCCTCAATTACATTTGAAGCATGAAGCAGTATCACGAATTGTTACAACACCTTTTAGATCACGGTGTGAAGAAAGAAGATCGCACGGGAACCGGAACTTACAGTGTTTTCGGACATCAAATGCGATTTAATTTGGCGGAAGGATTTCCGCTTATGACAACGAAGAAGCTTCACACACGAAGTATTTTCATAGAGCTTTTGTGGTTTCTGAAAGGCGACACGAACATTTCATATTTAAAAGAAAACGGCGTTTCTATTTGGGACGAATGGGCCGATGAAAATGGAAACTTGGGCCCTGTATACGGCTACCAGTGGCGCTCATGGCCGAATCCAGACGGAAGCTCAACCGATCAGATTGTGAATTTGGTGAATGGATTGAAAAACAATCCGAACAGCCGCAGGCACATTGTTTCTGCTTGGAACCCTTCATTCATTGAGGACATGGCTCTTCCGCCCTGCCACTGTTTGTTTCAGTTTTATGTGGCGGATGGAAAATTGAGTTGTCAATTGTACCAAAGAAGTTGCGATACGTTTTTAGGAGTTCCCTTCAACATTGCTTCATACGCCTTGTTGGTTCACATGATTGCGCAAGTGTGTGATTTGGAAGTGGGAGATTTTGTTTGGACCGGCGGAGATGTGCATTTGTATTCCAACCACGTGGATCAAGCGAAACTGCAATTGACCCGCGAACTCCGCACACATCCTACCTTGAAATTAAACCCGAATGTGAAAGATCTTTTTGCATTCACCATGGACGATATTTCAATTGAAAACTACGATCCGCATCCACACATTAAAGCAGCTGTTGCTATCTAATGGAAATTTCAGTAATCGCCGCCATGGGCTTGAATCGTGAGATTGGTAAAGACAACGATTTAATGTGGCACCTCCCAAACGATATGAAGTTCTTCAAGGATACTACGAAGGGCCATCACATTATCATGGGAAGAAAAAACTACGAAAGCATTCCGCTCGCATTTCGTCCGTTTAAAAATCGCGTGAACATTGTTTTATCGCGCGATAAAAATTACGACGCTCCCGGATGTGTGGTCTTCGACGAACTAAGCAGGGCATTGGGTTTTTCGCGCGAAGGAGGCGAAACAGAAGTGTTTATTATTGGCGGCGAGCAAATCTATGCTTGGGCACTTCGCGAAGGCTTTGTTCAGCATATTTATCTTACGCATATTGAAGGCGAATTCCCTGGAGCACATGCGCATTTTCCTGAATTCGATGCGAGTTTATATTCGAGAGAATTGATCTTGGAACAGGGAGTTGATGAGAGGCATGCGTTTGGGTTTAAGACGTACAAATACACCTTAGTGTAAGATTCTTCGAAAGATGTATTCACAAGATGCTCCGCAAGATTCTTCGAAAGATGTTTGCACAAGATGCTCCGCAAGATTCTTCGAAAGATGTAATTACAAGATCCGTTGGAAGAAATTTACGCGAAGCGTTCTTTCGAAGCATCTCTCGCAGAATCTATTTATTCTTCTTTGATTTAGGCTTTACCAGGTCGAAGCTGTGTTGAACGAGCTCTTTCAATAATTTATCGGGGACGTCGCTGTTCGGAATGACAAGGTTCCAGTGTTTTTTGTTGGTGTGATAACCGGGTTGAATGCCGTTGTATTCTTCACGAAGTTCAATGGCTCTTTCGGGGTCGCATTTGAGGTTAATTCCTTTTTCGAAATTATCGAGATTAACCATAGCGAAGATTTTATTTTCAATTCGAAAAACCAACGCGCTTTCGCTGAAGGGTAAATCAGACGTTACCTCTTCACTAATGGCTTGACATGTTTCGAAAAATTCTTCTATGTTCATCAGTCGTAAGCAGCGCAAGGAACGTGATTGCGTTCTTTGAGTCCGCAAGCACGGAAGCCTAGGGTAATTTCATGCGAATTGGTAGCGGCATAACGCAAACGATTTGCGGTAATGTCGTAGGCGTATGCAATGGTTAAGTATGGAAGCGCATCTAATTTCACAAGTGCAGACCCTCCGTGCCCCGTTCTTCCAGCAAGACCAATCGAAATTATTTTTTTAAATTCGAGCATGGCTTGTCCCTCTAATGAAGGTTTGCTTTTTCCCACATAATTCAATAACATCGCAGGCTTAAAGGAGATTTTATTGCTTATTTGAACGGCCCTTCCATACGCGAGCGTGTAATGTCTTCTCATCTGAGTATCTGGAAGTCCTTTTACTTTTGGTTGAGTGAGTTGTCGAATGGATAAACCATAGAATCGATCTTTTCGGTAAAGCCATAATCCGAAGTTCACGGTAGGGGCTACAATGCTACCCAATGAGTTTCCAATCACAGGGTCAATCTCAATGTCTGGCATTGTAATTCCACCCAACCCTAGGCGGTATTGCGTGAAGCCTATTCCAATTCCAGAAGACAAGGAATAGCCCTTCGTTAACTTCATGTGGTAAGCGTAATTTGCTACGAGCGAAGTGGTCCCGAAAGGGCCGTAGGTGTCGTTTTCCACCATTACGCCAAGTCCGTGAAAATTGTATCTGCGCTGTCCGAATTTGTTGTGAACGTTTACATACCCTGTTGTTGGCGCACCCTGAAATCCTGTCCACTGCTTCCGATATCCTACTCGAGCTTCTAGGCAAGGCGTACTGCCGGTTACAGCGGGATTGTAGTTTAAATAATTGTAAGTGAAATTCGTGTAATGCGGAAGCTGTTGAGCTTGTACATTGGAAGCGAAGCTCCACAATAGCGCTATGATTGCTAGGAACTTTTTCATCTTAATATGGAAACAATTCCGACATACGGCGGTATGTACAAGTTGTAAGTATTCAATTCAATTACGTAGTAGTAGGCCCCGGTTGGTAAAAACTTTCCGTTGTTTGTGCCGTCCCAAGGCGTGCGATAACCAAGCGATTTGAAAACTTGTTGTCCCCAACGGTCGAATACACTTACCACCGCAGCTTCGAATACTGGTCTGTCAATGCCGGTGATTGTCCAGGTGTCGTCAATGTTGTCTCCGTTCGGAGTAAGTGCATTGTAAATTGAAATCGGAGAAAGAATATTGACGAATATGGGCGCATTCACGGTGCAGTCGCCAATGGTTCCCACTGCGGAAATAGAGATGGTTTGTCCTTCTTCAGTTGGATAAAAAGTCATGGTTGAATCGCTCGTTATTTCACTGAATTCAGGCATGGGGTCCCACGTGTATGTTGTCCCAGGGCTACCCCCTTGTGCCATCGCAGAAGTCGATTCGCCTAAGACAATTTCATAAGGGGAAGTTCCTGCTATAATATCTACCGCAGTTCCTCCAATGAATAAATCGTATGAACAAATTCCGAAAAGCGGGTCGTGATCTGAACCAACTAGAATTACATAATCGTGATCAGGAAGCAATCCACCCACAAAAAAAACTTCACTCGAATCTGTGGAGAAACAAGGACTAATAATGTTGTATGACGCCGGTAAGCAAGGGTCTGAAGAGGGAATTAGTTCAGCAACAACAAGCCCCATGGTGTTGTTCCCAGAAAAATCATCGCAATCCTGAAGAAGCATTGCCGCTTCAAGGACACCATTTGGAGTGGTTCCAGTATGAAAGCTGTAGAAGTTTGTCATGGAGTAGCTGAAACACCCCGTGTTGAATGGAGCGGAAACCAATTGTTCGGTCGTCACAGGGGCATCGGCGCACAATACATTGCTTGCAACACCCGCACACGGTTGTGCCATTGCTTGAGCAACAAAGAAAAATAGTGATATGGCTAAAAACAGCTGTTTCATTTGACTATTCAAAAGTAATCATGACCGATCCTTTTTCAACGGCTTGTCCGGCATTCACTGAAATGCTTTTTACCACACCGTCGGTTGGGCTCTTGATTACGTTTTCCATTTTCATAGCTTCTAAAATTAATAGAGGCTCGTCTTTTTTAATTTCTTTTCCAACTTCGGCACTAATGGAAAGCACAAGCCCGGGCATTGGAGATTTCACTTGTTTAATTTTCGCGCTGTTGGCAGAAGAGAATCCTAACGAATTCAACAATGCGTCTAGCGGCACTTCTAACCGAACCTCCGTTGTTTTATTGTTAACCTTCAAGATAACTTTTTTCTCTTCCTTGGAAAGAGAAAGAACTTCTACGTTTACACTTTTCCCCTTCCACACAAAATGCAGATGAGCCCCATTTTGCAGTACGTCTAGCGGTAACGACTGGTCGTTTAACACAACGGTTTTACTGTTGGTGTTCGAAGAAACTTCGAATGCGGTGGCGTTATTTACAGTGGCCTTCATTTCTTATTCGTCTTACGTACGCGAAGCTAACTAAATTCGCGCAGATGATGGGTGTCTATTTTCATATTCCGTTCTGCAGGCATGCCTGTCACTATTGCGATTTTCATTTTTCTACGAAGCTTGATGCGCAAGAAGATTTGGTTGTGGCTATGTTGAAGGAAATGTCGCTTCGCAAGGAAGAGATTGTTCAACATGAAATAAACACAATCTACTTCGGCGGGGGAACACCGTCGCTGCTTACTGAATCGCAGCTCGGAAGAATGTTAGAGAGCTTGGGAGAAGGAATGTCTTCGGCGAAAGAAATCACGCTGGAAGCGAATCCAGAAGATTTGACTACCGAATATTTACGCATGCTTCAGCGTCTTGGAATAAATAGACTGAGCATAGGGGTTCAATCTTTTTACGACGAGCACCTCGAATACATGAACCGCAAGCACACAGGGGCTCAAGCGGAAGCCGCAATCAAACGCGCGCAAGACTCGGGAATCACCAACATCACTGCAGATCTTATTTTTGGAATTCCCATTGCAACTTTTTCCCAGTGGCAATCGAATGTAGAGCAATTGCTTCAATTGGAAATTCCGCATTTCAGTGCGTATGCGTTAACGGTTGAAGAGAAAACAGTCTTTGGTGCGAGACAGAAAAAAGGGATACTGGAACCGCAAAAGGACGAAGAAGTTGAAAAGAGTTTTTTGTATTTAGATGAAACTGCGAAGCTTCTCGGATACGAGCATTACGAACTCTCCAATTACGCAAAGCCGGGCAACCGCTCTGTGCATAACAGCAATTATTGGAAGGGCATTCCCTATGTTGGAATTGGGCCTTCCGCCCATTCATTTTCTGAAGGAAAACGTCGCTGGAATATTTCGAACAATGCGCAATACATTCGCTTGATTGAATTGAAAAAAGATTTTTTTGAAGTTGAAGAATTGACGGAGGTAGATCAATTGAACGAACGAATTATGGTTGGACTTCGCACGTGTGAAGGATTAGATTGGAAAGACTTTCCAGCTGATTGGAAAAAAGACAACGAACGAAACTTTTTCAAATTTGTTGAAGTTGGAAATGCGATCATGGATGAAATTGGATTTCGACTTACTCCGAAGGGATGGCTTATTTCCGACCACATTATTTCAACATTATTTATTTAATCTTGTAACATGAAACTAACGCTGGAAAAAGACGGGCGACGCTATTCATTTCAAGCCGAAAAAGGAATGGATCTTAGCATCTCTATGAATCCAAATGGTCCGCGCGCTTGGTATGTAGATGTCATGCGCATTGATCCTGTTCGCACCGAACAGTTCTTGGGTTCTGTGGCGGAAGGCGGAGCAGTGAATTTTCGCGATGTTTATTTTAATCCGCATGGACATGGCACGCACACAGAGAATGTTGGACATATTATTGATACGGATTTCCCCGTGGTGAATAGCATTGGGTCTTCGCATTTTATGGCGAAGCTTATTACGGTGGAGTTGATGAAACAAGATGCTATGCAAGGTGCTTTGCAAGGTTCTTCGCAAGACCTTCCGCAGGACCTTTCGCAGAATCTTGAAACAGGTGCTTCGCAAGGGGATTGGGTTGTGAATGAGGAGAGTTTGGAGGGGTTTGATTTGAATATTGAAGCGCTTATTATTCGCACAAAACCGAATGATCAATCGAAAGTGCAGAGACAATACTCAGGAACGAATTTTCCTTATTTGACCATAGGTGCAATGCAGCGGATAATTGATGCCGGTGTTCAGCATTTGCTCATTGACTTGCCTAGTGTAGATCGCGAGGAAGACGGCGGGGCGTTGGCTGCGCATCATTTATTTTGGAATGTTCCGGCAGAGCCGAACTTTCAGAAGACCATTACAGAGTTGATTTACGTTCCAAATGAAATTGCAGACGGAACTTATTTGTTGAATTTGCAAGTTTCGAATTTCGCGAATGATGCTGCGCCAAGCAGGCCTATGCTTTTTGATCTAACGGAAGAATAACGAAGAAGGAACTTCCTTCGTTGACGCGTGTTCTGAACGCAACTTTTCCATTCATTTGAGTCACAATACTCTTTACCATGGCCAAACCAAGTCCACTGCCGGTGGTTCTCGTAGTGAAGTTCGGCATGAAAATACGCCTCGAAATTTCAGGAGAAATTCCACTTCCGTTATCTGATATTTTTATGATTACATGATTTTTCGAGAAGTGTAAACCAAGCGATATTTTTTTCGTGCGTTCCGTTGGAATGGATTGAATGGCGTTCGTGATGAGGTTGTTCAGCACGCGAATGACTTGTGATTTGTCTCCATGAATAAACGCTGTTTCCGATTTATTTTGAAAGAAAAAAATCGTTTGATTTTCATTTTCAAATGTCGAAAGAACCGACTTCACAACGTCTTGAAGATTCAATCGTTCATTTTTCGACTGCGGCATTTTAGCGAAGTTGGAAAACTCTTGCGCAATGTGAGAAAGCGTGTCTATTTGATCGGTCATGCTCTGCACGAAATCGTTCAAGCGTGTTTGAAATTCTTCCGGATTGTCTTGCCAAGAACGCTGTAAATGCTGCATGCGCAGTTTCATGGGCGTAAGCGGATTCTTTATTTCATGCGCAACCTGCTGTGCCATTTCGCGCCAAGCGGTTTCCCGTTCTTGTTGTGCCAATTTGTCGGCGCTGGCTTCCAACTGAAACAACATGCTGTTGTATTCTTGAATGAGTTGTCCAATTTCGTCGTTGCTCTTCCACTCAAGCGGCTCATTCTTTTTTCCTAATTTCAAGTGATTGATACTGTCGCTAAGCTTGCTGAGTGAACGAGTGAAATCTCTTGTTATGAGGAAGGCAATGGCTGCTGCTAAAATGAAGAGCACAATGTACGTTGTTCCAATTTCTTTCATGAAGTTCCAGAGCTTCGCTTTTTCGACTTCTTTCTTTTCGTAAAGCATACCCACTAAGGCTAAAGTTCTTCCGTAATCATCGCGGAAGCACCAATAGGCTAAATTTTGTGCGGGATTTGTTTCGGAAGGAAGAATAATGGCTTTCTCTTTTGTTTCATTTGTAATTCGTTTGGTGAGTTCAGCGCTCAACTGCATTGGAATTTTTTTTAATTCCGCGGTCTCTGTATTCATTGAAAGGCGATACCTTCCGTCTAAATGATAGATGGTAATAAAAAGATTATTGACTTCAGAAAGCTCACAGACCTTGTCGCCAAGAAGCTGGTTTATGGAATCGGGATCGATGTATCCACCGTTTTGAAAAAGTAAGTATTCGAGAGATGCCCGGATTGATTTTTCTTTTTCTGCAATCCGCTCTTCGTTGAAGGTAATATCATGTTCGGAGTGGTCGAGCCAAGCTACAATGCCCGTTGCTACAAACGAGATGACAATGACAGAAAAAAGCGAAACGTATATGCGTGAGCGTAGAGTCATGGTTTTAAAAATCGAAATCGTCAGTTTGGTTTGGTTTCGTGTTAGCTGGAATAATACAAAGACCAACTACAATTGGATAATATTCGGTTTGAAATTTATTTGGACTGAAAAGGGGTGTTAAGGATCGTGAAGCGAAGAAAGTCAAATTCTGAAACCCAACCCTGACGCACGCTTCTATTTGGTAGGGGTTGACATAAATATTTTCACTGTTCTTTCGAATGATGGTTGCTTCATTCGTTTTGTGCTTGTGATAGGTGCTGTTGGCATAGCGATATCCGGCCTGAACTCCGAAGGCGAAATGCATATTTTTTTCAAAAGTGTCCTTGCTATTTATTTCGAACATAACCGGAACAGAAACCGAAAAGGAACGCAGTTGGTTCTTCAGATAATCAATGCTGTCTAATTGCACAATGACTTGGTTGTCGCGATTGATAAATGAGAAATTATCTTGAAATCCGATTTGTTGATAGCCCAATGCTATTCCAGAAAAAACTCCGAATCTATTTCCAACCAATTGCTTTTTGTATTCAACTAGATTCAATCGGATGGAAAAAGATTGCTTTTGCTTGATGGGGTATTTGTTGTTTTGTAGCGAAAGCAAACCGAAGTCTACACCTGTGAAGAAGCACATGTATCGAATGTAATCCTTGGAGTTGTAATCTTCTTCAAGAATTTGCAAAGGCGCCATTTCGAAATCCTCGATGTTAATTTTAGGAAAAGGCACCACCGTATCTGGGGCTAGAACAACGTCGAGACTATCTGTTTGGCCGAAACAGATTATCGCAGGGAAAAAGAAGAATATAAAAATTAGTCGCTTCATGAAAAGACAATGTGATTCAAATGTAAGCTATCTATCTTTGCACGGCATGAATACAAAAAAGGATTTGCGAGAATTGAGTTCGGAAGAACTAATGTCCGAGTTGAAAGAACTGGGCGCACCTTCTTTTCGTGCGAAACAGATTCGAGAATGGATGTGGCAGCGCGGTGCTGCGAGTATTTCTGATATGCAGAATTTACCGAAGGAGTTACGTGAGGTTCTCGATGGGAAATACTACTTATCGAAAGCCGTCTTGCACGAGCAGCAAATAAGTGCCGACAAGACCATTAAATGCGCCTTCAAAGTAGATGGAGATAAGGTAGTTGAAGGGGTGTTAATTCCTTCAACAAAACGCATGACGGCTTGTATTTCTTCGCAAGTGGGTTGCAGCTTGGCGTGTAAATTCTGCGCTACCGGAAGGTTGAAGATGATGCGCAATTTAACAGGCGGAGAGATTTTCGATCAAGTCAATTACTTGCGTAACGAGGCGCTTACTCGATACAAGACCCCGCTTACGAACATTGTGTACATGGGCATGGGAGAGCCGTTGCTCAACTACAATAACATGATGCGCTCCATTCAATGGATTACCAGTCCGGAAGGTTTGGGCATGTCGCCTCAGCGCATTACCGTAAGCACAGCTGGAATTGCGAAGATGATTAAAAAGCTTGGCGACGATAGGGTGAAGTTTAACCTTGCGCTTTCGCTGCACGCAGCCAACGACGTGAAGCGCAGCAAGATTATGGAGATTAACGATTCGAATAATTTGGCTGCCCTATCTGAAGCATTGAAGTATTTTCATGACGCAACAGGAACACGCATAACGTTTGAGTATATCATCTTCAAAGACTTTAATGATACGATCCAAGACGCTAAGGAGTTGGCTGAATTTTGCAAGCAGCTTCCAGTTAAAATAAATATTATTGAATATAACCCCATTGACGACGGGGAGTTTCAACAAGCCAGCCCTGAGCGCGTAGATGCTTTTGCGAAGTTCTTGGAAAGCAAGAACATGATTGTGAATGTGCGTCGTTCAAGAGGAAAAGATATTGATGCTGCATGCGGACAATTGGCCAACAAGAACAAATCTGCCGGTGAACGTGTTTTCAAATAGTAGAGTAAACTTTTTAACTAAATATTTCAACATGAAAAAATTATTCTTTTTAGCAGTGATTGCAACAAGCCTAGCTGCATGTGGTGGATGGAACGATGAAAAGCGCGCAGAGGTGAAATCTGAATGTGCGAAGACCGTGGGTAATCTTTATACGAAGGAAGACGCTGCAAAAATTTGTGATTGTGTATCGACTAAGATTAATGAGAAGTTTCCGAAAGCTGATTTCAAGCCGAGCGATATTAATGATCAAAAGAACGAGTGTGTTAAGGACGGAAAATATATTGACATTCTAACTAAGGAGTTAGAGGAGTCGTATAATCAAGTAGATATCTCTGCTGATTCTTTAGCGAAAGCGTTGGATGCTCAGTTGACTGAGGAAATGAGTAAGCTTCCAAAGTAAATGAAACCGTTCTGCGAAGATTTGTTTGGCTACAAGCGCATCAAGACGCTTTCCGTTACTATTGGCGAATTAACCATGGGGGGCGATGCGCCTATTCGTGTGCAATCGATGACCACTGCAGATACTATGAATACGGAAGCAACCGTTGCTGAGAGTATTCGCATGATAGAAGCGGGTTGTGAATTGGTGCGAATTACCGCTCCCAGTAAAAACGAAGCAGAGAATTTGCGAAACATTCGCGAAGAGCTTCACAAGTTGGGGTATAACACTCCGCTTGTTGCAGACATTCACTTCACTCCGAACGCCGCGGAAATAGCGGCTCGCATAGTAGAGAAGGTTCGTGTGAATCCGGGGAACTATGCGGACAAAAAGAAATTTGAAGAGATTGTTTATACCGACGAATCTTATTTGACTGAATTGAAACGCATTCGTGAGCGTTTTATTCCGCTTGTTGAAATTTGTAAAGAACACGGAACGGAGATGCGTATTGGAACCAATCACGGTTCGCTCTCCGATCGAATTCTTAGTCGTTACGGAGACACCCCTGAAGGCATGGTGGAATCTGCCATGGAGTTCATTCGTATTTGCATTGATTGCAACTACAAGAATTTGGTTATTTCCATGAAGGCGTCTAATCCGCAAGTGATGGTGCAAGCTTATCGTTTGTTGGTGCAAACACTTCTGGAAGCGGGCGAAGTTTTTCCTTTACACCTTGGAGTAACAGAGGCGGGTGATGGTGAAGATGGAAGAATTAAATCGGCAGTGGGAATTGGTACGTTGTTGGAAGACGGCATTGGCGATACCGTTCGCGTTTCTTTAACAGAGGCACCTGAAGCAGAGATGCCGGTGGCGAAGTTGTTGGTCGATCGTTATGCGAATAGAAATTCAGAATCTCACATTCCGAAGGAAGAAATTCCAATTGATTTTTTCGCTTATTCAAGAAGACATACGCATGAAGTTTTGAATGTAGGTGGAAAGAATGTTCCGCGAGTTTTCGCAGATTATTCGAATCGCGAAACAATAACAGCGGCTTCTCTTTTTGCTGTTGGATATGCGTATTCTGTTGATATGGACAAATGGAATTTGTCTGATTCGGCGTGCGATTATTTGTTTGTTGGAAAGAATACGGTGAATTTTGAAATTCCTGGAACCCTTGGTGTGGTTATGGAATACGAAGCATGGCTTCAGAACAAAAACAAAGAGCGTCATTATCCAGTGCTTTCATGCAATGAATACATTCAACCGAACGAACGTTCGGGTGAGTTGAATTTTGTTGAAGCGGAATTGGAAGATTTGACAGAGGCCTTTTTTTCTGTGTTGAAGTCAGATTCAACTGTTGTCTTGTTGTTGAAGACTTCGCATGAGTGCGCGGTTCAACACAGAAGAACAGCTATTTTCAGATTGATGAATCACGGCGTAACCTGTCCGGTTGTGCTTTCTTCTAAGTATGATATAGATGAAGAAGCGTATACGCTTTATTCGTCGACCGACGTGGGAGCTTTGCTGTTAGACGGAATGGGTGACGGCGTACTTATTTCAAATACACATTCGTCGTTAGCGAAATCGAACGCGATAGCGTTTGGAATTCTTCAGGCAACTCGCACGCGTATTTCTCGCACGGAATACATTTCTTGTCCGAGTTGCGGAAGAACACTTTTCGATCTTCAAGAAACTACGGCTAAGATTCGTTCACGCACTTCGCATTTGAAGGGTGTGAAGATCGGAATCATGGGTTGCATAGTAAACGGTCCGGGTGAAATGGCCGATGCCGATTACGGATACGTTGGAACAGGGGTTGGTAAGATTACGCTGTACAAAGAGAAGAATGTGGTGAAGAAGAACATTGACGAAGCACAAGCTGTTGATGAGCTTATCTCGCTCATTAAGGAATATGGAGATTGGGTGGAAGCCTGACGCAGAGCGTAGATGCTTCGCAAGATTCTTCGAAAGATGTTTCACAAGATTCCTGAGGAAAGATTCTTCGCAAGATGTTATACAAGATTCCGGAGGAAAGATGCTTCGCAAAAATTACCTTTTGAAAAATCTTGCGTAGCATCTTGTGAAACATCTTACGCAGTATCTAGGATATAATCCTTACCTCTCTCAAAAACCTCCTCGCGTTTTCCTTCGCTTGTTCCAGATTCGAATTACACACCGTAATGTGTCCCATTTTTCGGAAGGGCTTGGTGTCTTCCTTTCCATATAAATGAATATAAGCACCTTCGGTGTGAAGCACTTCTTCTATGTTTTCGTAACGCGCTTTTCCTTCGAATCCTTTTTCACCCAAGAGGTTAATCATAACGGCTGGAGTGCGAAGTCCTGTGCTGCCTAAAGGCATATTCAAGATCGCGCGAAGGTGCATGCCATATTGCGAAACGAAGCAAGCTTCAATGGTGTGGTGACCGCTGTTGTGCGGACGCGGAGCAATTTCATTCACCAATAAATTTCCGTCTTCGGTAAGGAATAATTCAATAGCCAATAAACCAACATGTTCAAGTTTGTTGGCAATCGCGATTGCTATTTTTTTAGCGTTGTTTTCAATTTCTATGTTCACGTTGGCTGGAGAGAAAATGAATTCCACCAAGTTCGCTTCCGGATTGAATTCCATTTCAACCAGAGGAAAAGTAGCCAGTTCTCCGTTTTCATTTCGAGCAACAATAACCGCTAACTCTTTCACGAAAGGAACAAATTCTTCCAATACACTTGGTGCGTCGAAAGCCGCATTGAACTCGGCTTCTGTGCGAAGAGGCGTTACCCCTTTGCCGTCGTATCCGCCTTTGCGAAGCTTCTGCATGAACGGTCCTTTTTCTTTAAAAAGTAAAGCGTCTTCGGCGTTATCGATTAAATGGAATGGAGCGGTTGGAATGTTGTTCGCTTTATAAAACTGTTTCTGAAGGCCTTTGTCTTGAATGGTTCGAAGAGCCTGTGGTCTTGGAAAAACTTTCTTTCCAAGACGTTCCAATTCTTCAAGAGCCTCAATGTTTACGTGTTCAATTTCGATGGTCAGAACATCAACCGTTTTTCCGAAATCGAGAACCGTTTGATAATCGTTGTAATTTCCAACTACAAAATTATTTGCAAGGTCTGCGCAGGGCGCGTTAACCGAAGGGTCTAATACAGAGATGTGAATGTTGAAGTTAACGGCTTCTTGAATGAGCATTCTGCCGAGCTGTCCGCCTCCTAAAATTCCAAGCTTGGTGTTGAGATCTACTTGATGATTCATTTTTCAAAGATAGAATTTCTTGAGCGGATATATATTTGCAATTATTATGGGAGATCAGATTAACGTTTTTCTTGACGATTTAAGCGCTCTTTTTTGGAGGTTGTCACAATTTCCAATTGCCTTTCAACTGTTGCTTTGGATTGCTTCTGCGGGATTCATAGGTCTGATTTTTTTATTTTTATTTAAAAAGGTTTTCTTTAAAAATAGCACAGAGAAGACGTTTACCCTATGGTGGATCGGCTTTGTATTAACTGGAATTCCTATAGTATTTGCTGTTATTTTAGACGCCCGTGCAGAGCTTCAAAAAGAGGAAGATCAATTGCTTACCTCGAATATTGTTCCCGTGGTA
>Ga0114980_10000011_pt1 | contig 114974 bp, 116 predicted proteins | sample S_140806_EF_Meta_FD_87018 | JGI IMG/M metagenome (GOLD analysis project Ga0114980, IMG submission 87018) | Freshwater microbial communities from Lake Simoncouche, Canada to study carbon cycling - S_140806_EF_MetaG | ecosystem: Environmental > Aquatic > Freshwater > Lake | place: Lake...
CACCGCCGGGGCGACCTGGGCGAAGATGTCGGCGAAGCTGAGGGGCGCGCCCTGCGGCGGGGCGAAGGCGAGGCCGGCGGCGCCGGCGGTGGGCGCGAGACGGCCCGTGAAGCCCGCAACCGGGCCTGCGTTGGCCGAGGGCCAGTCGATGACGCCTCCGGCGGTCGCTGCGGCGGCGAAGGTCAGGCCAGCGATGGCCCCCAGCATGAATTCCTTGCGCTTCATCATAGGCGTGTCTTGCGATCCTCTCGTCGGGCGGCGAACGCCCGTCAGGCCTTGTCATAAAGGGCTGCAGGCCGTTTCACCAACGCCGCGACGGGATGAAGGGCCTGCATTTCCTGCGAGCCTGATTCACGCTCCCGTCGGAACCGCGAAGCGATTCCTCCTCAAACGATCAGGCTCGTGCCTAGTGGTCAGACGGCTTTGCGTCAGTATCGGGGCGAACCGCCTGATCGGCGAGTATTCGCGCCAGATCGGCCTCTTCGGCGGCCGTCAGCGCCGGAGTCTCGACCGGGCGACGGCGCGCCATGACCAGCAGACCCACCCCCACCGCCAGCACGATGGCGAGTGGACCGAACCACAACAGCCAGGTGCCGCCCCGCAGCGGCGGGGTGAACAGGACGAAGTCGCCGTAGCGGCGCACCAGATCATCGCGGACCTGTTGATCGCTGCGCCCGGCTGCGATCTCTTCGCGCACCAGACGGCGCATGTCGGCCGCGATCCCGGCGGGGCTGTCGGCGATGGCCTCATGCTGGCAGACGACGCAGCGGATGTCGTTGAACAGGGCCTGGGCGCGGGCCTCCTGGGTCGCATCCGCCAGCGGCCGATCCGGCGTGGGCGGGGGCTCCTGCGCCGCAACCGGTGTGGCGATCAGCACCACGGCGAACGCGGTCAGCAGGGCGCGCCTCATGCCGCGGCCTTCCGGTTCACGCCCAACCTCAGCCGCCGGTCCAGCAGCGACAGCAGGCCACCCAGGGCCATGATCGCCGGGCCGAGGAAGATCAGCCGCGCCCAGGGGTTCCACCAGACACGGACGTTCCAGGCCGGTTCGTCGGCCGCGGTTCGCCCGCGCTCGCCCAGCACCACATAGACGTCGTCCAGTCCCCGGAAATCGAGCCCGACCTCGGTGGTGGTCTGGCCGCCGGTCGGGAAGAAGCGACGCTCGGCCGTGACGGTCCTCGGCGCGCTGCCGTCGCGCAGGGTCACGGTCAGTTTTCCCTGTTCAGCCAGATAGTTCGGCCCCTCGACCACGCCGACGGAGTCCAGCGTCACCGCCCATTTGCCGGCTTCGATGGTCTGGCCGGGGGCCAGGGCCCGGGCCGCCTCGACCCGATAACCGGTCTCGACCACCGCGCCCAGGACGAAGACGCCCAGTCCGGCGTGGGCCAGGGTCGTGCCCCAGGCTCCGAGCGGCAGGGCCCGGGCGCGGCGCAGGGTCTCGGCCAGGGGCGCGCGGAACAGGCGCAGCCGTTCGGCCACCTCGGCGAGGGTGCCGAGGATCAGCCAGCCACCGAGGCCGATTCCGGCGGCGGACAGGGCCTTTTTCGGCTCGAAGACCATCCAGCCGGCCAGGGCAATCAGGATGGAGAGGCCCGCCGCCAGCGCCAGCCGCTGGCCGACGCCCTTCAAATCCCCACGCTTCCACGACAACAGCGGCCCGGCGGGCAGGATCAGCAGGGCTGCAATCATCAGCGGGTTGAAGGTCAGGGCGAAATAGGGCGGCCCGACCGAAATGGTCGCACCGTTGGCGGCCTCGAGGATCAGCGGATAGAGGGTGCCGAGCAGGACGGTGGCACTGGCTGCGGTCAGGAAGACATTGTTCAGCACCAGCGCACCCTCGCGGCTGACCGGGGCGAACATGCCGCCCCCCTTCAGCTGGGGCGCGCGCCAGGCGAACAGGGCGAAGGCCACGCCGGAGGTGGCACCGAGGATGGCCAGCAGCATCAGGCCGCGCTCGGGATCGACGGCGAAGGCATGGACACTGGTCAGGACGCCGGAGCGAACGAGGAAGGCCCCCAGCATGGAGAAGGTGAAGGTCAACAGGGCGAGAAAGGTCGTCCAGCCCGCGAGGGCGCCGCGCCGCTCTGTGACCACGGCCGAGTGCAGCAGGGCCGCTCCGGCCAGCCAGGGCAGGAAGCTGGCATTCTCGACCGGATCCCAGAACCACCAGCCGCCCCAGCCGAGCTCATAATAGGCCCAGAAGGAGCCCAGGGTGATGCCGACCGTCAGAAAGGCCCAGCTGGCCAGGGCCCAGGGCCGCACCCAGCGCCCCCAGGCGGGCCAGAAGCTGGAATTGGCCCGACCCTCGATCAGGGCCGCAACCGCCAGCGAGAAACAGACCGAAAACCCGACATAGCCCGCGTAGAGGAAGGGCGGGTGGAAGGCGAGCGCGGGGTCCTGCAACAAGGGGTTCAGCGAACCGCCCTGAAAGGGCGCCGGATCCAGCCGCTCGAACGGATTGGAGGTAAAGACGGCGAAGGCCAGGAACAGCACACCGAGCAGACCCTGGGTCGCCACCGCCGAAGCCTTGAGGCCGAACGGCAGGCCCCGGGCGCGGGCCAGAACTGCGCCGAAGCCGGTCAGCACCAGACACCACAGGACCAGCGAGCCCTCATGGCTGCCCCAGGCGGCGGCGACCTTGTAGAGCATCGGCTTGTCGGTGTGGCTGTTGGCCGCAACATTGGCGACCGAGAAGTCCGAGACCGCAAAGGCCAGGATCAGGGCGGCGAAGGCCAGGGCGACGACGCCCGCGCAGGCCAAGGCCGCGCCCTCGGCGGCACCGGCCAGCACCGGGCTGCGGCGCAGACGACCGGCCGCAGCCATGCCGGTCTGCAGCACAGCGAGCACCAGGGCGAGGATCAGGGCGAAGGCGCCCAGTTCAACAATCACAGGTCTGCGGCTCCTGCGGCGGGCGTTTCACCCCCGGGCCGCCATTCACCCTTGGCCTTCAGACGGTCAGCGACCTCGCGCGGCATATAGTTCTCATCGTGTTTGGCCAGCACCTGGGTGGCGCGAAAGCGGCGGTCGGGCAGGAAGGTCCCCTGGGTCACCACCCCCTGCCCCTCACGAAACAGGTCGGGCAGATCGCCCTGATAGACGATGCGGGTGGTGGCGGCATTGTCCGTAATCGCAAAGGCAACCTCACCGTCGGTGCCGCGGACCACGCTGCCGGCCTCGACCAGCCCCCCCAGACGAACGACCCGTCCGGCCGGTGCCGTCTCGGCCGTGGCCTCGGACGGGGAGAAGAAGAAGGTGACGCTGTCCCGCATGGCGTAAAGCGACAGGCCGACGGCGACGGCCAGGACCGGAGCGACGGCCGCGACCACCCACAGGCGGCGGCGTGCCTTGGGCGATTTGGGCAGCCAGTTCATTCCGGCGCTCCCGGCATTCGACGTTGCAGATCCAGCCGGCGCGGATCGGCCGGGTCGAGCGCTGCGATCAACGGCATCCACATGGCCCGGACCCTGTCCACCTCATTACGGGCCAGCGCCGCCTCGCCGAGGAAATAGCGCGCGCCCAGCTGGTCCGGGTCCCGAAGCAGGGCCTGGGCGAAGGCGGCTTCCGCGTCGCCGCCGACCACACCGCCGTTGGCCCGGGTCAGACTCTCACCGAGCCGCGCCCAGCTCTGGGCGTCGTCAGGTTGCAGCGCCAGGGCCCGACGGAAGGCCGAGGCCGCGCCGATCGGGTCGCCCGCCTGGAAGCGCGCCGCGCCCAGCATGGCCAGGGCCTCATGATCGTTCGGCCGCTCTTTCACCACCCGGGCCGCCACGGCCGCAACCTGCGGAGGCTGAAGCATCTCCAGTTCGGTGGTCCACTGGTCTACACGCCGCTCATAGGCCTGGTCCGGCAGGCCGGGCGTACCGACCAGGCCGTAAAGGACCAGGGCGGCAGCGGCGGTGCATGCCAGTCCGCCGAGCACCATGAACCGGTCCCGGGTTCCAGCCCGTACGGGCGCGGTTGCACGGTCGGAAACGAGGATCCGTCGCCCGGACTCGGCGCGGGCCGCCGTCCATGCGGCTTCGTCAAGCAGTCCACGCGCCTTCAGTCGATCCAGTTCAGCCAGTTCGGCCTCGGCGGAAACGGTCTCCTCGCTGTCAGCGCCGCGCCGCGCACCGGCGAGCGTGCACAGGGCGGCCAGGGCCGTCATCAGCGCCGCCATGATCCAGAATGCCGTCATCCCGGCCATGTAGCCGATCACGCGGCCTGCGACGAGGCCTCAGCTGCCTTTCCTGGCTCCCCTGCGACCGCGGCCCGACGCCGCACCGTACGGGCGGCCTCTACGGCGTCGATACGATCGAGGCAAAGCGCGGCCAGTTCGATGAGGCCGAACGCGTGGGTCTCGTCCTCGACCACGCCTTCATGGATCATCCGGAGCGCATGGTCGGCGTAGTCCAGCAGCCGGTCTCCAAGGGCGACAACCAGGGTCTTGCGGTCACCCTCGCAGCCGAAGATCGAGGCCGGTCCGCACGCGGACCCGACAAGCCTCAGCAGGCTCAGGGCGGCGTCGACAGCAGGGCCATCGACCGGTGTCGACAGACGGGGCATCTCGCGGGCCATACGCCCGCCGAACTGCACCCGCTCCATCGGCAAGGCACGGGTCACCGCCTTGTCCGCTTCCCGGAGCAGGCTGGACATGCGTCCGGCAATGGTGGCGCGCGCGTCCCGCACCGACTTGCCCCAGGCACTCCGGGGGTCGAAGGACAGGGTCACATCCAGTTCCCCGAGCACGCCCGCGCACCAGTTGAAATCCGCGATCACCGAATCGACCTCGGCCAGATCGGCACCGGGTTTGAACGCCTTGATCCTGCCCGCGCGGAGATCGACGCCGCCGATCAGCCGATCAACGAAGCCGGACATCTCCGACTCGCTGAGGAAGCCGTCGCGACCGGCGACCAGTGAGGTCAGGGTGACGATCCGAAGGATCAGCACGGCGTCCGGCAGATGTGCGAACAGCATCTCCAGCACGCGGGGCGCGCCGTCGATGCGCGCGCCGGCGCAGTCCTTGAACAACAGGCGCAGCTCCGCGATCTGGTCGTCGTCGGGGCGCCTGAGCCAGATTTCCAGCGACGGCAGGCCGCGCCGCGCGAGATGGGCCAGTTCGAGGCAGGCCGTCAGGTCGTCGAGACCTTTCTGACGGGCGGCCTCATCGCCCCCGGGCGGCCAGATCAGCTCAGGCTGGTCACGGACGACGCCGGCCGCGGCCTTGCAGAAGCGATCCGCCGCCGCCGTGGCCGCGGGATCATCGCCGTCCAGATGGCGGAGAAGGTCAGGCTGGTGCGCGCTTGCGGCGCGCCAGAGACGCGGCAGGATATGGGATGGAAAGGTCGTGGCGACGATGCCGTCCGCACGCGCGCGGAACATCGGAACCAGCGGCTCAAGGGCCTTCTCGCAACGCTGGCGGTACCGAAGCTCCTCGCCGATCAGGGCTCGCATTTCCGCCGCCCGGCTGCCAGCCGTGGAGGCCACGGCTGCGGACACGGCCCTGAGCGCGACGTCGGGACACTGGGCCAGCAGGGCAGTGAGTGCGGTACGATGGGCGCTGGAAAGCCCGGCCATGACAGATCCCCGACCGGACTCTCGCCGGCAGAACGAAGCTAAGGCGGACGAGATTAACAAGAGCTCTCCGGACGGATGAACTCAGGCCTCTGCGGCGGGCAGTTCCAGCAGCACCTTCAGACCGCCGAGATCGCTGTCGCCGAGGGTGATTTTTCCGCCATAGGCGCGCGTCAGCTCGACCACGATGGAAAGGCCAAGGCCGGAGCCCGGCGTGGTCTCGTCCAGGCGGGCCCCCCGCTCCAGAGCCGCGTCGCGCAGGTCCGCCGGCAGTCCGGGCCCATCATCCTCGACCACGACCACCATCTGGCCGAGGCCCGTCGGACCCGCGTTGATGCGAACGCGCCGTCTTGCCCATTTGCAGGCGTTCTCCATCAGATTGCCAAGGATCTCCTGCAGGTCCTGACGTTCACCCCGGAAGCTGAGCTCATCCGGCGCACGCCAGTCGATCTCGACGGACTTCTCCTCGAACACCCGCTCCAACATGACGGCCATCTCGTCCAGCACCCCGGCGATGGGCGTGCGTTCGCCCAGCAGCTGGGCCCGGGCAGCGGCGCGGGCGCGGCGCAGATGGTGATCGACCTGGGCCTTCATCACCTCGGTCTGTTTGCGGACCATGTCGGGCAGGATGCCCGTCTGCGTCCCGGCCTCGGCCAGCATGACCGAGAGCGGTGTCTTCAGCGCATGGGCCAGGTTGCCGACGTGGGTGCGCTGGCGCTCGACCGTCTCCTGATTGTGGTCGAGCAGCCGGTTGACCTGCTCGGCCAACGGCTGGATTTCCGTGGGATAGCTGTGGACGATCCGGGCGGCCTTGCCCTTGCGGACGTCGGCGATCTCGTTCCGCAGGCTGAACAGTGGACGCAGGCCGATCTGCACCTGAAGCAAGACAGCGATGACCAGGCCCACGCCGAGGATCAGCAAGGAGGTCCAGGTAAAGGTCGCGAACTGGCGCGTGTCGTTCTCGATATTGGTCCGGTCGATCGCCGCCATGAACACGAGCGGCTCGCGACGGCCGGGCAGCGATTTCAGGCTGGCGGCGACACGCAGCGGTTGTCGCAGCGGCGGTCTGAGGAAGCCGGGATCGTTGAAGCTGATCATGGTGCCGGTCGCGGCCCTGAGTCGATCCGGCAGCCCTCGGGGGACGGCCAGCTGTTCGCCGGCCAGGGAGGGTGAGCCGGCGATGACCCGAACCCCGTCCTCGCCGTCCAGCTCGGCCACGGCCCAGTATTTCCCGGACAGGGCCCGGTCCGTCCGGGCGTCCCTGATCTCGGCCACGACGATGCCGTCCGGCCCGGCATTGGTTGCGATCACCACCTCGTCGAGGGTGTCGCCCAGCTCATTGCCGAGCCGGCGCAGCGCCGATTCCTGGTATTGGCTGGTCAGGGCCCAGCCGGTCAGCACAAGCGCCAGAATGATCCATGCCGAGGCCAGCCAGATCAGTCGGCGGGTCAGGCTGCGGTCCGGTCTCCCGAACCAGCGGTCCCAGGACCGGTGTTCGGCCGAAGCCGATACGTCCCCCGCCCCTTCGGTCACGCCGCGTCGGACTCACCGGCCAGCGGCGTCAGGCGATAGCCCAGTCCGCGCACGGTCTCGATACGGTCCGCCCCGATCTTCTTGCGCAGCCGACCGACGAAGACCTCGATCGTGTTGGAATCGCGGTCGAAATCCTGATCGTAAAGATGTTCGACCAGTTCGGTGCGACTGATCACCCGGCCCTGGTGCATCATCACATAGTGCAGCAGTCGGTATTCCAGCGAGGTCAGACGCAGGGGCTCGCCGTTGACCGTGGCACGGGCCGCCCTCGGGTCGAGGCGCAGGCCGCCACACGACAGGGTCGCCGAGGCGATGCCCGCGGACCGTCGCAGCAGGGCCCGCAGACGGGCCAGAAGCTCCTCGGTGTGAAAAGGCTTGGTCAGATAGTCGTCGGCCCCGGCGTCAAAGCCCGACACCTTGTCGGACCAGGCCCCGCGTGCGGTCAGGATCAGCACAGGCGTGGTCTTGCCGTCGCGCCGCCAGCGTTCCAGCACCGAAACGCCGTCGATCCTCGGCAGGCCGAGATCCAGCACCACCACATCATAGGGTTCCGTCTCGCCGAGGAAATGGGCCTCCTCGCCGTCCGCAGCATGGTCCACGGCATAGCCGGCGTCGCCCAGGGCCAGTTTCAGCTGGCGCGACAGGTCAACATCATCCTCGACGAGCAAGACTCGCATTCAGCGTTCTCCCACAACCCGGCCGGTGCGGGCGTCCACGATGATGTCGGCGACGCGGCCACCGGGGTATTCCCAGCGAACGACGATGGTGTCACCGCGATTGCTGGCCCCCAGAAAACGGCCCGGGCGGCCCGAGGAAGCGCGCTGGACCGCCTCCCCGACGCTGATCCGGGGCTGCTCATCCTGCTGTTGACGATCCGCGCGGTCGCCGCGAAAGCCACGATCCTGGGCAGCCGCCTGCGACAGGGGCGCGGCAGCGATCAGGACGGCGAGCAGCAGGGTGGACGGATGGATCATGGAAAGCGGTCTAGGGCCCTGGCTCTGAACGACGGCTGAACGGCGAGTGTAGACATATTTCACGTCTTGCGCCGCCCCTCCTTGCGCGCGCGGCGAGGATTTGTCTTTCCGGCAGCACCGGGAGGATGTGGCGGCGAATTCATGCCGATGAATGGAAGCTGACACGCGCCGTTCAGGTCGGGCTCAGCCGGGGAATGGTCTTCTCACCTCAACGCCGGCCACCCCGGTCCGCGTGGAACGCTCAAGGAGAAGTCCGATGATGAAGAAGTTTCTCATCCCCGCCCTCGCCCTGGCTGCGGCGTCCGTCGCGGTCCCCGCCATGGCCCAGTCCTATGGCCCGCGCCATCATGACGACCGCGGTGGTCGTTACGAACAGGACCGGGGCGGCCGCTGGGACAATGATCGTGGCGACGGCTGGCAGAACATCTTCCAGCGCAAATACCAGCTGGATCGCCGCATCGACCGGGGCGAACGCAATGGCTCGCTCAGCCGGCGGGAAGCGACGCGGCTGCGTTTTGATCTGGACGCCCTGGTCTATCTGGAGCGCAGCTACATGCGCGGCGGCCTTTCCTACCGCGAACGCGCCGAACTCGACCGTCGCTACGACCGCCTGTCGTTTCAGGTGCGTGAAGAACGCCGCGACCGCGACGACCGTCGCTGGTAGGGTCTGACCTTCCTATCCGAAGGTCCGGGGGCGCGATCCGCAAGGGTCGCGCCCCCTTCCCGTTTCAGAGCCGCAACCGGCTCTCGATGACGGTGACGGCCTGACCGCGCAGCAGCACACGGTCGCCGCGGGTTTCGGTCTCGATGTCGCCACCCCGCCCGGGGAAGACCTGCCGGAACCGCACCGTCGCCCGGCCCAGGGTGTCGGCATACAGGGGCCCGAGAATGCAGTGGGCCGAACCGGTCGCCGGATCCTCATCGACCCCGCAGCCCGGCGCGAAGAAGCGGTCGACGACATCGACATCGTCCGTCGGATCGGCCAGGGCGCAGACGATCACCTGACCGGTCTCACCCGCCTCGCCCCGGATTGAGGCAAGGGCGCGGATGTTCGGGGTGATCGTCCGGACCGCCGCCGCATCGGCCAGCACGGCAACCAGATAACGCCCGGCCCGGACCTCGACCGGGGTGACGCCCAGGGCCTCGGCCAGCCCCTCCGGCACCGTCGTCCGGCGCGGCGGATCGGCGGGAAAGTCCATCTCATACCCCTCGCCCGCCCGACCCACGATCAGCGGCCCGGAGCGGGTGTCGAAGGTCAGGGCACCGGCCTCCAGCCCCAGCTCGGCCAGCAGGACATGGGCCGAGGCCAGGGTGGCGTGGCCGCACAGATCGACCTCCATCCCCGGCGTGAACCAGCGCAGGCCTAATCGGGCGGGATCGGCGGTACGCAGCAGGAAGGCTGTCTCCGCCTGATTGTTCTCCTTCGCCAGCGCCTGCATCCAGTCGTCGGAGGGCCACTGATCAAAGGGCTCGACCACACAGGCGGGGTTGCCCTTGAAAGGGGCAGCGGCGAAGGCGTCGACGGTCCATTGGCGCATCAGGCGGGCTCCGGTTCGATGACGGTCAGTTCCGGCCAACGCGCGCGGGCGCTGGTCACGACCTTGTCCCAGCCCTTCGCACGGGGTCGGTCCGGGTTGGGACGCAGGGTCAGGGAGAAGACATCCTCCAGCCCGAACGGGGCGGCGATGCTGATCGTGTCATCGAACTCCAGCCGCACACCGACCGCAAAGGCCGGAGCGACGAACCGGCCCAGCGCCTCGTCCGTGCCGGTGAGGGCCTCATAGGGTTCGCCGAACCGGTCCAGGAACCAGAGGTGCACGCGGGCCTGGTTGCGCACCTCGACCTCGGACCGGAATGGTTCGTCGAAGACGGCGGCGACGCGTTTGATGACCAGGTCCTCGGCATCCCAGCTGGTGTCCGGGTCGAAATAGCCGAGGTCAAAGTCCTTGCGACCATAGCCGGCCGGACGGCCGGTCACGGCGTTCCAGACGCTCTGATAGACGGCACCGGAAAAGACCCGCCAGTCATTGAGGCCAAGGCCGCGCACCGTGGTCAGGACGTGCATCAGGCCGGGGTCGGCGCGGACGATCCCGGCGAGGCGGGCATTGAGATCGGTCATTTGCGGTCCCGCACCAGCCAGCCGTGATCCAGCGGCCCATGCCCGCCGCCCAGTCCCGGGGCCCGGCGGATGGCCTCGGCGACATAGGCCCAGGCTTCAGCCACGGCGGCCTCGAGCGGAAGACCCTTGGCCAGCCCCGCCGCGCAGGCGCTGGCCAGGGTGCAGCCTGTGCCGTGGGTGTTGCGGGTATCGAACCGCTCGCCTTCCAGCAGGGTCTCGCCGGTCGGGGTCAGAAGCAGGTCCACGACGGTGGCCCCCGGCACGTGGCCGCCCTTCATCAGCACCGCCCGCGCGCCCATGGCCAGCAGGGCCTCGCCGGCGCGGCGCTGGCCGTCGAGGTCGGCGACGGCGATTCCTGTCAGGGCCTTGGCCTCGGGCGCATTGGGGGTCAGCAGGGCTGCGCGGGGGACCATCAGCGTGCGCACCGCGGCCACGGCGTCATCCGCCAGCAAGGCCGCCCCGCCCTTGGCGATCATGACCGGATCGATCACCGCCGGAGCCCCCGATGTGTCGAGGATGGCCGCCACCCGTTCGACCACGGCGATCGAACCCAGCATGCCGGTCTTGATGGCATCGGCACCGATATCGTCGAGAACGGCGCGCGCCTGGGCCTCGATCAGGTCCAGCGGCAGGGCATGCACACCGTGGACACCCAGGGTGTTCTGGACGGTGATCGCCGTGATGGCCGTGGCGGCGTATCCGCCGAGCATGGTCACGGCCTTGATGTCAGCCTGGATGCCGGCCCCGCCGCCGGAGTCCGAGCCGGCGATGATCAGGACGCGGCCGGGCGAAATCCCCGTCATCAATGCGCGCCTGAAAAGAGTTTCAACCCGACGATCCCGGCCACGATCAGGACGATGCAGACGATCCGCAGGGCGGTCGCCGGCTCACCGAAGACAAGGATGCCGACCGTTGCCGCGCCGACGGCACCGATGCCGGTCCAGATGGCGTAGGCGGTTCCGATCGGCAGTTTCTGGGTCGCAACCCAGAGGAAATAGAAGCTCGCGGCCATGGTGATCGCCACGCCCACCGAGATCAGCGGGCGTTGGGTCCCGACGTATTTGAAGCCGGAGGCCCAGACGACCTCCAGCGCACCCGCGATCAGAAGGGCAAGCCAGGGATTGATCCAGGATCCACTCATGGGGTTGAGATGGAACAGGCGGGGTCTCCGGGCAAGCGGTTTAGTCAGGCAAGAGCGCGGCCTGAAGCCGCAACGCCTGGACGGTCTCGCGCACGTCATGGACGCGGATCATGCGGGCCCCTTGACCGGCAGCGGCCAGGGCCAGGGCGATCGACCCGCCGATGCGATCGCCGGTATCGGTGGCGGTCGGGTCAACCCCGGCGATCATCCGCTTGCGGCTGGCCCCGAAGAGGACCGGGAAGCCGAGATCGACCAGCTGATCCAGATGCGAGGTCAGGGCCAGATTGTGGGCCAGGGTCTTGCCGAAGCCGATGCCGGGATCGAGCCAGATCCGCTCGCGCGCCACGCCCGCCGCCATGGCCGCTTCGGCCCGGGCCGCCAGTTCGGCGCAGACCTCGGCGACGACGTCGCCATAGCGGGGGTCGGCCTGCATGGATTGCGGCTCGCCGCGCATATGCATCAGCACCACATCGCAGCCCAGCTCGGCGGCGGTTGCCGGACTGTCCGGCGCGAAGCCGAGGGCCGTCACATCGTTCCACATGGTCGCCCCGGCCGCGACGGCGGCGCGGGCCACGGCGGGTTTCATGGTGTCGATGCTGATCGGGCCGGCCCAGTGAGCGGCGCGCAGGCCCTCGATGACCGGAATGGTGCGGGCGATCTCCTCGGCTTCGACGACCGGTTCGGCACCGGGCCGGGTGCTCTCGCCACCGATGTCGAGGATATCCGCCCCCTGTTCGACCAGCCGCAGGCCGTGCGCCACTGCGGCCTCGACCGAGGCCAGCCGGCCGCCGTCCGAGAAGCTGTCGGGCGTGACATTGACGATGCCCATGACCTGCGGACGGGGCATCAGTCCTTGCCGCCGATCAGACTGCCGATAGCGTCCAGATAGACGCCGAACGCCTTGCGTCCCAACGGTGTGATCGACACCCGGGTCAGGGGCTTGTTGTCCTTGAAGCTCTTGGCGATGGTGACGAAGCCCGCCTCCTCCAGCTTCTTCAGATGGACCGACAGATTGCCCTGGGTGGCTTCGAGTACGGTCTTCAGCTCGGTGAAGTCGGCCACGTCGGAGTCGGCAAGATACACCATGATCCCCAGCCGCAGGCGGCCGTGGATGACCTCGTCGATACGTCCGAGATCGGCGAGACCCATCCTGTCTCAGTCCGCAGTGCGCGCGGCGCGGGCGTCGCGGAACATCACCCATCCCGGCAGGGCGAACAGCAGGAACAGGGCGGTGGTGCAGACAGCCAGATACCACATGGGCTCGCGCACCAGCAGGCCCAGCGCCACGGCCGTCGCCCAGCCACCCAGGGCCGTGGCCAGCATCCAGGCCTTTCGCTTCAGCGTCCAGGCCACATACCAGGCGGCGGCCTGCAGCGCGAAGACGATGGCCGTATAGTAGAGCCAGATGGCGAAATCGTTGTCCCGCATGGCCCCGACGCCGAAGATGATGATGACGGCCCCATTGGCCATGCCCGTGGCGCTGAAGGCCGCCTTGAGCGTGCGGGCCGCCGCGGGCCCGCGATGGCCGACGCCGTCCTTGCGGTCCTTGAGGATGGCCCAGACCAGGATCACCAGGAAGGTCACACTGATCAGGGTGACAAAGGTCAGGCTGGCGAGGCCGGACCAGCGAACAAGACCCGCGACCTGCCCGACATGGAACAGACACTGCAGCCCGTACAGCAACCCACCGGCCAGATAGCAGACGGCCATGGTCATGGGCGGGCGTCCGCCGCCCTCGACGATCGCGCGCATGAAGGCGAGGTCGTCCTCGGGGGAGTTCGGGCGGGGCTTGGCGGGCATGACGATTCTCCGGGGCCGGCTCGCCCTTGGGGTGGACGAGCCGGGGGGCTATGGCAAGCTATTCGGCGGCGGCGAACTCGGGATCCGGACGTCGACGCCAGGGGATACGGCGGCCGTTCAGCCAACGCCCGACGAAGCTGTGCCGGACCAGCAGTTCATAGGTCAGCAGACTGATCGCCATCGTCCCTGCGACGACCGCGCCGAACTTGACGAACCAGGGCCAGGTCTCGTTCACGACCAGGATCTGTCCGACCATGACCAGCGGCAGGTGGACGATGTAGACCCAGTAGGAGGCATCGGCGAGATAGCGACGGCCGGCGCTGTAGCCCGAGGCGAACCGCAGGGACAGCGACAGGACTGCGAAGGTCGAGGCGAAGACAGCCAGGGCCATGATGGCGGCCAGAGGAGCATTCAGTGCCGGATCGGTGACCGGCGCCAGCTCCGGGACCGGTCCCCCGACCATGACCAGGGCCGCTGTCCCGACACCCAGCGCCACGACCGTGAACACCGGCCACAACCGCTCGATACGGCCCAGCAGGTCGCGACGGCGGTCCAGCAGGAAGCCGAGGCCGAAGGCTGTGCCGAAGGCGGTTAGGGCGACCGGGTTGGGCACCAGCCCCGTGTCCGGCGTCGGAATGCCGAAGAAGGGTGTCCAGTTCGGCGCCAGCCAGAAGGCGACGGCCAGCGGCGCGGCCATCAGGGCCGGGGTCCAGGGGCCGATCAGGGCTCCGGTGATACGGTCAACGAACCGGCCCCAGCCGCCGTCCCGGTCGGCCATCGCAAAGGGGGCGCGCAGGACCAGCATGGCTACATAAAGTATCAGCAGCACCCACAGGAACCACAGATGGGTCAGGGGGAAGGTCTCGAGCGTCAGCGGCGGCGGGGGCGGTCCGCCGGTGGGAATGGTCCCGCCGTTGCGGATCGCGGCCATCCAGATCAGCCCCGCAATGAGGGCTGCGAGGATCGGAAACCAGAAGGCCGCCAGCGGGCCGGCGATGCGGGTCGCGCGGTCCCGGATGAAGCCGCCGGTGCCGCGCCGGTCGAGCATCATGTGGGCGAACAGGCCCGCGATCAGGAAGAAGCTCGTCATCCGGAAGAGGTGGATGGCGAAGAAGATCACAGCGGCGACCGGCGAGTTGTCGGTATCCGGCACGATCCAGATCGTCACCGGGAAATAGGACATGGCGGCGTGCAGGACGACGCCGAGCAGCAGGGCGGTACCGCGCAGGGCGTCGAGGCCGTGGAGGCGGTCGGGCGGGCGGGTTTCGCTTGAAGACATGGAAGGACTCCCCTCTTGATGGAAGCCGTATCTCATAGACTTGTTTAAAATGCAAACAAGTTCACCAGAAAGAACCCGCCGCCGGTGATTTCCGGCGGCGGGCCCTGTCGTTCAGTCGGTCAGTGGACGGTCTGGGCCTCGGCCGGAGCCGCATCCGCCACCGGGGTAATCGGCACGGAAACCGATGGGCCGACATTGGGGAAATTGCTCTCGTCGCGGTTCGGGGCCACGCCCTTTTCGAGCAGATCCCTGATCTCCTGACCGGAGAGGGTTTCATACTCCAGCAGGGCCTGGGCCAGGGTCTCGAGATCGGCGGCCTTGTCGGTCAGGATTTGCCGGGCCTCGTCCCAGCCCTCGGTGACCAGACGCTTGACCTCGGAATCGATGATCCGGGCCGTTTCCTCCGAGACGTTCTGGCTGCGGGCGACCGAGTGGCCGAGGAAGACCTCCTGCTCGTTCTCGCCATAGGCCACAGTCCCGAGGACGTCCGAGAAGCCCCACTGGGTGACCATGCGGCGGGCCAGTTTCGAGGCCTGCTGGATGTCGGACGAAGCACCCGAGGTGATGTTCTCCTTGCCGAAGATCAGCTCCTCGGCCACGCGGCCGCCCGCCATGATGGCGATGCGATCGACCATCTGCTGATATTTCATCGAATAGCGGTCGCCTTCCGGCAGCTGCATGACCATGCCGAGGGCCTGGCCGCGCGGGACGATGGTCGCCTTGTGCACGGGATCGGCCATCTTGACATTCATGGCCACGATGGCGTGGCCGCCCTCGTGATAGGCCGTCAGGCGGCGCTCTTCCTCGTTCATGGCCATCGACTTGCGCTCGGCGCCCATCATGACCTTGTCCTTGGCGTCTTCGAAGTCGCGGTGGGTGACCATGCGCCGGTCCTTGCGAGCCGCCATCAGGGCCGCCTCATTGACCAGATTGGCCAGATCGGCGCCCGAGAAGCCGGGGGTGCCGCGCGCGATGGTCTTGGTGTTGACGTCGGCGGCCAGGGGCACGTCCTTCATGTGCACGCGCAGGATCTTCTCGCGACCGTTCACATCGGGATTGGGCACCACGACCTGACGGTCGAAGCGGCCGGGGCGCAGCAGCGCCGGGTCCAGCACGTCGGGACGGTTGGTGGCGGCGATCAGGATGATGCCCTCATTGGCCTCGAACCCGTCCATCTCGACCAGAAGCTGGTTCAGCGTCTGCTCGCGCTCGTCATTGCCGCCGCCGAGACCGGCACCGCGATGACGGCCGACCGCGTCGATCTCGTCGATGAAGATGATGCAGGGGGCATTCTTCTTGGCCTGTTCGAACATGTCGCGCACGCGGCTGGCACCCACGCCGACGAACATCTCGACGAAGTCAGAGCCCGAGATGGAGAAGAAGGGCACGCCCGCCTCGCCTGCGACGGCGCGAGCCAGCAGGGTCTTGCCGGTCCCGGGAGGGCCGACCAGCAGGGCGCCCTTGGGAATCTTGCCGCCCAGACGCTGGAATTTGCCCGGGTCCTTGAGGAAGTCGACAACCTCCTGAAGTTCTTCCTTGGCCTCGTCCACGCCGGCGACGTCCTCGAACATCTTGCGACCCTTGTGCTCGGTCAGCAGCTTGGCCTTGGACTTGCCGAAGCCCATGGCCCCGCGCGCGCCGCCCTGCATCTGGCGCATGATCAGGATCCAGAGGCCGATGATCAGCAGGAAGGGCAGCAGGCCGATCAGGGCGCTGACCCACAGCGACTGGCGGGTGGTCTTGACGTCGACCTCGGCGCCCTTGGCCTGGATGCTGTCGATCAGGGCGGAGTTGGGCAGGGTTGTAGTAACCGTCACGACCTTGCCGTCGCGCAGGGTCGCCTTCACCGCCTCGCCGCGCACCTCGACGCTGACGATATTGCCGTCATCGCGGGCCTTGAGCAGGTCGGAATAGCTCATCACCACAGGGCGCGCCGCAGCGGCCTCCTTGGCACCGGGAGGAGCCGTCAGGCCACCCGGGCGGCTGGCGGCGACATAGAAGGCCATGGCACCGAGGATAATGACGCCCCAGATGGCCAGATTGCGCAGGTTCATTCTCGTATCATTCCCTCGGTGCGCCGCAGCGCCCGGTCGTCAGTGATGAACTTCGGAAAATAGGGGGTTCCGCGTTAATGCGCCATGGATGGTGCCACCAAGGTCCCGTTCGTGCGTCATTCGGTCCAGCGCCAGCGCCAGTCTCTCCTCGACCAGCGACGTCGCCCCGCCCACCGTCCCTGCAAGAACCGGCGCAGTCGCATCGTTCCGGATCAGCACAGGCAGGGAACCGCGTGCCGCAGGCGGCAGGCCCTTGAGTACAGCCCGGTCGGCGTCCGAAAGGCTCGCCATGCGCCCGGCCGCGGGGGCGACGGACCATCCGGACGACCCGACCGTGATCGCCCAGCGGCCGTCCCAGACCGTCTCGACGCCAAGTGACAGAGCGAGGGGCGGGCGCGGTCGTCGGAGGAACTCGCCGGACTCCCGGGTCACGAGGACATGTTCGCCGCTGGCCTCGACCCGGGCCCCGCACAGGGTGGCGGTGAAGGCCTCGCTGGAGTGCAGGCGGGCGAGGATGGTGGCTAGCCGGTCGCCGCGCGGGAGCCGGTCGCTTCCGCCAGCACAGACGAGGACGGCGGCGAGGGTGGGAGCGTCGACAAGTCGGTCGATCTTGATTGATCCCTCTCCCATCGGGAGAGGGCTTGAGCGCACGAGCGCGAAGCGGTCGTCCTTGCGCGAAAGGGTGAGGGGCGACTGTCCGGGGGCGGCTTCGCCGCTCGCACGGTCGACCCACATCCGGCGCTGCGCGCCACCTTCTCCCACTGGGAGAAGGGTCAGAGTTTGCCGGGCCCGACTCCTTGCGAACCGCACATCCTCATTCCCCGGATCATCGATCCAGTCCGCCCCCTGCCCTGCCAGCCAGTCGCGGACCTCGCGCCGCACCGCCCCCAGCATCGGCCGGAACAGCATCAGGCCCCGCCCCTCGGGCCAGGCCGGGGACGGCGACCAGTCGCGCAGGCGGCCGAGGGTCGATCCCTGGTCCCGCATCAGCTCGCCCTCGGCGATGTCGGTGGCGGTATGGCCGAACAGCACGACCCGAGCCCCCGCCTCACGCGCCGCATCCGCGATCAGGCGGTGGCGGGCCAGACGCGCCGCGGCGGGCAGCCCGGTCAGGGGTTTGGGGCCGTTCCAGCACAGGCCACGCCAGTCGGCGCCGGCCGCGCGTGCGGCCCGTTCGGCAAGGGCGGTCCAGGCAGCGCTGTCGGGCGTCAGCCCGTGATCGACCGTCAGGGCCAGCAGGCGGCGCCCGTTGGCGCAGGCCCAGTCAGCGGCCAGGCGCAAAAGGGCGATGGAGTCGCCGCCGCCGGACAGGGCCAGGGCAAGCGGGCGCTCGATGCCGGTTTCCAGCCGCGCCGACAGTGCGGCCCGCGCAGGTCCGGTCCAGTCGGCGAGGTCTGACGTCAGCCCGGTCTCCGGGCCGGCGGCGGGGCCGTTACGGGGCATCCGATCCGGGTGCGGGCCTCGGTCGCCCGGGTGCGCACGGCCGGACTGGCCGCCTCCGCATAGCGGCGGGTGAACTCGGTCAGGGCGGTACAGGCCTGGGTCTTGCGATCCGTCGCGTTCAGGGCGTTGGCCAGCTCGAGGGTCGTCGAGGGAGCCCACGGAGCCGTCGGCCAGCCTTGCAGGGCCGTGGCATAGGCCGATACGGCACCGGCCGGATCGCCGGCCGCGACGCGCAGGTCGCCCAGACGGCTGGAGGCCTCGCGGGCCTGGGGTGTATCCGGCCAGGCGAGGATGACGGTCTGGAGGGCCCGCTCGCCCCGCTGGGGGTCGGTGGCCGCGAGGCGGGCGGCCGCGGTCAGGTCGCGCACCGCGTCACCGGTCGGCGAAGTGGTGGGAATGGGTGAGTTGAGCTCGGCCTCGCGCGCCGCCGCGGCCTCGATGACGCGCAGTCGGCCCTCGGCGTCGCGCAGGCGATTGGCCAGGGCGGTGTTGTCGCGCCCGGCCTCGTCCAGCTGGAAGGTCAGCCGCTCGATGTCGCCGTTTACGCGCTGAACGGTCGCCTCCATGTCGGCCAGCCGGCGGTCCATCAAACCCACGCGACCCTGAAGGGCGACGACCTCGGGATCCGGCTCGATAATCACAGGATCACCGGCGGCGTTGCGCTGGGTCACGGCGCGTTCGAGCCGGCGGACATTGCGATCCAGCTGTTCCAGCCGCCGCTTGTCCCACTGTACCGGCTCAAGCGGCGTGGTCTGGGCCACGACCGTGGTCGTGCCCGCAATCAGGACGATGCCCAGGACCGAGACCAGGGCGTTACGGGAACGGAGGACGGCGGGAAACTTCAGCATGGTTGTTTTCGTCCCACTGATTTGCGGCGCCCGCAAGGCGTCATCCCGCGAGGCCCAGCATGATGATGCTGACCACAAACGCGGTCAGGGCAAAGACGCAGAAGATCAGCAGCAGCATGGTCCGCCAGGCAGCGGAAAACCATGACAGCTGATAGGCCCCCTTCAGCTGGGCGAACATGTGCGCTGGAACGCCGAGGGTGAAGGCGAGGCCACTCAGCACGCCGAAGCCGCTCCAGATCGGCGCAAGGATGGAGGTGACCATCACCAGGATCGACATGGCCGTCAGGGAGTAGAGCACGAAGACGCCGTGGTCATACAGGGTGAAGCCTCGCCGCCACAGGAACAGCAGGGCCACGAACGGGATCGACAGCGGGATCAGCAGGAAGCTGAATTTATAGGCCGTCTGCTGAATCTTGTAGAGAAGCAGATCAGGGTTACTCAGCTTGTGCTTGACCTTCTCGACCCATTTGCTGTCGCCCCTGACCTGGACCCGGTCATCCTGAACCGCGTCGGCCATCTCGGCCTGCCAGCTGCCGGGCGTGAGACCGTCGGAACGGGTTGCGTCCGCACCAGTTCCCGTCAGGGCCGCCAGGCGTCGCTCGCGCGCCTCGACCTCCCCGCGCGTCGTGCTCACGGTCAGCGCCAGGGCCTCGGACCCGGGGCTCGCAGCCGCGGCCGATTCCGCCTCGCTCAGCCCGGCGCGGGCGGTGGCCAATTCGGTCTGCGCTTCGGCGATCCGGTCCGGCAAGGGCGTCGTGATCTTCGGCTCCAGCGCTCCGCTGAAGCTGAACACGAAAAACATCAGGAAGACGCTGAACAGGAAGATGGCCAGCGGCGAGACGTAGCGGGTGCGTTTGCCCTGCACCCATTCCCGGGTCAGCCGTCCGGGGTTGATCGCCAGCAGCGGAAGGGTCCGCCAGATCCGGGCGTCGAAATGCAGCACACCGTGCAGCATCTCCTCGCCGAGATGGAGCAGGGAGCGGTGCACATGGGTGGGCTGGCCGCACTCCGAACAGTATTTTCCCGAGACCGGCGCGCCGCAGTCGCTGCAGACCCCGGAATGATCCTCGGTCGATTCGTTGCGACGGTTTTCCCGCCGTGACAGCAGTTTCGCGATCAGTCCGCCGGTGATCAGACCGCCGGCTGCTTCCAGACTGTCCATTGCCGCCCCCGATTTGCTGTGTGCGATTGTGCGATGCGAAGGAATAGAGGTCAAAAAGAAAGGGCGGCCGGGAGCCGGCCGCCCTTCTCCTTGTCGACGTTGCCTTGACCCTAGCGCGCAGCGCCCGAGACGATGGCGGTGTGGGCGTTGCGGTTGCGGGCCCAGGACTCCTCGTTCGAGCCGGCCGCGATCGGGCGCTCCTTGCCGTAGCTGATGGTATCGATTCGCCCGGCGTTGATGCCGCGCTCGACCAGATAGGTGCGAACCGATTCAGCGCGGCGGGCACCGAGGGCCAGGTTGTATTCACGGGTGCCGCGTTCGTCGGCATTGCCCTCGATACGGATGGTCACGCCCGGATAGCGCTGCAGCCAGGCCACCTGGGCGTCCAGGCGCGGAAAGGCTTCCGAACGAATCGCATAGCTGTCGAGATCGAAATAGACACGATCGCCGATGTTCACGACGAAATCCTGCTCCGAGCCGGGCGCGGGGGCAGCGAGATTGCCGCCCGAGACGGGGGCCACGGGGTTGCCGGTGTACTGGTCATTGGCCGGGGTCGGCACGGTGTTGCCCGCGCCGGTGTCGGCGGGTGTGCGCGGGGTACAGGCGGCCATGGCCGTGACGGCCATGCCGACGGCGGCCAGACGGACGAGGGTCGGGATTTTCATCATCAGGTCGTCTCCTTTAGGTGAGGCCGAAGCGTCCAGCTTGGCTTTAGCGGGTTGCTACTGATGTGCCAGCGGTTTCGCCAGTCACGATAACGCGGGTTTGAGCCGAAAGGCTCTTTCCTGGTCAGGTGGGACAGCCGTCAGGGCCGCCGCCGCCGAGGTTGACGGGCTGTTCATCGAGCAGGGGAGACCAGGCGGGATCCGTACCGCGGCCCGAATAGCCGGCCTGCGATACGACCCGTCCCGACAGGTCAACGGTCCACAGACGGGTGTCTCCGCCGGGCGATTGCCGCGCGAACATGATGTAGCGGCCGTTCGGGGCCCAGGACGGCCCCTCCTCGAAATAGCTGGACGACAGGATACGCTCGCCGGAGCCGTCGGTGGCCATCACCCCGGTCGAGAATCGTCCGCCGCCCTGTTTGGTGAAGGCGATCAGGTCTCCGCGCGGGCTCCAATTCGGGGCTGTATAGATGCCGCCGCCGCGCGAAATGGCCCGCTGACCCGTGCCGTCGGCCCGCATCGTATAGAGGCGCGCGCTGCCGGACCGGTCCGAGGTGAAGACGATCTGACTGTTGTCCGGGCTGAAGGACGGCGAGGTGTCGATACCGGGATCGCTGGTCAGACGGCGCAGCTGGCGGCTCGACAGGTCCATCACATAGACGTCGGTATTGCCGCCCCGGATGATCGAGAACGCCATCTTCGATCCGTCATTCGAGAAACGCGGGGCCAGCACCTGGCCATCGAACTCGCCGAGGCTCTCACGCCGGCCAGTCGACAGGTTGAACAGATAGATGCGGCTGTAGTCCCGCCCGAGCGCCACATAGGTGATCTCATTGGGGTCGTTCAGCGAGAAGCGAGGCGACATGATCACCTCGTCGCCCTGGGTCAGATAGACGGGATTGAACCCATCCTGATCCGAGATGGCGAGACGCGACAGCCGGTTCAGCTGGGTGCCGCTTTCCGAGACGAAAACCACCCGGCTGTCGAACAGGCCGCTCTCGCCGGTCATGCGCTGATAGATCAGGTCGGCGATCTTGTGGCCGATCCGGCGCCACTGCTCGGGCGTGGCGGTGAACTGGTAAGATACCAGCTGGCATTGGCGATAGGGGTCGTACAGGCGGAAGCCGAAGTCGTTGCGGCCGTCGGGCCGGGGCGTCACCGCGCCGTACAGCACCGCCTGGGCCCCGATCGAGGTCCACTGCGGAAAATTGGGCGCATTCGCCAGCGTCAGCCCGGTCTCGACGAAACCCGCAGGGTCCAGCGGCTCGAAATAGCCGGAGCGGCGCAGGTTGGCGCGGATCACCCCGCCCAGGTCAGCGCCGTTCTGGCCCGAGAAATTGACGACGGCGATCGGGAAGGGCCGCAGTACGCCCTGGTCTACGATGACCTCTTCTTCCTGCGGCGGCGGCGTCTGTGCCGCGACCATTGAAGGCGCGCAGACCGCAATCACGGCGACCGAGGCCAGCAGGGTAGTCAGACGCATGAAGTCACTCCAGCTCGAATCTGCAGAGGCCGGCCAGACCCGGACCTGCCGCCGGGACCAGCTTGGGCGTGAATGAGGCGACTTTCAGGTCAGGCGGCCCAAGATCGCGCAGGATCACCATACAGCGCCTCTTCGACAGTGGCATCACGCATCAAACACGCTCAACGGCTCCCGCACATGGTGGCCGTGCGGAAGGAAAAGGCAATCTCCTGCTGCTGATAGTCCGAAGGCATGTCAAACGGCGCAGCGGCCCGCATGGCGCGCAACACACCGTCCGCAGCGGCCCGCCAGACCGGATCGCCACGGCTCTGGGTCAGTCGTGGGGACCCGACGATCGCCCCCCTTTGATCCAGCGTCACCCTTACGCCGATAGTCAAATCATCCGAGCCGGCCAGATCGCAGTTGACGTTCCAGTGAGGCGTAACCTGGCTGGCCAGCGCCTGAAGCGAGGCCCTGCCGATAGCCCGGGGAGCCGTGCCCTGCCCCTGTTGACCGGTCGGCGGACGCGGCCCGGGGCGCGGACCCGGCCGCGGCGGACCGGCGAGAGAGTCGAGGTCGAGCGACTCCTCCCGCCGAGGCGGAGTCGGGCGCGGCGGCTGGGGGCGAGGCGGCGGAGTGGTGCGGGGCGGTACCGGGCGTGCGGGCGTCGCCTTCTTGACCGGCACCGGCGCTGGCGCCGGTGGGACAGGCTCGGGGGGAACCGGCTCGGGCGGCGGCGGGGCGACCGGTGCCGTCGCGGCGTCCTCGGTGACCAGTTCGTCGTCGGGATTGTCGGGCGCAGCAGCCTCAATGACCGTGTCGGAGATGATCGACACAGGTACAGCGCTTTCGACGTTCAGCGGCTCACGCGTGAACCCCAGCAGGCCATAGCCCACCACGGCCAGTACCACCGCCGCGTGGACGGCGATGGAGGCCAGCAGCGAGGTCCCGGGCCGCTCCAAGACGTCAGCCCTCCACGTCCGTCGGAGCGCCGCCGGCGGTGTCGGTGATCAGGTTCAGCTTTGTGAACCCGGCCGAGGACAACCGCGCCATGACGCGGGCCACGGCCTGATAGGGGGCCCGGCCGTCGCCGCGCACGGACACGGGCTTGTCGCGGGCGTCTGCCCCGCCCTCTTCCGCTACCGTCAGCACAAGGCGATCAAAACTGACCTCCCGCTCGCCGACATAGATGGCACCGTCGCGCTTGATCGAGATGACCACCGGATCATCCGAGGCGTCGACCGCACTGGCGTCCGTCTTGGGCAGTTCAACCGGCACCGCCACGTTCAGCAACGGGGCCGAGACCATGAAGATGATCAGCAGTACCAACATCACATCGACAAGCGGGGTGACATTGATCTCACTCAGCGGCTGCTTTCGCGGCCGTCTGCGGCCGCGGACGTGTCCGCCGCCGCCACCTCCTGCCAGGGCCATGCTCAGAGCTCCCGGGTCGTCTGCGGCGGGGTGCCGGGCGACCCTCCCAGACGTCGGGCCACGGCAGCCTGCAGATCATCGGCGAAGCTTTCCAGCCGCCCCGTGAACTTGCCCGCATCGATCGAGAATTTGTTGTAGGCGATATAGGCGGGAATCGCCGCCGCCAGACCGAGGGCTGTGGCGAAAAGGGCCTCGGAGATGGCCGGTGCCACCGTCGCCAGATTGGTATTGCCCGACAAGGCGATGGCTCCGAAGGCATTCATAATGCCCCAGACCGTCCCGAACAGGCCGACGAAGGGCGAGGACGTCGCCACGACCGACAGGACGCCCAGACCATTCTCAACCCGCTGGCCCTCGCGGGCAATCAGGCTGTCCAGCGCCCGGTCAATGCGCGACATCAGAAGATTTGCCTGGTTCTCGGTCAGCGGCCCGCGCGTGCGTGCCTCGCGCCAGTCGGCGAGGGCGATGACCAGCATGCGCGGCAGCGGATGCTCGGGGTTCGGCCCGGCCTGGGCGGCGATATCCTCCAGCGACCGGCCCGAGCCGACCGTGGCTTCAAAGGTGTTGGCTATGCGGTTCAGCGCGCTGAACCGCATAGCCTTGTCGACGATCACGGCCCACGACCACAAAGAGGCTATGGCCAGGCCGATCATGATCGCCTGCACGACGATATCGGCCTCCAGAAACAGGGCGACCGGGTTTATCATCGAAGCTTCTGCGGCGGTGGTCATTCAGCGTCCTTCCGTCTCTCCGACCACTGTGCACCGGACGGGCGTGGCGGTTGTGTGGCGATCCGGCCCGGGTCTAGCGAGGTGTGACCGCGTCGTCACCTGTCTGCACGTGACAGGCGGAGGAAATGGTCAGGCTTCGCGCGCCAGCCATGGTCCGAGGTGTTCGCGAAGGACGGGGCCCGGCCTCCGGGGTCGACCATCCATATGGATACAGACGACCTCGACCTCGGCCCGGCACAAAAGGTCATCGCCGCGGGTGATCGCCTGGGAAATCAAAAGCCGTGGCCCCTTCACCGCATCATAGTGAGTCCGCACTACCAGCGCGTCGTCGATCCGGGCGGGCTTGAGGAACCGCAGTTCCATCTTCGAGACCACGAAGGCCATCGGCTTGTCGCCATCCAGCAATTCGGCATGGCCGATGCCCATCAGGCGCAGGGCATCCGACCGCCCCCGCTCGAAATAGCGGACATAGTTGGCGTGATAGACGAGGCCCGTGAAGTCTGTGTCCTCGTAATAGACCCGGACCGGCAGCCGATGCTCACGACCCTCAAACCGGCCGGCGGTTGGACTGTCTATCATGGCCGGCTCACGACCCGCTGGTTCGACGGCGGTTCCGGAAAATCGGGGCAGTCGGCGCTAATCATGGCGCGGAACTCGCCGTTCAGCGGATCCTGGCTCATCAGCATACGGTTCGGACGCGAGATGAACCCCACAGCCCGCCCGCCACGCCCGGCCGCGATATAGCCGCAGACCACTCGTCCGCGTCCCGGCTCGATCAACTGCACCTCGGCTCCGCGTCCCAGTTGTTCGCGAGCCTGCCGCAGCACCCGTTTGGCCGGCGGCTCCTGGACGAAGCCCGGACCCGAGCCACGTGTGGTCAGCCAGACCGCCACGGCGCCCAGCACCAGAACCAGGATGCCCAGGACCGCGATCAGCCGCTCTGTCCGGATCGCCTTTCGCGCCATACCGTCTCCTTAGAGCCCGAGCATGACGGGGTTCGCGCCCGAGGTGAACCCTATTTGCCGCCAAACAGTCCGCCAGGATCCGGCCCCTTGGGCGGTTGGGCCAGACCCAGATGCTCATAGGCGCGCGCGCAGGCCATCCGCCCGCGCGGCGTCCGCTGGATAAAGCCCTGCTGCAGCAGATAGGGTTCGATCACGTCCTCGACCGCATCGCGCGCCTCGGCGATGGCTGCCGCCAACGTATCCATGCCGACCGGCCCGCCGCCGTAGTTCTCAATCAGGGCCTTGAGGAACCGGCGGTCCAGGCTATCCAGCCCCGCCTCATCGACCTCCAGCCGCGCCAGCGCCCGCGCCGCCGCCAGCCGGTCGATGACCGGCGAGCCCTCGGCTTCAGCAAAATCCCGCACCCGGCGCAGCAGCCGTCCGGCCACGCGTGGCGTGCCCCGCGAGCGGCTGGCGATCTCGCGCGCGCCCTCGTCATTGATGCCGACACCCAGCTTGCGCGCAGCCCCGGTGATGACCCGGACCAGCTCTTCGGGCGTGTAGAATTCCAGCCGCAGCGGAATGCCGAACCGGTCCCTCAGGGGTGTGGCCAGCAGCCCCGCCCGCGTCGTCGCCCCGACCAAGGTGAAGGGGGCCAGATCGATACGCACCGACCGCGCCGACGGCCCCTCGCCGATGATCAGGTCCAGCACATGGTCCTCCATGGCCGGGTAGAGGATCTCCTCGACCGTCGGGGCGAGCCGGTGAATCTCGTCGATGAAAAGCACGTCGCGGGGTTCGAGATTGGTCAGAATGGCGGCCAGATCGCCCGCCTTGGCCAGGATCGGACCGGAGGTCGCGCGGAAGCCAACGCCGAGCTCGCGCGCCACGATCTGCGCCAACGTCGTCTTGCCCAGACCGGGTGGTCCGAAAAGCAGGACATGGTCTAGCGACTCGCCCCGGCCCCGCGCGGCGTCGATGAAGACCTTCAGATTGCCCTTGGCCTGCTCCTGACCGACGAACTCCGACAGGGTCTGAGGCCGCAGGGCGCGGTCGTGGGATTCGCCCGGCGCAGACTGGCCCGAGATGATCCGGTCCTCGCTCAACGCCCGAGCTCCTGAAGCGCCGCGCGGATGACCGCCGACAGATCGGCCTCATCGCCCAGCCGGATCAGGGCTTGATCGACAGCGCGGCGGGCATTGACCTCGGCCACGCCCAGACCGAGCAGGGCCGAAACGGCCTCACCGGTGACCGAGGGGTTTGGCGATACGGTCCCGGCATGGAGGCCGGGCGCGCTGGGCGTGAAGGTGGCATCCCCAAGCGGCTTGCCCTTCAGCTCGGTGACGATGCGCAGGGCCAGCTTCGGTCCGACGCCATTGGCCCGCGCCACCGCCGCCTTGTCCTCGCGCGCCACCGCCGCGGCCAGCTCGCCCGGCGGTAACACGTCCAGAACCGACAGGGCCGCCTTGGGCCCCACGCCCTGGATGGCGGTCAAGGTGGTAAAGGCCCGGCGTTCGTCGCGGGTCAGAAAGCCGTAAAGCCGCGGCCCACTCTCGGCGTTCCAGTTCGACTCGATATGCAAGGTCGCCTCGTCGCCCGGCGCCGGCAGCCGGCCCAGCGTCCGCGCCCCGCACGCCACCACATAGCCCACGCCGGCGCAGTCGATCAGGCAGTGATCCGCCTCGACCTCCGCCAGCACGCCCCTGAGACGACCGATCATGCCGCCCCCCGCAAGGTCGTCAGCAGCGCCCGCTTGCGCATCTGCGCATGGGTGATCGCCACAGCAAGGGCGTCCGCTGCGTCGGCCTTCACATCCCCGGCCGCGGGCAGCAACCGCTTCACCATGAAGGCGATCTGGGTCTTGTCGGCATGGCCCGCGCCGACCACGGCCTTCTTGATCAGATTCGGGGAGTATTCCGCGACCGACAGCCCGTGCCGCGCCGGCGCCAGCATCACCGCCGCCCGGGCATGGCCCAGCTTCAGCGTCGAGACCGGGTTCATATTGACGAAAACCTCCTCGATCGCCGCCTCGTCGCAGTCATGGGCGGCGCAGACCTCGCCGACGGCCTCGAGCAGGAACAGCAGCCGCTCGCTGAACGGCGCGGTCTCGGGCGGAGCGATGGCGCCATGCGCGATCCAGCGCAGGCGCGACCCTTCGGCGGCCACCACACCCCAGCCGGTGCGTCGCAGACCAGGGTCCAAACCCAGGATTCGAGTCGTTTCGTTCGTCATTCGTTCCGTTTATGCCTCAAACGAGGTTGACGAACAATGACCGGCCGCCGACGCGACCTGTTCGGTGATCATGCCGTCGAAATGCTCTTCCTTCGCCCAGGATCTCGCACCGTCAATGGCTAGAGATACGCCCGGGACGGGCTGTAAAGCTCGCGCAGATCTGCATCAGCGCAGCCGCCTGTGCCGCTATTTGAGCGAGCCTAACCGGGACGCAGTCATATCCGGCCCGGTTCCCCTTGGCCGGTCTCAGCCCACGATGGACTGGACGGACCTCTGGGCCTCGACGGGGGCAGACCGTGCGGTCCGTTCGCGTCGCGCGGACTCAAGCGCCGCCGCCGACATGGCCGCCTCGGCGCGTGCCGCTTCCAGCTCGGCGCGCAAGGCCGCTGTCTGCTGGATCATCGCCGCAACCTCGGCCTGGTGGCTGTCCTGGGCGGAAGCCAGTTGGGCCTGGATCTTCAGCATCCGGTCCTCGGCCCGCGCGATGGCCTTGTCATGGGTCGCAGCCGCCTTGGTCAGGGTTTCAGCGCGATCCACCGCCGCGATGCGGGCGACCTCCAGCCCGGCCAGGCGCTGGCGGGACTCTTCCACCTCGCCCTCCAGACTGCGGATCCGCTCAATCCCCCGATCCACAGTGACCTGCAGGGCCTCGGCCCGGCGATCGGCGCTGTGGACGCCCGATTGCAACTCGCTGAGGCGCGAGGCCTGTTCCGTATTCAGAACCTCCAGCCCGTTGGCGCGGGCCGTGGCGGTATCGAGGCGGGCGCTGAGCGAGTCGATCGTCGCGCGGGCCGAGTCCGTTTGATTTTCCAGCGCCCGGATCGCCCGGGCCGTCTCGCTCTGTTCGGAGGCGGCACGGGCCCGCTCGGTGGCCAGCAGGCCTTCATTGGCGGCCGATGCGCGGGCCAGGGCGGCAATCTCGACACCGACCTCGTCCATCCTGCGTCGCAGGACGGTGTTCTCCTCGAGGACGAGGGCGTGGTCACGCTGCGCCTGGGCGCGGCCATTATCGGACTCGGTACGAAGGGTCTCGGCCTGTTTCAGCTGGGCGCGAACCGCCTCCTGATCTTGTTCCAGTTCCTTGATCCGCTGCGAGGCCGACCGTCCGGCTGCTTCGAGCGCCTCAGCCCGGGCCCTGACTTCGGAAAGCTCGCCACGAAGCCGATCCGTCTGGATATGCGCATCCTGCAAGGCCGACGTCTGTTCGCTGTGCCGGGCCGAAAGCTCTTCGCCGCGCGCCTCGGCCTCGGCCAGGGCAGCCGCCAGTTTGCGGGACTCGGTGTTGAGCGCTTCGAGGCGTCCACCGATCTCCGTGTTGGCGGCACGCAGGTTGATCAGTTCGACGTGGTTGTCGCGCCGCGACTTGAACTCGGCTTCCAGCGGCTCGCGAAGCTCTCCCAGCACGGATTCGAACGTTCCGAACCGACGCGCCAGCTCCGTTAGCTGTTCGAGACTGTCCTGGATCGTCTCGAAACGCTCGCCGATGACCCCGGCGGCGTCACCGCTGGCAGGCGGAGAATCAGGAACGATGGGCGGCGAGCTGTTTCCGGTCTTGCCGTTGCGGGACAGAACCCGATCGAACCTGGACAACATTCTGGTCTTGCTCCCGCATTCTGCTCGGATGGAGCCTGTCAGCCACAGCCTCGAATCGAGGCCGCCATCTCCACTGTCCCGAAAGGTTAACCGTCGGCAGGCCGGGTGTCGATACAGGCGCTTCCGTCGAGCGCCAAGTCTAGCTCGCGTACTTCTCCATGTCTTCGTCCGAGATGTCCTCGTTTGAATAGACGTTCTGGACGTCATCTTCGGCGTCCAGGGCATCGAGCAGCTTCATCAGGGTGCCGACCGCCTCGCCGGTCACGGCCACCTCGGTCTGGGGGCGCCAGACCAGGGCGGTTGATTTGGCATCGCCGAGGATTTTCGACAGGGCGTCGGCGACCTCATTGAGGTCCTCGAAGGTGGTCCAGATGGTGTGGCCCGGGGCGTCCTCATAGATGTCGGGCTTGACCAGGTCGCTCTCGACGTCCTGGGCGCCGGCTTCGATGGCGGCCTCCATGACAGCGTCCTCGCTGCCGGCCTCGGCGGGATAGATGATCCGGCCCACGCGGTTCCACATGAAGGCGACCGAGTTCATCTCGCTCAGGGCCCCGCCGTTCTTCTTGAACGCCGCGCCGATGTTGGAGGCGGCACGGTTGCGGTTGTCGGTGAGGGCCTCAACGATGATGCCGACGCCGCCGGGGCCCCGGCCCTCGTAGCGGACCTCTTCCATCGTATCGACGTCGCCGCCCGCGGCCTTGTTGATGGCGCGCTGGATCACGTCGCGGGGCAGGCTCTCGGCCTTGGCGTTGTTCACGGCCAGTCGCAGGCGCGGGTTCATGGCCGGATCGGGCATGCCCAGCTTGGCAGCCACAGTGATGTCGCGGGACAGTTTCGAGAACAGTTTGGACCGCTGCGCATCGGCGCGCCCCTTGCGGTGCATGATGTTCTTGAATTTGGAATGGCCGGCCATGGGTGGGATCTCTTGGTGTGCGCTAACGCTCGCCGCGCGGCGGCTCGCTGCTTGAGCGCGGTCGAAATGATCAGGCCGCGCATCTAGCGGATGGCGGCGGCGGTGTCACGGTTCAGGAACCTCTGCTGCGCTACAGGATTTCCAACCCGAGGACGGAGCCCCGCCATGATCGCCGAAGACGCCATCTATCACGCCGAAGCCTATGCCGAAGACGATCTCGACGATGCCGATATCGTGGAATGGTACGAGACCCGCCCCGTCACCGTTCCGACCGCCGTCGCCACCGGTGCCATCATCGGTGCCTTCACCCTCGGCGTCCTGACCGCGGTCGGTGCGCTGGCGCTGATGGGGCGGCTGGACGACTAGGCTTTCAAACTCTCCAGAAACCCCCGCATCTTTTCGTCCACGGGCACCGGCCGTTTGGAGTCGCGGTCGACATAGACGTGGACGAAATAGCCGACGGCGGCGGCTTCCTGCTCCTTGTTGCGGAACAGACCGATTTCGTAGCGGACGGAGCTGGTGCCGACGTGGGCGACGCGCACCCCGGCCTCGATCTCGTCGGGGAAGGCGGTCGGGGAGAAATAGCGGCAGCCGGTTTCGACCACCAGGCCGATGGTCTTGCCGGCGTTGATGTCGATCAGGCCGTTGACGACCAGCAGCCGGTTCACCGCCGTGTCGAACCAGGAATAGTAGACGACATTGTTCACATGGCCGTAGACGTCATTGTCCATCCAGCGCGTGGAGATGGCCTGGAACCGGCGGTAGTCGCCGCGTTTCGTCCGTTCGATGGTGCCGGTCATCTCTTCCCCTGGTGCGCTAACGCTCGGCGCGCGGCGCCTCGCTGCTTGAGCGCGATTGGCGCGCTTCGTTGAGTCTCCAGCCTTGGGCTTGGCGGACGCGGCGTCAAGCGCCTAGCCTCAGGGTCATGCAGACCCTCGCCGCCGTTCTCAGAGCCACGGGCGCCGCCCGCCCCTATGCCGACAGCCGGCCGCTGTCGCTCGAGACGGTGACGCTGGATCCGCCCGGCCGGGACGAGGTGCGCGTTGCCATCAAGGCCGCGGGCCTGTGCCATTCCGATCTCAGCGTCATCAACGGCGACCGGCCCCGGCCCCTGCCGATGGCGCTGGGCCATGAGGCGGCGGGGGTGGTCGAGGCGCTGGGGCCCGGGGTGACCGATCTCGCCGTCGGCGATCATGTCGTCATGGTCTTCATGCCCTCCTGCGGCCACTGCGAGCCCTGCGCCGGGGGGCGGCCGGCCCTGTGCGAGCCGGGTGCCGCGGCCAACGGCCGGGGCGAGTTGCTGGCCGGCGGGCGGCGCCTCCATGATGCGGCGGGAGACCTGAATCATCATCTCGGCTGCTCCGCCTTTGCGGCCCATGCGGTGGTCTCGCGGCGGTCGCTGGTGAAGGTCGATCGCGACCTGCCGTTCGAGCATGCGGCCCTGTTCGGCTGTGCCGTCCTGACCGGGGTGGGAGCGGTGGTGAATACGGCGCAGGTCCGGGCGGGCCAGTCGGTCGCCGTGATCGGCCTCGGCGGTGTCGGCCTGTCCTCGGTGCTGGGCGCCCTCGCAGCGGGGGCCAGTCCGGTGGTCGCCGTGGACCTGAGCGAGGAAAAGCTGGCGCTGGCCCGCAGCCTCGGGCCGGTCCAGACCGTCAACGCCGCCGATCCCGACGCCGTCGAACAGGTGCGCGGCCTGACCGGCGGCGGGGCCGATTTCGTCTTCGAAATGGCCGGCGCGGCCGCCGCCCTCGAGGCCGCCTGGCGGATGACCCGGCGCGGCGGCACCACGGTCACGGCGGGCCTGCCCCCGCCCGAGGCGGCGCTGGCGGTCAATATCGTCCAGCTGGTGGCCGAGGAGCGGACCCTGAAGGGGTCGTATATCGGCACCTGCGTCCCCGCCCGCGATATCCCGCGATACGTCGCCCTGTTCCGGCAGGGGCGGCTGCCGGTCGACCGGCTGCTGAGCGGCACCATCGCCCTGACCGACATCAATGCCGCCTTCGACGCCCTGGCCGACGGTCGCGCCGTGCGGACTGTGGTACGGTTCTGAGCCATGACCGATACCCCCACCCTGCGCCGCCTGATCGACCTGCCCGGGATCGACGCCCTTGAGCTGAAGGCGCTGATGAAGCCGCGGGCCGCCGATCCGGACGAACGGCATGACTTCCCCGAGATCGCCGAAGCCATCGACGCCACCGCCCGCGCCGCCTTCGGCCTGACCCCGGACGAGGCCGCCGCCGTCGCCCGCCCGGCCGACTGGGACGCCATCGAGCGCCTCGACCCCGCCGACATGGCCGAGGCCTTTGCAGCCGAGGGCTGGGACGTCCTCGATACACGCCGCAAGCCCCTGCGGATGCTGGCGCACTGGGCCCTGCCGCTGGCGCTGGCGATGCGCGGCGTCGCCGGCGAACTCCCCTTCCGGGCCGAACCGGACCAGCCGGTCACCGACTGGGGCTCGAACCTGAAGGCGGAGGCGACGCGGTTCCGGAAGCGGTGAGGTTGGGCCGCGCGTCGCACCATCACGCCCGGCTTTCATCATTCCGGGCGGAGAGACGCGCAGCGGATCGGAGACCCGGAACCCCTCGCCATCCTTCGGCCGAGCGAAGCTCGGACCGGGGGAGGCGCGCGAGAGCGCGACACTGTCGCGGACACCCTGCCTGAACAGATCGCCTTCGGCGCCGCTGGGTCCTCCGGTCTGCGCCGCGAAGGCGCGGCTTGCCGCAGGATGACGATAGCGGGGGGATGGACTTGCGGAGGATCACATCCCGACCTTCCACGGATCGCCGCGCGGCGGGCTGGGGGTGACGGTCACGTCTTCCAGCGTCTCCGTCGCCGACAGCAGCCAGTCCCGCGCCTCGGCCATGGCGTCAAAGCTGGATTGCGAGACCTCAACCGTGCCGCCCAGCGCCCGGATCTGCGCCTCTGCCGCGTGAATGCGGCGGACCATGGCCATGTGATGATGGGTCTGGTCCTGCCGCACCTCGGCCAGCCGTCGCTGATACTCTTCCTTGATGGCCCGGTCCGGATCGTCGCGCCGGTCGGGGTTCAGCGCCAGCCGCCGCGCCGCCACGCCGTGGTCGTCGGCCAGCACCTCGAAGATCAGGGCCAGGTCCAGGGTCTCGATCGTCTGCCCCCCGCCCCGCGCCCGCTGGCCCAGCCGCGCATAGCTCTCGGCCAGCCCGGCCAGTGCCCTGGCCTCGGTCCACTGCCGCGCCTTCATCGCCCGCCCCGAGGCGAGCGTCGCCGCCCGCGCCAGGGCGGCGGGATCGACGGCCTCGGGGTCATCGGCGGGGGCCGGGGCGAAGAGGTCGATCCGGTCGGGGGGTGGTTCGGGAGCCGGCCCTGCCCTCGGCGCCCCGCGCCAGACGCCGGCCGCGCGTGGTGTCTTCATGGTCGGCTCCCTTTCTTGCGGACAGGCTGAAGCGCTTCCCGGCCGCATGGCCGGAAAGGTGGGGAGGGCGCGGGGCGACCGGGCCTCGCCCGGTGCAGATTTGGAACCGTTTCGACGAGACAGATCGCCCCGCGCGGCCGTTTTCCACGCGCCTTCCGGGTAGTGGCCCTGAGTTCGGACCTGACCGGATCACGCCGTCGCCCTTGCGGGTGCCGACGCGCGGCGGACATGGCGACAGGCGCCAGCGGTCCGCGCGGGAAGCGCGCGGCGAGCAAACAGGAGCCATCCATCGACCCCTGCGAGGACCCCCGGAGTATCCGTCCCCCGGGCTTCATCGCTCGACCACAGCCCGCCGACATCGAGGCGCTGGATCCGACGCCCTCCCCACCGACGGGTTGAGCGAATTATGGGGGCGGCCCGAGGGCGACCAATGATTCCGTTTGAGAAAGTGGCAAGGCGTTGGAAGGCCGGGAGATTTTTGGGTGAACCCGACTATGGGTTCGCGGATGGTGAGCGGAGCGTCATGGCCCGCCCGTCTCCTCCCTGTTCGCGGAGCGAATGGGGAGGGGCCCCATCCGAAGGATGGTGGAGGGGTGAGAAGGACCGTGCGGCCGGCGCCCCTCCACCACGCTTCGCGTGGTCCCCCTCCCCATTGCTTCGCAACAGGGAGGAGACACGGAGGCGACCCCGGCTGCCTAAGCCGCCACAACCGCCGACCACTGGTGCGCCATCGCTTTCGTCATTCCGGGCGAGCGAAGCGAGACCCGGAACCCCTCGTCATCCTTCGGCCGAGCGAAGCTCGGACCGGGGGAGGCGCGCGAGAGCGCGAAGCTGTCGCGGACATCCTGCCTGAAAAGATCGCCTTCGGCGCCGCTGGGTCCCCCGGTCTCGCTACGCTCGCCGGAGGATGACGATAGCGGGGGGTGATCGCGCTCGGCGTGCCCTGATTACTGCCGCGCTCGCACGACAGACAGGAAGTCCGCAACAGTCATCAGCCACTCTTGCTGCCTTGGGCGGAAGGTGGTGTGCAGCCGACGCGGTATGACGAGCTGGAGGTGCTTCGCCTGCATCTCATCTGTCTGATTGTCAGAAATGCCGGGCTCCAGTGTCAGTATATGTTTTTGCTCAATGCGCTGTGCCTCCGACAGGACCTGGCGCCAACGATCCTTCAACGTAGATTTCGCACCAAGCATGGTGAGGCGTTCAGCCGGAAAACCCTGATCGCGATACTGTTCGCCCCCAGGGAAAAGGAAGTCCGGTTTGTTGCGGTTTTCCGTTTCGGCTCCGCGCTGGTAGCCAACATTCTGGGCGGTGAATACCGCCTCCAGGTGGTTCTCAAGGGCCAGACCAACGCGAGATTTTCGACGGTTCTGGACACTGAGGGAGAAGGACAGGAACCCGTCCACATCTGTCCCTTCGGGTGACTGAAACCCGTTCCCGATCCGGTCGGCGACGATCCGACGTTCTAGCCGACGGAAGAGTTGTTCTTCGCGATCCATCCATTCGATTAATGCACCGTCCGGATCATCGGCCGCAGAAACCTCCGGCACTGAAGCCCGGGCAAACTCGGAAAAGACTCGGGTGGTCGGGAAGACCAGACCAAACCTCTCGATCAGTTCGTCAAGCCGCGCGGACTCTGGCTCTTCCGGCTCGATCCCAAGCTCTTCAAGAATGTATCGAGTGGCGAAATCCAGTTCGACGTTGTGCTTCTCGTCAATTTTCTGGAGGCTGAACGTGGGGTCCGGTTGCTGTGGCAGGCTGAACAGCCACAAGAGCTGGTTCTGGATTGTGCTGGCGGCCGGGGTGACGATCGCCAGCAGGGAAGCGTCTCGCTGGAGTGCCAGGAACAGCTGGTCGCCTTCCTGCATCCGCTCGGTGACCGAATTGCCCGAATAGTAGAGATGGAACTCCGCCGCCCTCGGCTTCCCCTTGCGGACATCCGACCAGCTCATGAACCCGGCTTCGGAAAGCGCCTCCTCGTCATCCGAGACCCAGATGAACCGGGTCGGGATCTTGCGCCGGTCATCTTCGCCCAGGAGACTTCGGAGTGGCCGTGTGCCTTGAAACTCGTGCTGGTTTGACCGCTCCGTGATCGTCTCGACCAGCGTCAGCCGCTTCGCAACGACGCCAGCGAACAGGTCTGACAGCATGCCTCGACGCACTTAATCTCCTCTGACCTCAAGCCGCATTCGATCTGAACGCAACCAGTTTGCACAGGTCGAGATCACATCCTCAAGTGGCAGACGTTCCCGGCCCTTCAAGGCACATTCCCAGATGACCGCCACTCGCCAGCCGCCATCGGACAGACGGCTCTCCGCCGCCCGATCCACCTCCCTGTTCCGCCCGATCTTCGCCCGCCAGAATTCCGGTCGCGTCGCGGGCCATTTGAACAGGTGGCACTCATGCCCATGCCAGAAGCAGCCGTGTACGAAGATCACCGCCCGGTGTTTCGGCAGGCAGATGTCCGGCTTGCCGGGCAGGTCACAGTGCAGCCGGTAGCGGAAGCCCCGCGCGTGCAGCGCCTTGCGGATCAGCAACTCCGGCCTGGTGTTCTTGCCACGAATGCCGGACATCATCCGGCTGCGGGTCGCCGGATCGACGACGTCAGCCAAGCCCGGCCTTCGGCCGTTTCCCGAGCGCAGCGAAGAGGTGCGGCTTCATATGTTCGGCGACGGCTTTCACAGCGGGCACCACAACAGAATTACCGAACTGGCGATAGGCCTGGGTGTCCGACACCGGGATGATGAAGTCGGCGCCCCGGGGCGAGTCAAAGCCCATGAGTCGGGCGCATTCGCGCGGCGTCAGGCGACGGGGAACCTTGCCCTCCTGTTTGATCAGGATTTCCGACCCGTCCTTGTGATAGCGGGCGGACAGGGTCCGGGCGACGTCCTCCGGACCGACCAGGCCGAAGCCGAAGCCATTGCCGGCTGCCCGGTGCTTCTCCTTGTAGCGCTGAAGGTAGGACCAGAGATTGTCGGTCAGGGTGTATTTGTCAGCGACCCGGCCAGAGTTGCCCACAGTAAAGCGCTGGTCAGGGATTTCGGATTCGTCGCCCTCGCGATGCAGGATTTCCACCAGCTTCGGTGCCGCGTCAGGCAGCTTCATGTCGGCGAACTTGAAGCCTTGCTCCTCGCGGAATCCAACAATGAAAATCCGTTCGCGGTGCTGGGGCGTCCAGTACCGACCGTCGATCACCCGGAAGTCGATCTTGTAGCCGAGCTCCTCGGTCAGGACGTCCTTGATGGTCTGGAATGTCTTGCCCTTGTCGTGGCTGACCAGGTTGCGGACGTTCTCCAGCAGGAAGGCCGCCGGGCGATGGTGGGCAATGATCCGCGCCACGTCGAAGAACAGGGTGCCCTGGGTCTTGTCCTCAAAGCCATGCGCCCGGCCAAGGGCGTTCTTCTTGGACACGCCTGCGATGGAGAAGGGCTGGCACGGGAAACCGGCCAGCAGAACATCGTGGGCCGGTATGTCGGCGACCTCGACCTTGGTGATGTCACCGTTGATCTCGTGATCGTCGTCCGGGAAGTTCGCCGCATAGGTCTGCTGGCTGAACCTGTCCCATTCCGATGTGAAGACGCACTGGCCACCGATCGACTCGAAGCCCCGACGCAACCCGCCGATGCCCGCGAACAGGTCGATGAAGGTAAAGTCAGCCGTCCGCTCTTCCCTGCCCCCGCGAAGCAGTTTCAGCCTCGGCTGCTGGGCGGCAGGCGCGACCGGGCCGTCAATGATGCCGAGGCTGACCGCCTTGTCGGCGGTCGCCTGACCGGCCTGCTTTAACATCAGGGCATACTCCGACACGGTGATTCCGCGCTTGTTCAAGGTGGCAGACTGTGGAGATTCTGCCAGGAGAACAAGTCAGGAACAAGGACTTACCAACCGGAGGCTGCCAAGTTCTACCGGCTCTACCGGAAGCCCCCCTCAGACCACCTTCACCCCGACCCCGTCCTTGCCGCCCGGCTTGGTGACCGAGATGTCCAGGGTCTCGGTGCCGAATTTCAGGCCGCGGACGGCGCGCTGGACGAGGGCGGTGATCTCGTCGGCGGGGCCGTGGCTGCGGACGTCGGCGAACCAACCGATCTGACCGATGTCGGGCCAGACGGCGCGGGCGACCCAGATGGCCTCGACCATGGGGGGCTGGAAGGCGTCGCGCAGGGCCTCGGTCATGACGACCGGCTCATTCTCGGGCTCGACCGCATGCAGTTCGACGCGGCCCGAGGGGCGGACCAGCGGGCGGACCGGCGCATGGCCGAGCACCGCCTTGATCTGGTCGGGCTCCATCATCAGCCCCTTGCCGTCGGCGGGGTTGAGCAGGATCACCGTGTCCTGGAGCATCTCCAGCAGCTTGCGGCCCTGCATGGCCAGAATCCGGGTGTCCTCGCCGAACATCTGGACGGCGCGGGCCGGGTCGGTGAACAGGGTCACGGTGTTGCGGCCGTCATTCAGGACGACGCCGCGCAGGATCAGCTGCTCGCCCGGGCGCAGGACTTTCGCGCCGTCATCGCCGGGGGTGCCGCCGGGGCTGTCGGCCTCGGGCACGGCATAGAGGTCGGCCTCGAGCATGATCCGCTCGAAGGCACCCATCTGCGTCGGGTCGGCCAGGCCGGTGTAGAGCAGCTCCTCCAGCGGGTTCATCGGATTGTCGGTGAAGGTGATGGGGCCGGCGGCGTCAGTCATGGGATGGGCTCGGAATCGAAGGGTCGGTCACAAGAGGGGAGCGGGAGGGCGGCGTCAATCGGGGGTGTTGCTCGTCATCTCCGACGAAGCGAAGCGGACAGTGCTCTTTTGTCATCCCCGACGAAGCGAAGCGAAGATCGTTCTTTTGTCATCCCCGACGAAGCGAAGCGGAGATCGGGGACGGGCCTGTGCACCCCGGCGTCCCTCCCGGACAGCCCGCCTGGGCTGAGCCGGGAGAAGGGCCGCCGCAGCACGGGCGCTGAGGGCCTGTCCACCGGGGCGGTGATGGGAGCCCAACGTACGAACCGGCCTCCACCCGTCTCCCGGCTCAGCCCAAGCGGGCTGTCCGGGAGGAACCGGAGAGGGGTGTGCACCGTCCCCGATCTTCGCTTCGCTTCGTCGGGGATGACAAGGCACCGGGGCTGAAACAAAGGCGCTGTCCTCAATCATCATCCATCTTCAGCGCCGCGATAAACGCTTCCTGCGGGATTTCGACCTTGCCGAACTGGCGCATGCGTTTCTTGCCGGCCTTCTGCTTCTCGAGCAGCTTCTTCTTGCGGGTGGCGTCGCCGCCGTAGCATTTGGAGGTCACGTCCTTGCGCAGGGCGCGGACGGTTTCGCGGGCGATGATCTTGCCGCCGATGGCCGCCTGGATCGGGATGACGAACAGGTGGGGCGGGATCAGCTCCTTCATCTTCTCGACCATGGAACGGCCGCGCATCTCGGCCCGGCCGCGGTGGACCAGCATGCTGAGGGCGTCGACCGGCTCGGCATTGACGAGGATGTTCATCTTCACAAGGTCGCCGACCTTGTACTCGCTGAGCTCATAGTCGAACGAGGCATAGCCCTTGGAGATGGATTTGAGGCGGTCGTAGAAGTCGAACACGACCTCGTTCAGCGGCAGCTCATAGACCACCAGGGCGCGGGAGCCGACGTAGGACAGCTCGATCTGTGAGCCGCGGCGGTCCTGGCACAGTTTGATGACGCCGCCGAGGTATTCGTCGGGGGTCAGGATGGTGGCCTTGATCCAGGGTTCGCTGATTTCCAGGATCTGCATGACGTCGGGCAGGTCGGCGGGGTTGTGCAGCTCGATCTCGGAGCCGTCGCGCAGGCCGATCTTGTAGACCACGCTGGGGGCGGTCGCGATCAGGTCGAGGTTGAACTCGCGGCTGAGGCGCTCCTGGATGATCTCGAGGTGCAGCAGGCCGAGGAAGCCGCAGCGGAAGCCGAAGCCGAGGGCGGCGCTGGATTCCATCTCGAAGGTGAAGCTGGCGTCGTTCAGCCGCAGGCGGCCGATGGCGGCGCGCAGGTCCTCGAAATCGGCGGCATCGACCGGGAAGAGGCCGCAGAAGACCACCGACTGGACGTCCTTGAACCCCTTGAGCGGTTCGGCGGTGGGCTTTTTCTCATCGGTGATGGTGTCGCCGACGGCGGCGTGGGCGACCTCCTTGATCTGGGCGGTGATGAAGCCGACCTCGCCGGGGCCCAGTTCGTCGACCGGGGTGTTCTTGGGCAGGAAGACGCCGACCCGGTCGATCAGATGGGTCGAGCCGTTCTGCATCATCTTGACGCGCTGGCCGGTCTTCAGCTTGCCGTCGAAGACCCGGACGAGGACGACGACGCCGAGGTAGGGGTCGTACCAGGCGTCGACCAGCAGGGCCTTGAGCGGCGCGTCGGGGTCGCCCTTCGGCGCGGGCAGGCGGGTGACGATGGCCTCGAGCACCTCCTCGATGCCGAGGCCGGACTTGGCGCTGCACAGGACGGCGTCGGAGGCGTCGATGCCGATGACGTCCTCGATCTGCTGGCGCACCCGGTCAGGCTCGGCGGCGGGCAGGTCGATCTTGTTGAGGACCGGCACGATCTCGTGGTTGTTGTCGATGGCCTGGTAGACATTGGCCAGGGTCTGGGCCTCGACGCCCTGGGAGGCATCGACCACCAGCAGGCTGCCCTCGCAGGCGGCCAGGGAGCGCGAGACCTCATAGGCGAAGTCGACGTGGCCGGGCGTGTCCATCAGGTTGAGGACGTAGTCGAGCCCGTCCTTCGCCCGGTAGTTCAGGCGCACGGTCTGCGCCTTGATGGTAATGCCCCGCTCCTTCTCGATATCCATGGAATCGAGAACCTGCGCCGACATCTCGCGCGCGGTCAGCCCGCCGGTGAACTGGATCAGGCGGTCGGAAAGCGTGGATTTGCCGTGGTCAATGTGGGCCACCACACTGAAGTTTCGGATGCGGTCGATGGGAGGGGTCGTCATGGCCGCGCCGGTAGCACGGCAGGGCCGGATCGCCAACGCGCGCGCCGCTCCCGAAGCATTTCGCGGCCCGACCGAAGCAGATTACTTCGTCGTAAGAGCGGCTTTCGCGTTTGAGAAGCCGCTGCGAACCCGCTATTCAACCGCTGCTGACAGGGGTGCCCGGGACGGGCGACCCGGATACGAGACGCGCGGCTCCCCCTCCGCGGCGTCCATGAGGACCCGACGTGGCAAACATTGTGCGGAACAGTCTGGCCGGTGCGGCCATGGTGGCCCTCGGCCTGACCCTTGCTGCCTGCGGCGGCGACGAGGCCGGCAAGAAGGACGCCGCGGCGGCGCAGCGCGCGGGCCAGACGGTCACCGCAGCAACCGCCATGCTGGTCAACCAGCCCCGCACCGTGACGGCCTCGGGCACGGTGTCCGCCTGGGAAGAGGTGCCGGTGGGTGCCGAGACCGGCGGCCTGACGGCCATCGGCGTCTATGTCGACGAAGGCACCTACGTCCGTCAGGGGCAGTTGCTGGTCAAGCTGAACGACGAGGTCCTGCAGGCCCAGCTGCGCCAGCAGCAGGCCGGCGTGGCCAGCGCCGAGGCCAATGCGGCACGTGAGGACGCGGCCCTGGTCCGGGCCGAGGAACTTCGTGGACGCGGCTTCCTGAGCCAGGCCTCCCTAGATACGGCCATTGCCAACCAGCGCTCGGCGCGGGCGCAGCTGTCGTCTGCCCAGGCCGCCCTGAGCGAGACGCGCACACGGCTGGACCAGACCAGTATCCGGGCACCGGTGGCCGGGATGATCAGCAGCCGCAGCGTCACCCGGGGGCAGATCGTCCAGCCGGGCTCGGAACTGTTCCGCATGGTGCGTGACGGCCGGCTGGAGCTGGACGCCGAAATCCCCGAGGCCGAACTGCGGATGGTGCGGGCCGGCATGTCGGCCGCGATCGTCTCTGACCAGGCCGCCGGCGCGACCGGCAGCGTCCGGATCGTGACCCCCGAGGTCAATGCCCAGACCCGTCTGGGCATTGCCCGTATCTCACTGGCGCCGGGCAGCGGCCTGCGCCCCGGCATGTTCGCGCGCGCGACCATCGATCTGGGAGCCCAGCCCGCCGTGGTGGTGCCGTCCGACGCCGTCATTTTCCGCGAGGGCAAGGCCGGGGTCTATACGATCGGAGCCCGCAATGCCGTGCGCTTCAATCCGATCACCACGGGGGCCCGGAACGGAACCCAGATCCAGGTCGTCAGCGGTCTGGAAGCCAACCAGCAGGTGGTGGTCCAGGGCGCCGGCTTCCTGGGTGAAGGGGATGTGGTGACGGTGGTCCCGGCAAGGGCCGCGCGCGCCGCCGCACCGGCCGGGACCCCCGGCCGATGAATCTGAACAACATCTCATCATGGTCGATCCGGAACCCGATTCCGGTCGTGCTGCTGTTCGTGGTCCTGACGATCGCGGGCATCAGCAGCTATTTCAACCTGAGAACCAATAACTTCCCCGATGTCGACCTGCCCATCGTGGCGGTCACGGTGGTCCAGCCCGGCGCGGCTCCGACCGAGCTGGAAACCCAGGTGACGCGGCTCGTGGAGGACTCCCTGGCCGGCCTCGGGCGGGTGAGGAAGATCAGCTCCACCGTCACGGACAGCGCCTCGACCACCCTGGTCGAATTCGAGCTGGGGGTCGATCTGGAGAAGGCCACCAATGACGTGCGCAACGCCGTCGCTGCCGTGCGCCAGGACCTGCCCGCCGATGTCCAGGAACCCGTCGTTCAGAGGATCGAATTCACCGGTCAGGCCATTCTGAACTATGTGGTGCGCGCGCCCGGCATGAGTCCTGAGGAACTGAGCTGGTTCGTCGACAATACGGTCTCCAAACGCCTGCTGCTGGTGAAGGGCGTCAGCCAGATCAATCGCGACGGCGGCGTCAGCCGGGAGATCCGCATCAAGCTGGACCCGGGCAAGCTGGCCGCCCAGGGCGTGACGGCCGCAGCCGTGTCGCAACAGCTGCGGGCCTCCAATGCCAACCTTCCCGGCGGCCGCGGCGAGATCGGTGGCGAGGAACAGGCCATCCGCACCGTCGGCTCGGCCCTGACGGTCGAGGCCCTGGCCGATACCCTGATCCCGGTCAACGGGCGGGCGGTCCGGCTGGGTGATCTGGGCGAGGTCGTGGACGAATGGTCCGAACAACGCGGTCGGGCCCGGTTCAACGGTCAGGAGGTCGTCGGTTTCGGCGTGGTGCGCTCGATCGGTTCGTCCGAGGTCGACGTCTATCACCAGTCCATCGCAGCGATCGAGGCGCTGGACGCCGAGCGCGCCGACGTCACCTTCGAGAAGGTGTCGGACATCACCTCCGATGTGATCAATAATTTCCACGCCTCGGTCGAGGCCCTGCTGCTGGGCGCGCTGCTGGCCATCGCTGTGGTGTTCATCTTCCTGCGGGACTGGCGCGCGACCTTCATCACGGCCGTTGCCATGCCGCTGTCCCTGATCCCGACCTTCTGGATCATGGACCTGACCAACCAGTCGCTGAATGTCGTGACCCTGCTGGCCCTGTCGCTGACGGTGGGCATTCTGGTGGATGACGCCATCGTCGAGATCGAGAACATCGTCCGCCACATCCGCGACGGCAAGGCTCCCTACCCTGCCGCCATGGAGGCTGCGGATGAGATCGGCCTGGCCGTGATCGCCACCACGGCCACCCTGGTCGCCGTGTTCGCCCCGACGGGCTTCATGCCCGGCGTGGTCGGTCAGTTCTTCAAATCCTTCGCCATCGCCACCTGTGTGAGCGTCGGCTTCTCCCTCATTGTCGCCCGAACGATCACGCCCCTGATGGGGGCCTATCTGCTCAAACGCGATCAGGGCAAGGAACACCCCGATCCCAAATGGATGAAGCCCTTCCTCGCCGCCCTGAGCTGGTGCCTGTCCTCGTCGACGGACCCGCGGCTGGTCGCCGACCGGGCTGCGGGTCGCGGCGGCTGGTTCCGGCGGCGGGTCATTTTCCGGCTCAGGGACCACCGGCTGTGGGTCATGGGTATGGGTCTGGCCTTCTTCATCGGCTCACTGTTTCTGGCGTCCAAACTGCCCGGCGAGTTCATTCCGGCGGAGGACATCTCGCGCTCCAGTGCGACGGTCGAACTGGCACCGGGGACCACCCTGGAGCAGACCGATGAGGCTGTTCGTCAGGTGACGGAGATCCTTCGGGCGCGGCCCGAGGTCGCCTCGGTCTTCTCGTCCATCGGCTCGGCGACGGTCAGCTTCGGCCCCGGCGGCGGCGGTGGGGCGGCAGAGGTCCGCCGGGCAAACCTGACCATCAATCTGGTCAGCCGCTGGGACCGCAAGCTGACCCAGCAACAGTTCGAACAGGAAATCGGTCGTGAGTTGAAGTCGATTCCCGGGGCCCGGATCCAGTTTGGAGCCGGCGGCAGCGGCGGCGGCATAATGAGCATTGCGCTGGTCAGCGATAATCCGCGCCAGCTGGAAGACGCGGCGGCCCGGGTGGAGCGCGAGATGCGCGCCTTGCCGGAACTGGCCAATGTGTCCTCGTCCTCCGCCCTGGTCAGGCCGGAAATCCTGATCCGGCCGAAACCGGATGTCGCCGCACTCCAGGGCGTGTCAGCGGGGGCGATCAGCCAGGCCGCCCGCGTCGCCACCCTGGGCGATGCCGACCAGCTGCTGCCCAAATTCAACCTCGGTGACCGCCAGATTCCGATCCGGGTGATGCTGGCCGAGGAGGCTCGCAGCCAGCTGGGCGTGATCGAGAATCTGCAGGTGCCGACGGCATCCGGCGGGACCGTTCCGCTTTCGGCCGTCGCGGATATCAGCTTCGGGGCGGGCCCCAACCAGATCGAACGGCTGGACCGCCGCCGCGTGGCCACCATTTCCGCCGAACTGGCCGGGGTGCCGCTGAGCGTCGCGACCGAGGCGGTCGATGCCCTGCCCTCCATGCAGAACCTGCCGGACGGCGTGGCACAGCAGCTGACCGGCGATGCCGAGAGCAATCAGGAACTGGCGACCGGCTTCGGCTTCGCCATCGTGACCGGCATCCTGCTGATGTATGTGGTGTTGGTCCTGCTGTTCGGCAGCTTCTTCCATCCGGTCGTCATCCTCGCGGCCCTTCCGGTGTCGTTCGGCGGCGCCTTCCTGGCCCTGCTGATCACCGGCAAGTCGCTGTCGATGCCGGCCCTGATCGGCATCATCATGCTGACCGGGATCGCGGCCAAGAACTCCATCCTGCTGGTCGACTATGCCATCATCGCCATGAGACAGGGCATGAACCGCCGGGACGCCCTGATGGACGCCGCCCACAAGCGGGCGCGGCCGATCATCATGACGACCATGGCCATGGGGCTGGGGATGCTGCCGATCGCGGCGGCGATCGGGGAAGGCACCGCCTTCCGTTCGCCCATGGCCGTGGCGGTGATCGGCGGGCTGATCACCTCGACCGGCCTGAGCCTGCTGTTCGTGCCGGTCGTGTTCAGCCTGGTTGACGGGATAAAGACCCGGCTGGAGCGGCGGCTGGGCCGGATGTTCCAGGGTCAACGTGACCTGGACGAGGCCGGGAAACAGCCGGCGGAGTAGCGGCCCCTTCACCGGGCCGGATGATCATCCCCAAGGGGGCGGTGACCGTGAGGTTGCCGCCCCTTTTCGTTGGCCGGCAGAGCCGCATGGCCTGAGGGCCGCGGCCGGAAGGCTCATCACAACGGGCACAACGAAGGCCACGACGGACACGACGGGACCGGAGCCGTGCCGGCGTCGATATGGTGCCGGGCTCTTTTGAGATCACCCCGTACGCCGCACGGATCGGGGCCGCAGGGAGGCCGTCTGGACCGCCTCGCAGAATCCGTTGTGTAGGTTGCGACCTGCGTAGTGCCCGTTGTGATGAACCGTCCGTCGCCGGGGAGGGATCCGACGGCTGGGCCACCCGGGCGACGAAGGGTGTGGTCGGTCCTGCTGATCGCCGGTTTCGGGGCGTCCGGGAGGACAGGGCGCACAGCGAGCATGGCCAAAACAAAACCGGCCGGGGTTTCCCCCGGCCGGCTGGTTCGACCCGCCTTGCGGCGAGAAGGGTCTAGTATTTGAAGCGCAGGGTCGCGCCGTAGGTGCGCGGCTGGCCCAGGAAGGCGTCGTAGGTCTGGGAGTCCAGGGCCGGGTTGAAGAAGGTGCCGTTCGGCTGGACCGTCCCCTGGAACGCCGAGCCTTGCAGCGGGGCGTTGTAGGCGACCTGGATGTAGTCTTCGTCGGTCAGGTTCTGGACCCAGAACTCGGCCGTCCAACGCTCGTCCTCGGCACCCAGGTGGATGCGGCCGTTCAAGGTCGTGAAGGCTTCCTGCAGCTTGTAGGGCAGCAGGTCCGAGCCGGTGTTGTAGTCGTCCATGTATTTGGCCGCGACGCTGAAGCCGGCGCGGAGGCCGTTGCCGACGCTGCGATCGAAGTTGATCGAGCCGGTGGCCGACCATTCCGGTGCGAACGAGGCACGGGCGCCCGGCAGCAGCGAAAGCTGTCCGAAGTTGCCCGGGTTGGACAGGTCGGCGGCGGTGAAGGCGCCGTACTGGGCGTCGGTGTAGGTCACGCCGCCCTGGAAGCTCAGGCCCTCAACCGGGGTGAACCAGACCATGTCGGCATCGACGCCGCGCGAGGTCAGCTCGGGGATCGACTCCACCACGAAGGCGGTGCCGAGGAAGGTGTTGAGCTGGAAGTCCTCGAACTTCTGGTCGAAATAGGTGGCGTTCAGCAGCAGGGTACGATCCAGCAGCGTCATCTTCACGCCGGCTTCGTAGCTGTCGACCACTTCCGACGGGAAGAGCAGCGAGGCGTTCGGCGTGATGCCGGTCTGCACGCGGTCCAGGTTGTAGCCGAAGCTCTTGTAGCCGCGGGCGTACGACACATAGGTCAGGATCGAGGGGTTCAGGCGGAAGGCGGCCTTGACCGTGCCGCTCAGCTCGCCGTCGTCGAAGCTCTCGGAGACGCCGCGGTTGTTGAAGGCCGAGTTCGACCAGGGCAGGCAGAAGCGGCCCAGCAGCGAGGAGGTCGAGGCGCCGAGGACAGCACCGATGGCGGCCGAGTTGCCGAGGGCAGCCGAGCAGGCACCGCCGTTGCCGTTCACGTTGCGCTGCAGACCCTGCAGCTTCTTCTCATCCATGGTGTAGCGAAGGCCCAGGGTGATGTCGAACTGCTCGGTGACGTGCCAGGTGTTGTTGGTGAAGATCGCGTAGGACGTCGAGTCCTGGTCGTAAACGTCCTCATAGCCCTGGCCGACCGTGAAGCCGGCACCGCCGCCGCCGGCAGCGCCGCCGGAACCGAGGCACTGAAGGAAGCCGACCGTGGCCGGGGCGAGACCCGAGATCTGGCCGGGGCGGGTGTAGCAGCCGATGGTGCTCGGGCTGATCGGCAGGGCCGGGTTGGCGGCGTTCAGGCTGGCGCTCAGCAGGAACGACAGGAAGGGCGTGTAGTCGGCACCGAAATACCAGCTGTCCGAACGGCCGACCTCTTCCGAGGTGGCGAAAATGCCGACCAGCCAGTCGAAGCTGTCGTTGGCGCCGGCCAGGCGGATTTCCTGGGTCAGGTTGTCGACCGTGAAGCCATAGTCGCCGTCGTTGAGGCGATAGGCGATGTCGGCACCGGTGTAGTCGACGTCCTGGCCGAGGGTGGATTCCCACTCACGCCACGAGGTGACCGAGGTCAGGGAGCCGTTGATGCCCGGAATGTCGATGGTGGTCTCGAGCGAGACGCCGCGATCGGTGACTTCCTGGTAGCTCGAGCGGTTGGCATAGCCGGTGCGCAGGAAGGGCAGCGGGCCGTTGCCGGTGGCCGGCGGACGCTGGCCGGTGCCGGTCGAGAGGCCGTCGATGAAGGGATAGGTGTTGGCGGTCCGGATCTGCGTGCCGACGCAGCAGTATTCGTCCCGGCGCGAGAAGTCGCCGATCAGGCGGAAGGAGACGTTGTCGCTGGGCAGCCACAGCAGCTGACCACGAACGGTGCCGAAGTCCTGGTTGTTGTCGTCAACCTCGGGACGCGGGCCGTCACCAGTGTCGATGGTCATGAAGCCGTCACGGACGCGGCGGCTGGCGTACAGGCGGAAGGCCAGGGTGTCGCTGATCGGGCCGGTGACCGAACCCGCTGCGCCCATGGCGCCGTAGTTGCCTACGTTCAGTTCGCCGTTGAACTCCGGCGTGAACGACGGGGCCTCGGTGATGATGTTGATGACGCCGGCCGAGGTGTTCTTGCCGAACAGCGTGCCCTGCGGGCCCTTCAGGACCTCGATGCGGCTCATTTCGCCCAGGTCGCCGAAGCCGACCGAGTTGCGCGAACGATAGACGCCGTCGATGACCACGCCGACCGAGCTCTCCAGACCGGGGTTGTCACCCACCGTACCGACGCCGCGGATACGGGCGGTGGTCGAGGCTTCCGACGAGGTCGAGGTGACCGTCATGCCGGGCGTCAGGATCTGCAGGTCCTTGATGTCGCGGACGCCGGCGTCCTGCAGCGTCTCGGCCGACAGGCTGGTGACCACGATCGGCACGTCCTGAAGGTTCTGCTCACGCTTCTGGGCGGTGACGATGATGTCGTCGATGGTCTGCGGGCTGCCCTGGCCGGCATCCTGGGCGGAGGCGGCACCGGCGAAGCCGAAGGCGCAGGCCCCGACAACAGCGGCGGAGACGGTGGTACGAAGAAGGTTGGTAAGGCGCATTGTAGCTCCCCGACATGGGCCCGGTTCCGTGTTTGACGGCAACCGTGGCGGTTCCTGATCCCTGAGCCGCGCCCTTCTGTGGAACGCGGTAAGTCCAGCCTTTTCGGTAATCTAAGGCGGACTCAGCGACAAGCGTCCGTGGCCCCCCGTGCCACTATTCCGCCACGGCGGATGCCGGACTGTGACGCAAAAGCGACAAAAATCTATGACGTCAGGTCAATATTCGCCTGTCCGGTGTGGGCGCCCGTGCCCACCCCTGCCCGAATCCGCCCCCGCACAGCAGGCTGACGCCCAAGACGCCGATCGGTTTGCCGGGGAAGAGGCCGAGGGCGAGCACCCGGGGGGCGGAGTGTGTTCAACCGAAAGCGGACGGTTGCGCGCGAAGATCAGAAGCCGCATCTGCGCCGGATGCCCGTCTCGCCCGCCTTTCGTGCCGATCCGCAGTTCTTCGCCCTCGGAGGGGACTATGGCGACGCCGTGCGCGCTGCCGACTTCCCGCAGACGATCCTGCGCGTCCGCAACGACCGGGCGGCGGCGAGCGTGGGGCTGGAGACGCTGACGGACGCCGAATGGGTCGCCCATTTCGGCCGGTTCGAGCCCCTGCCCGGCCAGCCCGGCCCCGTGGCCATGCGCTATCACGGGCATCAGTTCCGCACCTACAACCCCGACCTGGGTGACGGCCGCGGCTTTCTGGCGGCGCAGCTTCGGGAGATCACCGTCGGCGCTCAAGCAGCGGGCGATAGCGCCAACCCGGGTCGACTTCTCGACCTGGGAACAAAGGGCTCCGGCCAGACCCCCTGGTCGCGGTCGGGGGACGGGCGGCTGACGCTGAAGGGCGGGGTGCGCGAGGTGCTGGCGGCGGCCATGCTGGAGGCGCAGGGCGTCCCGACCAGCCGGGCCCTGTCCCTGATCGAGACCGGCGAGGCGCTTGAGCGGGGCGATGAGCCCTCCCCGACCCGGTCGGCCGTGCTGGTGCGGCTGTCGCACAGCCATATCCGGTTCGGGACCTTCCAGCGGGCGGCCTATCTGGAACGGGCCGACATGGTCGAGGCCCTGGTGGAGCATGCCCGGTCGCTCTACCACCCGGCCGTGGCGGCCGGCGACGTGCCCGGCTTCCTGCGCGCCGTGGTCGAGGCCTCGGCGCGGCTGACGGCGCGCTGGATCGCGGCGGGCTTTGTCCACGGCGTGCTGAATACCGACAATCTGAACGTCACGGGCGAGAGCTTCGACTACGGGCCGTGGCGGTTCCTGCCGCACTATGAGCCCGGCTTCACCGCCGCCTATTTCGACCGCACCGGCCTGTATGCCTTCGCGCGCCAGCCGGAGGCGGTGTTCTGGGCCCTGACGCAGCTGGGCGGGGCGCTGAAGACGGTGGCCGGGGCCGAGCCCCTGACCGAGGCGCTGAACGGCTTCGGCCCGGCCTATATCCGCGAGCTGCGGGCGGCGTTTCTGGCGCGGCTGGGGGTGCAGAGCCTGGGCGAGGCGGCGGACCAGCGGCTGTTGGACACGACCCTGGCCCTGCTGCGGGAAGGCGGCGAGGCGCTGCGCTGGGAGCCGTTGTTCTTCGACTGGTTCGGCGGCTTTGCCTCCTCGGCGCGGGCGCTGCAGGGGCCGCGCGGGAAACTGTACCAGGGCGAGGCCTTCGACGCCTTCCGCTTCGCCCTGTTCGAACACGCCCCCGACCGGCCGGAGCGGCTGGAGGCCCCGATGTTCGCCACCGCCGGGCCCGAGGAGATGCTGATCGACGAGGTCGAGGCCATCTGGGCCGGGATCGAGGCGGAGGATGACTGGGGACCGCTGGAGGCCAAACTCCAACGCCTGCGCAATGCCGGGCAGGCGTGGGGCTGAACTGGCGGGGTTCGAGACTGACCTTGTCATCCCGGCCGACGCGAAGCGGAGAGCCGGGACGGTGGCACCGACCCCACGACCGTCCCGGAAGCGGCGCCAGCCGCTATCCGGGGCAAGGGTCAGGAGGACGCGCTGGTCGCCGCCCTGCTCCCGGCTCAGCCCTGAGGGCTGTCCGGGAGGATGGAGGGGGTGGAGGGTTGCGTTCCGTCCCGGATCGCCGCTTTGCGGCGTCCGGGATGACAAGGGAGTCCACCTGCCGTCAGGCCCCGTCGCTTAACCCGGCCTAAAGCCCGTTCGCATTACAAGGCGGTATGCAAACGGCCACGCTTTGGCCGCGCGGGTCTCGCAGAGGGCGGTCACGGATGGTTACGATCTCGCTTCGCGCCCTTGTGGGACGGCTTGCGCGATCCGACATCGCGACTGTTGCAAATCAAGAGAACGCCCGCCCGGGCGTGACGAAAATGCCCTGCCAAACCCTGACCCCGGCCCGTTCACGCCTGAACGCCAGCTATCGCAACCTGACGCTCTGGACGCTCCAGGGCTGGATCGCGATGTTCTTCATCGCCGCCGGCTACGCCAAGCTCAGTGAGCCGATGGACAACCTCGTCGAGCTGATGCGCTGGCCGGCACTTGTCAGCGAGACCATGGTGCGAGGCCTCGGCATCGCCGAAATCCTCCTCGCCCTTCTGGTGCTGGCCCCGCTGGTGTCCTGGAAGCATGGCCGACCGCTGCTGGTCATGGCCGCCTCGGGCCTGATGTTGCTGGAAATCGTGATGCTGGCCATCCACGCCACGGGCATGGACGTCGGCCCGGCGGTCACCAACCTGGCCCTGATCGCCATGACCGCCACCGTACTCTGGAAGCGGGCGCGCGAGGTCCGTTGAGGGTGGGCCGCTGAGGCACCGCCGTCGAAACCGGCAAGATGGCTCGGGCCGGGCATCGGACATTCTGACAGGACCCGGGTTTCCCAAGCGGCCGGACAAGGCCCGGCAGAAGACGCTGACGTCCCGTGCTCCGGTTTTCCGGGGAGCGGACCCTTTGAGACGCCGTCGATTCGCGCCAGACCCGATTCCTGTGGCCAGGGTTCCGGCCATTGACTATGTTTTCGCCCGCGCCTGGGGGCGCCTGTTTAGGGGTGGGGCATGACATTCGGTCTCTTTGAACTCGCGGCCATTATTCTGGCAGTCACGGCGGTGGCCTGTTGGCTGAACGCCAGGACGTTCCGGCTGCCTGTCGCGGTCGGCCTGCTCGTCGTGGGCCTCGTGTTTTCGGCGGCCGTATGGCTCGCCGACGCGGTGGCACCCCAACTGGGCGCCGGCGCATTCTACCGGCTGCTGCACGGCCAGATCGACTACCCCAAGCTCGTGCTCGATTTCCTGCTTTGCTACCTGCTTTTCGCCGGCGCCATGAATGTCAATCTCGGCGCGCTGGCGCAGCGGGCCTGGGCGGCGGGCGTGTTGGCCACGGTTGGAACCGTGATCACCGCTGTGCTCGCAGCGGGCGCCTTCCTGGGCCTCTGCCGGCTGATCGGCGTCGAAATGCCATTGAGCTGGGCGCTGGTCTTCGGCGCGTTGATCAGCCCGACCGACCCCATCGCGGTGCTGGCCATGACCCGGCGGACCGATCTCGAGCCGCGGCTCCAGGCCCAGCTTGAGGGCGAAGCCCTGTTCAACGATGGCGTTGCGGTGGTCCTGTTCAAGGCGCTCCTGGCCTACGCCGTCGGTCAGGCGGCCGGCGGCGCGGCCCCCGACATCGCGGCCCTTGCGGAACATGCGGCGATCGAAGCCTTCGGCGGCATTGCGCTGGGACTGATCGTGGCCCTGCTTGCGACGCTCGTGCTCTACGCCGTGAACGACTGGATCACCGAGCTTATGGTCACGCTGGCGACGGCCATGGCGGTCTATGCCGTCGCGCTTCACTTCGGCCTGTCCGGCCCGCTGGGCGTCGTCGCGGCCGGGCTCCTGATGAGCTCGGGCTGGGCCCGCCGGGCGCTCAGCGAGTCGGCCAACCACTATGCCAAGCCGTTCTGGCATGCGGTCGACGAGGGCATGAACGCGGTCCTTTTCTTTCTGGTCGGGATCAAGGCGATCGAGCTGCGCCTCGACTGGCAGGCGCTGGTCCTGCTCGCCGCGGGTCCGGTGATCATCCTGGCCGCCCGCTGGATCGCCGTCGCCCTGCCGGGCGCCGCCCTTCCGCTGGTGGGCCGGAAAGCCTCGCTGAAGCTTTACAACGTCCTGACCTGGGCCGGTGTAAGAGGCGGCCTGTCGATCGCCATGGTGCTGTTGCTGCCCGACATTCCCGCTCGCGACGCGATCTTCGCGGCGGCGATGGGCGTGGTGATCTTCTCGCTCGTCGTCCAGAGCATGACCATGGAAGGCCTTGCCCTGAAGACAGGCTACGGCAGTCCGCGGACGGACCCCGAGCCGACGCACTGACGCAACCGGGCCTGTTGGGGATGCCCGGTTACGCCCTCTTCTTCAGGTGCCCGCCGCCCGGCAACGGTCGGAGCAGACCTTTACCTGATCCCAGTCGCGCGCCCATTTCCGTCGCCAGGAGAAGGGCTTGCCGCAGACCGCGCAGGTCTTCTGCGGCAGGTCGCGTTTGTCGGGGGCGCGGCCGAGATTGACGTGTTTGCGAGCCATGAGGACCTAAAGGCTTCCCTTTACGTGCACGTCAAGTTATGAGTTCGGTCATGGCGACCGCCGACGATCATCGCACCTATTCGATCCGCCAGCTCTGTCGGGAGTTCGGGGCGACGGCGCGCGCGCTGCGATTCTATGAGGACAAGGGCCTGCTGACGCCGGCGCGCAAGGGTCAGACCCGCGTCTATGACGCCCGCGACCGGGCGCGGCTGAAGCTGATCCTGCGGGGCCGGCGCATCGGTTTCAGCCTGCTGGAGATCCAGGAGATGCTGGATCTGTACGACAACGAAAATCACAACGCCCACCAGATGTCGGTCGCCCTGCGCCGCCACCGGGCCCAGATCGCGGCGCTGAAGCAGCAGCGCGAAGACCTCGATGCGGCCATCGAGACCGCCGAGGAAGCCTGCATCGTCATGGAGCGGAAACTGGGCGAGTTCCGCCCCGACCTGCTGCCCGGTGCCGAAGAATATGCCGACCTGCTGAAATCCCGCCTCAACCCCGACCAGAACCACCAGCCCTTCAAAGCGAGAGCGTAATCCCATGGCCTACAAGGCGCCTGTCCGCGACCTGACGTTCATTCTGAACGAGGTGCTGGAAATTGACCGCTATGCCAACCAGCCCGGTTTCGCCGATGTGTCCTCGGACCTGGTCGGCCAGATTCTGGAAGAAGGCGCGAAATTCGCCGAGGAAGTCATCGCCCCCCTGAACCGCATCGGCGATCAGGAAGGCTGCAAATGGGACAATGGCAAGGTCACCGGCCCGACCGGCTGGAAGGAAGCCTACAAGGCCATGGTCGAGGCCGGCTGGCCCGCCCTGTCGGCCCTGCCCGAGCACGGCGGCCAAGGGATGCCCGCCGTGGTGGCCATGGCCTTCGGCCAGTTCACCGCTGCCGCCTCGCCCGCCTTCTCGATGTATCCAGGCCTGACGGCCGGTGCCTACTGGGGCCTGAACGCCAACGGCTCGGATGAGCAGAAGGCCATGTATCTGCCGAAGATGGCGACCGGCGAATGGGGCGGGACCATGAACCTGACCGAGCCGCAGTGCGGCACGGACCTGGGCCTGATCCGCACCAAGGCCGTTCCGAACGGCGACGGCAGCTACAACATCACAGGCCAGAAGATCTGGATCAGCTCGGGCGAGCACGATTTCACCGACAACATCATCCACCTGGTGCTGGCCCGGATCGAGGGCGCGCCGGCGGGGATCAAGGGCATCAGCCTGTTCGTCGTGCCCAAGGTGTTCGTCAATGAAGACGGGTCGCTGGGCGAACGGAACACGGGCGTCCAGTGCGCGGGCCTGGAACACAAGATGGGCATCCACGGCAATGCGACCTGCGTCATGGCCTATGAGAACGCCCGGGGCTGGCTGGTCGGACCCGAGAACAAGGGCATGGCCGGCATGTTCGTGATGATGAACGAGGCCCGTCTCGGCACCGGCCTGCAGGGTCTGTCGATCGGCACCGCCGCCTATCAGGCCGCCGTTCAGTTCGCCCATGACCGTCTGCAGGGCCGCTCGCTGACCGGGACCAAGAGCCCGGAACTGCCGGCCGACTCCATCATGGTTCACCCGGATGTGCGCCGCATGCTGCTGGAGGCCAAGGCCTTCGTCGAAGGTGGGCAGGCCTTCACCCTGTGGACCGCGCTGCAGGCCGATCTTCAGCATTCGGACGATGCCGCCGAGGCGCAGAAGGCCCATGACTATATGGGTCTGATCACACCGGTGCTGAAAGCCTATCTGACCGACAAGGGCTTCCACGTCGCCTCGCTGGCCATGCAGGTGCACGGCGGGTCCGGCTACACCGAGCATTTCACGGCGTCGCAGTCTCTGCGCGATGCCCGGATCACCATGATCTATGAGGGCGCCAACGGCATCCAGGCGCTGGATCTGGTGGGTCGCAAACTGCCGGCCAACGGCGGCCGGGCGATCATGAGCTGGTTCGCCGACATCGACGCCTTCGTGGCCGAGAACGGCGGCGAGGGCCCGATCAAGCCCTTCGTCGACGGCCTGGCCGACGCCAAGAAGAAGCTGCAGGAAGGCACGATGTGGCTGATGCAGAACGGCATGCAGAACCCGGACAATGCCGGCGCGGCGAGCACTGACTATCTGCACGTCTTCGGCCTGACGGCCCTGGCCTATATGTGGGCCCAGATGGCCAAGGCGGCGCAGGCCCAGGTCGATGCCGGCACCAGCGATCCCTACTATGCCAACAAGCTGATGACCGGCCGCTATTTCGTCGAGCGCATCCTGCCGGATACGGCGGCGCATCTGGCGAAGCTGAAGACCGGTGCCGAGGTGCTCATGCAGATGCCGGCGGAGGCGTTCTAAAAATCCCGCGCCCTCTCCCGACGGGAGAGGGCTTGAGCCTCCGGGAGCGAAGCGATCGGCAAGGCGAAAGGGTGAGGGGCGGCTTTCGCCGACTGACCCACCCGACCCTCATCCGCCCCTCCGGGGCACCTTCTCCCAATGGGAGAAGGACAGGAGAAACCCATGAACGTCCTCAACGTCCCCGAACCCGATTTCATGCAGGAAGAGGAGATCACCCTCTTCTCCGACAGCGTCGGCAAATGGATCGATGAGCACGGCTCGCCCGAGACCGTGCAGACCTGGCTGGCCAACTCCTCCGTGCCGCGGAAGCTGTGGAACGACGCCGGCGATGCGGGTCTGCTGGGCCTGTCCATGCCCGAGGAAGACGGCGGCATGGGCGGGGACTACCGGCATGAGGTGGTGCTGATGCGCCAGCTGGGCTGGAAGGGCGCGGACCATTTCGGCATCTCGCTGCACAATGCGATCGTCATGCCCTACATCTGGCATTACGGGACGGCCGAGCAGAAGGCGCGCTGGCTGCCGCGGCTGCAGTCGGGTGAGCTGGTCGGGGCCATCGCCATGACCGAGCCGGGCACCGGGTCCGACCTGCAGGGGGTCAAGACTACCGCCATCAAGACCGGCAACCAGTATGTGGTGAACGGGTCCAAGACCTTCATCACCAACGGCCAGCTGGCGAATTTCATCATCGTCGTGGCCAAGACCGATCCGGCCGAGGGCGCCAAGGGCACCTCGCTGATCGTGGTCGAGACGGACGGCGCCGAGGGCTTCGAGCGCGGGCGGAACCTGCACAAGATCGGCATGGAGGGGAATGACACCTCCGAGCTGTTCTTCAACGATGTGAAGGTGCCCGGCGAAAACATCATCGGCGGCGGCGAGGGCCAGGGCTTCATCCAGCTGATGCAGCAGCTGCCGCAGGAGCGGCTGAACATCGCCATCCAGGGCGTGGCTGCGGCCGAGCGCGGGCTGCAGGAGACGCTGGCCTATGTGAAGGAGCGCAAGGCCTTCGGGAAACGGGTCATCGACTTCCAGAACACCCAGTTCAAACTGGCCGAGGTAAAGACCAAGCTGACCGTGGCCAAGGTCTTCGTCGACCACTGCATGGGCCGGCATCTGAAGGGCGATCTCGACGCCGTGACGGCCTCCATGGCCAAATACTGGGTCACCGACATCCAGGGCGAGGTCATCGACGAGATGCTGCAGCTGCACGGCGGCTATGGCTATATGAACGAATATCCGATCGCCCAGCTGTACAAGGACGCGCGGGTGCAGCGGATCTACGGTGGGACGAACGAGATCATGAAGCTGCTGATCGCGCGGACGCTGTAGGCAGTCTTGAATTAACGTACGCGATAACGTACATTTTTCAAATGAACGCCATCTCCGTCACCGAACTCCGCAAGAACCTCGCCGCCAACATCGAGCGGGTCACGGCGGATCACGACTATACGATCATCACCCGTGAAGGCGGCAAGCCCGCGGCCGTGCTGATGTCGCTGGAAGATTTCAACTCCTGGCAGGAAACAGAGTATCTGCTGCGCAGTCCGGCGAACGCCGAACGCCTGCGGAAGTCGATCGCGGAACTGGATGCCGGCAAGGGCCAGGTTCGCGATCTGATCGAATGAAGGTCACCTTCCAGGACGAAGGATGGGATGACTATCTCTACTGGCAGACCCACGACCGCAAACTGCTGGCCAAGATCAACACGCTGATCAAGGAATGCAGCCGCACGCCATTCACCGGAACGGGCAAACCCGAGCCGCTTCGTGGTGAGTTCTCCGGCTGGTGGTCGCGCCGCATCAATGAGGAACACCGTCTGGTCTATCGAAAGACGGAGGACGACTTGCTGATTGCCCAGTGCCGGTATCACTACACACGATGATCCGCCTCCACGTCCCCTCCCCCCTGACCGCAGACGCCGCCGTCCTGCCGACGCTGGACCAGTCGCGCTATCTGACCCAGGTGATGCGGCTGAAGACCGGCGACAGCCTGCTGGTCTTCAACGGCCGTGACGGGGAGTGGCGCTGCGTCATCAGCGAAATCCTCAAGAAGGGGGTGGTGCTGCGGGCGGAGGCGCAGGTGCGGCCGCAGGCCATGGGTCCGGACGTCGATCTGCTGATCGCCGTGGTCAAGAAGAGCGCGCTGGAGTTCGCGGTCGAGAAGGCCACCGAACTGGGCGCGCGTCGGGTGCAGCTGGTGGTGACCCAACGGACCCAGGTGCAGCATGTGCGGATGGACCGGCTGGACGCCATCGCCATCGAGGCCGCCGAACAGACCGGCCGGCTGGATGTGCCGATGATCGACGCGCCGGTGAAGCTGGCGGACCTGCTGGACGGGTTCGAGGCCGGCACGGACGCCGGGCGGCGGCTGATGTTCTGCGACGAGACGGGCGGGGCGCCGGTGACGGGGGCGCTCAATCCTCCCCCTGGGGGCGAGGGGGACCATCCGAAGGATGGTGGAGGGGTGGCGGGCCGGGCGCACTGGACAGACCCCTCCACCGCTTCGCGGCCCCCCTCCAAGGTTGGGGGAGGAGATGCCGGTCCCTGGGCGATTCTGATCGGTCCCGAGGGCGGGTTTTCACCGGAGGAGCGGGCGCGGCTGCGGGCCCTGCCCTTCACCACCGCCGTGTCGCTGGGGCCGCGGATCCTGCGCGCGGACACCGCCGCCGTTGCCGCCTTGTCCCTGTGGCAGGCGACTGTGGGCGATTGGGAACGATAGGGCAGGCATGCCCCCTTGAGCGGGAGGGGTTTTCCTCCCATCTAGCCGCCACAACAGGGCTGAACGCATGACCGACGCTGCGCCGCTTTCCCGGAACGACCTGATCGGCGCCATGTCGAAGGGTGCCAAGCCGAAGGCGCAGTGGCGCATCGGGGCGGAGCACGAGAAATTCGGCTTCGACCGCTCGACCCTGCGCCGCCCGACCTATGAGGGCGACACCGGCATCCTGGCCATGCTGACGGGGCTGCAACGGTTCGGCTGGAGCCCCGTAGAGGAGGCCGGCTATGTCATCGCCCTGGAACGGAAGAACGACGAGGGGATGACGGCCTCGATCTCGTTGGAGCCGGGCGGGCAGTTCGAACTGTCGGGCGCGCCGCTGAAGGATGTCCACGATATCTGCAACGAGACCGGCCAGCATCTGATGGAGGTCAAACAGGTCGCCGACCAGATGAACCTCGGCTTCCTCGGCGCCGGCTTCGATCCGATGTGGCGGCGCGAGGACGTGCCAGTCATGCCCAAGGGCCGCTATGTCATCATGCGGAACTATATGCCGAAGAAGGGCCAGCTCGGCCTCGACATGATGCTGCGCACCTGCACCATCCAGTCGAACCTGGACTTCTCGGACGAGGCCGACATGGTGGCCAAATTCCGGACCTCCCTGGCCCTGCAGCCGATCGCCACAGCGCTGTTCGCCTGTAGTCCGTTCACGGAAGGAAAGCCCAACGGCTTCCTGAGCGCCCGCGCCAATGTCTGGACCGACACCGATCCCGACCGGACGGGGATGCTGGACTTCGTCTTCCGCGACGGCTTCGGCTTTGAGCGCTATGCCGACTATGCGCTGGATGTGCCGATGTATTTCGCCAAGCGCGGCGACACCTATGTCGACCTGTCCGGCCAGTCGTTCCGCAGCTTCATGACCGACGGCCTGCCCGCCCTGCCCGGCGAGCGGGCGACGAAGAAGGACTGGAACGACCATCTGACCACCCTCTTCCCCGAGGTGCGGCTGAAGTCCTATCTGGAGATGCGCGGGGCCGACGGCGGGCCGTGGAGCCGGATCTGCGCGCTTCAGGCCCTGTGGGCCGGGGTGCTGTACGACGGGGCGGCGCTGGCGGCGGCCTGGGACCTGGTCAAGGACTGGGACATCGCTGACCACGAGCGGCTGCGCCGTGACGTGACCCGGCTGGGCCTCAGGGCCGAGGTGGCCGGACGGTCGGTGCGGGACATCGCCGTCGACATGGTCGCCATCGCCAAGCAGGGGCTCAAGAACCGCGCCCGGATGAGCGGCGGCATGGTCGATGAGCGTGGCTATCTGACCGAGCTGGAAGACATCGCCGACAGCGGTCTGACCCCAGCCGACCGGCTGCTGGCCCTGTACCACGGCGAGTGGCAGGGCGACCTGACGCGGCTGTATCGGGATTTCGCCTACTAGAGAATTGGCAAGGTTTGGCATAGAATGTTGGACGAGACAGGAGCGTCCTCATGGCCACGATGAACATCTCCCTGCCCGACCAGATGAAGGCCTGGGTCGAGGCGCAGTCGGCGGACGGGCGCTATGCCAACTCCAGCGACTATGTCCGTGACCTGATCCGCCGGGAGCAGATCAAGGCGGAGAAAATCGCGCACTGGAATGTTCTGATCGAGGAGGCCTATGCGTCGGGTATCTGTGACCAGTCCTTTGAAGAGATCATTGCTGAGGCCCGCGCCGAAGCCGAAGCTCGCACACCGCCCCGCGCGGCCTGACGACCGGTGACGATCCGGTTCACCAAAGCCGCCCGAAAAGACCTGCAGACGATCTACCTTCAGGGCGACGAAATGTTTGGTCGAAAACAGGCCGAGGCCTACGCCCAAGGTCTTGCCGCGGTGTTCCGGCTCATCGCCGAATATCCACAGTCGTCGCGCCTGCGCCATGAAACCACGCGGCCCGTCCGGGCACGGCCCTACCGGTCCCATGTCATCCTCTATGCCGTCGAAGAGGGCGAAGTCCTGATCCTGCGCGTCCGCCACGGTCACGAGGACTGGCAAGCTGATACGTTCACATCAGTTGATGACGACGGGAACGAACCATGACCCACCCCATCCACATCGGTATCGGCGGCTGGACCTATGAGCCCTGGCGCGGGGTCTTCTATCCGGACAAGCTGAGCCAGAAGAAGGAGCTGGAGTTCGCCAGCCGCGCCCTGACCTCGATCGAGATCAACGGCACCTATTATTCGACCTTCAAGCCCGACAGCTGGATGAAGTGGCGCGACGAGACGCCCGAGGGTTTCGTCTTTGCGGTCAAGGCCAGCCGCTACTGCACCAACCGCAAGATCCTGTCCGACATGGGCGAGTCGATGGAGCGGTTCCTCGGCCAGGGGTTGAGCGCGCTGGGCGACAGGCTGGGGCCGATCAACTGGCAGTTCATGGGGACCAAGAAATTCGACCCGGTCGATTTCGAGGGGTTTCTGAAACTGCTGCCGAAGGAACAGGACGGGGTGCGGCTGAGGCATGCGGTGGAGGTGCGGAACCCGACGTTCGACACGCCGCAGTTCTACGATCTGGCGGCGAAATACGGGGTAGCCATCGTCTATGCCGTGGACGATGAGGCCCCCGAATGGCCCCGGATCGACCAGCCGACCGCCGACTTTACCTATGCCCGGCTGATGTCGAGCCGCGAGGACGAACCGACCGGCATGACGTCCGAGGAGCTGGACGGGATCGTCAACCAGACCCGCGGCTGGGCGAAGCGCGGCGATGTCTTCGCCTATTTCATCGCGGGGGCGAAGGTCCGGAACCCGGCGGCGGCGCAGGCGCTGATCAAAAAGCTGGGCTGAGCCCGTTGCGTCGGGTCGCATTCGCGTACACTTGACCAGAGCCTTTCCAGGAGCCTCCCCCATGACCATCGCCACCCGCGCGTTCGCCGCCACGTCCAGCACCGAGCCGCTGTCGCCCTATGCCTTCGACCGGCGTGATCCGGGTCCGGACGATGTGGCGATCGAGATCAAATTCGCGGGGGTCTGCCACTCCGACCTGCACATCGTGAAGAACGACCTGGGCAATACGACCTATCCGATCGTGCCGGGGCATGAGATCGCGGGCGTGGTGACGGCGGTGGGCAGCAATGTCGCCCGCTTCAAGGTCGGCGACCGCGTCGGCGTCGGCTGTATGGTCGACAGCTGCCGCCAGTGCCGGTCCTGCCTTGAGGGGGAGGAGCAATACTGTGTGCCCGGCATGACCCAGACCTATGGCTCGCCGGACGCCCATGCTGCCGAAACCGGCCAGAAGATCACCCAGGGCGGCTATTCGACCGCCATTGTGGTCGACCAGAACTATGTGGTGACCATTCCCGACAGCCTTCCGCTGGATGCGGCCGCGCCCCTGCTGTGCGCCGGGATCACCACCTATTCGCCGCTGAAACACTGGAAGGTCGGGCCGGGCTCGAAGGTGGCAGTGATCGGTCTGGGCGGCCTCGGCCATATGGCGGTCAAGCTGGCGTCGGCCATGGGGGCGGAGGTCACCGTCCTGTCGACCTCGGACCGCAAGAAGGCGGATGCCGAGCGGATGGGGGCGAAGCATTTCCTGATCAATTCGGACAAGGCGGCGATGAGGGCGGCGGGCGAGAGCTTTGACCTGATCATCAACACCGTCTCGGCCACCCATGAGATCGCCAGCCATGTGAACCTGCTGGCCCGGGACGGCACCATGGTCATGCTGGGCCTGACCACCGAGGGTCTGCCGGTCTATGCCGTGGGCCTGCTGTGGCGGCGCCGGTCCGTCGCCGGTTCGCTGATCGGCGGCATTCGCGAGACCCAGGAGATGCTGGACTTCTGTGCCGAACACGGACTGGCCTGCGACATCGAACTGATCGCCCCCGACCAGATCAACGAGGCCTATGCGCGACTGGAGAAGTCGGATGTGCGGTATCGGTTCGTGCTGGATATGGCGCGGATCTAGGGATTAGGGCTTAGGGCCTAGGGTCTAGGGATTAGGGATTAGGGATTAGGGATTAGGGGCCGAAGATCGGGGCGCGTGGCGTCGGCGTTGTGCTCGGCACTACTCCCTAAGCCCTAAGACCTAGGCCCTAAGCCCTAAGCCCTAGCCCCGGCGCCCTCCTGCCGTTAGACATTTCCATGAAGGCCCTCCGCCAGTGAGGGCCATGCAGGGAACAAGGAAACGCACATGGCTCGAGTGGCTCTGGTCACGGGTGGAACCCGCGGTATCGGCAAGGCGATCGTTCAGCGTCTGAAGGAAGACGGCATGCTGGTCGCCGCCGGCTATTCCGGCAATGTCGAGGCCGCCGAGGCGACCGCGAAAGAGCTGGGTGTCATGGTGGTCAAGGGCAATGTCGGGTCCTATGACGACTGCGCCCGGGCCGTGCAGGAGGTCGAGGCCGAGCTGGGACCGGTCGACATCCTGATCAACAATGCCGGCATCACCCGCGACGGCTTCTTCCACAAGATGAGCTCGGATCAGTGGTCCGACGTGATCCGGGTGAACATGGACAGCGTCTTCAACATGACGCGCCAGGTGATCAACGGCATGCGCGACCGCGGCTTCGGCCGGATCGTCAACATCAGCTCGATCAACGGTCAGAAGGGCCAGATCGGCCAGACCAACTATTCGGCGGCCAAGGCCGGGATGATCGGTTTCACCAAGGCGCTGGCGCTGGAGAATGCGCGCAAGGGCGTGACGGTGAACTGTATCGCGCCGGGCTATATCGACACCGAAATGGTCGGGGCCATGGACGAGAAGGTCCTGGCCGGGATCATCGCCCAGATTCCGGTCGGGCGACTGGGAAAAGGCGAGGAAATCGCCGACATGGTGTCGTGGCTGGCCGGTGAACGTGCCGGATATGTCACAGGCTGCACCCTGTCGCTGAACGGAGGGCAGTATCTGGTCGGCTGACCGGGTCCTGCCCAAAATCTGCCGCGGGCCGATTGCACCACTGCCCCCATGGAGTTGACGGTGAGGGTCAGAACGGCGCGAACGCCGCTTCCGGCGGCGATGGCGATCGCCCTCGCCGCGGCGGCGCTGTCGTCGCTGTCCACCGCCTCACAGGCCCAGGCCCAGAACCAGGGCAATGCCCAGGCCGAGCAGAGTCAGTCGCTGCGCAACCGCAACGCCGTCGAGGCGCGGGCGGTGCCGCCGACCGGCCGGTATGTGGCTGAGTCCGGCGAGGCCTTCATTCTGGACCGGTCGGGCCAGCGGCCCCTGCTGCGTTTCGACCGGCGGGACGAGACCTGGGTGCTGCGGCCCACGGCCGCGCCCCGCGGGGACGTGATCTATCGCAATGACGCGGGCGACCAGCTGCTGCGGGTGACACCCGGCGGCGGCATGACCGTCTATACGCCCCTCGCGCCCGGCGGATCGCCCGCCTCCTTCTCCGGCCCCGGCCAGAGCCTGACGCCGCCGATCCTCGGCCCCCTGCAGCTATGGAGCCTGATGGCGCGGCGGAGCGACATGATCAGCCAGGCCCTCGGCCGTCTGGTCGCCATCAATCTGACGGGCGAGCGTTCCGAGTCCCTGTGCGTGGAGGCGCTGATCGTGACGACCGACGCCGTCCTGCGCATTGCCCGCTCGCCGACGGCCCGACAAAGCCTCGACCGGCTGACCACCATCACCATCATCGAGGGCGAACGCGCCTCGGTCACCTATATCGGTGGACGGCTGGTGGTGACGGTCGATCCCGATGAAGGCATGGCGGGGCGACCGTCCTCGGCGCGGGTGATCCAGGCCTTCCTCGGCCCGACCGAAGGCGGTCGTCGCTAGAACACGTCCTTGGCCGCCCGGACGGCCGCAAAGGTTTCGGCATCGCCCGCGCGAAGGAAGGGGTTGAAGGCCTTTTCCGCGCCGATGGTGGTCGGGACCGTCGCCTCGCCCCGCTCGCGCATCGCGAAAATCTCCGCCGCCCGGGCCGCCATTTCCGGCCGGTCATCGACGCTGAGGGCGAAGCGGGCGTTGGCGGCGGTGTATTCATGGGCGCACCAGACGACCGTCTCATCGGGCCAGGCCGCCAGGGACTGCAGGCTGTTCCACATCTGGGCCGGCGTTCCCTCGAACAGCCGTCCGCAGCCGAGGTTGAACAGCACGTCACCGACGAAGGCTTGGGCGTCTGCGGGCGAGCGATAGACGATGTGGCCGAGGGTATGGCCGGGCGTGTCGGTCACCTCGAGGGCCGTCCCGCCCAGCATGACCGTGTCGCCCCCTGCCACGACCCGGTCGATCGGCGCAGCGCGGCGGACCTCTTCGGGTCCGACGATCTCGCAGGCGGTTTCGGCCTTCAGCCGGGCGTTGCCCTGGGTGTGATCGGGGTGCCAGTGGGTGTTGAGGATCAGGTCCAGCCGACCCCAGCCCGATCGCTCCAGCTCGGCCAGGATGGCGTCCGCGTCGGGTGTGTCGATCGTCGCCACCCTGCCGCTGTCCCGATCCCGGACCAGCAGGCCGTAGTTGTCGGAGAGGCAGGGGAAGAGGCGCACATCGAGGGTCATGCGGGTGTTCTAGCAGCCGCCCCCGGCGCGGCCTATGGTGCAGTCATGCGGCGCAGTATCGAGGAACTCCGGACCTTCTACGGCGAGCCCGCCGGAGCCCTGGCGCGGCGGCTGCTGGCGCGACGGCTCGAGGACGCCTGGGGCGAGGCGACCAACAGCGATGTGCTGGGCCTCGGTTATGCCACGCCCTGGCTGGACGCCTTCGGCGGCGCGCGGCGGGTGGTCGCCGCCATGCCGGGCGGTCAGGGCGTCGAACCCTGGCCGGCGGCAGGCAAGAACCGCAGCCTTCTGGTCGATGACCGACGCCTGCCCTTCGCGGCCGGATCGTTCGACCGCATCCTGATGATCCATGCCCTGGAGGAGGCGGACGACGCCCAGGCCCTGATGAACGAGGCGGTGCGCGCCCTGTCTCCGGCCGGACGGATCATCCTGGTGGCGGCGGCCCGGGGCGGGCTGTGGGCACGCTCCGAATCGACCCCGTTCGGATACGGACAGCCCTTCACGCGCCGTCAGCTGGAGCGGCTGGTGCGGGCAGCAGGGCTGGAGCCCACGGCCTGGTCGCAGACGCTCTATGTGCCGCCCTGGGGTCCCTTGCTGCCCCTCGCCGACGGACTGGAACAGATCGGCAAGCGCGTCATGCCGGGGGCGGCGGGCGTCATCCTGCTGGAGGCGACCCGGCATGCCTATGCCCGGATCCGCCCGGGCGGAGCGGTGGCAACGGTGCCGGTGATGGCGCCGGCGCTACAGCCCCAGCCCGCCGCGCGATCATCACGCAATCTGTCGGACGGTGATCTGGCGGGAAACGGCGAACGCCCTTAAAGCCCTGCCCATGCAGCGACTGATCCTGATGCGTCACGCCGAGGCGGAGCAGGCCGCCGGTTCCGGTCGGGACCGCGACCGGGTCCTGTCGGGCCGGGGTCGAAAGGATGCCGCCGCCATGGCGCGCGCCCTGGCCGGGCGCGGCATGCGCCCCGATCTGGCGCTGGTCTCACCGGCCGCCCGCACCCGCCAGACCTGGGAGCTGCTGCATGATGCCTTCGGCGACGTGCAGGTGCGGGAAGACGAGCCTCTGTATAATGGCGGCTCCGAAACCCTGCGTCGCTACATCGAGGCGGTCGAGGACGAGGCCGGTTGCCTGATGGTCGTGGCCCATAATCCCGGCATTCATCTGCTGGCCGTGGAGTATCTGGTCGAGGGCGCCGCCTCGCCTGTGGTGCTGGACCGGATGAGCGGCGGCTTCCCGCCGGGCGCGGCCGCGATCTTCTCAGTCGACGTCGCCGGCCGCTGCAGTTTCGAGGGCTTCATCCAGCCGCGCGACCTGGGCGGCCAATGAGCGGGGTCGCCTACAAGCTGGTCGATCGCACCGAATGGGTCGCAGCGCTGGCTGCCGGTGTCTATGACGGGTCGGCGGTCGACCGGGCCGATGGCTATATCCATATGTCGACGGCGGCCCAGTTGGCGGAGACGGCGCGGCGGCACTACGCCGGGCGGTGCGAGCTGGTGCTGGTCGAGGTCGACCTCGCCCCGCTCGGCGCGGCCCTGAAATGGGAGCCGTCGCGCGGCGGCGACCTGTTCCCGCATCTGTTCGCCCCCCTGCCCGCCCGAGCCGACGCGCCGCAACGGGGCCTGTCGGTCGATACGGACGGCGTGATGCGTTTTGAAGACGGAGCGATCGGATGGCCGTGACCGACATCGGTGCCGCCCTGTTGCGCACGATCGACCCGGAGACGGCCCACGGCCTGGCGATCCGGGCCCTGCAACTGGCCCCCCTGCCGCCCGCGCGGGTGGATGACCCCATTCTTGCCACCACCATTGCCGGTCTGCACCTGCCCAATCCCGTCGGGCTGGCCGCCGGTCTGGACAAGAACGGCGAGGCCCTGCACGGTCTGTCGCGGCTCGGCTTTGGCCTTGTCGAATGCGGCTCGGTGACTCCCCTGGCCCAGCCCGGCAATCCGAAGCCGCGCCTGTTCCGCCTGAGCGAGGACCGGGCGATCATCAACCGGATGGGGTTCAACAACGCCGGTCTGGAGGCCTTCGCCGACCGGCTGGCGGCCCGACCGCGCAATGCCGTGATCGGGGCCAATCTGGGGGCCAACAAGGATACGGAGGACAAGGCGGCAGACTATGTCGCCGGACTGATCCGGCTCAAGGGTCTGGCCGACTATGTCACGGTCAATGTCTCCTCGCCCAATACGCCGGGCCTGCGCGCCCTGCAGGGGCGGGCGGCGCTGGACGACCTTCTGGGGCGGCTGGCCGAGGCGCGGGGCGCAGATCCGACGCCGGTCTTCCTCAAGATCGCGCCGGACCTGACGCCGGCCGAGATCGGCCTGATCGTTGAGGCCAGCCTCGATCACGGGATCGACGCCCTGATTGTGTCAAACACCACCCTGGACCGGCCCGACAGCCTGCGATCGCGCGACCGGGCCGAGGCGGGAGGCCTGTCGGGGGCCCCGCTCAAGGCCCGGGCCACACTCGCCCTGCGCGCTGCCGCGGAGGCCGGTGGGGGGCGGCTGCCCCTGATCGCGGCGGGCGGAATCGACAGCGGGGCCGAGGCCTGGGCCCGCATCCGGGCCGGGGCCTCCGCCGTCCAGCTTTACTCCGCCCTGATCTACGAGGGGCCGGGACTGATCGGACGGATCAAGCGCGACCTCGCTGCGCGCCTGCGCGCCGACGGATTTTCCACCGTCGCAGAGGCTGTTTCAGCCGCCCGTTGACGTCGCGTTAGGGCGAGCCGGTCATGGTTGCGGGTGGGGCAAGAACGCCCCGTCCGGGGAGCCGCATGGCGAAAGCAGCAGTCGACATGCCCGCCGGTGCGACCGTCGCAGATTCCGGCGACTGGGCCAGGGCGATCCGCCAACGGCGCAAGTCCCTGCTGCAGCGGCTCGGCCTTGCCGTGGCCATTGCCTTGATCTTCAGTCCGGTACTGGGTTGGCCACTGAGCCTGGGCTGGGTGGTCGGCTATTTCGCCGTCCAGCTGCTGGACCTCTGGATCTTTACCCCGATCACCGCCGGCAAGACCGACCGCTTGCCCGGTGCCCGACGCGTCGCGTCCTGGATCTCCCTCGTCCTCAACGCCATCTGTTTCTGCGGCCTGTCTGTACCGCTCTGGCTCATCGGCGGCCCCGCCGGAGGCGTCTGCGCGATCCTGCTGCTTTCGGGGGCGGCCATCTACGCGGTGGGCAATGCCTACAGCTCAAGGTCGGCCATGCTGCTGACCGCTTCATGGCCCTTGCTGTTTCTGGCGATGACGCCCGTGTTCATGGCCGTCCAGGGAGCGACGTCCAGCATGCTGACCGTCGCCACCTGCTCCGCCGGAGCCTTTGTCACCTTTTGCCTGTCGACCTGGAGGCGCATGAACCGGGCGCACCAGTCGGAGCGTGCGGCCGGCCTCGAGGCCCAGGCCAAACGGCTGGAGGCCGAGCAGATCATGGCCGGTCGCAGTGCCTTCCTGGCCGCGATCGGCCACGACCTGCGCACCCCGATCAGCGCCATCCTGACCGGCGCTGCGGAGCTGGAAAACGGCGCACCGGACGCTGCCGCCCGGTCCCAGGCCCAACTGATCACCGACGCGGGCCTGATGATGAAGGCCATGCTGGACGACCTGCTGGATCACGCCAAGCTGGACGTCGGCCACATGACGGTCGACCAGGAGGACTTCAACCTGCGCGGCCTGCTGACCCAGACGATGCGACTGTGGCGCGGCCCGATCCGGGCCAAAGGCCTGAAACTGCGGGTCGAGGGCGCAGCATCGATCCCGGCCGCAGTCCGGGGTGATGCACTGCGGGTGCGCCAGATACTCAACAACCTTGTCTCCAATGCGATGAAATTCACGGAGACGGGCTCAATCACCCTCCGTCTCGAGGCCTGGAGCGAGGAGCCCGGCGGCCATGCGGTGCTGATCACCGTCGAGGACACCGGCCCGGGCATGACCGACGACCAGCTCGCGCGGCTGTTCACCCCCTTCGATCAGACCCTGTCAGGAGTCAGCGCGATTCACGGCGGCACCGGACTGGGCCTTGCCATCAGCCGCCAGCTCGCAGAACTGATGGGTGGACGGTTGACCGTTCGGAGCCGCCAGGGCGCCGGCACCAGCTTCACCTTGTCGCTGTTCCTGCCGCAGGGCCAGAGGGCCGAAGCCGCCCTGACGACGCTCGACCGTGAGAGCCGCGACGCCGTTGCACGGCCCCTGCCCGGCCGCATGTCGAGCCCGACCGTTGAGAACCCGCAGGACCATTCGCCGGCTGCGGCAACGACCTCAGTCCCGGCCCCGGTTGGGCCTGTGGCGAGCCCGGATCCGGAACGGGTCATGGACGACAGCGAGGCGGACGAAGGCCGGCCGATGCGAGTGCTGGTGGTCGACGATCATGACATCAACCGCCGCGCCCTGCAGTTGATCCTGCAGCCGCTGGGCTGCGATATCGCCACAGCAGCCGACGGCCTGACGGCGGTCGGGATCTGCGAACAGACCGCCTTCGACCTGATCTTCATGGATGTGCGGATGCCCGAGATGGATGGCCGCGAGGCCACGCGACGGATCCGCGCCGGCGTCGGCCCCAACGCGGGGGTGCCGATCATCGCCGTCACCGCCGACACAGCACCGGACGACATCGCCGCCTGTACCGAGGCCGGCATGACCTATTTTGTCTCAAAGCCGATCACCCCGCCGATGCTGCTGGGGGCCATCACCCATGTGATGACCCTGACGCAGGCTGACGAGGTCGCCGGGCCGGAAACCGTCGCGGCCTGAGCTGCGCCGCTTCGCGCCATGACGGAGGGGCAGTGAAGCTGCCGCCAGTGCCCCTCCACCATCCTTCGCCTTCGGCTTCGGATGGTCCCCCTCCCCCGATGGCGGACGATTTGGCCCTTACAGCTGCGCGAGCAGGTGTTCGGCCGAGGAGACGCGGAATTCGCCGGGCTGTTCGACGTTCAGCTGGCTGACCACACCGTCCTTGACGATCATGGAATAGCGCTGCGAGCGCTCACCCATGCCGAAACCCTTGGCGTCCATGGTCAGGCCCAGCTGGCGGGTCAGGTCGCCGTTGCCGTCGCCCAGCATGACGATCTCGTCCTTGCCGATGCCCTGGCTGTCGGCCCAGGCACCCATGACGAAGGCGTCATTGACCGAGATGCAGGCGATGGTGTCGACGCCCTTGGCCGCCATCTCCGCGCGGTGGTCCTTGAAGCCCGGCAGGTGGCGGGCCGAGCAGGTCGGGGTGAAGGCACCGGGCACAGCGAACAGGGCCACAGTCTTGCCGGAAAAGAGGTCGTCGGTGGTGACCGGGCGCGGGCCGTCGTCGGTGGCGCGGGTCAGGGTGGCCGAGGGGATGCGGTCGCCGATCTGGACGGTCATGGGGGGCTCCGGGAGGATGTGGGACAGTGCGTCAACGCCCAGATAGGGGTTGTGGTTCGAGACGCCAAGCCGATCGTGTCCTTTCGTCGCCTTGCGTCCGCGGGCCGGCGTGCCGATGATGGGGTCATGGTCGAGTTCCAATCCCTCGTCGGACGACTGCTGGTGGCCATGCCGGGTATCAGCGACAGCCGGTTCGAACACGCCGTGATCCTGATCTGCGCCCACCGGCCGGACCATGCCATGGGCCTGAGGCTGGACCGGCCGGCGCCGGGGGTGGACCTGAAGAAGGTGCTGGACAAGCTGAAGACCGAGGCCCCGGACGAGGCGGCCGGGCGGCGGGTGCTGATCGGCGGGCCGGTGGAGCGGGAGCGCGGCTTTGTGCTGCACACCGACGACTGGCTGATCGACGATGCCTCGTTGGCCTTTGCCGAGGGCCTGGCCATGACCGGCACGCGCGAGGCCCTGGCCGCCATGGTCGACCCGGCGGCGGGGCCGCACCGGTCGGTGCTGCTGCTGGGCTATGCCGGCTGGGGCGAGGGCCAGCTGGAGGATGAGCTGGGCGAGAACGTCTGGCTGACGGCCGATGCCGACCCGGAGCTGATCTTCGACGCCGACTACGACGGGAAATGGGCCAGGGCGGTGGCGGGTCTGGGCATCGATCCGGCGCAGCTGTCGGGGCAGAGCGGGCGGGCCTGAGGGGGCGGAGGGCTTAGGGCCTAGGCCGACCGCGCCTTGATCGGGGCCGTGCCGTCGGCGAGGGACTCGTTCAGATAGACCTCGGCCTCCTGGGCCGGCAAGGCGGGGGCGTAGCCGAAACCCTGGCCGTAGTGGCACTGGGCGTCGAGCAGGAGTTTGGCGAGGCTGGCGTTCTCGACGCCCTCGGCGACGACTTCCAGCGACAGGTCGCGGCCCAGGTTGACCACCGATTTGACGATCTTGGCCGAGCCCTCGTCCTTGTCCATGGTGAGAACGAAATAGCGGTCGATCTTCAGCGTATCGAACGGCAGCTTGGCCAGCCAGGTCAGGGAGCTGAAGCCGGTACCGAAGTCGTCGAGCGCCAGGGAGGCGCCGGCTTCGCGCAGCCGGGTCAGGGTGTCGGCGGCGCGGGTGGTATCGCGCATGATGTCGCCCTCGGTGACCTCCAGCTTGAGCGCGCCGCGGGGCAGGCCGGCCTCGGCGATGATCCGGGTCACGTCCTCGACCAGATTGGGCCGTTCGATCTCGCCGACCGAAAGATTGACGCTGCAGAACAGCTTGCCCGCCGACGGATGGCGGACCAGCCATTCGGCCAGCTGACGCGAGGCCTGGGTCATCATGAGCAGGCCGAGGTCGTTCATCAGGCCCATCTCGTCGGCCAGGCCGAGGAATTCATCGGGCGGAACAACACCCCGCCGCGGGTGGCGCCAGCGGGCCAGGGCCTCGAACCCGGCCACAGCCCCGGTCAGCAGGTTGACGACCGGCTGATAGAAGGGCTCGATCTCACCCCGCAGGAAGGCGTTGCGCAGATCGGCCTCCATGGCCAGCCGGGACAGGCTGTCGCTTTCCAGGGCGCGGCCATAGGCGGCGGCGCCGCCGCGGCCTGCGGTCTTGGCCTGTTCGACCGCCAGTTCGACCCGGCGCAGAAGCTCGGAGGGATCCGGCGCGTCCAGCCCGCCCTCGGCCTGGGCCGAGCCGATCGAGACGGTCGGATAGATGTCGAAACCGGCGACGCTTAGGGGCTGTTCCAGGGCCTCGCGCACCCGTTCGGCCACTGCGCCACTGCCGCGCGAGGCGAGGACGGCGAACTCGTCCTCGCCGATGCGGGCGGCATGGGCGTCCCGGGCGAAGGCGGCGTTCAGGCGCGATCCGAGTGCGGCCAGGACCAGATCGGTGCGCTCATGCCCCAGGGCCTCATTGAGACGGCGCAGGCGGTCGACGTCGGCCACCACCAGCTCATAGTCGCCGGGCTGGGTCAGCTGCTCGCCGGCCCGGGCGAGGAAGGTGCGACGGTCGAGAAGGCCCGTCAGCCGGTCGAGGTGGGAGGCGGCGAATTTCGTTTCCAGGGCGACGACACCGGCGGCGCGCAGCCCGTCCTCGAGCCAGACGCCGCGCCAGATGCAGGTCTCTGATTCCCGCATGCGCAGGCGGACGGCGACCTCGGTGCCCTCGGCCTGCGGCTTGAGAATCTTCTCGGCCAGCGCCCGGTCCTGGGGAATGGCCACGGCGGTGAAGGCCGCCCCCGAGCACTCCGGGGCCAGCGGACCGAGGCCGAGCGCCCGCGTCGCGCCGGTAAAGCGCATCTGGTCCTCGGACGGGGTCCAGATCCACAGGGCGGTGTCCGCGGCGGCCAATGCCTCAATGGCCGTCGTCGCGTCCCAAGCCAGACTTCTGGAGCGAGTATTCAAACGCCTGAAGGGTCCCGACAGGACGGCCGGAATCAGCCGCCGGGTCCGACCCCGTCATTGACGAGACCGAACAGAAGATGATCTGCCCAAACGCCGTTAATTTTCAGATAAGCCCGGGCCCTTCCCTCCAGATGAAAGCCTGACTTTTCAAGCACGCGGCGGGAGGCGGCATTGTCCGGCACACAGGCCGCCTCGACCCGGTGCAGGTTCAGGTCCTGGCAGGCCCAGGCGACGATGGCCCGGACCGCAGCCGTGGCGTATCCGCGACCGGCGTAACGGTGACCGATCCAGTAGCCGAGGGTGCCGGTCTCGGCCACGCCGCGCCGGATATTGGACAGGGTGATGGCCCCCACCAGCGACTGATCCGAATCGGCGAAAATGAAGAAGGGCCAGGCATTGCCGGCCTCCATCTCGCGGGCATAGATCGACAGGCGGCGCCGGAAGGCGGCCCGGGTCAGATCGTTCTCGGGCCAGAGGGGCTCCCAGGGCTGGAGCCAGGCTTGCGACGCCAGCCGCTCGGCCGCCCAGGCCCCATGGTCGGACAGGCGCGGCGGACGCAGGGTCACGCCCTGGCCCTTCACCACCGGCCCGGTCGCTTCGTTGATCCAGTCCAGCAGGGCCATGGGACTGTTTTAGCGCAGTGTTCCGGCGAGGTGAACTGGCTCGATGCTCCGCCAAGGGCGCCCGGTGACCTTGTCATCCCGGCCGGAGCGAAGCGGAGAGCCGGGACGGCACCGGCCCACTCAGGCCCTCTCCCGGAAGACGCGCAGCGGTTGTCCGGGAGACGGGTGGGGCGACCCACCGGCCCGCGCGGTTGGCAGGCTGTCTCCCGGCTCAGCCCTGCGGGCTGTCCGGGAGCCCTGCACAGGAACAGACGCCGTCCCGGATAGCGCCTGCGGCGCTTCCGGGATGACAAGGAGTCTTTGGAACTAGCCGAACAGGGCTTCGCGGAAGGCCACGCCGGCGGGGGCGGCGGCCTTCGGCCCCAGCACCGCAGTGGCGCAGAGGCCGGTCGTCAGGGAGGCGGCGGCGGCGCTGCGGACCGTATCGACAGTCTGGGCCAGGGTCCGTTCCGACATGGTCTGCGACGGGATCAGGGCTCCGAAGATCAGCACCTGGGCGGCGGCGCGGCCGGCGCGGGCGGCAGGGCTTTCGTCCGACATCCACAGGCCGGCGTTGAGCACGGCCTTGGCGCGGGACAGTTCGGCGGCGGTCGGACCAGTCTCGGCCAGGGCCCTGAGTTCGGCGGCGCACACCTGCGCGAGCTCAACGGCCCGGTCGGCGGCAGCCCCGGCGTAGATCCCCAACAGGCCCGCGTCCTCATAGGGCTCGTGCCAGGCATCAATGGCATAGGCGAGACCGCGCTCCTCGCGGGCGCTCTGGAACAGGCGCGAGGCCATGCCGCCGCCGAGGATTTCGGTCATCAGCCGGGTCGCGGCATAGGACGGATCACGGGCCGAGGGCGCGGGCAGCTGGAAGACGATGTTGGCCTGTTCGATCCGCCGCGTCAGGGCTGCTTCGCCGCCGGTGAACCGGGGCACGGGCGGCGCCCCGGCCGGGGTCGAGGCCTCGCCGCCGAACCAGCGCTCCGCAAGGTCCAGAAGCTCGGTCTCGTCCACCGCGCCGGAGACGGCCACAACCATCCGGTCGGGCGAATACAGGCGGGCGCGCCAGTCGCCGATGGCGGCGCGGGTGATGGGCTTGAGGCTGGCCACGGAGCCGAGGATCGGCCGCCCCAGCGGCTGGCCGTCGAAGGCCCGGGTCTGGGCCATTTCGAAGACATGGTCGTCGGGGGTGTCGAAGGCCTCGGCGATCTCCTGGGCGACGACGTCCTTCTCGCGCTCGATCTCGGCCGGGTCGAGCGTGGGCCGAAAGACCAGGTCGGACACCACCTGTATGGCCAGCGGCAGGGAGCCGTGCAGGGCGCGGACCTCGAAACTGGTGCGCTCATAGCCGGTCGAGGCGTTCAGGGAGCCGCCCTCGGCCTCGATCCGCTCGACGATCTCGCGCGCGCCCATGTCGCCCGCGCCCTTGAACACCAGATGTTCCAGGCAGTGGGACCAGCCGGAGGTCGCCTCCGTCTCCCATTTGGCCCCGCCGCGCACGGCGACGGTCAGGGCCAGGGTGCGCAGGCCGGGCATGGGATCGCAGACGACACGGACGCCGTTGGACAGGGTGTGGAGGGTGGCGGTCAGGAGGACTCTTCTTTCCCTAACGCCTCGCTCGCGGAGCGAGGCTGCTTGAGGGCGGTTTTCCCTAACGCCTCGCTCGCGGAGCGAGGCTGCTTGAGGGCGGTTTTCCCTATCGCCTCGCTCGCGGAGCGAGGCTGCTTGAGGGTTCTGCGGAGCAGCACGATGTAGAAACCGACCAGCGCCAGCGCCAGACCGAGCCAGGTCAGGGCATAGCCCAGATGGTTGTTCGAAAAGGCCGCGGGCGGGGCGGACGGCTGAAGCGCCGGCCACGCCGGATTGGATGAGGTCAGGGCGAACAGGGTGTTCGGATCGGGGTCGGCCACGCCGAGGGCCCCGGCCATGCCCGCCATGTCCCGCGCGAAGAACCGGCCCTTGTCGACGGGCAGGGCCATGGGACCCGGCGGCGGCGTCTCCCGGACCTCGGCCACCAGCGGGAAGGATTCCGTCGAGGCCGCGACGGGCGGGCGGGCGGAAATGGTCCCGGCGACAAAGCCCCGGTCGATCAGGAAGACCGCCGGGGAGCCGGCCGGCCGACAGGCCGAGACCAGCCGCACCCCCGGCTCGCCGTCGTGGATGGTCTGCAGTTCGACGTAAGGGGCCGTCGCCAGTCCCGGACAGTCGATGGCCACCTTGCGGAAGGCAGGATCGGGCATGGCCATCACGGCGGCAAGCGGCGCGGGAGGAACGGCGGCGGCGGCCTCGGCCTGGTCGATCAGGCCGTTCTTCCACTGCATCCGCTGCACCTGCCAGACGCCGAGGCCGCACAGCAGGGCGAGGGCGAGGGCGCAGACGATCGTCAGGCCGAACGGGAAACGGGGGCGTGTGGCTTCAGCTGTCATGGCGCGACTGCCCCGACTTGTTGCGCATCTGAAGGGCGATCATCACGCCCTTGCCGGGGCGCATGAGCCCGAGCGACAGGCCGGCGACCAGCGGCAGGGCGACGATCAGCAAGGCCCAGATGGGCGGATCGTAGGCCACCTGCACGAACAGGGCCCCGAACACCACAATGCCGCCGGCGATCTGCATGATGAAGATGGCGGCCCCGTCGCCGGTGTTCAGCCGGGTGAAGTCGAAGCCGCAGACGGCGCAGCGGTCGACCACCTTGAGAAAGCCGCTGAACAGCGGGCCCTTGCCGCAGCGGGGACAGCGACAAAGAAGTCCGGCGCGGATCGGGTCGATCCGCGCCGGCTCAAGATCAAGCCCTGTGGGGCCGTCCGTCACCCGAAGGTGACGTAGACGAAGGCGAAGAGGAACAGCCAGACCACGTCCACGAAATGCCAGTACCAGGCCGCCGCCTCGAAGCCGAAATGCTTCTGCGGGGTCATCTGGCCGGCCATCAGGCGCAGCAGGCAGACCAGGAGGAAGATGGTGCCGAGCAGGACGTGGAAACCGTGGAAGCCGGTCGCCATGAAGAAGATCGAGCCATAGAGCCCCGAGTTCGCGGCCTCTTCGTTGAAGAACAGGTGCTCGTGAAGGATGTGCTGGTACTCATAGACCTGCACCGCGGTGAACAGGACACCGAGCAGGACGGTGATGATCAGGCCGGTCCGGGCCCCCTTGCGGTCACCCACCTGCAGCGCATGGTGGGCCCAGGTCACCGTCGTGCCGCTGAGCAGCAGGATGACGGTATTGAGCAGCGGCAGCTGCCAGGCGTCGAGGGTCTCGATGCCCTTGGGCGGCCAGGTCGACCAGGCGGCGGCGGTATCGGCCCAGCCGGCGACTTCCGGGATGTGGGCGCGGGCTTCGTTGAAGACCGCCATCTCGAAGAAGATCCAGAAGAAGGCGGCGAAGAACATCACCTCCGAGGCGATGAACATGATCATGCCGTAGCGCAGGCCGATCGAAACCACCGGTGTATGATCCCCGGCCTTGCTTTCCTTGATCACGTCCGCCCACCAGGCGACGGCGGAAAACAGAACCCCGGCCAGGCCGGCGAAGAACAGGACCTTGTCACCTTTGGCCAGCAGGGCGGCCGCGATCGGGCCCGCATCGGGCCCGACAAGGCCCTTCATCCACACGACAGCGCCGATGAACATGAGGGTGGTCGCGATCGAGGCGATCAGCGGCCAGGGGCTGGGGTTCACCAGGTGGTAGTCGTGGTGGGGAGTGGCGTGTGCGTCGGCCATCAGGGTCTCTTGAAACAGTCGAGAGTCGTTAGGGGCAGGCTATAGCGTCGGCTATCCCGCCGCGCCAGAGGCTTGGGCATTTGGAGCGGTGTTCGCGTTTGCGGCCTGCTCAAAGTCTCGGGTGGGATAAAAGGTGTAGCTGAGGGTGATCTCCTCGACCCCGCGGGCCTCGCGATCGGTCGCCATTTCGGGTGCCACGAAATACTGGACGGGGAATTTCATCGTCTGGCCGGGCTGGATGGTCTGCCCCTCGAAGCAGAAGCACTGCAGCTTCTGGAAATAGGGGCCGGCCCGCTCGGGGACGACGTTGTACCCGGCCGTGGCCCTGATCGGACGGTCGGAGGTATTGGTCACATCGAAATAGGCGATGCCGGTCTCGCCGATGTGGACGCGCTGGCTGACCTGTTCGGCCCGGAAGGTCATGGGCAGGTCGCGGACATTGGTGTCGAACCGAATCAGCACCGTCTCGTCCAGCTGGACATCCGGTGCCTTGTCCGCCTTGCGGACCGTGCCGTCGAAGCCGGTGACCTGGCAGAACAGCTGGTAAAGGGGCACGGCGGCGAAGGCCGCGCCGGTCATGAACATGACGCCGGCGGCGCAGGCGATGGCGACGATGTGGTTGGCGGTCGGCTTCTTCACCGGGCGTACTCCACAGGCGCACCGGCCGCGAGCGCTTCCTTGCGGGCGTCGATGTTGCGCTTGAGGTTCAGGACGGTGACCGTGAACACCAGCAGGATGAAGGCGACCAGGGCACCGGCGATGGCGAGGTTGCGCTTGTTGCGGGCGGAGAGTTCTGCGGGAGTCAGGCGACGCATGATCATGACAGTCCGGGAAGGGCGGTGATGCTCTCGACCAGAAGGGCCGCGAACAGCGCCATCAGGTACAGGATCGAGAAGGCGAACAGGTTGCGCGCTGGTTTGGCCTCGACGCGGACGTCATACAATGCGGCCTCTCGTCCCACGGCCTCGGCCTTGTCGGGCTGATCACCGGCGCGACTGCGCCAGAGACGGACGGCCAGGAACAGGAAGGCCAGCCCGCCGCTGATCGAAACCGCCAGATACAGGGGCCCGCCGAGGCCCAGCAGGCCCGGTGCGACAGCCACCGGCACGAACACGAGGCTGTAGACCAGGATCTGCAGCCGGGTGCTTTTCGCCCCGCGCGCCACCGGCATCATGGGAATACCCGCCCGGGCGTAGTCACCGGCCGAATAAAGGGCGAGCGCCCAGCTGTGCGGCGGGGTCCACAGGAAGATGATGGCGAACAGCAGCCAGGCCTGCCAGGGAGCCTCGCCCGTCGCCGCCGCCCAGCCGATGACCGGCGGAAAGGCTCCGGCGGCACCGCCGATGACGATGTTCTGGGGCGTCCGGCGCTTGAGCAGCAGGGTGTAGAAGACCGCGTAGTAGAGGATGGTCATCAACAGCAGGCCGCCGGCCAGCCAGTTGGTCGTCATGCCCAGCAGCATGACCGAGAAGATCGACAGGATGACGCCGAAGGTCATGGCGTCGTTCTTGTTGACCCGACCGGCCGCCACGGGCCGTCCCCGCGTACGCCGCATCAGGGCGTCGGTCTCGCCCTCCAGGGCCATGTTGAGCGCCCCTGCCGCCCCGGCGCCGACGGCGATGCACAGGATGGCGATGGCCGCCGACAGCCAGTCAAGGTCACCGCCCGCCACGACCAGACCGGTCACGGCGGTGAAGATCACCAGTGACATCACGCGCGGCTTCAACAGCTGGAAGAAATCTTCCGGCTGGGCCGTCGAGACGGTGACTGTGGCGGGTTCGGTCATGGGGCTTTCAACGCTTGAGGGCCGCCCCCTGTTGAAGGAGCGGCCCCCGATTTTTCGCCGTCCGGACAGTCCGGACTAGTGCTGGTCGTCCTTGACCACCGGCAGCTCATTGAACTGGTGGTGGGGCGGGGGCGAGGACAGGGTCCACTCCAGGGTCGTGGCGCCTTCACCCCAGGGGTTGGCTACGCCCGGACGACGCCGGATGGCGGCCTCGGCCAGCATGATCAGGAAGACCAGGACGCCGACGACGGTGATGACGTAGCCCCAGGTCGAGACCATGTTCCAGTAGGCATAGCCGTCCGCATAGTCGACGTAGCGGCGCGGCATGCCCTGCAGGCCCAGGAAATGCTGGGGGAAGAAGACGATGTTGACGCCGACGAACATCAGCCAGAAATGCAGGCAGCCGAGGAACTCGTTGTACTTCACGCCGAACATCTTCTCGAACCAGTAGTAGAAGCCCGCGAAGATGGCGAAGACGGCGCCCAGCGACAGCACATAGTGGAAGTGGGCCACGACGTAATAGGTGTCGTGCAGGCTGTAATCGATGCCCGCATTGGACAGGACCACGCCGGTCACGCCGCCGACCGTGAACAGGAAGATGAAGCCGATCGCCCACAGCATGGGCGTCTTGAAGCTGATGGAACCGCCCCACATGGTCGCGATCCAGCTGAAGATCTTCACGCCCGTGGGGACGGCGATGATCATGGTCGCGGCGATGAAATAGGCGCGCAGGTTCACGCCCATGCCCACCGTGTACATGTGGTGCGCCCAGACGATGAAGCCGACGAAGCCGATGGCGACCATGGCGTAGGCCATGGCGAGATAGCCGAAGATCGGCTTCTTCGAGAAGGTCGAGACGATGTGGCTGATGATGCCGAAGCCCGGCAGGATCAGGATGTAGACCTCGGGGTGGCCGAAGAACCAGAACAGGTGCTGGAACATGACGGGGTCACCGCCGCCGGCCGGGTCGAAGAAGCTGGTGCCGAAGTTGCGGTCGGCCAGCAACATGGTGATGGCACCGGCCAGGACCGGCAGGGACAGCAGCAGCAGGAAGGCGGTGATCAGCACCGACCAGGCGAACAGCGGCATCCGGTGCAGGGTCATGCCCGGCGCGCGCATGTTGAAGATGGTGGTGATGAAGTTGATGGCGCCGAGGATCGAGCTGGCACCGGCCACGTGGAGCGAGAAGATCGCCAGGTCCATGGCCGGACCGGGATGCCCCTTGGTCGAAAGCGGCGGATAGATGGTCCAGCCGCCGCCAAAGCCGAGGCCGCCGCCGGGCTCGCCCGGAACGAACATCGACACGATCAGCAGCACCCAGGCCGCCACCAGCAGCCAGAAGGAGATGTTATTCATCCGCGGGAAGGCCATGTCCGGCGCGCCGATCATGATCGGAACGAACCAGTTGCCGAAGCCGCCGATCATGGCGGGCATGACCATGAAGAAGATCATGATCAGGGCGTGGCCGGTGACGACGACGTTGTAGCCGTGCTTGGACGCCTGGATGAGGCCAAGCCCGTCGATCAGCCCGCCCTCGCGGAACAGCTGGATGCCCGGCTCGGCCAGTTCCCAGCGAATCAGGCCGGACAGGGCACCACCGACCAGGCCCGCCATGATGGCGAACAGCAGGTAGAGGGTGCCGATGTCCTTGTGATTGGTCGACAGGAACCAGCGGGTGAAGAAACCCGGCTTGTGGTCATGATGCCCGTCGTGGTCGTGGACGAGGTTTTCGGCTGCGGTGGCCATAGCTGTGGGGCTCTCGCGGTTCGTTACTGGGCGGCCGGAGCGACGGCGGGAGCCGTAGCGGGCGCAGCGGGTTGAGCGGGGGCGGCGACGGGAACAGCCGCATCGGTGGCGGCGGGTGCACCGGCGACGACCGGGGCCGCCGGCGTGGCCGGGGCGGGGGCCGCCGGCGTCATCGAGCCACCCTTGGAGGCGACCCAGGCGGCGAACTCGGCCTCGGTGACGACATTGATCTGGATCGGCATGAAGGCGTGGTCGACGCCGCACAGTTCCGAGCACTGGCCGTAGAAGACGCCGGTACGGTCGGCGCGGAACCAGGTCTCATTGACCCGACCCGGGATGGCGTCGGTCTTCAGACCGAAGGCCGGCAGGGCGAAGGCGTGAATGACGTCGGTCGCCGTGACCAGAACCCGGACCGTCTTGCCGACCGGCACGACGATCGGCTCGTCGGCGGCGAGGCGGTACAGGCTATGCGGCATGCCGCGGGCGGCGATCTCGTCTTCCGGCAGCATGTTGGACACATATTCGGCGATGCCCTGGTCCGGATACTCATAGGACCAGTTCCACTGGTTGCCTGTGGCCTTCACCGTCAGGTCCGGCGTCGGCATGTTGTGATAGGCAAACAGCAGGCGGAACGAGAACAGCGAGATCCCGACCAGGATCAGGACCGGCAAGATGGTCCAGACAATCTCGATGAAGGTGTTGTGGCTCCATTTGGCCGGAACCGGGTTGGATTTCTTGTTGTAGCGAATGACGATCCAGATCAGCAGGCCCAGCACCAGCAGGGTGATGCCCGTGATCACCGGCATCAGCACGGCATTGTGGAAGAAATGCACCTGCTCCTTCAGCGGCGACGCTGCCGGCTGCAGACCCAGATTGCCGTTCGTGGGCTGACCCATCAGGTCCTGCGCCCACGACGGTGTGGCGGAGAAAACGGCCAGGCCCAGGGCGGTGATGCCACCGCCGATGAACGCCCGGGCCCGCGTGCCCATCCCCATGCGAGATATCCTCATTAAACCGTTTCGCCGCAAACGCTTGCGAGTGAATCGCAATCACCTGCCGGGGCCCTTTGGCCACAGCAGTAGTTCGGGCGGTCCATATCGCCCCCTCCGGCGCTTGCCAAGCGATTGCCGATGGATTGAACGCCGCAGGGGGTGCGCAGGCCCGGATTAATTCTCCGTCATGTTATGACAGCTACCTTGTGTTGCCAGATACCTTGCGATACGTCTCGGCATCAGAAGGAGGGCTGACAGTGCCTGAAGCCATTGAGATACAGCTGAAGAAGGGGGTGCTGACGCTGTGCGTCCTGGCCCTGCTGAACCGGCATGACAGCTATGCCTATGAGATCGCCTCCACCCTCTCGGATGCGATCGCTATGGGCGAGGGGACCATCTATCCGCTGATGCGGCGGATGCAGTCCGACGGACAGGTGGAGACCTATCTGGTCGAATCGCCGTCCGGGCCGTCGCGCAAATACTATCGCCTGACCGATGCCGGCCGCCGGGCGCTCGACGCCCAGACGACCGAGTGGCGCGCCTTCGCCCACGCGGTCGAATCCGTTCTCGACGGCGCGGCGCCGGCCGCCTCAACCGCCGGGGCCACCGAAGACGTCACTGCCGAAAGGGGAGCTGAAGAATGACCCGCGCCGAATTCATGGGCCGGTTGAGGCGGGGCCTGGTCGGCATGCCGGCCGCCGCCGCCGCCGACATCGCCTCGGACTACGAAATCCATTTCGAGGACGGCCTCGCCGCCGGGCGCTCGGAAGCCGAGGTGGCGTCCGCGCTCGGCGATCCCGATCGTCTGGCCCGCGAGCTGAGGGCCGAAGCCGGTGCCCAGCGCTGGCATCAGGAAAAGAACCCGTCGGCCGCCGTGGCTGCCATCTTTGCGGTCCTGGGGCTGGGTGCGATCAGTATCCTGTTCCTGCTGCCGATCCTGATGAGCGTGGTCGGCGTCCTGTTCGGCCTGTTCATGGCCGCCATCGGAGTCTTCATCGGCGGCGGTGCCATCATGGTCGCCGGACCCTTCGCCGGCTTCCCGGGCGGTCCGGTTGCCGCCATCCTGGCCGGACTGGGCCTGATGGCGGGGTCGACAACCCTGGCCGCCCTGACCGCCATTCTGACCATCTGGCTGATCAACGGCGTCGTCTGGTTCGCCCGCCTGCACTACCGGCTGCTCAAGCCGGCGCTGAACACCCCGACACAAGACGCAGCCCAGGAGAGCTGAAGATGATCAAGACCCTTTTCATCATCGCGGGTGCCGGCGTCGTGCTGGCGACCGGCTCACTCCTCGGGGCCGCGGCCCTGGCCGGGGGCGACCTCCGGCACAATGACTGGACCTGGTCCCTGGTGGACAATGACGTCGGCAGCGACGACTTCCGGATGCAGCGCGGCGGAAGCCAGCCCGAGGTGACCCGCACCCTGACCTGGGCCGGCGGCGACCGTCTGCAGATCGAGGTCCCCGGCGAGGTCGTCTATGTCCAGGGTGCCAATCCCGGCATCGTCGTCACTGGGCCGAAAGACCTCGCCGACCGTATCCGCATCGTCGGCGACCGCCTGACCCTGGATGAAGAAGACGGCAGCGAGTATGGCTACATCCGCTGGAACGGCCACGGCTTCCATGTCTGGAGCGCAGAGGACCGGGTCAAGGTCACGGTCACGGCCCCGGCCGTCACCAGTTTCGATCTGGTCGGTTCCGCGGACCTGGAGCTTCGCGACTATGACCAGCCGCGGCTGAACCTGATGCTGTCCGGATCGGGCGATGTCACGGGGGGCGGCGCGGCCCGCACGGTCCGGATCGATGTGTCCGGCTCGGGCGACGTCGATCTGACGGCCCTGAACACGGTGGACGCCGATGTGCAGGTCTCGGGCTCCGGAGATGTCCGGGTCGGTCCGACCGGCAAGGCGGTGGTTGATATCTCGGGCTCCGGCGATGTCGACCTGACCCGCAGGGCGGCCGAGGTGAGGCGCACGCTTTCCGGGTCCGGCGAAATCGACGAAAACTGACCCGGTGACGCGGGGACGGTCAGCCCCTACTTAGGCACCATGACCGTTCCCGTATCCCTCCCCGCGATTCTCGATTCCGCCGAAGTCGGTGCCGACGAGGCCCTGACCCTCCTGCAGGAGGCCCTGACCGGGGCCGATGACGGCGAACTGTTCCTGGAGCGGTCCGAGCTCGAATCCCTGGTGTTCGACGACGGCCGGCTGAAATCCGCCGCCTATGACGCCAGCGAGGGTTTCGGCCTGCGGGTGGTGGCGGGCGAGACCGCCGGCTATGCCCATGCCAATGAGATCAGCGGCCCCGCCATCCGCCGCGCCGCCGACAGCGCCGGCCTGGCCCGCTCCGGCCATGCCGGGATCACAGCCGAGGGCCCGCGGGCGACCAACCAGCAGCTTTATGCAGCCGTCGACCCCCTCGCCTCGCCTGCCTTCTCCGACAAGATCGCCCTGCTGACCGAGATCGACGCCTGGGCCCGGGCCCGGGACCCGCGTGTGGTCCAGGTGTCGGCCAGCATGGTCGGCGAGCGGCGCCACATCGAGATCCTGCGCGGCGACGGCCGCCGCGTCACCGACATCCGCCCGCTGGTCCGGCTGAACGTCTCGGTGACGGTCGAGAAGGACGGCCGACGCGAGAGTGCGTCTTCGGGTGCCGGCGGCCGGGCCGGGTTCGAGACCTGGATCGCGCCCGACCGCTGGCAGTGGCAGGTCGACGAGGCCCTGCGTCAGGCCCTGGTCAATCTGGAAGCCGTCGACTGCCCCGCCGGCGAAATGGATGTGGTGCTGGGCGCCGGCTGGCCAGGCGTGCTGCTGCACGAGGCCATCGGCCACGGCTTCGAGGGCGATTTTCATCGCAAGGGCAGTTCGGTCTTCACCGGCATGATGGGCAAGCGGGTCGCCGCGCCGGGCGTCACGGTCGTCGACGACGGTTCGATTGCGGGCCGTCGCGGCTCCCTGTCGGTCGATGACGAGGGCACGCCCACCTCGCGCACCGTCCTGATTGAGGACGGCATCATGGTCGGGCTGATGCACGACCGTCTGTCGGCCCGTCAGCTGGGCGCGAAGGCCACCGGCAACGGCCGGCGCCAGTCCTTTGCCCATATGCCGATGCCGCGCATGACCAACACCTTCATGGAGGGCGGCCGGGACTCCCAGGCCGACATGATCGCCTCGACGAAGCGCGGGCTCTATGCCGCCAATTTCGGCGGCGGCCAGGTGGATATCACCAACGGCAAATTCGTCTTCCAGTGCACCGAGGCCTATCTGATCGAGGACGGCAAGATCACCGCGCCGGTGCGGGGCGCGACCCTGATCGGTGACGGGGCCACGGCCCTGCAGCATGTGCAGATGATCGGCGACGACTTCGCCTTCGATCCGGGCGTCGGCGTCTGCGGCAAGGCCGGTCAGGGCGTCCCGGTGGGCATCGGCCAGCCGTCGCTCAAGATCGCCGGGCTGACGGTGGGGGGGACGGCGGTTTAGGGGTGTGGGGTGTGGGGGGTAGGGCTTGGGGATTAGGGATTAGGGATTAGGGATTAGGGGTTGGCGGTGAGGGGTTGGGAGATCGGGAGCCGCGAAGGTGTCCTGCGAGCGTCTGTCCGGTCCACTTCCCTAAGCCCTAAGCCCTAAGCCCTAATCCCTAATCCCTAATCCCTAATCCCCAAGCCCTACCCCCCACACCCCTACTTCCACTCCGGCCCGATCACATCGAAGCCACGGGCCTCAAGGCCGTCCAGCACGCCGCCTTCCTCGGCCAGGAGACGGATCGGGGCAACGCCCATGATCACGCCCGGGGAGACCAGGGCCGTCTCGATCGCGGCCGCCCACTGCTGGCGCAGCTGCGGCGCGATCTCGGGATCACCCCAGGGCCAGCACTGGTTCAGGGCCCGGTCGATCGGTGAGGCGACCACATCGGCGACGCGCAGGGCGCGCCAGTCCTCGGCCCGGATGCGCGCGGAGTCAGGCCCCTGCTCCGCAGCCACAATGGCCGCCTCGACACAGGGCACATGGGTCGTCTGGGGGGCGGTGATCAGGCTCTCGACCAGTTCGTCGCCGCGGACCGTGCCGACCGGCCGGACCGGAACCCGCGCGCGGCGGGCAGCCCGGCGGATGACGTCCATGGCGTCGTCTCCGGATCGGCCGGCGCGGTAGCCGGCCTTGTCCTGCATCAGCTGGAAGCCGACCAGCAGCAGGCTTTCGGTCCGCCAGTCCTGATCGCGCTCGTCGGCCATGATCGACTCCAGCCGCGCCTGGTAGTCCGGCGTCAGATAGTCGGCCGTGGTCTGGCCCTGGGGCATCATGCCGATGGTGCGGGCCCGCCATATGATCCGGAATATGTCGCTGACAGAGACCCGCCCCTCCTGCGGGGACAGGATCTGGTTGGAGCGCGCCGCAGCCGCCTCGAGGTCGTCGGGACGCCAGGCCAGGTCGCGCGGAATGCCGGTGATGGCGCCGACGAGGATCAGGGTGCTGTCGCCCCGCGTAACCGTCCACATCGGGGCACCGGACCGCCGGGCCAGGACCACGATCTCATCCAGTTCCGCCGCCTGCGGCTCCGCCGTCTGGGCCGCGGACCGGTCCGGGAGTCCCGCCCCGACCAGCATGATCAGGACCGAAACGGCGATGGCCAATTTTCTCACAACGATACCCGCCTTGATTCAATAGAATTGAGTAACAATACGCCTTCGTCAGAACAAAAATCTTACATTTCTGTAATAATGACTTCGATTTAATGCATCTGTCTGTCTTGTAACTGGAGAGTGGGGCGACAGAACGCCACAGCTTCGTCACACGACGAGGGGAATTCTGCAATGACCAAGACCATCCTGCTGGCGACGACGGGCATCCTGCTGACCGCGGGCACGGCCGCCGCCCAGACCCCCCCGTCGCCGCCCGTCGCCCAGGCGGCGGACGCCGCGCAGCAGGGCGTCCTGGTCTTCACCCCGGACTTCTTCGCCGACCAGCGACCGAACACCGCCCTCGACATGGTCGGCCGCGTTCCCGGTTTCTCGGTCCAGGACGGCGACGGCTCACGCGGCTTCGAGGGTGCGGTCGGCAACATCCTGATCAACGGATCACGCCCCGCCTCCAAGAACGACACCGGCTCCTCGGTCCTGTCGCGGACCCTGGTCGCCCAGGTCGAGCGCATCGAGCTGATCCGGGGCGGGGCTCCGGGCATCGATATGCAGGGCTATGCCGTGGTCGTGAACGTCATCACCCGGAGTCAGGCCAGCACCGAACAGATCCTGACGGCCAATATGGCCTTCTTCGAGGGCGGCACCGATCGCGGCTTCGGCCAGTACCAGTTCACCCGCCGCGACGGCGACCGGGTCTGGGGTTTCACCCTCGCCGACGGCGTCGCGATCAACGATTCCAGTGGCGTCGGCCGCGTCATCCGCCGCGATGCAAACGGGGTCGTGATCCGCGACGAGGGCTATTACGACGACCAGACCGGCGGCGGACAGGCCGCGCGGGTCAATTTTGCCGACGCCTTCATGGGCGGCAAGATCGACCTGACCGCCCGGATCGGCCGTAACGACTACAGCCAGTTCAGCCTGCAGGACGGACCGACGATCCTGCGCGACAACCGCTATGCCGAGGAGGGCACCAGCGGCGAGGTCGGCGCGGTGTTTACCCGTCCCATGGGCGCGGGCCTGTCGTCCGAGACCCGCTTCATTCGGGAGTGGAGCGAGGAGGACGGTGCCTCAACCTCAAGGACCACCGTCGCCGGCGTGGCCGGCCCCGAGCAGCGCTTCGAATCCATCGAAGAGGCCTCCGAGACCATACTGCGCTCGCTCCTGCGCTGGGAGCGGTCGCCCTCGGTCACGCTCGAGGCCGGCGGCGAGATCGCCTACAACATGCTGGAGGTCGACCAGGCCTTCACCGACGGCGGCATCAACATTCCGCTGCCGTCTGACCAGATCATGGTCGAGGAGACGCGGGGAGAGCTGTTCGGCAAGGCGACCTGGCGCGTGCGGCCGGACCTGAATGTCGAAGGCGGACTGCGGCTCGAGGCCTCGACCATCACCCAGTCCGGCGATGCCGACCAGGAGAAGAGCTTCTATTTCGCCAAGCCACGCCTGCAGCTGACCTGGACGCCGCGGCCGCAGAATCAGCTCCGGTTCCGCTTCGAGCGCGACATCGGCCAGCTGGACTTCGGCGACTTTGCAGCGGGGGCCGACCTGGAAGACGAGCAGGTGTTCGGCGGCAATGTGAACCTGGAACCCGAGGAACGCTGGATCTCAGAACTGACCTATGAGCGCCGGTTCCTCGGCGATGGCATCCTTTCCATCGGCTACCGCCACGACGAGATCATCGGCGTCATCGACCGCCTGCCCCTGCCCATGGGCCTGTCGGCGGTCGGCAATATCGGCGACGGGACGCTGGACCAGCTGGCCGTCAACTTCGTCCTGCCGCTGGACTGGACCGGGTTCTCCGGCGGTCAGTTCCTGTTCCGGAACACCTGGAATGAGACGACGGTGACCGATCCGACCTCGCGGGAAGAGCGCCCCATTTCGGGCGTCAGGCCGTCCCAGCCGATCTTCGCCCTCTCCCAGGACATCACCAGCTGGAAGATCAACTGGGCGGTGACCTATATCGAGAGCCTGCGCCAGTTCAACTATGCCCCCGACCAGGTCTCGGGCTTCGCCGGCAGCGACTATTTCGAGGCGAACATCGAATACAAGCCGACGCCGACCCTGGCGATCCGCGCCCAGGTCAATGTCTGGAATGACTTCCAGGGCGAACGCACGGTCTTCGCCGACCGCTCGCCGGCCCGCCCTGTCGCCTTCACCGAACTGCGCCCCTCGGACCCGCGCACCTTCTGGCAGATCCGGGTGCGCAAGACGTTCTGAGTCAGCGCCTCCGGACCGCCCCGAACCTGACGGCGATTTAATCCACCTGTCCGGCTTGTCACTGTATGCGCGGCCGGATGTCGGTCACCCTTGCCCGGCAGGAGAGGGATCGATGACCAAGGCAATCTGGCTGGCCGGCGCGGCCGCATGCGGCCTTCTGGCTGGCCCCGCACTGGCACAGACCGCACCGGTCCCGGGCGCGCCGGTCGGCGCGGTCTCCCAGCAGGGCGTGCTGGTTTTCGAGCCCGCCTTCTTCGCCGAGTCTCGACCCGATACGGCCCTGGACCTGATCGCCCGCCTGCCGGGCTTCGCCTTCGAGTCCGGAGACAGCGGGACGCGCGGCCTGGCGGGCACGGCGGGCAATGTGCTGATCGACGGCCGGCGGCCCTCGACCAAGAGCGACAGCCTCGACCAGATCCTGCGGCGGATCTCGGCCGCCGGCGTCGCCCGCGTCGAACTGATCCGGGGCGGTGCCCCCGGGATCGACATGCAGGGCCGGTCGGTCATCGCCAACGTCGTCCTCACCCGCACGGTGACCACCGAACGGGTGTTCGAGGCCAACAGCTATGTCTATCCCGACGGCCACCTCGGCCCTGTCCTCGCGGCGCGCTGGTCCCGGCGCGAGGGCGACGACCAGATCGAAGGGTCCATCAGCGGCTTCTCGGACCGGACCGACGGCACCGGCGACGGCTTTCGCCGCCGGTACGATCCAGCCGGAAACCTCATCCAGGACGCCGACCTGGTGCTGTGGGACCGGATCCGGAACCTGCGCGCCACCGGTGCCGTGCAGCGCCGGGTCGGCGGCGGTCTGCTGCGCGTCAACGGCCTGCTGGGCTGGTTCGGCAACGAGAATGCGCAGGACCTGCTGATCCGTTCCGGGGGCGGGTTCGACAGTTTCAACGACGAGGAAGCCAACGACATCAACAGCGAGCTGGGCGTCAGCTGGGCCCGGGACCTGAACCCGCGCCTGGATCTGGAGCTGACCGGTCTGCAGCGATACGCGGCGGAAGACTACACCGGCGTCTCGGAGAGCCGCGGCGACAGTTCGACCTTCACCGCCGACGCGACCTCGGGCGAATCGATCGGTCGCGTCATCCTGCGGTTCCGCCCCGGTAGCCGCTGGTCGTTCGAGACCGGGGGCGAGGTGGCCTATAATTTCCTCGACAGTGCCACGACCTATGCCGAGAACGGCGTCCCGGTCCCGCTGCCGTCATCCTCGGTGAAAGTCGAGGAACTGCGCGGCGAGGTCTTCGGCCAGGCGACCTGGCGGCCCGACCCCACCCTGACCCTCGAGGGCGGCCTTCGCGTCGAGGTGTCAGAGATCAGCCAGTCCGGCGACAGCGACCTGACCAAATCCTTCGTCTATCCCAAGCCCCGCATCCAGGCGACCTGGACACCCCGGAGCGGGCACCAGTTCCGTTTCCGCGCCGAGCGGGCGGTGGGCCAGCTGGACTTCGGCGACTTCATCGCCTCGGCCGATATCGACATCGGCCAGGTCGAGGGCGGCAATCCGGACCTGGAGCCGGAGAAGTCGACGGTGATCGAGGCCATCTACGAACATCGCTTCGACGGCGAGGGGGTGTTCGAGGTGACCGTGAGCCATGCCGACATCGAGGACGTGGTGGACGTCATCCCCCTGACGGGCGGTTTCGACGGGGTCGGCAATATCGGCGACGGCAAGGCGGACTTCTTCCAGCTGCGCCTGACCCTGCCGACCGACCGGCTGGGCATTCCCAACGGGCGTTTCCAGACGCGCGGCAGCTGGTCCTCGACCTCGGTGCTTGATCCGGTCACGGGCGAGGCGCGCCGGTTCCAGGGCAACCAGGCCTTCGGCTGCGGCGTCTCCTTCAATCAGGACCTGATGGGCGGGCGTTGGTCCTGGGGCTTCGAGCACGGCTGCAATATCGACAAGGGCCGCGCCTTCCGGGTGCGCGAGGTCCGCGCCTTCCACCAGGAGCCGAACGTCGAGGCCTTCGTTCAGTGGAAGCCGGAGCGCGACCTGACCGTCCGCGTGGACCTCGGCAATGCCACGGATCGCGCGCAGGGCAATGATCGCGAAATCTACGCCGGCCCGCGCGACACGGCCCCGCTGGCGTTCCGCGAGGTGCGCCGCACCCGGATGAGCCCCTGGCTGTTCGTCCAGGTCAGAAAAACCTTCTGAGGACAGCCTCCCCTCACCGCCCGAAGCGGTCGCGGCGCCGACCGCCGCGCACAGAAAAGGGCGGAACCCTGCGGTTCCGCCCTTCCTCTATTCGGCCGTCCGTCCGGATCAGTGCGACGGATGGTTTCCGGCGTCATTGGCCCCGTTGGACCAGCCCTTGATCAGGAAGCTGATCAGGATGAAGCCGATGCCGATGCCGACGCCCCAGGTGCCCAGCTTGTTGAAGCCGTCCAGGGAGGTGGCGAGCGCGCCCTGCGGATCGAGGACCTGACCCCCGACCGTCTCCGTACCCATCAGGCCGGCGATCTTGCCGCCGACGAACTGGGCGATGGAGCTGGCCAGGAACCAGACGGCCATCATGAAGCTGACGACCGAAGGCATGGACAGTTTGGTGATCTCCGACAGGCCCACCGGCGAGAGGAAGAGCTCCCCCGTCGTGTGCAGCATGTAGAGCAGCGCCAGGATGATCAGCGGCATCTGGAAGGTCGGGCTGACCATGCCGGAACCGGCGGCCCAGACCACCACCAGGAAGCCGAGACCGACCTGAACCAGGCCGAGACCGAACTTCATGGTCGGGTCGGGATCCATCTTCTTCGAGGCCAGCCAGGCCCACAGCGCCGCGAAGATCGGGGCGAAGATGAGGATGAAGCCGGCGTTGAACGACTGGACCTGGGCGGCCGTGATGGTCGCGTCGATCCAGAAGCCGGTGGGCGTGATGCCCGCGGCCTCAAGCTGGGCCGGCGTGCCGATCGTGATGCCGAGGAACTGCATCGCGGTCGGGGCGATGGTCAGGTCCACGTTACGGTCGGCGAACAGGTTCAGCGAAGTGCCGGCCTGTTCGAACAGGGTGAAGAATACCACCGCGCCGAAGATCAGCACCAGGGCCAGCATCATGCGCTGACGCTGTGCCCAGGTCTTGCAGACGCCGACGATGACCCAGAGGATCGCCGCCAGGGACAGCACGGTCGAAACACCCAGGACGGCACCGACCAGGGCGTTGCGCTGGACCATGAACCAGACCACGGCGACGCCGAGGACGCCGAGGATGTAGATCAGCCATTCGCGGTTCAGCGGTCCGAACAAGGGCCGCTTGAGCAGTTCGGGGTTCGGCGGTTCGCCATGGCCTTCCAGCAGCGGCTTGCCGAGGACGAACACGACCCAGCCCAGCGCCATACCGACGCCGGCGAGGCCGAAACCGGCCCACCAGCCCACGGTCTGGCCCAGGAAGCCGCACAGCACCGCCGCCCAGAAGGCGCCAAGGTTGATGCCGTAGTAGTAGAGGGTGAAGCCGGAATCCCGGCGCGGGTCCCCTTGGGGATACAGCTGGCCGACGATCGTCGAGATGTTCGGCTTCAGGAAGCCGACGCCCATGATGATCAGCGACAGGGCGAGGTAGAAGACGTCGACGCCGGCCTGGTCGCGGGTCTTCTTCACCTCGTAGCTTCCGGGTGCCAGGGTCGCCGGCAGGGTCGAGCCCGCCGGCAGGCCCGCGACGGCAATGCCGCCGCCCTCGGCCGGGCCGAAGGCGTATTTCTGGCCGTTGACGACGATGTTCACGTCCCGCGACGCGCCGCGTCCCTCGGCCGAAATCTCATAGGCGGTGCCGGCATAGGTCAGGGTTTCGGTCGCCGGACGGCCCTCGAAGGCCATCATGCCGTGACCGGCCACCAGCAACAGGGCCCCGAAGGCGATGGCCTTGCGGGTGCCGATGTAGCGGTCGGCGAGAATGCCGCCGACCAGCGGCAGCAGATAGACCAGCGAGGTGTAGGAGCCGTAGGTCGATCCCGCCGTGGCGTCGTCGAACAGGAAATGCTGGGTCAGGAAGAAGATCAGGATGCCGCGCATGCCGTAGTAGGAGAAGCGCTCCCACATCTCGGCGAAGAACAGGATGATCAGTCCGCGCGGGTGGTTCTTCAGGATCTGCATCAGCACGGGGATGCCCGTGAGCAGCGTGATGATCAGGCCGGCGATGATGACGATGTTCATGCCCGACCTCCCCGAATGCGTCTGGCCTCAACTCCTCGGAGCGACGTAACCGCCCCCCCATTGTCCGTCGTACTCAACGGCTCACTCCCTTGTTGCTGCGCCCCACCTGACGCGCGAGGCCGCATAAGCAGCACGGGGAGCAAGACCGGACAAGGGTTAAGGGTAAATTGGCTGTGAGGTGGCGCAGGGACGGGGCAGGCGGCAGGATGGCGAGGAATCATGCGGGACGGGCTGGAATGACGACGACGCGGCGGGCGGCGCTGATCGGGGCAGGCACGGCCTTTACGCTGGCGGCCTGCGGCCCCGCCTCGCCGCGCGCGGCCGGAGACGTGATCGCGGCGGGGCAGCCTGCCGCCCTGCTGATCTGGGCCGTGGCGCGTGATCGGCTGGCCGGCTGGCCCCGCAAGCCGACGGCACAGGCGCTGGGGGTTCTGCCCGGGCGCGCGGCGGACCTGGCCGAGCTGGGTGCCCTGGCCAGCGGCGGCCAACCGGCGAATCTGGAGGCCGTCGCGGCGCTGAAGCCACGACTGGTGATCGACTATGGCGACACCGATCCCGAAAATCAGGCGCTCGGCGACCGGCTGAAGATCCGGCTGGGCGTCGACTGGCGGCTGATCGACGGAGCGCTGACGAAGATTCCTGAAGCCATCCGCGAGGCCGCCGTCCTGCTGGAGGCCGGTCAGGCCGCCGCCGGCCTGGCCGATGAGGCGGCCCGTATTCTGGACCGGTGGCGGGGTGCTCCCGACGGACCGTCCTTCTACTATGCCCGCGGTGCCGACGGTCTGGAGACCGGCTTTCGCGGCTCCCTGGCCACCGAAGTGCTGGAGGGAGCCGGCTGGAGCAATGTCGCCGGGGTGTCGCATGACATCGGCCGCATCACCCGCGAACAGGTCGTCGCCTGGGATCCGGAGGCCCTGGTGACCCTGAGCTCCGTCTTCGCCGCCGCCGTTCGCGATGACCCGGTCTGGCGCACCCGGCGCGACGGCCGACGGCGGCGACTGTTGCTGCTGCCTGAGCAGCCGTTCGGCTGGATCGACCGGCCGCCGTCGCTGAACCGCCTGCTGGCCTGCGCCTGGCTTGCCGATCCGGCCGGGTCGCAGGCGACCATCGCCGACCTCAGCCGCCGCCTGTACGGCCTGGCCCCGGTGGAGCCGGTGATGCCGCAGTGGATTCCGTGAACCGGCTGAAGGCCGCCCTGCTCCCCGCCGGCCTGATCCTGCTGGCGCTGGTCGGGGCGCTGGCGGTCATGGCCACCGGGCCCCTGGCCGTGGCACCCGAAGCCCTGCTGGCGGCCGTGATCGGCACCGGCTCGCCCGAGGCCGAGCTGGCGCTGGCCCTGCGCGGACCCCGACTGCTGGCGGCCCTGACCTGCGGGGCCGCCCTGGCCGGTGCCGGGGCCGGGTTCCAGATCCTGTTCCGCAATCCGCTGGCGGCACCCGATCTGCTGGGCGTGTCGTCGGGGGCCGGTCTGGGCGCGGCCCTGGCCCTGCTGCTGGGCGCGGGCGCGGCGCTGGTGCAGGGTGCGGCCTTTGCCGGTGGACTGGCCGCCGGCGGACTGGCCCTGGCCTGCGCCGCCCTGACCCGCAGCGGCGACGGACGCCTCGCCCTGATCCTGTGCGGGGTTGTGGCGGGAGCCCTGGCCTCGGCCGGGCTTGGGCTGGTGGTGATCGTCGCCGAACCCTATTCGCAGCTGCCGTCGATTACCTACTGGCTGCTGGGCAGCTTCACACGGGCAACCCTGCCGGAAGCGGTCGGTGCCGTAGTTCCGGTCGCGCTGGGCGCGGGCGTGCTGATCTGGCTGGGCTTCCGGCTGGACATTCTTTCGTTGGGCGATGAGCAGGCGCGGTCGTTGGGACTGCCGGCACGGCCCCTGCGCCTGCTGGCCCTCGCCGCCGCGGCCCTGATGACCTCCTCGGCCGTGGCGGTGGCCGGGGTGGTCGGCTGGATCGGCCTGCTGGCACCCCATGCGGCGCGGTTGATCGTCGGCGAGCGGGCCGGGCGGCTGATCCCGGCGTCCATGGCGCTGGGGGCCCTGTTCGCCCTGCTGATCGACCGGCTGGCCACGGCCTTCGGCCCGGCGGAGGTTCCCGTCGGCCTGCTGTCGGCCGCCATCGGCGCCCCCGCCTTCCTGATCCTGTTCGTCACCACATCGAGGCGGTCATGAGCGGGCTGAGGCTCGAGGGGCTGGTCGCCGGGCGCGGGTCTTTCCGCCTGCCGCCGCTCGACCTGACCGTCGCACCGGGCGAGGTGCTGGCCCTGATCGGCCCCAACGGCGTCGGCAAGACCACCCTGCTGCAGACCCTCGCCGGCCTGCTGCCGCCGCTGGCCGGTGCGAGTGTCGATACCGGTGCCGCCGCGGCCTATCTGCCACCGCCGGGGGCGGTGTCGGCCGGCTTTTCCGCCCTGCATCTGACCGCCCTGGGCCGTGCCCGGCTGCGCCGCTGGTCGCCCGGCCTGACGCCGAAGGATGTCGACGCGGCTCGCGGCGCGCTGGACCGGCTGGAGGTGGGCGACCTCGCGGACCGGCCGTTCGACCGCCTGTCCAGTGGCCAGCAGCAGCTGGTCCTGATCGCCCGGCTGTTCGTGCAGGATGCGCCGGTCTGTCTGCTGGATGAGCCCCTGGCCCTGCTGGACCCGGCCCATGCGCAGGCGGTGGAGGCGGCGATCCGGGCGCTGGCCGGTGAGGGCCGCGTGGTCATCGCCTCGAACCACCACCTGCCCTTCGCCGCCCGCGCCGACCGGGTGCTGGCGCTGGGTCCCGACGGGATGACGGTGGGTGTGCCCGCCGAAGCCCTGGCCCCCGACCGCATCCGCGCCCTGTTCGGGGTCGAGGTTTCGGGCTGTCCGTGCTGCGGTCAGGCCTTGAGTTGAGTAGCCGGATCCCGGTGCCTTGTCATCCCGGCCGAAGCGAAGCGGAGGGCCGGGACGCTTGAGCGCACAACGTCATCCTCCCGGACGCTGCGCCAGCAGCGAGCCGGGAGACGGGTCAGGACACAGCGCGGAACTCACCCGTCTCCCGGACAATCGCGATGCGATTTCCGGGAGGCAAACACTGGAGACCGGATGCCGTCCCGGATCGCCGCTTCGCGACGTCCGGGATGACAAACGCAAAGCGACCGCGCCGGATCGCCGCTTCGCGACGTCCGGGATGACAAAGGCGAGGCACTCGCGACTGCGCAGGAACTCAGACTTTGATCACATCGATCCGACGTTCGATCCTCTCAAGGCGATCGCCGCAATGACCCATGTGCCGGTTCAAGCTGCTCATATTGGCGTCGAGCGAGGTCAGCCGCACCTTGATGTGACGGGTGTCTTCCTTGATGTTGGCCAGATCGGTTTGGATGCGGGCGAGCAGGGCAGCAACACCCTCTGGCTCAGGGACCAGAATGTTGTTCAGGTCTGACATGCTTCATTTATCGCGCGAAACGGGGATACCGGCAATGAAACCGATCAGGCTGGCGGCTGCGACCTCTGTTCTCGCCCTCGCCCTTTTGGCCTCACCCGCCGCCGCCCAGGACGCCCTGCGCTGGTCGTTCGCCATCCACGGCGGGGCGGGCGTCATCGAGCGCGCCAGCCTGACGCCGGAGCAGGACGCCGCCTATCGCGCGGCCCTGCATCGGGCGCTGGAGGCGGGATCGGCCGTGCTGGCGGCCGGCGGATCCTCGCTGGACGCGGTGCAGGCGGCGATCGAGCGGATGGAAGACGATCCCCTGTTCAACGCCGGGCGCGGCGCGGTCTTCACGGCTGCCGGGCGCAATGAGCTGGACGCCGCGGTGATGAACGGCGCGGACCTGACCGCCGGGTCCGTCGCCGGCCTGACCACCACCCGACACCCCATCGCCGCCGCCCGGGCGGTGATGGAGCGGTCGCCGCACGTCATGCTGATCGGCGAGGGGGCCGACACCTTCGCCGCCTCGGTCGGGCTGGAGCAGGTCGACCCGGCCTTCTTCTTCACCGAGCGCCGCTGGCGGGGGCTGGAGTCGGCGCTGCGGGCGCAGAACCTGCCGATCCCCGAACGGCCGGCCGGGGCGCCGAGGCCGATGGCGGAAAACACCCTGCCCGCCCTGCCCCTGAACGAGCGGAAGTTCGGCACCGTCGGCGCCGTGGCGCTGGACAGCCAGGGCCGGCTCGCCGCGGGGACCTCGACCGGCGGCATGACCGCCAAACGCTGGGGCCGGGTCGGGGACGTGCCGGTGATCGGGGCGGGGACCTATGCCTCGAACCGCGAGGGCTGCGCGGTGTCGGCGACGGGGGACGGAGAATTCTACATCCGGGCCAGCGTCGCCCGCGACATCTGCGCCCGCATCGCCGGCGGGTCAGCCACCCAGGCCGCCGCGCAGGCCGAGGTCGATGACGCCCTGTCGCTCGGGGGGTCCGGGGGCGTCATCGTCATGGACCTGCAGGGGCAGCCCAGTTTCGCGATGACCAGTTCCGGCATGTATCGCGGAGCCGCCTCCAATGTGGCGCCGGCTGCCGTCGCCATCTATGGCGACGAGGCCCTGCGACCTTGACCCCGCGCGCCGCCGTCTTCGACTTCACCGCCCCGCAGGGACAGACGATCTGATGAGCAAGACCGACACCCCCGGCGTGATCGCCCCGCCGCCGCTGATCTTTCTCGGCTTCCTGCTGCTCGGCTGGGGGCTGGCCACGATCGGGGGCCGGCCGGAGGCGGTCGGGGCCGGGTACCGCTGGCTGGCGGCCGGACTGGGGCTGGAGCTGGAGGTCCGGCGCGGTGTGGCCCTGACCCTGATCATCGGCGGCCTGTTGCTGGACGGTATGGCGGCGGGCCTGTTCCGGCGGCGGGGCACGGCGGTCGAGCCGTGGAAGCCGTCGACCGTCCTGATCAACGAAGGCCCCTACCGTTTCAGCCGCAATCCGATCTATCTCGGCTTCGCCATCACCTATGCCGGCCTGGCCATCGCCATGGACAGTGCGCTCGCCCTGTTCCTGCTGCTGCCCTGTCTGGCGGTGGTCGACCAGTTCGTGATCCAGCGCGAGGAGCGCTATCTGGCGGCCAAATTCGGGGCCGACTATGACGCCTATCGCCAGAAGGTGCGCCGGTGGCTGTGAGTGACGACGAGCTGTCGGCCATGGCCATCGAGGAACTGGACCAGGCCTGCAGCCTGATCTGGCCGGAGCTGGTCAAGGTCACGCCCTGGGGCGACACCTTTACCGGCATTGCGCCGTCCGGCCGCGAGGTCGAGGTCGAGCGCCGCTATCTGTGGGCCCATGAGCCCGAGGGGGCCTTGGCCGTCGAGATCGAGGTCCGCGACATCGGCGCCCGCACCGGGGCCGAGGCCCGGGCGCTGATCACCCCGCCCCGTTGAGCGCCTCAAAAATACCCCTGACGGGAATCGGTCGCACCGTTAACCTTTGTCGTTGCCAAGCGTCGCGGCGGCGGCAAGATGCCCCCCGAACACGGACGTCGATCCAGGGGAGCAGCATGTCCTACGGCGCAGACTTTGCCACCGCCGACCCCGGCAACGCTCCGCTGGATCCCGTCATCATGATCGGGGCCGCACCCTCATTCTGGGGGGCGATCCTGCTGGCGCTCCTGGCCGCCGGCCTGATTGGCTGGATCATGGGCCAATACTTCGCCCGATCGAAGGTCGACGCGGCCGAAGCAATCTGGAACGCGGTCAATGACGCCGTAAAGGACGCGATGAAGGCGAGCACGGAAGCCTTGCCGGATCGTGCGGGCAATCTGAATCGCGTTCTGCAGGACCGTCTCGGCAAGACCCTGAAATTTGGCGGTAATCTGGGAAAAAACATCAAGGACCTGGAGACGGCGATCAAGGGCGAGATTGAGGACAAGGCCCCGGCGGCACCCCCGGCGGCCAAGGTCGAGGCCGGCTCCAAGGAAGCCGGAACGGGATCGGCCGCTACAGCCGCAGCGGCAGCCGCCAACAATGTGACCATCGTCTCCCTGTGCCCCCAGCCCACTCCGGCCCCTGCAGCGGCACCCGTCCCGCCCGCCAAGCCCGAAAAGCGGCCGATGACGACCAAGGAGCAGAATGACGCTCTTCGCCTCGCGGTCGCGACGTTCGACGATTACTGGCGCCACAAGCAGTTACGCGCGGCCGATATGCGCGAGATGGTGGCCGAACTGACCAATCCAGGGCCGAAGCCGGCCAAGGACTCCCATGGGCATGGCCACGGCGGCGCGGCCGCAGGCCATTGAACCGGGCCAGGCTGTTTCCCCTTCCCAAAAAACCGCCTAAGCCTTGAGCCATGAAACTCGCCTCTCTCAAGCACGGCCGTGACGGTCGACTGGTCATCGTCTCAAACGACCTAGCCTGGTTCACAGACGCCTTCCTGATCGCCCCGACCCTGCAGGCGGCGCTGGACGACTGGGACCGGATCGAACCCGACCTGCGGGCCCTGGCCGAAAGCCTCGAACACGGCGGCGTGCCGCGCGGCCGGTTCCACGAGCGCGAGGCTGCGGCCCCCCTGCCCCGCGCCTATCAGTGGGCCGACGGCTCGGCCTATGTGAACCACGTCGCCCTCGTGCGTCAGGCGCGCGGCGCTGAAATGCCCGACAGTTTCTGGACCGATCCCCTGATGTACCAGGGCGGCTCTGACGGCTTCCTCGCCCCGCGCGACCCCATCCCCCTGGCCGACGAAAGCTGGGGCTGCGACCTCGAGGCCGAGGTGGTGGTGGTCACCGGCGACGTGCCCCGGGGCGTGACGCGCGAGGTGGCGCTGGAGCACATCCGCCTGGTCGGCCTGGTCAATGACGTCTCCCTGCGCAACCTGATCCCGGCCGAGCTGGCCAAGGGGTTCGGCTTCGTCCAGTCCAAGCCCGCCTCGGCCCTGTCACCGGTCTTTGTCACCCCATGCGCGCTCGGCGATCGCTGGGTCGACGGCAAGCTGAAGGGGGCCCTGAACGTCCAGCTGAACGGCGCCGATTTCGGCAAGGCCGACGCGGGCGTCGACATGACCTTCGACTTCGGCACCCTGATCGCCCATCTGGCCAAGACCCGGTCGCTTTGCGCCGGCACCATCATCGGCTCGGGCACGGTCTCGAACCGCGACGCCGACGGCGGCCCGGGCAGGCCGGTCAGCGAGGGCGGCCTCGGCTATTCCTGCATCGCCGAGGTCCGGACGGTCGAGACCCTCCTGCGCGGCAAGCCCGAGACCCCCTTCCTCAAGGCCGGCGACACCGTCCGCATCGAAATGCTGGACGACCAGCATCACTCGATCTTCGGGGCCATCGAGCAGACGGTCGCGGGGGCATAGGGCGCCTGCGCCATCGCCGCGACGGGTCCCTGACAGGACAGCAGCAGGCCTCCCAGGGCGATCGTCAGCCAACGTTTCATCGTGCGCCTCCTTCGGTTTCCCGGAGAAGAGGCCCTCTTGCCGCTTTACGGATGCGTGGGACGGATTAAGCTTTGGCCACGTCTGCGGCCCGAGGGGGGCGAGCCGGACGCCACAGGGACGGGACACGCTCAAATGCCGGATATGTCGCCCCAGGTTCTCATACCGCTGATCGTGATGGCGATCGTCCTGCCGCTGGTCTTCCTGCGCAACCGCAGGCCCCGAACCCTGTATCCGCAACGGATGTGGATCATGCCGGCGATCATCGTCCCCATGATGGGCCTCGCGCTGTGGGGAACCAGTATGGACCCGAGGATTCCCCACGTCGCCTTTGACGGGCTCGCCTGGGCCATCCTGGCGGTCGGCCTGACCCTCGGCGGCACCTTCGGCTGGTGGCGGGGCAAGATGACCACGATCGAGAAACACGCCGACGGCACGCTGAAGGCGCAGGCCTCGCCCATCGGCCTGATCCTGATCATCGCCGTCATGCTGGGCCGCCGCGCCCTGAGCAGCTTCCTTGAGCCGCACGCCGCGGAATGGGGGCTGAATGCCCTGGCCATCACCGACGCCTTCCTCCTGTTCGTCGTCGGAATGATTGTGATGCAGCGGCTGGAGATGTTCATCCGCGCGCGCCGCATTCAGTCCGGCGCGGGCGACAGCCATGTCGAGACGGTGGCGTGAGGCCCCGTCGCCCGAGCCGACGGCCGGGTGCCCTGAACACCGTTCCCGATTGACCTGATCGGACCGCGCGAGCTACCAAGCGCGCCTGCCGAAGCGAGCAACCGGCCTGTGCGGGCGTGGTGGAACTGGTAGACGCGCCGGACTCAAAATCCGGTTCCGAGAGGAGTGTCGGTTCGAGCCCGACCGCCCGCACCATCCTGCTTCGCCCTTCGGGCTTCGCAGGACCCGTCCCGGCAGATCAGGCGAAGCAGGGCCGGTTCAGACCACCTGGCCGTCTTCCTTGACGAAGCGGTCCGGCGCTCGCTCCAGCAGGTCGAACACCTTTTCCGACGGGCGGCACAGGGCGGCCCCCTTCGGCGTGCGCACGATCGGGCGGTTCACGAGCACCGGATGGGCGACCATGGCGGCGAGGATAACGGTGTCCGGGGTGCCGGGGTCCAGCAGGCCGAGTTCGATCGCCGGAGAGCCCTTCTCGCGCATGGCTTCGCGCGGCGTCAGTCCGGCTTCGGCAAACAGGGCCTTCAACTGGTCTACGGTCCAGCCGGTTTTCAGATATTCGACCACCTCGGGCCGGTAGCCGGCGGTCTCGACCATGGACACGACATTGCGCGAGGTGCCGCAGGCCGGGTTGTGGAAGATGGTGACGGGGAAGTCGGTCATGGGGGGCTCCGGGAGGGGGACCTAACATCCGGCCGGGGAGAAATCACCCTCCGCCGCCGTTTCGAGGCTTGCGCCCGCAATCCGCAGCCCGCATCTGACCCCGATGACTGCGCCTGGCTCCGGACCCGCCGCCCCCGCCTTCAAGGGCCCGGGATTTCCCGAGTTCGTGGCCCTGATCGCCATGATGATGGCACTGAACGCCCTGGCCATCGACGCCATGCTGCCCGCCCTGCCGGCCATCGGCGATGCCCTGGGCGTGGCATCGGAGAACGGTCGGCAGTGGGTCATCACCGCCTATCTGCTGGGCTTCGGCGTCGCCCAGATCGTCTATGGCCCGCTGGCAGACCGGTTCGGGCGCAAGCCGATCCTGATGATCGGGCTGGCCGTCTATATCGCGTTCAGTCTGCTGGCGGCGTTTTCACCGACGTTCGAACTGCTGATCGCCGCCCGGGTCGGCACAGGGATCGGCGCGGCGGCCCTGCGGGTGCTGGCCGTGTCGATCGTGCGCGACCGCTATTCGGGGCGGACCATGGCGCGGGTGATGTCGCTGAGTTTTCTGGTCTTCCTCGGCGTGCCCATCCTGGCCCCGGCGCTGGGCCAGCTGGTCCTGACCGTGGCCCCCTGGCGCGGGGTCTTCGGCGTCCTGGCGGCCGCCGGCACCGCCTTCGCGATCTGGGCCGCGATCCGCCTGCCCGAGACCCTGCATCCGGAGGACCGGATGCCGATCCAGACCGGGCGCATCGCCTCGGCCTTCCGCCTGGCCCTGACCAACCGGCGGTCCATCGGCTATACCCTCGCCATCACGGCCATCTCGGGGGCCCTGTTCGGCTTCATCAATTCCAGCCAGCAGATCTTCTTCGACGTCTTTCATGAGCCGGGCCTTTTCACCGTCCTGTTCGGCGCGGTTGCGGGCGGCATAGCGATCGCCTCCCTGCTCAATGCGCGGCTGGTCGAGCGGCTGGGGTCGCGACTGATCTCGCACACGGCCCTGCTGGGCTTCATCACCATGTCGACGATCCATGCGGCGGTGGCGGTGTCGGGCCATGAGACGATCTGGACCTTCGCTGTCCTGCAGGCCCTGACCATGTTCTGCTTCGGCTTCATCGCCGGCAATTTCGGCGCCATGGCCATGGAGCCTATGGGCCATATCGCGGGCACGGCCTCGTCAGCCCAGGGGTTCATCTCGACCACGGGCGGGGCGACGCTGGGCTTTCTGATCGGCCAGCAGTTCAACGGCTCCACCGTGCCGATGACGACCGGCTTCGTCCTGCTGGGTCTTGCGGCGCTGGTCTTCGTCCTGTTCGCCGAGCACGGACGGCTGTTCCAGGCGCGGAACCTGCCGCCGGTTCCGGCCCCCTCTTGATCTTTCCGGCCGGGCGGGGCGTTGTCCCGACGGGAAACACACCCGCCGCGCCGACCGAGCCGGGTCAGCGGGATTTTTGGTCAGGGACATTCAATGATCCGCACGCCTGGACTGGTCTTCGCCATGGTGCTCGCCACGGCAGCGGGCGGTTGCGCCATGATGCCCGGCTTCGACCCGGGACCCGGACCGGCGGCAGCCCCGGCCGTCGCAGCCGCGCCGGTCGAATATGTGCGGGACGTCCACTCCTACGCCCGGCCGGAAATCGCCCGGGTCAAACACCTCTCCCTCGACCTCACCACCGACTTCGCGACCGGGACACTCTCGGGCACCGCTGCGCTGGACATCACCGCCGAGCCGGGAGCGGAGGAGATCATTCTCGATGTCCGCAATCTGGACATCCAGTCGGTTCGCGACGCGTCGGGCGCTGCCATGACGTTCCGGACCGGCGACAATGACCCCATCATGGGTCAGCCCCTGACCATTCGCTTCCCGGCCTTCGCCGCCGGCGAGCAGCGCCGTATCGTCATCCGCTATGCCACCCGACCCGATGCCGCAGCCCTGCAGTGGCTGACCCCGGCCCAGACCGCGGGCGGCCGCCTGCCCTATATGTTCAGCCAGGGCCAGGCGATCCTGACCCGGACCTGGATCCCGACACAGGACAGCCCCGGCATCCGCCAGACCTGGGATGCCAGGATCACGACGCCGCCCGGGATGAACGCCGTGATGAGCGCCGAGATGCTGAGGGATGAGGTCGAGCCGACGGCGGACGGCGGCTACCGCTGGCGCTTCCGCATGACCAATCCGGTCCCGCCGTATCTGATTGCGATTGCTGTCGGCGATGTGGCCTTCGCGCCGATCGACGAGCGCACCGGCGTCTGGACCGAGCCTTCGATGCTGCATGCCGCCGAGGCCGAGCTGGCCCCCACGGCCGGGATGGTCGATGCGGCCGAGGCGCTCTACGGCCCCTATCGCTGGGGCCGCTATGACCTGCTGGTCCTGCCGCCCAGCTTCCCCTTCGGCGGGATGGAGAATCCACGCCTGACCTTTGCCACACCGACCATCATCGCCGGCGACCAGTCGCTGGTCAGTCTGGTGGCGCATGAGCTGGCGCACAGCTGGTCGGGCAATCTGGTCACCAATGCCACCTGGGACGACTTCTGGCTCAATGAGGGGTTCACCGTCTATTTCGAGAACCGGATCATGGAGGCGGTCTATGGCCGCGACCGCGCCCTGATGCTGCAGTCGCTGGGCTGGGGTGATCTGCAGTCGGCCCTCGCCGGCCGCCCCCCCGAGGACACCCGGCTGAAGCTCAACCTGGCCGGACGTGATCCCGACGACGGCATGAACGATGTGGCCTATGAGAAGGGCGCGGCCCTGCTGTTCACCATCGAGCGGATTGTCGGACGCGAACGGTTCGATGTCTGGCTGAAGGGCTATTTCGAGCGCAACGCCTTCCGGCCGATGACCACGGAGATGTTCCTCGCGGACATCCGCACCCATCTGGTCACGACCCCCGCCCTGGAAGACCGGCTGATGATGGACGCCTGGATCTATCAGCCGGGCATGCCGTCGAACTGGGTCCCGCCGGTGTCGGGGGCCTTTGCGCCGGTGGATGCGGCGGCCCGATCCTTCCATGCCGGTGGCCCGGCCGCTGCGGTGCCCTGGGCCGGCTGGTCGACACAGGAGCGCCAGCGCTTCCTGGCCTGGCGTCCCGAGGGCCGCGTCGCGGGCGCCGACTGGCTGACCCCGGCCCAGCTGGCCGATCTGGAGGCGACCCTGAAGCTGCGCGAGGAAGGCAATGCCGAACTGGTGTTCGCCTGGCTGCAGATCGCGGTCCAGCATCGCTACCAGCCCGCCGTGCCGACGCTGGAGCGGTTCCTGACCACCATGGGGCGGCGCAAATTCGTCCTGCCGCTGTTCACCAGCCTGTGGGCCGAGGGCGACTGGGGCCGGGGCATCGCCAGGTCGCTGTATGCCCGGGCTCGCCCCGGCTATCACCCGGTGACGACCAATTCGGTCGATGCCGTGGTGGGCCGCCCCTGAGCCATGCGCCCGGACCGCCGCAGCCTGATCGCCGCCGCCGCGGTCCTGCCCTGGATCGGCAATGCCGCGCGCGCAGGCACGGAGGCCGGGACGCTCGCCGCCCTGGCCGATCCGGCCCGGCCGGACACGGTCATGGGCGTCAGCGTGATCGCCCGGGACGGTGCCGGGCGGGTGGTGCTGGAAGAGGCCCACGGGTCGGGGCGGCTGACGGTCGGCGGCAGCCTGCGGACCCGCCCCTTTACCCTCGACACGCCGATGCGGATCGCCTCGGTCACCAAGCTGGTGGCGATGACCGCGCTGATGACCCTGGTCGAGGCCGGGCAGCTCTCGCTCGACGATGACGCGGGTGATCTGGCGGGCTTTCGCCTGCGCCACCCGGACCATCCGGACATCCGCATCACCCCCGCCATGTTGGCCAGCCACACCTCGGGCCTGCGCAACGGCCCCAGCTATCCGGTCCCGCTCGGGCATCATCTGGGCGAAGCCTTCACCGCCGGCGGGCGGCATTTCGACGACGGCGGCTGGTTCGCCCCGGCTGCCGAGCCGCCGGGCTTCTTCGCCTATGCCGATGTCAATTTCGCCGTCCTGGCCCAGATCGCGGAGCGGGTGTCCGGCGAGCGGTTCGACCGCTTCCTGAAACGGACGACGCTGGACCCGCTGGGACTGGACAGCGGGCTGAACTGGAGCGGCGTCCCCGACAGCGTCCGCGCCCGCGCCTCCGCCGCCTGCCGGCCGGTCGACGGGGTCTGGGAGCCGCAGGTCGACGGCGAGGTCGCCCCCGCCCCCGCCATTCGCGTCACCACCCCGGCCGAAGCCCCCGGCCTGACGGCGGATGATTATGTTCCCGGCGAGAACGGCTTTGTCTTTTCGCCCCAGGGCGGGCTGCGCGCCTCGGTCCGCGACCTCGACCGGCTGGCCCGGTCGTATGCCGGGCATGACGGCGCTCCGGGGATGGTCGCGCGTGAGACCATAGAACGCATGAGCGCGCCGCTCTGGACCTGGGATCCCGCAGCCCCGAACGGCGATCCGGACCGGGGCCTGCTCCAGAGCTATGGCCTGTCGGTGCACATCCTGACCGGGCGGGCGGGCGACGCCTTTCTGGGCCACGACTCCCGCGACTGGCGCGGTCATTTCGGCATCGCCTACGGCCTGCAGTCCGGCCTGTTCTGGAACCGGAGGGACGGCCGCACCCTGAGCTATATGATCTCCGGCACGCCCCGGGACGGCGAGGGTCTGTCGGGCGCGCGCTCGGCCGCCGCCCCGTGGGAAGAGGTGATTTTCGACGCCGCCCTGGCCGCCTTTGCCGGGCGCGGGTGACGCTCCCGGCCCTGTGACCACGCCCCACCTTCCCTTTGGGCACCTCCGCCTCTAGTTTCCGCCCCACAATCGGCGGCCAACGCCGACCCGCGCTTTCAGGAGCCCCCCATGCACGACGCCCCCCAAACCGACGCGGCTGCCCGCCTCGACAAGGAAAACCCGCTGGGCGTCGACGGCTTTGAATTCGTCGAATTCACCGGCCCCGATCCGGCGGCCATGGTGGCGCGGCTGGAGCTGATGGGGTTCACCGCCACCCATGTGAACCCGGCCAATGATGTGGTGCGCCTGAAACAGGGCGACATCACCATGCTGGTCCACCGCTCGCCCAAGGGTCAGGCGGCCGCCTTCGCCGGCGAGCACGGCCCCTCGGCCAACGGCATGGCCTTCCGCGTCCGTGATGCGAAATCGGCCTTCGAGGGCGCGGTGTCGCGTGGTGCCAAACCGGCCGAAGGTCACGAGGGCGGGGCCCTGGCCGGCGGCTATCCCTATGTGCTGCAGGGCATCGGCGGCTCGCTGCTCTATGTCATCGACGCCTATGGCGAGGCCGGCTCCCTCTATGACGGCTGGGACGAGATCGAGGGCTGGGAAGAGGCCGAGCGCAGGAATTCGGTGAACCTGTTCAGCCTCGACCACCTGACCCACAACGTCCGGCGCGGCCAGATGCGCACCTGGTCCGGCTTCTACGGCGACGTCTTCGCCTTCGAGGAGCAGAAATATTTCAACATCAAGGGCAAGGCGACCGGCCTGCTGTCCCAGGCCATGATCGCCCCCGACCGCGCCATCCGCATCCCCCTGAACGAGAGCCAGGACGAAAACAGCCAGATCGAGGAATTCCTGCGCCGCTACAACGGCGAGGGCATCCAGCACATCGCCCTGGCCACCGACAACATCTTCGAGACGGTGGAAGAGCTGAAGCGTCGCGGCATCCCCTTCCAGGATACGATCGAGACCTATTTCGACCTGATCGACAAACGCCTGCCCAACCACGGCGAGGACGTGGCCCGGATGCGGCTGAACCGTATCCTGATCGACGGCTCGGACGAGGACGGCCTGCTGCTGCAGATCTTCACCCAGGATACCTTCGGTCCGATCTTCTTCGAGATCATCCAGCGCAAGGGCAACCAGGCGTTCGGCGAGGGCAATTTCCAGGCCCTGTTCGACTCCATCGAGCTGGACCAGATCCGGCGCGGCGTCATCAAGGTGGATGCGTAAGCCGCCGTCATGGCTGCCCTGGCTCGGCCCGCTGCTCGCGGCCGTGGTCGGGGCTGCGGTCGGCGAATACGGCCTCGGCGGCGGCTTCTGGACGGTGCTGATCGCCGCCCTGGTGGGCGGGTTTGCGCCGATCGTGGGCTACCGCGTGTGGGTGTGGCGGGTGCGGCGGCGGGGGTAGGCTGAATCGCAAATGAGCGTCGACTATCTGCACCTGCCTGAAGGCCGGAAACCGCCCGAGCACGAGGGCGGGGTTCCCTTCAGAGCGATCATTGTCGCTGATCAATCCGTCGATGCGGATTGGAGATCACTCGTCACTGGTTGGCTCGTCCGCAGCGGCTGCCTTTACGCGCTCGCGTGGGGAACGGACTGCGAAGCCTGGCACGATGACATAGACGAAGCGCTCCTGGTGGCCTTCGACTTCAACGACATTCCCGAGGACCGGCACGTCATAACGACGTGGCATAATGACGAGCCGCTTTCCGAGGTCTTCTGGTTCGCAGGCTTCTGCGCCATGCATGAAAAGGTGGATCTGGATCAGACCCTGATCGTCCACATCTCGCCCAAAGAGCGGGAGACCGAGATGCGTCGGGTCTATGGGGCAGCACAGTTGTTCGAGGCCTGATAACAATTGTCATCCCGGACGCCGCGCAGCGGCGATCCGGGACGCTTGTGCCCACCACTCGTTCACCCTCCCGGACGCTGCGGCAGCAGCGAGCCGGGAGACGGGTCTGGACCGGCGCGGCACCCACCCGGCTCCCGGCTCAGCCCTGCGGGCTGTCCGGGAGATCCGACAAGGAGCGTTCCCCCGTCCCCGATCTCCGCTTCGCTCCGTCGGGGATGACAAGGACCGCGACGCCTCCGGTAAGAACTCACCACCCCGGCAGCCCCTGCACATCCCGCGGATACCGTCCCCGATCTCCCCCCGGCCTTCGCCGGGGTTCGTCGGGGATGACAAGGGCCCCCTCAATGAAAATCCCGCGACCCCGGCAGCACCCTCACATCGCGCGGATGCCGACCGCGGGCCGGGGCGTGGGCTGAGCCCGGGGCGGCGTCGGGCGTCAGGTCGCCCAGCATCGGGGTCCAGTCCTCCAGATGGTCGACGACCAGATGGGTCACCCCCTCGGCCGTCTGCACCTTGCCACGCGCCAGCACCATGCGCGCGCCCATCGCCACAGGTCTGAAACGCTCGAACACATCGGGCCAGAGGACCAGATTGGCCACGCCGGTCTCGTCCTCGAGGGTCATGAAACAGACGCCCTTGGCCGTGCCGGGCCGCTGACGCACCAGCACCACGCCGCCGACCACGACGCGCCGGCCATTGGGCCGTGCCGGATAGTCCTTCGCCGTCAGGGCCCCGGCCCGCGCCAGCCGCTCGCGCAGGAAGCTGACCGGATGGCCCTTCAGCGACAGGCGCAGGGTCTGGTAGTCGCCGACCACCTCCTCCGACGGCGTCAGCAGCGGCAGGGCCTCGGGCGGGCGGCCGTCGGCCTCGTTCAGCCCCATGGCCTCGAACAGCGGCGCGGAGGCCGCCGGGGCCGCGCCCCTGGCCGCCCAGACGCCCTGCCGTCGGGTCAGATCGAGCGAGCCGTAAGCATCCGCCTCGGCCAGCCGGTCCAGCGCCGGCGGTGTCAGGGCGGCGCGGCGGCGCAGGTCGTCGAGGTCGAGGAAGGGGCCCTCCGCCCGCGCGTCCATGATCGCCTCGGCCCAGTCCCGGCGGAAGCCGTCGATGGAGCGCATCCCCAGCCGCAGGGCGTGGCGGCGGCGGCGCGAGCGGGGCTCCAGGGCGGCGTCCCAGTCGCTGGCGTTCACATCGGGGTGCCGCACCTCGACCCCGTGCTCGCGGGCGTCGCGGACGATCTGGGCCGGGGCATAGAAGCCCATCGGCTGGCTGTTCAGCAGGCAGGCGGCGAAGACGTCCGGGTACAGCCATTTCACCCAGGCCGAGACATAGACCAGATGGGCGAAGGCACAGGCGTGGCTCTCGGGGAAGCCGTATTCGCCGAAGCCCTTGATCTGGTTGAAACAGTTCTGGGCGAATTCGGCGTCATAGCCGCGCGCGATCATCCGCCCGACCATCTTCTCCTCGAAATTGCCGATGGTGCCGTTGTGCCGGAAGGTGGCCATGGCGCGGCGCAGGCCATTGGCCTCCTCGCCGGTGAATTCGGCCGCGACCATGGCGATCTTCATCGCCTGTTCCTGGAACAGGGGCACGCCCAGGGTCTTGCGCAGGACATTGGCCAGTTCGTCCGGATCGGCGGCCGAGCCCGGCATGGAGAAGCGGTAGCTGCCCGGCCCATGCCGCGCCTCATGGGTCCGCCGCTCCAGCCGCCGCTGCAGATAGGGGTGCACCATATTGCCCTGGATCGGGCCGGGCCGGACGATGGCGACCTGGACCACCAGATCGTAGAATTCCACCGGCCGAAGGCGCGGCAGCATCGACATCTGCGCCCGGCTCTCGACCTGGAAGACGCCGACCGAATCCGCCCGGCACAGCATGCGATAGACCCCGCGCCGCTCGACCGGCACGGCGGCGGTGTCGGGCAGGGGCCGGCCATAGGTGGTTTCGATCATGCGGAAGGCGCGCTTCATCGCCGTCAGCATGCCGAGCGCCAGCACATCGACCTTCATCAGCTTGAGGAAATCGATGTCGTCCTTGTCCCATTCGATGAAGGTGCGGTCGGCCATGGCCGCATTGCCGATGGGCACGATCTCGATCAGCGGGCTCTGGCTGAGCACAAAGCCGCCGACGTGCTGGCTGAGATGGCGGGGGAACCGGATCAGTTCGGCGGTCAGTTCGAGGGCCAGCTTCATGCGGACGTCGTCGCGGCTCAGCCCGGCGCGATCGACATGTTCGTTCTACGCCCCGGCTCCCCCCGAGCCCCAGACGGTGTCGGCCATGCGGGCAGTGACGTCCTCGGTCAGGCCCAGAACCTTGCCCACGTCGCGGATCGCCGAGCGCGGCCGGTAGTGGATGATGGTCGCCACAATCCCCGCCCGGTCGCGGCCGTAGCGCTGATAGACATACTGCATCACCTGTTCGCGCCGCTCGTGCTCGAAATCGACGTCGATGTCGGGCGGCTCGGACCGGTTGGCGGAGATGAACCGCTCGATCAGCACCTCCTGCCGGGTCGGGTCGACATTGGTGATGCCCAGACAGAAGCAGATCACCGAATTGGCCGCCGACCCCCGGCCCTGACACAGGATCGGATCGGGCCGGGACCGGGCCCAGGAGACGATGTCGTGGACGGTCAGGAAATAGGGGGCGTAGCGAAGCTCGCGGACCAGCCGGAGCTCCTTGAGGATGATCGCCCGAATCGCCTTCGGGACGCCGCCGGGCCAGCGCGACCGGGCCCCCTTCAGGGTCAGTCGGGCCAGCCAGCCCTGGGCGGAATAGCCCGCCGGGACCGGTTCGTCCGGGTACTGATAGCTGAGCTCCCGCAGCGAGAAAGTGCAGGCCCGCGCCACCGTCATGGTCCGCGCCAGCGCCGCCTCATGGCCCCGGAACAGCCGCGCCATCTGGGCCGGCGGCTTCAGATGGCGCTCGGCATTGGCCTGCAGCCGCCGCCCGGCCCTGTCGATGGTCGTACCCTCGCGGATGCAGGTCAGGACGTCCTGAAGCGTGCGCCGCCCGGGGTGGTGATACAGCACGGCATTGGTGGCGATCATCGGGGCCCCGGTACGCTGCGCCATGGCCGCGAGCCGGTTAATCCGTGCACGGTCATCGCCCCGCCACAGGGGGGCCGCGGCCAGATACAGGTCGTCCGGCCAGCGCCTTCGCCAGGCCGCCAGCCGCGCCTCGAAGGCCGCATCGGGCCGTTCCGGCGCGGGAACGAGGGCGATCATCCCCTCACCCAGCGCCAGCGCCTGTTCGAAGGTCAGCCGTGTCTCGGCTTTTTCGATACGGGTCTCCTCCTCACGCAGTGGGGAGGAGAAGGCCTCGCTCTTGCCCAGGGACAGCAGGCGGCACAGGCGGCCGTAAGCGGCACGGTCGCGCGGGAAGACGATCAGCTCGGTCCCGTCGGTGAAACCCAGCCGGGACCCCACGACCAGCGTGAGGTCGACGGCCTCCGCCCCCATCAGGGCCCGCACCATCCCTGCCAGGGTATTGCGGTCGGCCACGCCGACGGCGGCCAGGCCGAGGGATTTCGCCTGATGCATCAGCTCGGCGGGATGCGACGCCCCCTCCAGAAAGCTGAAATTGGTCATGGCCCCGAGCTCGGCGTAGTCGCCGTCCCAGCCAGAACCCGGACCACTCACGGCAGCACCCCGTGCATCCACCACGAAGGCGCGCGCTCGTCCGGGTCGCCGGAGTATTCCCGGCCGTACAGCCCTTCGCGGAACAGCCAGTAGCGGCCGCCCTCGTCATCCTCGACGCGGTAATAGTCGCGGGTGCGCACCTGCCGGTCGTCGGGGCGGGGCCGCCACCATTCGGGCGACAGACGTTCGGGGCCGTCGGCGCGGGTCACCCGTCGCGACAGCCTGCGCCAGGTGAAGCGGGCCGGGGCCCCGTCGGGCAGTTCGGCGATGGCCTCCACCGGCTCGGGCGGATCGAGCAGCAGGAGGGGCCGACGACCCGTGTCGTCGTTCGCCGCCGTCGGCGACCGCCCCAGCGCCGGCCGCCAGCGCTCGGCCCGTTCGGGGACCCAGCTGTCCACCGGCTCGGGTGTCAGCACCCGGTCCTCGCCCAGCCGGGCCGTCAGCCGGTCGATCAGGGCGGCCAGGCTTTCGGCCTGTTTCGTCCCGGCCTCGCTTTCCAGCACCCCCTGAAGTGCCGTCATCGGCTCAACTTCGTCGGCGGTCAGCATCAGGGCGTCGAGGCCGAGGCCCAGCTCCAGCCGGCCCAGACCCGCCTCGCGGAACAGCCGCAGCCAGATTCCGGCGTCTCGCCCCGCCCGGCCCATGCGCACCGACAGACCGGAGGTCCCGCCGTCCGAACGGAAGCCCGTCAGGGTCAGGGCCTTCGCCCCCTGCCCGTCGCGCAGCAGTGGCGCGGACAGGTCGGCGGCCAGTTCGCTCAACCGCGCCGCCACCCCCTCGATATCCTCGACCGGCTCCATCCAGGTCCGCCAGGCCCGGTATTTCGGTGGCGGCCGCACCGGGGTCAGGGCCTCGCCCGTGAACCCCAGCGCCTGATCCAGCCGCTGCACCAGCCCCACGCCCGCCCCGTCCCGGAACCGGCGCGCCAGCCCGGCGCGCGGCATGGGATAGAGGTCGCCGATCCGCTTCAGACCGAACCGCCGCGCCTGGGCCAGGGTCCGTTGATCGATGCGCAGGGCCTCGACCGGCAGGGGGGCCAGATGGTCGCGCACCGTCTCCTCGTCCGCGATCACCCCCTCGCCGCCCGCCTCGCCCCAGCGGGCCAGGGCCCAGGCCGCGCCGGGCGTCGGGGCCACGGCCACGCGCGCCCGCGCCCCGGCCTCGGCCAGCCGGTCCCGGATCTGGGCCAGCAGCGCCGCCTCGCCGCCGAACAGATGGGTCGCGCCGGTGACATCGAGGAACAGGCCCTCCAGCCCATCGCTGGCTGGATCGAGGCTGACCGAGGGCGACCAGCGCCCGGCCCAGACCGCCAGCGCCGTCAGGGCCCGGGCGTCGGCCTCGGGGTCGGCCGGCTTGCAGATCAGGTGCGGGATCATGGCCCGGGCGTCGGCCTGGGTCTGGCCCCGGCGCAGACCGGCCCGGCGCGCGGCGGGATTGAGGGCGTGCAGGATCGCTGCGCCCCGACTGTTTTTCAGGACCAGGGCGAACGGGGTCTGCGGATCAAGGGCGGGGTCAGGCGGCGAGGCCGGACGGCGCGCCCGCATGGCCGATCGCCGCCAGACCGTCACCGGCCAGTCGATCAGCCAGACGGAGACGATGCGTCTCATCATCCTGCTCCAGTATCCAGGCACCCGGCCGCTCGCCCCGGCCGCGGACCAGTTCGGCGACCAGCCGTGCCGGACCGGGGGCCCGGGGATCGTCGGGGTCCGTCGCACTCCCGCGGGTCGAGATGCACCAGCGCCGCCGCGCCGCACTCAGCCCGTCCAGCCGCCGGGGCAGGATCAGACCCACCGCCTCGCCCTGTCTGGCCGCGAAATCCAGCCGCCGCGTCTGGGCCAGGCTGGCCCCGTCCACCGCCCCCAGGGCCAGGGCCACCGCCCCGGAGCGCAAGGCCTGTTCCAGGGCCCACAGCGCCTCGGCCGTCGTCGTCGTCGGGGCCAGGATCAGCGGAACGCCGGCTGCGCCGGGCCCGTAAGGCCGTCCATGCTCCCTGAACCAGACCCGGGGAGCGGTCATCAGCACGGGCCGCCGGTCCCCCGCGATCCGCCGTGACAGGGCGAACAGCAACAGGGCCGCCATGTCGCGGGGCTCTGACGCGCATGCCTCCTCCAGCGGCGCCGGCGGCTCCGGATAGAGGTCTGACGAGAGAGGGGGTGCGACGGTCATGGGAGTCCGGAAAACGGTATGTTCACTCTTTGTTCCATATCCGCCCGGAGTCAAATCCTGAATCCGGCGCGGCCTGGCGGGGCCTGTTCCAGCGCCCCCGGGGCTGGCCCGCTTCCTGCGTCGACGGGGTCCGGGAGGCTGATCCTGCCCCGAAAGGAGACCCGACCAGACATGGTGCCCCGCGAACTGACTCCGGACGACTACCCCGCTGTCCAGGCGTTGCACCGCCTGGCCGGCTGGCCGGTGCGTTCGGCTGCAGGTTGGCGCTGGCTGTATGACAATCCGGCCCGGCTCGAGGCGAAGGCGGCGGCCGGATGGGTGACGGACGGCCCCGACGGGCAACCGGCGGCCCATGTCGGCAATCTGGTGCAACGCTTCTGGCTGGGCGATCAGGTCCTGTACGGGGCGACAGGGTTTTCCGTCATCGCGGCACCCGGGGCCCGAGGGGCCGGCCGTGTCCTGCTCGAAGCCTTCAGTCACCAGCCCGGCATGTTCGCCACCTGGGTCTTCAACGCCAACCGCCGGTCACAACCCCTGTATCACCGCCACGACATGGTCGCCTGGCCGGAACAGACCCATGCGCTGAAGCTCAGCTGGATTCTGTCGCCCCTGCCCCTTCTGGCCGGACGGGCCCTCAGGGCGGCCTCCCGGATTGCGCCGCGCACGATCGCCGCCCTGGACGAGCCGCTGCTGAACGCCCGACTGGGGCGGACACCGCGGGTGACCTTTCCAACCGGCGTGTCGCTGCTGACCGAGTTGACCGACGATTCGCCCTTCGCCCGCTTCTGGAAAACACTGAAAAACGAGGGTCGACTGGTGGCCGACCGCAGCCCGGCCATGCTGCGCTGGCGCCTGACCGATCCGGATATCACCATCCCGCCCCTGCTGCTGGCCCATAGGCGCGACGGGGCCGTCACCGGCTATGCCATGGCCCAGATGGCCAAGGCCAACAGCCTGGAGCCGCCGGTGCTCGAGATCATCGACCTTGAGGCCCTCGCAGACGACAGCGAGGCCATTCCGACACTGATGGACGGCCTGAAACTGGCCGCCGGGGCGATGGGGGCCGCCAAGCTGAGGCTGCAGACCATGACGCCACTGGGCCTCTCACGCCTGGGCCGGCATGCCAATGTCACGCGGCGGGAAGGGGGCTGGGGTCATTGTCACGTCCGGTTCGCCCAAGGGGCTCCGGATCCGGCCCTGTGGTCGCCGACCCCCTATGACGGCGACTATGCCGCCAGTCTGAGACCCTTGCCGCTGCAGAACCGTTCCCTGGCACGCCGCGGCAGGGTCTCGGCGACAGTCACCGCCCGGGCCTGACGAGGGTTCGCGCGAAGCCGGTCAGACGCGCGGCCGGGCCTTCAGTTCATCGCGGATCTCGGCCAGCAGGGCCTCGGTCGCGGTCGGGGCGGGTGGCGCCTCCGGCTCGGCCGCCTTCTCGCGGCGCAGCTGGTTGATCGCCTTGACCATGAGAAAGATCACGAAGGCGACGATCGCGAACTGGATCAGGGTGTTGATGAAGGCACCGTACTGGATGGCCACTTCCTCGACCGCCGTGGTGGCCGGATCCTCGGGTGAAAGCACCCATTTCAGGTTCGAGAAATCGACCTTGCCCAGCAACAGGCCGATCGGCGGCATGACGACCTGTTCCACCAGGCTGGTGACGATCTTCCCGAAGGCGGCCCCGATGATCACGCCGACCGCCAGGTCGATGACGTTACCGCGCGAGATGAAGTCCTTGAACTCGGAGATCATTCCCATGGTGGCCTCAGGCGTCCCCGGCGTTCAGCCGCTCACGCAGCTCCTTGCCGCTCTTGAAGAAGGGCACCGCCTTGGCGGGCACATCGACGGTCTCGCCGGTCCGCGGATTGCGTCCGGCCCGGGCCGGGCGGGCCCGCACCGAAAAGGCCCCGAAGCCACGCAGTTCAACGCGACCGCCGTCACCCAGCGAATCCACCATCCGCCCCAGCACGATATTGACCACCCGCTCGACCTCGGTGTGGGTCAGGTGCGTATTCTCGGCAGCGAGTTTTTCGATCAGCTCTGACTTGATCATCCGGCAGGCCCCCGCCCAGTTGGCCGCATCCGGGTGCATCCGAACGCGGTTTGCTGAAGCACACTAGCCCTCCCCTGTCGGGGGAAAAAGGCCCGAGATGCGGATTAACGGCCGAAATGTCCGTTAACGCTCATAAATCTGCCCGTTCCGCGCATGAAAAAGGCGGCGGGATTGCTCCCGCCGCCTGATCCGTTTCATCGGGTGAAGGAGACTATTCCTTCGACGCCGCCTTCTCACGCATGGCCGCGCCCAGGATGTCGCCCAGCGAGGCACCCGAGTCCGAGGAGCCGAACTGTTCGATGGCCGAGGCCTCGTCCTTCATTTCCAGCGCCTTGACCGACACCGAGACGCGGCGCGAGGCCTTGTCGATGGCGGTGATCATGGCGTCGACGCGGTCGCCGACCGAATAGCGCTCGGGGTTCTGCTCATTGCGGTCGCGCGACAGGTCGGACTTGCGGATGAAGGCCG